>Ga0302311_10005749_pt1 | contig 13012 bp, 12 predicted proteins | sample III_Palsa_N1_3_FD_200449 | JGI IMG/M metagenome (GOLD analysis project Ga0302311, IMG submission 200449) | Peat permafrost microbial communities from Stordalen Mire near Abisko, Sweden - III_Palsa_N1_3 | ecosystem: Environmental > Terrestrial > Soil > Palsa > Peat permafrost | place: Sweden... | reverse complement strand
GGCGGTTGACGTTCTCGCCGCCGATATAGGTTTCATCGACTTCGACGATCCCCATGAGCTTCTGGAACTTCTCGTCCGCCAGTCCGGCGCGGACGCGATGGCACATGTAGTGGGCGGTCTTGTAGGACCCGAAACCCATGACGCGCATGACCTGAAGGGCGCTGACGCCTTTCTTGCTCGTCAGCATCATGTGGATGACCCGAAACCAATCCCGCAGGGGCTTGTTGGTGTTCTCGAAGATCGTCCCGCTGATGTGGGAGAAGCGGTAAGCACCCCCCTGACGGCAATCCGGGCATTCCCACTTAAAGGCCATGGTCGTCAGCGCGTAGATGCGAACCGAGCCGCAACGCGGGCAGTTGATACCATCGGGCCAGCGGTGAGAGACCAGGTAGGCGGCGCACGCATCCTCGTTCGGGAACATCTTCTCGAACTGCGGGATCGTCATTTGATGGATGCGGGCCACGGGCAGAACTCCCAAGCGATGAGAGACCATAGCCATGTCTGATCTATCCGTCAAGTCCGGGATAATCGCCTGATGGGGAGGGTGGACCGGCCGAAGGTCGGGGGTGGCTGCCCCGTCCCCTCCCTCTTGCTTTGCAAGACACCTCCCCCATCGAGGGGGAGGAGGGGTCTCTCCACCTCTCTCCAGGGAGCGGGGCGCTACTCGGCGGCCGCCAGCGCCTTGGCGGGCGGAGGCTCGCTGCGGGCCCCGCAGCGGGCCAGGACCTCGCGCAGGTCCTTGATCGGCGGGAAGATCTCGTTGTTCCAGTCGGCGCCCTGCCGGTCGTGGGCGAGCTGCTCCAGCTCGACGATTTCCTTGTCCTCGCGGAAAATCTGCTCGGTGAACATGGTGACGAAAGGCCAGGCGGCGTCGATCAGGCCGGGAATCTTCGGACGTTTGACCGACAGGTAACCGAAGGTGCGGTTGGTCCGCTGCTCCCGGTCGAGCGGGGTGTAGCCCAGCCAGACGCTGAGCGCCGGCTCGCCGTCGCCCACCCAGACCCGCAGGTGCTGATAGGGGTATTCCGTCCGGATGGTCATCAGATCGGTGTTGTCGCCTTCGCCCCGCTTGCGCATCACCCCCAGGATGGCGCTCTCGCCGACGGTGGCCGAGCCTTGCGGCCGGCTGAAGGTATAGTCGACCTCGGCCCAGTTTTCCCCCTGGCGCCGGCCGAGGCAGTGGGCCTTGATCGAGCCCATCTGCCGGCGGTGCAGAAACTGGTGGTTCATGTCGAACAGGTTCTCGTGCATGAACGTGTAGTGCGCCGCCACCTCGCGGTTGAGCTGGCGGGTCTTGTAGGCGCCGTTCGCCTTGCCAGCGAGCCGGGCCGGCAAACGATCGTCGGCCAGGGCCGGATCGCCGGGGAAGATGAAGATCAGACCGTCGACTTCCCGGCAGGGGTATGACTTCACGCCGTTGGGAAGGCGCTCGCGGCCGAGATAGGGCACGTCGATGCACTTGCCCGTGTTGTCATAGGCCCAGCCATGATAGCCGCACTTGACCGTGCAGCCCTGGACCACGCCGTGGGTCAGCGGCACCTGGCGGTGGGCGCAGCGGTTCTCGAGCGCGAACAATTCGCCATCGGCGCTGCGAATCACCGCGATCGGATCGCCGGCGTAGCGGCGCGCCAGCATCTTGCCCGGCCGGACCTGCTCGGACCAGGCGACCGGGTACCAGAAGTCGGGATGGCAATCGACTCGTCGAAGGTCGACGCCATCGGTCAAGCGTATGGGATGGTGAGTCTGCAGCGGGGCGGCTCCGACACGGGTGCGACTTGCGCCGCACTGAATACACGCTCAGCCCAGACGCCGTAAGGCCCCGATGGCCAGCAGGAAGACCATCCCATGCCGCCCCGGCGGCGATGTCAACACCGCCGCGCGAAATCGGGGCTTCAATGTGGCGCTTGCTCGCCACCGGGCGCAACGCTGGAGGCGCGCCCAAGGTCCGCCGCCTAGAGCCGGTGGAATCGCCTGGGTTCGAGGCGGTGAGAAATCAGCGACGGCAGGCGGCGCTCTTCGAACAGCGCCCGCAGCTCAATGAGACCGAGATAGGGGCCATCAGGTGAGGGCTTGCCCATGACGCGCAGGAGGACGGGCCACTCGCCGTTCATCAGCGCTCGGTCGATTGGCCGCCGCCGCCCCTTCGCCCTGGCGAAGTTGGCGTCCATCATCGCCCGGAGCTCGTCGGCGCCAAGTCCGCGCTCGATCTGGCCGGCGGCGTCGGTCTTGTCGGCGGCGAACTGATCGAGCCGCGCCAACTCTGCCGCATCGATCTCACCGCTCTGATCCAGGATGCGGGATCCGGCCCCGCGTTTGTCGAGCGGCCCGCCGCGCAGAGCGTCCAGGCGGGCGCCCTCGCGGATGTTGCGGGCCACGCGCGCCGGGCCAAGACCGTTGGCCACCATGGCGATCAGATAGACGGGCGCCCTCGGCAGGTCGCTGGCCGCGACCACGGTGTCGGCAATGACGGACAGCGGCTCGACATGGTCGGCGAGGAAGTCGCCCGCAACGAGGGCGCGCAGGAACGGGCAGGGATTGTTCGCCGAGACCGGTCCAGGGGGCTCGCTCACTGTCTCAGGTGCTGACGCTGGTCTTGAGGAAGACCGGGTTGAAGGTCTCGAAGGGCTGGTCGCGATGCTGATTGCGTCCCTCGATGTCGTGGGAGAGCGCCACCAGCGCCGCCTGGTAGCGCTGGAAGGCGGCGATCGCCTGCGCCTTGCGTGAGTCCAGAAACAGATGCGTGTAGTCGCCGATCATCGGTGGCTGCCGCAGCTGGGTGAGCGCGGCCAGGTTGAGGACCTGGACGGTGGTCTGGACGTCGGCCATCCGCACGTCCGGGCGGATCTTGCAGGTGAGGAAGGCCGGATCGAGGAGGTAGGGGACGACCGCGCCGACCTGGGCGTGCATGCCGGTGACGATGAACATCAATTCGGCGATCAGATCGACGACCTGCGAGGCCTTGTTCAGCGGCGCCAGCCCGAGCGTCGGCGCCAGCTCGACGAACCCCTGCCACCAGGCCCGAACGGCCGGGTCTTGAACCACGCTCTCGCCCGGAAAGAAGATGTCGAGGTAGTCCTGCGCATAGGTTCGCAGGATCTCGTAGAGCGCCAGGCCGTCGGTGGCGTAAGGGTACTTGTCCCCGAGCGGCCCGACACGCTTGGCGGCGATGACCTCCGGGAACGGCCGGAAGCGCATGGTCTCATAGCCGCGCAGCAGGCAACGGCTGAGGCCGCCGTAGGTGAACCCGAACAGGCGATGGGCAATCCCGCCGTCCGGCGCCAGCATCAGGCCGGCGTCGACGTTGACGTCCACTGCGCCATAGCCGAACGGCTTGAGGAATCGCCGCAGCGGGTGGTCTTCGGGCAGCTGCTCGCGGGTGACGGTGACCAGCACGTTGGAAGCCAGGAAGTGGGTCGCCCCCAGGTGATCGGCGATGGTCACGGCGGCGAAGAGCGCGCAGCGCCAGCGCCATTTGGCGTCCTCCCACGAGGCTTCGCCCGGGCGATGCGTGCGATCGTCGTGCGAAGTGTAGATGCGCAGCGGCGTTCGATCGGCCGCGAAATAGGCGCAGGCTCCGTAGGGCTCCAGCCCGGCGCGCACCGGGAAGGCGCTCAGCCAGGAGACGTCCACCGCATAAGCCGCCTCGCCCGGATCATCGTCGAGCGGCTGCAGACGGTGGGCGCCCAGGCCCTGGAACGCCAGCAAGGCCAGGACGCGGTCCGACGCCACGTCGCTCCAGTGAACGGGCGGCGGCGGCAGCATCGGCGCGAATTGCGCGGCGATCACCGCGGCGGCCTGCTCCGGCGACGACCATGGCTCGGCTTCGTCGACTAGCGGCAGCGACCGTAGCGCCCGGAACAGCGCCTTCTTCAGGAACGGAATCTTGTCGCCATCCTCGTCGAGCACGGGCACCGCGAGAATGCCGGGGATGACAGCGATCTTCTCCAGCGGCCCATGCGTCGTTGGCGCACCGACCGCCGAGGGGCCTTGGGGAACCCATTGTGTGACTCGCTCGCGGACCCGGCCGACCATGGCGCGGGTGTGCAGGTCGCCGCGTCGTAGCGGGAGTGTCGACGGCTCCGCATCCAGCGAGGCGGCAAGCTCGCGTTGCTGCGCCTTGTCGAGCGGGGCGACCGGATCGGATGAAAGGGTGTCGGTCATGGTGGTCTCGCCTGGCTGGACTAGCGGCCATGCGCAGCGCCGCGTCTTGGCGTTCAGATGGGCGCGCCCATCAATCCACGCTCCCAACACGGGACCAAGTCAACTCCTGCGGGAGGGCGTCGTCGGTGAGCCTCAAGACGCCGGGCGGTGGTTCAGGTAAGCGAACGCATCTGCCCCGCAGAGACCACCAGGACCGACTGCCCATGGCGATCGTGCTCTTCCCGATCCCGCACCGTGACTTCGATCCGACCGAGGTCGCGATCAGCTGGAAAGTGCTGACCGGGCTGGGGCACAAGGTGCGCTTTGCGACGCCGGACGGAAAACCCGGCGAGGCGGACCGGGTCATGCTGGACGGCATCGGTCTCGATCCGTGGAGCCGCGTCCCCGGCCTCGGGCCCCTGCGGCTGATCGGCCTCGTTCTGCGCGCCAATGCCGACGCCCGGCGCGCCTACGCCGAGATGACCCAAGACGAGGCGTTCCAGCATCCTCTGCGCTGGGACGCACTGACGGCCGGCGACTTCGACGCCCTGTTGCTTGCCGGCGGTCACCGCGCCCGCGGGATGAGGGAATATCTCGAGAGCCCGGTGCTCCAAACGCTGGTGGCCGAGGCCTTCTCGGCGGGCAAGCCGGTCGCGGCGATCTGCCACGGCGTGCTCCTGGCGGCGCGCAGCCGGGACGCCTCGGGCCGCTCGGTGCTGTACGGCCGCAGGACCACCGCCCTGACCTGGAGTCAGGAGCGCGCCGCTGACGCGCTGGCCCATGTCGGGCGCCCGTGGGATCGCGACTACTACCGCACCTATCTCGAGGCGCCGGGACAACCGAAGGGCTACATGTCGGTCGAACAGGAGGTCACCCGGGCGTTGCGCTCACCGGCCGACTTTGTCGATGTGCCCGCCGACGCACCCGATCGCCGGCGCAAGACGTCGGGCCTGGACCGCGACACGCTTGCAGACCCGCGCGCCGCCTTCGTCGTCGTCGACGGAACCTACGTCTCGGCCCGGTGGCCGGGCGACGCCCACCTGTTCGCCAAGACCTTTGCCGACCGCCTCGCGCGCGCCTGACCGTCCGCGCCGCGCGGCTTCCCCTTGCTCCTCCGCTCGACCGCGACGATAGGGGTGTGACCAAGGGGGCGGGGCCGGGCGCGAATGTCCGACGTATTCATTTCCTATAGTCACGAGAACCGGGAGACGGCCCGCCAGTTCGCACAGGCGCTACAGTCCGAGGGCCTGAGCGTCTGGTGGGACGACGCCGTTCGTTCGGGCGAGGCCTTCGATGAGAAGATCGAGCAGGCGCTGCGAGGCGCCAAGGCCGTCGTCGTCCTGTGGTCGAAGCAATCGGTCGCTTCGCGCTGGGTGCGCGCCGAGGCGACACTCGCCGATCGCAACAAGACCCTGATCCCGGCGATGATCGAGCCGTGCGAACGGCCGATCATGTTCGAACTGACCCAGACCGTCGATCTCTGTGGGTGGCGGGGCGCGACCCACGATCCGGTTTGGCGCGCCTTCCTCGCCGAGGTCTTGCGCTTCGTCGCCGCCGGCGTCTCGGACGCCAAGCTCGAGCCGGCCGAGCCGCCGTCCCAGGCGCGGCCGAGTTCGGCCCCCGCCAGGCCGGCCATTCTGGTGCTGCCGTTCGTCAACATGAGCGGCGACGCCGAACAGGAATATTTCAGCGACGGCGTCAGCGAGGACATCATCACCGATCTCGGCCGCGTCGCGGCGCTCACGGTGGTGTCTCGCAACGCCGCCTTCGCGCTGAAGGGCAAGACCGTCGCCGCCGCTCAGCTCGGTCGCGAGCATCACGTCAGCCATATCCTCGAGGGCAGCGTGCGTAAGAGCGGCGCCCGCGTGCGCATCACCGCCCAGCTGGTCGCCGCGGCCAGCGACGCCCAGGTCTGGGCCGAACGCTTCGACCGCACCCTCGACGACATCTTCGCCATCCAGGACGAGATCTCCCAGGCCATCGTCGCGGCGCTGAAAGTGAAGCTGGCGCCGGACGAGCGGCGGGCGATCGAGCACCGCGCCACGTCCAACGGCGAGGCCTATGAGCTGTTCGTCATGGCTCGCGCTTTCAGCCGGACGGGCAGCCAGCGCGTCCAGCCGCTGATCGAGCGCCTGTGCCGCCGCGCCGTCGAGCTCGATCCCGAGTTCGCCAGGGCCTGGGCGCAGATGGCCTTCGCCCAGGCCGAGATGTCCCAGCGTCGCGCCCCAGGCTATGCGCTGGACAGCGGTCTGGCGGCGGCCGAGCGCGCCGTCGCCCTCGATCCGAACCTGGCCGAAGCCAACGCCGCTCTTGGCGAAGTCATCGGCCGCAGCGACGTCTTCGACCTGACCAACGGCATGCCCCACGCCGAGGCGGCCTTGCGCCTCGATCCCGACTGCTACGAGGCCAATCTTTACATCGGCTATCTCCACCTCGCCGAACGCAACTTCGAGGCGGCCGTGCGGTTCTTCGACAAAGCCGCCGCGCTCGATCCGCTCGCCTGCCGCCCGGCCGGCATGGTGGTGCAGGCCTATCAGGCGCTCGGCGATCGCGATCAGACTCTGGCCGCCTCGCGCCGCTGCCTGGCGCGATGCGAGCGAATCCTCGCCGTCGAACCCGACCACGGCGAGGCGCTGGGTTTCTTCGTCAGCGCGCTCGCCGACCTCGGTCAGGCCGACCGCGCCCGCCAATGGGCGAACTGGGCCGTGCTCTTCGATCCTGACAACCTGCGCCTGCGCTATAACCTCGCCTGCGCGATGGCGACGCTCCGTGACGCCGATGCGGCCGTCGACCTGCTGGAAGCGGTGGTCGTCGAGGTCAGCGCCGGCTGGATCGCCTGGATGGGTCAGGACAACAGCCTCGATCCGATCCGCGAGCATCCGCGCTTCACAGCCTTGATGGCCAAAGCCCGGGCCCGCGTGGCCGCGGACGCCTGAGGTGGGCCACGGCTCACTCATCGTCGACGCATTGATCGCCTTGCAGGGCTTCGTGGTCGCCTTCATCGCCCTTCATGACTGGGTCCCGCTTGGCGCGCTGAACGATGTGCGGGCCGTTCAAGCGGCCGATCCGCGCGGCAAGCTCATCTTCGTCACGCTGCTGAGCACGGCGCCCTTCGCCGTCGGGCTCATTGGGACGATCGCCTATGCCGGCGCCCGTATTCCCGGTTGGCTGACCTGGTGGCTGTGGATCGGCTACGGGGCCGCGGTCTACGGAATGGTGCGCGCCTGGTGGGGTCCTTATTTCTTTGGCGGCGCGCCGGCGCGAGCGGTTCGTTACCAGGCGATGTTCGGGCGGACGCACGCTTTCCTGCCGGCCCGCCACGGGATCAGGCCCAATACGCTGCATGTCACTCTGCATGCGGTGGTGATCGCCATTGTTGTTCTGCTGGCTGTCTATTCCTTCGCGTCACGCGCTTGAACCAGGTTTCCCTTGTCGAGCCCTTCACGGCCTGGCTGGGGCTCGTCAGCGGCTGTCAAACCCCTTCGAATTCAGTACATAGACCAAGCCGGATCAATACTGGCCGGCCGAGAATTTAGTGCTCTCCGCCAATCATCGGCTTTTGATCGGCAATTCATCGGCTCACCTGTCTTCCCTGTCTTGGCCGCCCGTGGTCTCGTGGCGTGACATCATGGCCTTGTGGCCTGGGGACTGGAGAGTCAAAGATGACGCAGAGCCAGATTGTGCTTGTCGATCAAACCCATGAGATCGACCCGACGCTGCTGCACAGCGCCGCCCTGGCGTTGAACAGCCAGGTGACCCAGGATCTCCCGGGGTGTTGGTCCGGGATCGACGCCGCCGTCTCCTACGCCCCGTCGCTGGCGGCTGTGCCGCAGGGGTCCTGGCCGGTGTTCCTGGTCAAGTCCCTGCCCCCCGGCGAAGGCGGCTACCACATGGATAAGCGCAACCAGCCCTACGCCAAGGTGATCGCCTCCTCCGCCGATGAAACCTGGACGATCGACGCCAGCCACGAGATCGTCGAGATGCTGGCCGATCCCTACGGCAACCGCACGCAGTCGTCGCAGGCGATCGCGATCTCCGGCAACGATGTCGTCGATACGTCGGGTACGTTTTCCTACCTCGTCGAGGCCTGCGACCCGTGCGAGGCCAACAACTATGCCTATGAGATCGCCGGCATCGCCGTCTCCGACTTCATCACCCCGCATTTCTACGACGCGTCGGTGACCTCCGGCGTCACCTACAGCTTCAAGGCCAACATCCAGCGCCCGCGTCAGCTGCTTCCCGGCGGCTACATCAGCTACACGTTGCCGGATGGGTCGATGCAGCAGATCCTGTGGGTCGATCCGGGTCCGCCGACGTACAACAATCTCGGTCCGACCGGCGCCGTTCGCTCGCTGCGCGAGGCGGTCCACGCCGAGATGGGCGCGAAGCTGGATGCGATGAAGCACGAGCGCCGGCGCGATCCTTCAACCCTTCCGGCCGGCCTGGCCGCGCGCATGGCGGAACATCGCGCCCGCCTCGGCCGCGGCGCCGAGCGAGCCTCGCTGCTGACGGCCAACTACGAACTCTAGAAAGTTCGAGACGGCCTTACGCCCCCCGCATCGCCACCAGGCCGGTGGCGATGTCATAGACCCCGCCGGCGACCTTCACGCGCCCGGCCCGCACGGCTTCGGAGATCACCGGCTGGGCCGCCGAGATGCGTCCGATGTTGTAGTCGACGTTGGCGGCAATGGCCGTATCGAGGTCGCCGCCGGCGGCGACCGCGCTTTTGACCCCAGGTCGCAGGGCGTCGACGATGTCCCAGATGTGCCCTGGCAATGGGACCGGGTGCTCGATCTCGGCCACCGTCGCCTTGACCGCGCCGCAACTGGAGTGCCCCAGCACGAAAATCAGCGGCACCTTCAGAACGGCGATCGCGTATTCGAGACTCGAGAGGGCGGAGCTGCTCAGATAGTTGCCGGCCACGCGCACCACGAACAGGTCGCCGATCCCCTGGTCGAACACCATCTCCGGGGCGGCGCGCGAGTCGGCGCAGCTGAGGATCGCGGCGATCGGATACTGCGCCTGGGCGGTGGCGGCCCGGCCGGCCGCGTAGTCCCGCACCTGCGACTTGCCGGCGACATAGCGGGCGTTGCCGTCAGCCAGTCGGCGCAGGGCGTCGCCTGCGTCGTCCGTCTGCGCCGCCTCGGCCAGCGCCCGCCAGGGCGCCGCATTCGCCGCGATCAGTCCAAGACCGATACCGACAAGTTGGCGTCGCGAATGCTTCAAGTGCGATGGATCTTCACACATAGAACACCCCCCCAGGCGCGTTAGCCCGCCAGCTTAGCACGTCGGCGAGTGCAAAGGGTTACTGCCCGTCACCTTTCTGTCGGGGACGTTCCGCTCATCCCCGCAAGGGCGGGAACCCAGGCCTTTTAACCAGCGCTCAGCTCTACCATAAAATACCTGAATCCCGGCTGGCGCGGCCTGTCCGGGATGAGCGGGGGAGGCGACCTAAGCCGGCTGCTTGGTGGTGCGCAGGTAGGGCTTGTGGATCTTGAACTCGCCGAAGGTCGCCTTAGCGTCCTCGTCCGAAACGGCGGTGACGATGATCACGTCGTCGCCCGACTTCCAATCGGCCGGTGTCGCCACCTTGTGTTTGGCGGTCAGCTGCAAGGCGTCGATGACCCGCAGGATCTCCTGGAAGTTGCGGCCGACCGTCATCGGATAGATCAGGATCAGCTTGATCTGCTTGTCCGGGCCGATGATGAAGACGTTGCGCACGGTGGCGTTGTTGGCCGGCGTGCGGCCGTCACTCGTGCCCGCCGTGTCGGCTGGCAGCAGGCCGTAGAGCTTGGCGACCTTGAGGTCGTGGTCGGCGATGATCGGATAGTTGGGGGCCACGCCTTGCGTATCGGCGATGTCCTTGGCCCAGCGCTCGTGGCTGTCGGTCGGGTCAACCGAAAGGCCGATCACCTTGACCCTGCGCTTGTCGAACTCCGGCTTCAGCCGCGCCACCGTGCCGAGCTCGGTGGTGCACACCGGCGTGAAGTCCTTGGGATGCGAGAACAGCACCGCCCAGTGGCCGTCCAGCCAGTCGTGGAATTGGATCGGCCCCTCACTCGAATCCTGGGTGAAATCGGGGGCGGTCTCGTTGATCTTCAGGCTCATGGCGGGATCCTCTGGAGGCGGGGTCTTTTAAAGCCGCCCTTCGAGGTAGGGATTTAGTCCGCGGCACGGCGTCTAGCAACTCTCGCAGCGCTTCTCTCCCGTCCATGAGGGGAGAGTACCGGCGCAGCCGGGGAGGGGGGATCGGACCGCGAAGCGGAGGCGCGGAGCAGCCAACCGCCGGAGTTTCCGACCCCCCTTCGGCGCTTCGCGCCACTTCCCCCCTGTGAGGGGGGAAGAGAGCTTCCGTATTAAGCCGCCAGCCTCGCCAGCGCGCCCTCGTGCTCCAGCAGCCAACGTTTGCGATGCAGCCCGCCGCCGTAGCCGGTCAGGCCGCCGTCGGCGCCGATCACCCGGTGGCAAGGGGTGACGATGGCGACCGGATTGGCCCCGTTGGCGAGGCCGACGGCGCGCATCGCCTTGGGCTTGCCCATCGCCACGGCCTGTTGGGCGTAGGAGCGCGTCGCCCCGGCCGGGATAGCGCGCAGCGCCGCCCACGCCGCCTCCTGGAAGGCCGTGCCGTTGGTCTTCACCTCCAGCCGATCGATGGCGGCGAGATCGCCATCGAAATAGGCGGTCAGTGCTTCGGTCACCGCCCGCGGCGCGCCGCCTTCGGCCAGCTCGGCGTCGCCCCAGTGGCGGCGCAGCAGGGCGAGGTTGCGGGCCTCGTAGTCGGTGAAGTCGAGGGCGGCGAGGCGCCCCCCCGCGTCGGTGACGAGGCGGATCTCGCCGATCGGCGAGGTGAATCGATCAAGCTGCAAACGCACGGTTGGTCTCCTTTGAAGTGGGGGCGGTCCACAGATGCAGGGCCGCGTAGGCGCGCCACGGCCGCCAGGCCTGGCTGCGGGCGAGAAGGGCGGCGGCCGACGGTCGACCGGCCCCGTCATCGAGCGCCCGCATCAGGCCGACGTCCGCGGCGGGGAAAGCGTCGGGTTCGCGCAGGGCGCGCATGGCGATGTAGTGGGCCGTCCAGTCGCCGATCCCTGGCAGGGCGACGAGGCGGCGGATGGTGGCGTCGAGGTCCTCGGCCCGTTCCAGCAGGGCCGGGTCGGCGGCGACTGCGGCCGCGAGCTTGCGGATCGCCTGGGCGCGCGCGCCCGGCATGCCGTCGATCTCGGCCTCGGCCAGCGCCGCCGGAGTCGGGAAGACGCGGCTGAGGCCGTCTTCGCCCGCGAACGGTTCGCCCCAGCGCTCGGCGATGCGCATCGCCAGGTTGCGGGCCGCCGTCACCGTGATCTGCTGGCCGAGGATCGCCCGCACCGCCAGCTCGAAGCCGTCCCACGCCCCGGGCACGCGCAGTCCGGGCCGCGCGGCGACCAGCGGCGCCAGGCGGGCGTCGCGGCTGAGCGCCGCGCCGATAACGTCCGGATCGGCATCGAGGTCGAAAATCCGCCGCACCCGGGCGATGATGCCGGGCAGGGCGGCCAGGTTCGGAAAGCGGATGGTCGCCCGGATGCGGCGGCGGTCCGGCTCGTGCGCCACCTCCAGCGCCCCGACCGCGCCGCCGATCTCGATCGTGCGGCGATAGACGCCGTTTTCGACCGTTTCGACACCCGGGATCGCCCGCGTCGCCAGAAAGCTGACCAGGCCGTCCCAGTCGTAGGGCGGCCGATAGCCGAGCGAGAGGGTCACCCCGGCCGCGGCGCTCGCCCCGCCACCGACCGCCCGGCGCAGCTCGGTGGGCGGCCGGCCAAAGAGCGCGAGCATGGTCTCGTTGAAGCGCCGCACGCTGCCGAAACCTGAGGCCAGCGCGATCTCGGCCATCGGCAGCTGGGTCTCGTGGATCAGCTGCTTGGCGATGTGCACGCGCCGGGTCTGGGCGACGGCGATCGGCGCGGCCCCGAGATGTTTGAGGAACAGGCGGCGCAGGTGCCGCTCCCCAACCCCGAGCCGTTCAGCGAGCTGATCCACGTCGCCCTCGTCGAGGGCCCCGGCGTCGATCAGGCTCATCGCCCGTGAGACGGTGTTCGAGGCCCCGCGCCAGGCTCCGGCTCCGGGCGCCGTCTCCGGCCGGCAGCGCAGGCAGGGTCGAAAGCCGTCGGCCTGGGCCGCCGCGGCGGACGGGTAATATCGGCAGTTCTGGGCCTTCGGCGGCCGCGCCGGGCACACCGGCCGGCAATAGATGCCGGTCGTCAGCACGCCGGTGAAGAACCGCCCGTCGAAACGGGCGTCGCGAGCCAGGATGGCCTGGCGGCAGAGTACGGGGTCGAGGATCATGGGACACATATAAGCCCCGCGCGTGCTCTACGTCTGGCGGAAAACGGACTCGGATGGCGACTGGGTCCGAATCCTCCTCCCCCTCGATGAGGGAGGTGTCTTGCGCAGCAAGACGGAGGGGGTGGACCCCACCCGTCCCGAGCTGCGGTCGGTCCACCCTCCCCGTCAAGGGGAGGGAGGAGGGGATATGCTTGCCACCGCCCCTCGTCGCGCGCAGGTTTCGCGCCCATGCCCGAGCCGGTCGAACACCTGATGGTCGATTTCCTCACCTGGCTGGCCCCAGGCGCCAGGCCCTACGCCGAGGTGATGGAGGCCTGGCGGACCTCCTGTCCGCGCCTCACCGTCTGGGAAGACGCCCTCGAAGCCGGCTGGATCGCGCGGCGATCGCCGCCCGCCAGCGTCGCCCTCACCGACCAAGGCCGCGCTTGGCTCACCCTTCACCACTCTCTCTAGGCTCCAAACTCAATCACGGGATTGATGTCATGGGGCAAATCATGATTCCGAAGCGATGGGTGGGCTTCGGAGGCGATGATGGCGCTGTTCTGGCTGA
>Ga0302311_10005747_pt1 | contig 13014 bp, 9 predicted proteins | sample III_Palsa_N1_3_FD_200449 | JGI IMG/M metagenome (GOLD analysis project Ga0302311, IMG submission 200449) | Peat permafrost microbial communities from Stordalen Mire near Abisko, Sweden - III_Palsa_N1_3 | ecosystem: Environmental > Terrestrial > Soil > Palsa > Peat permafrost | place: Sweden... | reverse complement strand
ACTACCGCAAGAACGTGTTCGACATCGGCGAATACGGCATCGGGAAGCTCGCGAATTCGCTCAAACTCGGCTGCGACTGTCTTGGCGCCATCGAATACCTCGACGTGCATCTTAACACCATGCACGGCGACGTGATGACCATCGAAAAGGCCATCTGCATCCACGAGGAGGATTCCGGGTTGCTCTGGAAGCATTGGGACTTCCGGACCGACCGCACCGAGGTCCGACGCGCGCGCAAGCTCGTCGTCTCCAGCATCTGCACCGTCGGCAACTACGAATACGCGATGTACTGGTATTTCCATATCGACGGCACCATCGAATTCGAAATGAAGGCGACTGGCATCATCAATACCGCGGCCTGCGTTCCCGGCAAGCCGCCGAAATACGGCAAGGAAGTCCTGCCCGGCGTTGTCGGCCACATCCATCAGCATATTTTCTGCGCGCGGCTCGATATGTCTGTCGATGGCGACAAGAATAGCTTCGTCGAGTGCAACACGATTGCCGAGCCGGAAGGCCCGAGCAATCCGTATGGCAACGCTTTCTACGAGGAACAGACGGTGCTGCGCACCGAAAGCCAGGCGATGCGCCGCGCCAACGCCGACAGCCAGCGATACTGGAAGGTCATCAATCCCAACAAGACCAACTACGCGGGCTCTCCGGTCGGCTACAAGCTCGAAGCCACTAATTGCGTGAATTCCTTCGTCAGACCGAATTCGCCATCGGGCAAACGCGCCGGATTCGTTCAGAACCACGTCTGGGTGACGGCCTTCGATCCGGCGCAGCGTTACGCTGCGGGTGAGTTCATGAATCAGTCCGACGGCTCAGGCGGCCTTCCCGATTTCGTGGCCAGGGACCGCTCGATCGAAAATGCCGACATCGTGATCTGGCATGTGTTCGGGCTGCATCATCCGGTGCGGATCGAGGACTTCCCGGTGCAGCCCTGCGTCACTACCGGCTTCAAGCTGATGCCGTCCGGGTTCTTCAACGGCAATCCGTGCATCGATCTGCCCGTCGCGGTGAACGAGGCGAGCTGCTGCGCCAACGCCACCGGCACCTGACCGCTATCCGTTCCGCCAGTACCTCTGGCGGAACGGTCCCTTGGATTTCACCATGCGGAGGCGGCGGCTCTGATCACCGGCGGAATACATTTCATCGGCGGCGCGCTGCTAGGACTGGCCGGCAGCCTGCATTGCGCAGGGGTTTGCGGCGGCATTGCCTCCTCGCTGCTGATGGCTACGGCAGCATCGGACGTCACACCAGTAGAGCGCGCAGCCACGCTCCTCAAAATCCAGATCGGGCGCGCGCTGAGCTACACGCTGTGCGGCGCAATGGTTGGAGGCAGCAGCGCGGCTTTCGCCGGACTGATCAATTTCGCGGGCGTGCAGCCGATAACACGCATCGCCGCCGCCTGCGCTCTTGTTTGGACGGGCTGCTCCGTCGCGGGCCTTGTACCGAGCCTCGCCATCCTGGACCGGATCCTGGCCTCGATATTTAATTCCTGGCCAGTGGCGGTCACTCGGCAGTTCCAGAATCCGCATCCTGTCGTGCTCGGTATTCTCTGGGGCTTTGCGCCCTGCGGCATGGTCTATGCGGCGCTGCTCAACGCCATTCTGAGCGGTTCGGTGGTGGCGGGCGCCGGGTTCATGGCGGGCTTCGGGCTCGCAACGATTCCCGCGGTCGCATCGATAGCATTTGGTGCGACTGCGATAGCTGGAGTTGGAGCGCGCTTGCAACACCAAGGCAAACTCCGCGTGGGATTAGGAGCGGCGATTCTTACCCTCGGACTTGCAAGCCTCGCGGAACCCGCTGTGTCACTCTCCGCCCTGTGTCTGGGTCGCTGACGCCAAGTCTGACTTCAGGCGCCGACATTCCCATCGCTCCGAAGACTTGCCTGCGCGGCGATCAATACCCGGCACAGCAAAGATCGTGAACGGCCCCGCGAGCAGTGATCTGACGTGAGTTGCGGCGCTCGCCATCGACCTGCGATCACAATTGAGTCATCGCGCACCCTATCGCGCTCGCCGATTCTACGCTGCGACTTTCCTCCTGCCGCTTCCACGAACGAATTTTCGGCTCGAAAGTCGAGCAACAAAAACTAGAAAATAACATGTTTTCAAAGGCTTGTTGACTGGTTGCGGGGAGGCGCGACCACCGACACCGACATTCGTTACCGTTCCGCAAGTATCCCCCAGCCATGGCCCGGCAGCGTAATCTCCGTCGTTGCGCCCTTTCGTCGGACCGCGAGGTGTCCGGCCAACTTGTCAACCGCAGTAGGGATCGCGCGCACGATCGGCGCGTCGGCCAGATTGAGCGCAACCCACAGCCGATTTTCCTCGTGGAAAGCTTCGAACACGACATCGGTGTTGCGAAGCTCGGTCACTCGACTGCGGGCGCTGTAGAGCCACGGATGCCGCCGCCGCAACCCGATCAGTTCTTGATGAAGCCGGTAGATCGGCCAGCCGAACGGTGCCAGGCCTACCGGCGTCGTCGGAAATGCCGGGCGGATCGCATCATCTCCTCCGGCCCGATGCTCCTTGATACCGCGAAACGCCTGTTCGTCCCCGGCATAGATCGACGGCAAGCCGCCGCACGTCATCAGGACGACCAGCGCGTGGGCAAGATGCCGCTCGTCCCCCAACTGGCTCGCAATCCGCGTGACATCATGATTGCCAATGAAGGTCTGCGGCACGAAACTGTCGAGCATCGCGTTGTGCCGCTCCAGCGCCCAGGCGAGCTCGAAAAGATTGCGGTCGTTCAGCGCGCTCCAGATCGCCTTCCACAGTTCGTATTGGGTGACCGCGTCGACGCCGGAATCGCGGACAAAACCAGCGTAGTCGCCATGGATCACCTCACCGAACACATAGGCGTCCGGATGCCGGGTCCTAACCATGGGCAAGACAAGAGCCCAGAATTCTCTTGGAACGGCATAGGCGGCATCGAGACGCCAGCCATCGGCGCCGCGATCGAGCCAATGGGTCATCACGCGCGTGACATATTCGGCGACGGCCGGTTCATCATGATTGAGAGCGACAAGCTGACGATGGCCTTCGAACGTCGCATAATCGGGCGCTTCGTGCGAAGCGCCGTCCGCTGGCCGGGTCAGGCGAAACCACGCGGCCGCCGGTGAATTCGGACCATCTGCGATTGCGCGCTGGAACAGCGGATGTTCGCGGCCGACATGATTGAACACGCCGTCGAGAATGATGCGCAACCCGCGGTCATGGGCAGCCCTGATGAGCGCGTCGAAATCGGTTTCATCGCCGAGCCTCTTGTCGATCTGAAAATAATCGACCGTGTCGTAGCCGTGGGTGGATGAAGCAAAGATCGGCCCAAGCAAGATGCCGGAGGCCCCGAGATTCGCCGCGTAATCCAACCACCCGACAAGATGGCCAAGGCGATGCGTGACACCCGGACAAGCCTCGCGCTCGGCCCCGACAAAGCCGAGCGGATAGACCTGCCACCAGACCGCCCGCTCGATCCAGTTTCGTGGCCGCCGATTATCGCTCTTCAAGTCGGTCGCCGCCTTTCACGAACAGCAAGCCAATGGCACCGGCGGTCAGCAAGACCGCGATCGGAATAAGCCCCACCGCCTGGGAGTGAAAGCGTGCCGTCAGCACTCCGACCAGCAGCGAACGCGCCGTGGCGCCGAGTTTGGCGTATGGTTGTTATGCACCTGAAGCAAGATCGCGAAGACGGAACCCTATGCGCTTTTGCCCGCATTGTTGTTTCAAAGATAAAATAGACAATGCAAGATTTGCAGCCCAAGAAGCCGCAAAGCAAACGACTTCGTCTCTGCTCTCCTCGCTTCATGAAGGAAATGCCGGCCGGATCGGTTTTTCTTTAACGAGCCAGCTTTGCATCGCCGTGCAGGCTGCGCTGCAACGATGGACGGCGATGTTATCAATTGACGTCACGCTGCCCAAAAACTCCTCGAACGCCGATTGCTGAGGCAGAGAAAGTCTTAAAGGCCACGACAACGCCAGGATTACGCGGCTTCCAGCGCCGGAACCGGTAACGCGGTGACGGACTTGATTTTTTCCATAGCGAACCGCGACGTCACATTCTTTAACGCGACCGCGCCGATCAGCTTTTTATAGAAAATATCGTAACTCAGCATATCCGCGACCACGACACGCAGCATGTAATCCACGTCGCCGGCCATGCGGTAAAACTCCATGACCTCAGGCATAGCGCTTACGGCCGTGGCAAATTTCTTCAGCCATTCATCGGAATGGTCTCCGCTTTCCACCGATACGAATACGGAAAGCCCAAGCCCGATCTTGTTTTGATCGACCAGCGCGACCTTGCCGGTGATGATGTTGTCCGCTTCCATCCTCTGAATGCGCTTCCAGCAGGGCGTCGACGACAGGCCGACGCGCTCCCCGATCTCAGCCACCGAGAGCGACGCGTCCTCTTGCAGGACCCTTAATATCTTGCGGTCGATCGCATCAATACGACGCGGCGGGTCCGATGGCGCAGCAACAATATCGCTCATATTTGGAACTTTCTTCTAATATCCAGACAACACGAAACATATATAGAATTATATTCTACACAAGGCGAATTTAAACACGCGAAATGGCAGCCCTGAAGAAAGTCCTACTGCCGATCCCATCCCCCGTAGGACTTTTCAATTGGCCGGTGGATGCACCGGCCGCGATCGCAGCCCGTCGGTGCGACCGAGGCGCTCAAAAACGGTGGGGCTCCAACACGGTCGACGTCCGGCTGCTATTCAATGTCCGATCGACGCTTCGCGGTCTTTACGCAAGGACGATTCAATTAAGTCACTTCCCATCGGCACATCGCCGAATGCCTGGAGCACATCCAGGGTCTCACCGGAGACGCTTGACCGGCGAAGAGCGACGGAACTCACGTTACCGAGCACCGTCAACAGCCGTTGCGCACACGTGATTGCCGCGCGCTCGTTGATGCAGCGCACCGGCGTGCCCGCGATCACGTCGTCGTCAATCACAACAAATGGCAACGCCGTCTCCGCGCCACACTCCCGACAGGCCTCGCTGCGAGCCACACCAACTTCATGCAGCTCGCCTTCGTCACTTTTTTTCTCGATCCCGGTGCTGCATTGCTGTACCGGCCGAGACTTCCTCGAGATGAACATCCCTCAAGGTGGGATCGACGCATAGGTCGGAGCGCGCTTGCTCGCCCGTGGCAGCTAATGCCCGCCGTGGCCGCTGCCCGGTGATTCAAGCCCGCATCTTCGCTACCGCGACGCGGTTCGATCTCGGGACAGCCAAGTATTGGGTAGGCGCCTTTGGATCAGGCGATCATGACATTGGCCGAAGCGGCGGCGCCGGGGCCGGCGAACAAACGGCGGCCCGGAATGGCGTCGAGCAGCGCGCTTGTATAGGCGTGCCGCGGCGAGCGGAACACCGACTGCGTCTCGCCCTGCTCCACGATCTCGCCATATCGCATCACCACGATGCGATCGGCGATTTCGGCTGCGACCCGCAGGTCATGGGTGATGAAGAGCATGGCGAGATTCATTTCCTCGCGCAGTTCCGCCAGCAGCGCCAGGATGTGTGCCTGCACCGAGACGTCGAGCGCCGAGACGGCTTCGTCCGCTACCAGCACCATCGGCTTTAGCGCCAGCGCCCGCGCGATGCAGACGCGCTGGCGCTGGCCGCCGGAAAATTCGTGCGGATAGCGCCCGGCAGCACTGTCCTTGAGGCCGACGCGCGCCAACAGCCGCTTGGCGTCCGCCATCGCCTCCGAGGCCGGCACGCCGTAGGCCATCGGACCGCGCGCGATGGCCTCACCGACCTTCTGACGCGGATCCAGCGCAGCGAACGGATCCTGGAACACGATCTGCACCTTGCGGCGTGCGGCGCGCAACTGAGCTCCCCGCAGTCCGAGAAAATTCACACCGTCGAAATCAACCGTGCCGTTATCCGGCTCGATCAGCCGCATGATGATACGGCCGAGTGTCGACTTGCCGGAGCCGGATTCGCCGACCACCGCCACCGTTTCGCGCGGGCGCAAGGACAGCGCCACGTCGCGCAACGCCTGCACCCGCCGCGGCGGCCGAAACAGCCCTTGTCGCGTGACAAAGGTCTTGTTCAGGCCTTGCGCGCTGAGCAACGGCTCGCCGGTAATCCCGCGGCTGGCCGTCGACGCCGGCCGCGTTCCCGGCACCGCCGCGATCAGGGCCTTGGTATAGGCATCCTTGGGCGCCCGCAGCACCTCATCGACCGTGCCCTGCTCCACCACGCGGCCATTGCGCATCACAACGACGCGGTCCGCGATGTCGGCGACGACGCCGAAATCGTGGGTGATGAACAACACGCCCATGCCGCGCTCGGCCTGCAATTGCCGGATCAGCGTCAGGATCTGCTTCTGGGTAGTGACATCGAGCGCGGTGGTGGGCTCGTCGGCGAGCAGCAGCGCCGGGTTGTTCGCCATCGCCATCGCGATCATGATGCGTTGGCGCTGGCCGCCGGAGAGCTGAAACGGATAGCTGCGCGCCAAGGTGGACGGGTCGGGTAATCCGACGGCGGCGATCAGTTCCAGCACGCGCGTCGCGCGCTCGGCGCGGGACGTCCGCGGCCGGGCATGCATCAGGATCGCCTCCGCGATCTGGTCGCCGACACGCGCGAGCGGATTGAGCGCGCTGAGCGGCTCCTGAAAGATCATGGAAATGGCGCCGCCGCGCAGGCTGCGCATGGTGTCTTCAGGGGCGGCGGCGATGTCGGCGCCGGCGAAGCGGATCGCGCCGGACGCTACTGCAACGTTCGGCGGCAACAGACGGAGCACCGCATGCGCCGTGATCGACTTGCCCGACCCGGACTCGCCGACGAGGCAGACGATCTCATTGCGGCGAACGGTGAGCGACACCTCCTCGACCGCGAAGCCACGGTCGCCGCCGGGCGGCAGCGCCACCGACAGGTTCTCAACGGATAGCAGAAGATCCTCGCTCATGCGGTCCGTACCCTTCGGGCGATGCGCGGGTTCAACGTGTCGTTCAGGCCTTCGCCGACCAGGTTGATCGCCAGCACCGTGAGCAGGATGGCGATGCCGGGAAATACGCTCATCCACCAGGCCTGCCGCATCACGGTGCGCGATGCGCCGATCATGAAGCCCCAGGACATCAGGTTCGGATCGCCGAGCCCCATGAAGCTCAGTGCGCTCTCGATCAGGATCGCCGTCGCGATCGTGAGAGAACCGGTGACGATGATCGGCGAGATCGCGTTGGGCAGGATATGACGCAGCACCACAGCAAACGGGGGCTGCCCCTGGCAGACCGCCGCCTGCACGAACTCGCGCCCGCGCAGGCGCAGGAATTCCGCCCGCGTCAGGCGCGCCAGCGGTGGCCAGCTCACCGCGCCGATCGCAACGATGACGTTGGTCAACGTCGGCCCCAGCGTCGTCACCAACAGGATCGCGAGGATGAAGCCGGGAATGGTCTGAAACAGCTCGGTCACGCGCATCATGACCTCGTCGACCCTGCCGCCGAAATAGCCGGCGATGGCCCCGATCACGACGCCGACGAACACCGCCGCCAGCGTCGAGGCGACGCCGATCAAGAGCGATACCCGCGCGCCGTAGGCGATCCCGGCGGCGACGTCACGGCCCAGCATGTCGGAGCCGAGCCACAACCCCTCGCTCAACGGTGGCTGGAACGGCGCCCCGATCATGTCCCAGGGATCGTCGGGAAACAGCGCCGGGGCCGTCGCCGCCAGCGCAACCACCGCCACCAGAATGACCAATCCGATCATGCCGGTCGGGTGTCGCAGGAAAGCCTTCAGCGTATGCATGATGAAGCCCCGCTCAAGACGCTGCGCGCAGCGACACGCGCGGATCAATCAGCCGGTAGATCGCGTCAGTGACGAGGTTAAGCACGATGACGATGATCGACATCGCGAGGAAGATGCCCAGCATCACCGGATAATCGCGCTGCAGCACCGCGTCGTAGGTAAGCCGGCCGAGGCCGGGCCAGGCGAACACGGTTTCGATTACGACGGCACCGCCGACCAGCGCGCCGGCCTGCATGCCCGCGACCGTGACCACCGGCAGGATGGCGTTGCGCAGGATATGGCGGGCGATGATGCGGGGCTGCTTCAATCCCTTGGCGCGCGCGGTCTTGATGAAATCCTGATGCGTCACCTCGATCACCGAGGAACGCATGAGCCGCGCATAGATCGCAAGATACACCGCGGCAAGCGAGACCGCCGGCAGCAGCAAATGCGAGGCGATATCGCGGATATGCTGTAGCGGCGTCATCTCGACGCCGATGGTGACGTAGCCGAAGGCCGGCAGCCACTCGAGCTTGACCGAGAACAGCAGCACCAGCATCAGGCCGAGCCAGAACACCGGCATCGCATAAAGCAGCAGCGACAGGACGGTGAACAGCGTGTCGGACCACGTTCCGGCGCGGACGCCCGCCAGCGTGCCGAGCACGACGCCGACGAGGAGCGCCAGGAGAAACGCGGTGCCGGTCAAGAGCAGCGTCGCCGGCAGCCGTTCGAGCAGCAGCGACAGCACCGGACGCTGCTGGCGATACGAGAAGCCGAGATCGAGGGTGAGTATCCGCTTCAGATAGGTGGCGAGCTGCACCGGATATGGCTTGTCGAGGCCGTATTCCGCGCGCAACTGGCTGAGCAATTTGGCGTCGGCCGAACCGCTCTGGCCGGCGATTACCTGGGCCGGATCGCCGGGAGCAGCATGCACCAGCACGAAGTTGAAAGTGGCGATGACCAGCACCACCGCCACGAACTTGGCGAGCCAGCCGGCGATGGCGAGAACGACCGCAACACCGCGACCGCCCTTCGCGTCCAGCGCGATGATGCTCATCCGAGCGACACCGTTCCGAAGGTCTCATGCACGCCGATCGCGGTCGTGATCACGTTCTTCAGCTTCTTGTCGATGAAATTGGCATAATCCTGCTCGACCAGCCAGACGATCGGTATCTCTTCGACGAGGAGCTTCTGCACGGCGCTGTAGAGTTCCTGCCGTTTGGCGTCGGATGTCGCGACGGCGGCCTCCTCGAACAGCCGGTCGACCTCCGGGTTGGAATAGCCGGCGGTGTTGGAGAAAAGAATGCCCTTGCGGATGTTGCTGGTGATGTAGGTGCGCGACACGCCAAGCGCCGGATCGCCGAACTGGTAGACCAGGTTCATGGTCATCGAGAAATCCCAGTTGCTGCATTTCTCGGCCCAGCCGGCAAGGTCGATGCCCTGCAGTTGCAGGTCGATCCCGACACGGCCGAGCGATTGGCGCAGAAACTCCGCCGACCGCTGGTAGATTTCGCCGTAGGGCGGAACGAGATAAGGGATCGTGACGCGCTTGCCATCGGCGCCCAGCTTCAACCCCATGTCGTCGAGCAGCGCTTTCGCCTTGTCGAGCGAATACTCGTATTGCTTGACGTCCTTTTCGTAGAACCGCGTCTTCGACGACACCGGACCGGTGGCGACCTTGCCGAGGCCGAAGAACACCCGCGTCAGCAGCGCCTTGCGATCGATCGCGTACATCACCGCCTGGCGGAACCGCTTGTCGTTCATCGGCGCGATGCGATTGTTCAGTTCGAGCCACTGATGCGGCGCGAAGAACTCATAGCCCTTGGTCGTCATGTCCAGGTTCGGCAGCTTCGACAGGCGCTGCACATCGAAGGCTTCGACATCGGTCCACTGGGTCAGTTGCACGGTGCCCTGCTCCAGCGCCACCGAGCGCGACGCCGAGTCGGGGATCACGCGGTAGATGATCTCGTCGAGATGCGGTTCGCCTGGCCGGTAGTAGCCTTCGTGCTTGACCAGATGCACGTGCGAGCCACGCACCCATTCCTTCAGCTTGAACGGACCGCATCCGATCGCCTGGGCGTTGGCCGGATTCTTGCGGTAGTCGGTGCCGTCATAGATGTGTTTCGGCACGATCGGCGCGGTGGTGCAGTCGAACGCGCCCAGGAACGGCGCGAACGGCGTCTTCAGCCGGAACACCACCGTATGCGGATCCGGCGCCTCGGCGCTGTCGACGCGCGCGAACGTGCCGCGGGCACGGGCGTGGGTTTCCATCAGCATCTTGGTCACCGAGAAGATGACATCGTCGGCGGTCAGCGGCGTGCCGTCATGGAAGGTGATGTTGGGAAACAGCTTGAACGTATAGATCAACCCGTCTGGCGAAACTTCCCACGACTGCGCCAGTCCGGGAATCGGCTTGAGGTCGAAATCGTAGCGCAGCAGGCTCTCGTAGATCTTGCCGCCGAGCGTCAGCGTCGGCTGTTGCTGGTTCAGCGCGGTAACGAGGATCGGCGGCTCGGGCTGAATGATGGTGTTCAGCGTGCCGCCGCTGGTCTGTCCCGCAGCACGTGTCAGGCCGAGCGGAATTCCACCGATGCCGACCGCGCCCGCAACTAGACCCAGTTTGGCAAATTCACGTCTGTTCATGCCGTCCTCACGATGATTGGGGTTGGAACAAAGTTTTACCTAGCTCCCGTCAGTAGCCACGGGTCGGATCGACACGATTGCACAAGGCCTCGCCGGCTTGCAGGCGGCGAATATTCTCGGCGACCTGATCGGCAATCACGCGCGGCTTCGCCATGCCGCCCATATGCGGCGTCACCAGGATGCCGGGCTCGCGCCACAACGGATGATCCGCCGGCAAAGGTTCCTTGTCGAACACGTCAAGGATGGCGCCGCGCAGATGACCGGCTCGCACAAGCGTCACGAGATCGTCGACGACAAGATGATCACCCCGGCTGCACAGGATCAGTGCCGCTCCTTTTCGCAAACGGCCGAGCCGTTCTGCGTTGAGGATGCCGATGGTGGATAGCGTCAGCGGCAGCAGGCAAACGAGAATGTCGGCACCGGACAGAAACGCATCGAGTTCATCGTCGCCGGCATGCACGGTAACGCCGACCACCTGCTTGGGCGTGCGCGACCATCCCGTCACCTGATAGCCCGCAGTCACGAGCAGTTCCGCAGCCGAAATTCCGATCGCGCCGAGACCAAGAATACCAACGCGGATGTCGGCGGCAGCGTGCTGCTCGTAACGATGCCAGCGCCCCTCTCGTCCGTCACGAATGACAAGATCGAACTGGCGATGGAAATAAAGCGTGCCCCACAGCACGAATTCCGCCATCGCGCGGGCCAGCATCGGATCGACGATACGGCAGAGCGGCAGCGGCGGCAGCGCCGGATCGGACAGGATATTGTCGACCCCGGCAGCGATCGAATGGATCAGCCGCAGCTTCGGCATGGTGGCGAGCGCGCCGGGTGGAGGCTGCCAGCACACCGCGACCTCGGCTTGCTCCGCGGCTTGGTCCGGCCAGGTCGCGAGCACGGCATCCGGCAACGCCCGCCGAAATGGCGCTTCGAGGAACGTCAGGTCGATCTCACTCACCAGCGCGATGCGTGTCATGTGGCAGCCGCACCCGTGAAGATTTTCAGCCTGGACACGGCGTGAGCAGCGGCGGTTGTCATCACAGCTTGCTCAGACCGCACCATTTCGCGACGAACAGCGCGATGCACAGCGTGGTCTTGCGAACGCTCTCGAGTTCGACCCGTTCGTCGAACGCATGCGGCCCGATGCCGTAAGGGCCGTAGCAAAGCGCCGGGATGCCGTAGTCCACGCTATAGTAACGGGTGTCGTTCACGGCGGTGGACAGCCGCCCTTGGAGCGGCGCCTGGAACGCCGTCTGATGCGCCGCATCGAGCGTTGCTTCGGCGGTGCTGCCGGGCTCGCACACCGCCGGATCGGCCTGGAAGCCGCTCCAGATCAGTTCGGCCGGATTCTCGGCCAGGAAGCTGTCGCCCGCCTGCGCCTGCGCGAGGCACTGTTCGATACCCCGCATCGCCTCGCGCGGTGTCTCGCCCGGCAGCAGGCCGAGACGGCAATCGATATCGCACCACGCCGCGGTGGAGCTTGCCCAATCGCCGCCCTTGATGATGCCGACATTGAACTTGATCGGATCCTTGACGGTGCCGAACCAGCGATCGTTGACCGCCTTGGCGTTGATCGCCTTGGTATGGTCCTGGAAGGCGCGCACCAGATGCATGGCCGAAAGGATCGCGTTGGTGCCGGTCTCGGAATAGGCAACATGGGCCGGGGTGCCGCGCACCCGCAACCGGAACCAGATTGCACCGACCTGCGCGCGCGTCAGCGTGTGCCCGGTCGGCTCCGGAATAAGGCAAGCGTCGGCGCGATAGCCGCGCATCAGCGTAGAGAGCGCGCCATTGCCCGTGCTCTCCTCTTCCGTCACGGTCTGCAGATGAACGCGGGCATCGGGCGCATAGCCGGCGGTGCGGATGGCATCGAGCGCAAAGATCATCGCGGAGACGCCGGCCTTCATGTCCTGCGCGCCGCGGCCGATCATCCAGCCGTCGCGTACGGTCGCCGCGAAAGGTGGATCGCTCCACAGCTCGACCGGCCCCTCCGGCACCACGTCGATATGGCCTTGCAGGATGAGGCTGCGCCCCTTGCCTTTGCGATCGTGGGTCGCGACCACCTGCCTCGAACCGGCGAGATCGATGCCGTCCATCGGAGCGGCCTTGGGATGGCTGGCGAGATTGACGTCCGCCAGGCTATAGGCGTCGACATCGTAGCCGCGCTCGGCGAATTGTTGCGCCAGCCACTGCTGCTGCGGCGCCTCTTGCCCGCGCAGGCTACGGAACTGCACCATGCGCGTCAGGAAGGCGACCTGGTCATCGAAGTTGCGATCGACCGCCGCACGCAGGCTCTCGGTGATCTGATCCGGTTTCGTCAGTGTGTCGGTGGCCACGTGTCGTTTCTCCCTTACGAATCCGAAAACCTCACGCCGCGAGACAGCGCTCCAGAATGGCAAGCCCCTCGTCGACGATCGCATCCGACGCCGTGAGCGGCACCAGGATGCGAATGGTGTTGGCGGTGGTGCCGCACGACAGCAAAATCAAGCCGTTCTCGTGTGCCCTCTGCGTGATGCGTCTGGTGGTCTCGGCGTCAGGCTCGTTGCTGCCGCGCTGCTTGAGAACGTCGAAAGCGACCATCGCGCCCGGACCGCGGGCCACTGACGTCGGCACCAGCGTGTTG
>Ga0302311_10005739_pt1 | contig 13026 bp, 11 predicted proteins | sample III_Palsa_N1_3_FD_200449 | JGI IMG/M metagenome (GOLD analysis project Ga0302311, IMG submission 200449) | Peat permafrost microbial communities from Stordalen Mire near Abisko, Sweden - III_Palsa_N1_3 | ecosystem: Environmental > Terrestrial > Soil > Palsa > Peat permafrost | place: Sweden... | reverse complement strand
TTCCTGCTCGGGTTCGAGCATCGGGAATTTACGGATTTCTTGCAGATACCGCGACAGGTTGCCGTCGGCGCTGAGGCTCGGAAGATTGCCACCAGCCATCTCGTCACTCCATATCTCGGGCGGACAGCATGTCCTTCCGCCGAAAATCGGCGGCTGGATTCCCCCGTCGTTTGAGCCCGAATGATCAAAACACTAGGACGTGTTTTGGAAACTGTCCAGTTTTGAATCACTCCAGCGCGGCTACCAGCTCTGCGAGATCTGCGGGGAGCGGGCTCTTGAAACTCAAATGTTCGCCCGTAGTCGGATGGTCGAAACCCAACAGCCAAGCATGCAATGCCTGACGGGGGAATTGGGTTGCGGCGGCGGCTGCTTTCGGGCCCAGATCCTTCAGGCGGGCGGAGCGGACCCGGCCATAGGTCTGGTCGCCGATCAGCGGATGGCCGATCTCGGTCATGTGCACGCGGATCTGATGGGTGCGCCCGGTCGCCAGGCGGCATTCGACCAATGCCGCCCCCAGGCCCAGCGGGCGCACCACCTTGTAGCGGGTCAGCGCCGGCTTGCCGTTGCTCGTCACCGCCATCTTCTTGCGGTTGGTCGAACTGCGGCCGATCGGTCCGTCGATCTCGCCCTCGCGCGGGTTCGGCATGCCCCAGACCACGGCCCAGTAGGCGCGCTCGATCGTGCGGTCGGCAAAGGCGGCCGACAAGATGACATGGGCGCGCTCGCTCTTGGCGACGACCATCAGGCCGCTCGTATCCTTGTCCAGGCGATGGACGATACCCGGCCGCTTGACGCCGCCGATGCCGGTCAGGCTGTCGCCGCAATGGGCGAGCAGCGCATTGACCAGCGTATGGTCCAGATTGCCGGCCGCCGGATGCACGACCAGGCCGACCGGCTTGTCCAGCACCAGCAGGTCGGCATCCTCATAGACGATGTCCAGGTCCATCGCCTGCGCTTCCGGCCGGTCGTCGACCGGCGGCGGCGGGTTCAGCAGCAGGCGCTGGCCTGGTTTGACCCTCATGGACGGGTTCGTTATGGTCGCGCCGTCGACCGTCAGGCGACCATCCTCGATCAGCGCCTTCAGGCGCGAACGGGACAGGTCGGCAAGCCGCTCCGCCAGCAGGCGGTCGACCCGTTGCCCGGTATCTTCAATGTCTACGGTGATGTCGACCGAAAGGTCGGGCGCGGAAGTTTCAGTCATAAGAACCAAGGTGGACCGAACTCATGCGTTGGCTCAAGGCCGCTGTCATTATCATGGGCATCATGATCGTCGCGATGCTGGTGACGATCGTCGTCACGATCTTCCGCCGCATGACCGCCGCCGCGCCATCCGCGGCACCGACGGTCGTCAGCGCGCCGCTCGTGCCGGGCGTCCCGCTCTCCGCCGACGTCACCCTGCCGGCGGGCGCCACGGTCAAGGAAGTGATCGGCGCCGACGGGCGGCTGGTGCTGCATCTGGTCGCGCCCGATGGGCGGGAAAGCCTGATGCTGCTCGATCCCGCGACCGGTAAGGTCACGCTCACCATCGCGCTCCATTCGGCACCCTGAGGCTACCCCCATGAATTTCGCCAGCGACAACACGGCCGGCATCGCGCCGGAAATCCTCACCGCCCTGGCCGCCGCCAACGAAGGCGCGGTCGGATCCTATGGTGCCGATCCGATCACGGCCCGGCTCGAGGCGAAGCTGGCCGAGGTTTTCGAGCATGAGGTCGCGGTGTTTCCGGTCGCGACCGGGACTGCCGCCAATGCGCTGGCGCTGGCCACGGTGACGCCGCCCTGGGGGGCGGTGCTGTGCCACCCGCTGGCCCATATCGCCTGCGACGAGGCGAATGCGCCGGAATTCTATAGCGGCGGGGCGAAGCTGGTGCCGGTGGCGGGGGTGGACGGCAAGCTCGCCGCCGCCGACCTCGCGGCACTGCTGCCGGGCGATCTCGGCAATGTCCATCACGCCCAGCCGTCGGCCGTCAGCCTGACCCAGGCGACCGAATGCGGCACGGCCTATCGGCCGGAGGAAGTCGCCGCCATCGCGACGCTCGCCCATCGCCACGGGCTGGCCGTGCATATGGACGGCGCGCGCTTCGCCAACGCGCTCGTGCATCTGGATGTGAGCCCGGCCGACATGACCTGGCGCGCCGGCGTCGACGTGCTGTCGTTCGGCGCCACCAAGAACGGCGCGCTCGGGGCCGAGGCGATCGTCTTCTTCGATCGGACCCGAGCGCGTGAGCTGCCGTTCCGTCGTAAGCGTGCCGGGCATCTGTTTTCCAAGATGCGGTTTCTGTCGGCCCAGCTCGATGCCTATGTCACGAACGACCTATGGCTGAAGAACGCCCGCCATGCCAATGCGGCGGCCGCAAGATTGGCCGAAGGGCTCGTGCGCCTGCCCGGCGTCCGGCTGCATTATCCGGTCGAGGCCAACGAGCTGTTCGTCGAACTGCCGGAAACCGTGATTTCCGGCCTGTTCGCCGCCGGCGCCCAATTCCATCGCTGGCAGGGGCCGGCCAGCACCTGCGTCCGTCTGGTCACCGCCTGGAACACGGCGGACGCCGACGTTGCCGATTTCCTGGCGATCGCGAGTCGGCTGGCAAAGGCTTAAAGAAGCCTTTGCGAGAACCGCGCCAACGCCCTGAAAAAACCATAAAAAAACCCGCAGAAAACCCAGGAACGTCACGTCGCCGCAGCCATGCGCTAAAAACATATTCAGGCATACGAATTTCACTTGCATCGCGGCGACGATGGCGTATTTACACCCCTGTTTGACGCACTCGCACGTGCCTATGGCCCTTCGTGGTTATGCAACGACGTAACGCGTCCTTTTTGGCAGAACCGGTCTAGTGGACCGGTCCCGAGAGGGAAGTCGGTATGTTTGCTAACTATGGCAGGGCCTATTGGTCCTGGTCCGCTTCGCGGAACGAAAACCTACTGGAAGGCATTATGGCCGACAGTAGTCGAAGTTCGTGCTGAGGCGGTTTCACACGAAATCCGCTGAATAAATCACGGCCATCGACCGTTAGGTCTTTGGTGGGTTTTCCACTTCCTTTGTCCTGGTGAAGTATCCAGGCTCGAAGAGGGGTGCGTCTACATGCTCAAAGTTCGCTCCCGCGTTGCGGTTGGCCCGCTTCGTCGTCCCGTCATCGCCCCCATTCCGCTGTCGTCGGTCGACGCTCTCGTCGAAGAGCTGCGCCCGGCGGAGCCGATGATCGCCATCCGTCCGCGCACCCTGCGCCGGACGGCGGAAACCTTCGTCCAGACCTTCCCGGGCGATGTGCTCTATGCCGTCAAGTGCAACCCGGAACCGACGGTTCTGCGGGCGCTGTGGCGTGGCGGCGTGCGCCATTTCGACTGCGCCTCGCTGCAGGAAATCCGCACGGTGCGCAGCCTGTTCGCCGATGCGCAGATCCATTACATGCACCCGATCAAGATGCCGGCGGCGATCCGCCAGGCGTACGAGGAATTCGGCGTCCGCGACTTCTCGGTCGACTCGGCCGAGGAGATCGAGAAGGTCGTGGCCGCCACCGACGGTGCCCGTGATCTCGGTATCTATGTACGCTTGGCAATGCCGAAGGGTCAGACGGTCTATGATCTGTCGGGCAAGTTCGGCGCCGACGCGGCCGAGATGCCGGCCCTGCTGCGCCAAGCGCGTGCGGCTGCCAAGGTGCTGGGCGTCTGCTTCCATGTCGGTTCGCAATGCATGGAGCCGACCGTCTACGAGCGCGCGCTCGACCTCGCCGGCCGAGTGATCGCCGAGGCGGGTGTCGCCATCGACGGCATCGATGTCGGCGGCGGCTTCCCGGTCAGCTATCCCGATGTCACGCCGCCGGCGCTCGACCTGTATTTTGCGGCGATCCAGCGCGGCTTTGCCAAGCTTAACTTGGCCGAAGGCACGCGGCTGTGGTGCGAGCCCGGCCGGGCGCTGGTCGCGGCCGGCGCCTCGCTGGTCGTCCAGGTCGAGGCCCGTCGCGGCGACGTGCTCTACATCAACGACGGCGTCTATGGCAGCCTGTCGGACGCCGGCGTGCCGAAGTGGCGTTTCCCGGCACGTGTCGCCCGCAAGGCCGACGGCTCGGCGGTCGCGGCCAATGCCGGCACCACCGGCTTCGCCTTCTACGGCCCGACCTGCGACAGCGCCGATTTCATGCAAGGTCCGTTCTATCTGCCGTCCGACGTCAAGACGGGCGACTGGATCGAACTCGGCCAATTGGGCGCCTATGGCGCCTGCCTGCGGACCGCGTTCAACGGTTTCGATCGGACCCTCATGACCGAGGTTCGCGACGAGCCGCTGCTCTCCACACCCGGCCACTTGGATGGCCAAGGCACGAACACCGGCAATCCGGTGATCACCAACGCCTTGGCCTGAAGACGAGCCAATCGATCACACCCCGGGGATCCCGATGGATTTGACGGCGGCGCACTCAGCAGGGGCGCTGCCGATGAAGGAACGACTGCCATGACCGCCAAAATCGAACGCTTCCTCGAAGACACCCAGCCGCCGACCCCTTGCCTGGTCGTGGATCTCGATATCGTCGAGGAAAGCTATCGGACGCTGCATGCGGTCCTGCCGCTTGCGCGCATCTTCTACGCGGTCAAGGCCAATCCGGCGGCGCCGATCCTGGACCGGCTGAATGCCGCCGGGTCGAGCTTCGATACGGCCAGCCGGGGCGAGATCGAAATGTGCCTCGCCGCGGGCGCCCCGGCCGAACGGATCTCGTTCGGCAACACCATCAAGAAGCAGCGCGACATCGCCTTCGCCTATGAAAAGGGCGTGCGCCTGTTCGCGTTCGACAGCGCGCCGGAGTTGGAGAAGATCGCCGTGGCCGCCCCGGGCGCCAAGGTGTTCTGCCGCATCCTGGTCGAGTGCGAAGGCGCCGAATGGCCGCTGTCGAAGAAGTTCGGCTGCTCGCCCGAGATGGCGGTCGAGCTCCTGTCCCAGGCCCGCGGCCTCGGCCTCGATCCCTATGGCGTGTCGTTCCATGTCGGCTCGCAGCAGACCAACCTCGGCCAGTGGGACTCGGCCGTCGGCCGGGCGGCTGCAATGTTCTCGGTCCTGGCCGAACGCGACATCGCGCTGAAGATGGTCAATCTGGGCGGCGGCTTCCCGGCGCATTACCGCGCGGGCGTCGAGCCGATCGAGCGCTATGCCGACACGGTCATGACCGCGATCACCAAGCATTTCGGCAACGACCTGCCGGAAATCATCATCGAGCCGGGTCGCTCGATGGTCGGCGACGCCGGCGTCATCCAGAGCGAAGTCGTGCTGATCTCGACCAAGGAATTCGGCGACGAGAAGCGCTGGGTCTATCTGGACATCGGCAAGTTCGGCGGTCTGGCCGAAACGATGGACGAGGCGATCAAGTACAACCTGCGCACCCCGCACGACGGCGAGGAAGGTGGTCCCGTCGTGCTGGCCGGCCCGACCTGCGACAGCGCCGACATCCTGTACGAGAAGACCGAATACCTGATGCCGCTCGGCCTGCAGATCGGCGACAAGATCGAAATCCTGTCGACCGGCGCCTATACGTCGACCTATTCGGCAGTGTGCTTCAACGGCTTCGAGCCGCTGCGGACCTACTGCATCTGAGCTGTGCGTGACGGTGGCCGGCCCGGAATTTCCGGGACCGGCCGAGTATGCTAAGGTCAACCACTTTCCCGGCCAGTTTTTGAGGACACGGCATCCGATCGGTGCCGTGTCCGGTCGCTTTTGTCCCATGCGGGGCACAATTTTTGTAAAGGATCAGGATCATGTTGAAGGGGCAGGGCTACGGCCGCGCCGCCAGCGCGGCGGGGAGCTAGATCGAATGATGAACTCTCACCTCAATGCCGTGGACGACACGCGCCAGGGCAGACTTCCGCGCGAAGAGCATTTTTTCGCAGGCACGCATCTCATCATCGATCTGTCCGAGGCCTCGCGCCTCGATGAACTCGACCATGTCGAGCAGACGATGCGCCGGGCCGTCGAGGCCGCGGGTGCGACCCTGCTGCATATCAATCTGCATCATTTCACGCCCAATGGCGGCGTCACCGGTGTGGCAATCCTCGCCGAATCGCACATCAGCATCCATTCCTGGCCCGAGCGCGATTACGCCGCGATCGATATCTTCATGTGCGGCGACGCCGAGCCGCAGCTGGCGATTCCGGTGCTGAAGGACGCGTTCCGCCCGGGCCGGATCACGGTCACCACGCTGCATCGCGGCATCGGGATCGCGACCGCCGTGGCGGCGGAATAGCGGGTTGATCGCCGAAGACGACCCGCTCTGGTTCACCGAGACGCTGCACGATGGTGTGGCGCAGCGTCTCGCCATCTCCCGCCTGATCCATCGCGGCCGCACGGCCTGGCAGGACGTGATCGTGTTCGACAATCCGGTGCTGGGCCGGGTCGTCGCCCTCGACGGCGCGCTGCAGGTGACCGAGCGCGACGAGTTCATCTATCACGAGATGCTGACCCATGTGCCGATCCTGGCCCATGGAACCGTCCGCCGCGTGCTGATCGTCGGCGGCGGCGATGGCGGCATCCTGCGCCGCTGCCTGATGCATGCCGTGGCCGAGGTCACGATGATCGAAATCGACGGCGAGTTCGTCGAGCTGATGCGGCGCCATGTGCCCAGCATCGGCGGCGCCGCCTTCGAGGATCCGCGCACGCGGCTGGTGATCGGCGACGGTGCCGAATTCATGCGGACGGCGCGGGGTTACGACGTGATCATCGTCGACAGCACCGATCCGACCGGACCCGGCGCGGTGCTGTTCAGCCCGGAATTCTATGCAGACTGCAGGCGCGCGCTCGCCCCCGGCGGCGTGCTGGTCACGCAATCGGGCGTGCCGTTCCTGCAGGCCGACGAATTGCGGCTGGTCCAAGGCCGTCTCGCGGCGACCTTCGCCGACGCGACCTGCTATCAGGCGGCGATCCCGACCTATTACGGCGGCGCCATGGCTTTCGGCTGGGCCAGCGACGATGCCGACCTGCGCCGGCGCGACTTGCCGCTGCTGGCGGAGCGCTATCGCGCGGCCGGGCTCCAGACGCGCTATTACACGCCGGAAATCCACCAAGCCGCCTTCGCGTTGCCCGCCTATTTCAGCACGGGCGCATAAAAAAGGCCGCCAGAACTGGCGGCCTTTTCCTTATCCGAACAGCCGTTGATCAGCCGCCATTCGCCGCGATCTTCTGCTTCAGGATGTTGTTGAGCGCGTCGATGCCGGCGGCACCCCCGCCGCCCCGCTCGACGACCGAGCTGAACTCGGCGCGCTGGGTGACGGTCATGCTCAGGTTCTCGGCGACCACGTCGCGGATCTTGTAGCCGCCGCCTTCCTTGGCGATCTTCCAGACGATGTTGATCGGCGGGCCGCCGTTCGGCCGCAGGATCTGCGAGGGCACCGAGGCGCCGTCCGGCGTGGGCTGGCTGGCGGCGACGGTGAACTTCTCGCCGGAATATTGGCTGAACCGGTTGGCATAGACCGCGACGACATAGGTGCCGAACAGCTTGATATAGTCCTGCTGCTGGGTGGGCGTCGCCACGTTCCAGTAGCGGCCGAGCACGAACTTGCCGATCTCGGCCACGTCGAAGCCTTCGGTGAACAGCTTGCTGAATTGGGCTTCGCGTTCTTTCTGACCCATCTGCTTGTTCTGCAGGATCTGGATCGCCTGGTCACCCAGGCTCTGGATGAACGCGGCCGGTTCGTCGGCCGCACGCGCCGGCACTGCCGCAACGGCAGCCAGCATGACCACGCCGAGAGCGAGGTAGCGGGAGAGTAGCTTCCACATCGTCATTGAGCCTTCGCTGCCCCGTTGGCGGGCGGAGCCGCCGGGGTCGTGTCTGAAGCGGTCGGAGTGGCCGCGGGGGCCGGGTCCGGATTGTAGGAGACCGACTTCGGCTGTGCCGGGTTGTTCGGCGACTTGGCGGCCTCGATATCCGCGTTCCGGCTCTGCCAATACAGGCTGCGCATGGTGGCATAGAAGTCGAGCGAGCTGCGCTTCAACTCGTCCAGATCTTCGATGTGCTTGGAGCGGAAGTCGACCAGGCCGACGCCGAAGCGGGTATAGCTGAGGTCGCTCAGATGATGGGCGTTGAGCTCGATGCTGACCGGATCGGCGAAGCTCTCCAGACCATAGGCGATACCGTCGCGCGGGTTCGACGAACTCAACAGAGGCAGCACCAGGTAGGGACCGGAGCCGACGCCCCAGACCGCCAGCGTTATGCCGAAGTCGGCGTCATGGGACGGGATCTTGGCCGAGGTGCCGACATCGATGAGGCCGCCCAGGCCGAACACCGTGTTCATCAGGAACCGGCCGAAGGTCTGGCCCGCGCGCTCCGGATTGCCCTCGAGCAGATCGTTCGCGAAGATCAGCGGGCTCTTCAGGTTATGCAGCACGTTCGAGATGCCGGTCCGGACTGGGCTCGGGAGGACCCAGCGATAGCCCTCGGCCACCGGCTCGAAGAAATACTTATCGATCGACATGTTCGCGTCGAAGATGACGCGATTGACGTTCTCGTACGGATCGTTGGTGTCGTCCGGCGCGTCGGACGGTCCCGGCGGCGCGGAGGCGCAGGATGCGAGCAGCACCGTGCTGAAAAGGAGCGCGGTCGACGAGGCGGAAAATTGCCGGCGGGAAACCATGATCGAAGGCTCGCTCTCGGATTTCGGGGGGAGAAAAAGATCAGACCTGCCGATCCCGGATGAGGCCGGAACGACTGAATGTGCATACTTGTTCCGCAGCCGATCCGGTGCGGTATCCGACGGCACCGCAGACATATGGGTGATACCATATGGCCAATCAATTGCCATACCTGGCAATCAATTGCCATCCGCGCTGCAGTGCAAAGAGCGGCGAACTATCGGGTTCAGCTATGTAATTTCAGAAAGGCGTGGCTTCGGTGCACATTTTGGTTGGATCTATATAAAGACATGTTTATATAGATCTATTCGAAATAGGCGTTTCAAGGTGTGCGGTGGATGAGCTTCTGACTGGGCTGAGGGCGGTCGCCGAACCGACGCGGCTCAGGCTGTTGGCTCTCTGCAGCGAGAACGAGCTAACGGTGAGCGAGCTGACCACGATCCTTGGGCAGAGCCAACCACGGGTATCGCGCCATCTGAAGCTGTTGTGCGAAGGCGGATTGCTGGAGCGGTTTCGCGAGGGCAACTGGGTGTTCTACCGCCTGGCACGGCTCGGCGGCCGCAAGCTGGCCGAGCGGCTGGCCTCGCTGCTGCCGACCGACGATCCGGTCATCCTGCGCGACCGCGAGCGGCTGAGCGAGATCGAGCGCGAGCGCGAGCGCGCGGCGGGGGCCTATTTCGCCCAGAATGCCCATCAATGGGGTGCGATCCGCAGCCTGCATGTCGACGAACGGGATGTGGAAGCGGCGCTGGCCGATCGGCTTGGCAGCCGGCCGGTGCGCGACCTGCTCGATATCGGCACTGGCACCGGGCGGATGCTCGAACTGTTCGGTCCCCGGGTCGAGCGCGCGGTCGGTGTCGACCGCTCGCGCGACATGCTGGCGGTGGCCCGGGTCAATCTGGAACGCGCCATGCTGCGCAATTGCACCGCGCGCCTGGGCGACATGTATGCGCTGCCGTTCACCACGCCGTCGTTCGACCTGGTGATCCTGCATCAGGTGCTGCATTTCGCCGAACGGCCGGCCGAGGCGGTGGCCGAGGCGGCGCGGGTGCTGCGTCCGGGCGGGCAACTGCTGATCGTCGATTTCGCGCCGCACCAGCTGGAAACCCTGCGTGAGGACCATGCTCATCGCCGCCTGGGCTTCGCCGATGACGAGGTGCAGGAATGGTCGACCAAGGCCGGCCTGACGCCGCAACTGCCGACCCATCTTCGTGGCGACCCGCTGACCGTCGCGATCTGGTCGGCCGATCGTCGCAGCAGCGACGCCGGACAGTCCCCGGTCGGGGACGGCGTGCTCGGATCACAGAAAATTCTGGGGGAGGCCCATCCATGACGAAACCCTCATCGGCACCGATCGGCGTGTCGTTCGAATTCTTCCCGCCCAAGACGGCGGAAATGGAACTGAAGCTGTGGCAGGTGATCGAGCGCCTGGCGCCGCTCGGGCCCCGTTTCGTCTCCGTCACGTACGGTGCCGGCGGTTCGACCCGTGAGCGCACCCATGCCATGGTGCGGCGCATCCGGCAGGAAACGACGCTGGAGCCGGCCGCGCATTTGACCTGCGTCGGTGCCAGCCGCGACGAGATCGACGAGATCGTCCGCGACTATTGGACGACCGGCATCCGCCATCTGGTGGCGCTGCGCGGCGACGCGCCGGCCAATACCGGCGCCTATGTGCCCCATCCCCAGGGCTATGACTATGCGGCCGATCTGGTCGCCGGCATCCGGCGCGTCGGTGATTTCGAAATCTCGGTCGCCGCATATCCTGAAACCCATCCCCAGGCGGCGAGTGCCACTGCGGACATCGACAATCTGAAGCGCAAGATCGACGCCGGCGCCACGCGCGCGATCACGCAGTATTTCTTCGATGCCGAGGTGTTCCTGAGCTTCCGCGAGCGCGCGGCCAAGGCCGGCATTACCGTGCCGATCGTGCCGGGCATCATGCCGGTATCGAACTTCGCCCAGATGGCCCGCTTTTCCGCCGGCTGCGGCGCCACCGTGCCGGAATGGCTGGCGCGGACCTTCGAGGGGCTCGACCAGGACCCGGAGACGCGCCGCATGGTCGCGACCTCGGTCGCCATCGATCTGGTGCGCCAGCTCGAGGCCGAGGGTGTCGCCGATTTCCATTTCTACACATCCAACCGCGCCGAACTGCCGGTCGCGATCTGTCATATGCTGGGTATTCGCGCGCCGCTGCCTGTCGCCGCCGCACGCGCCGTCTAGCCCGTCAATTCAGGACTCTGCACCATGGCCCATTTTCTCGACGTCTTGTCCGACCGGGTGTTGCTGTGCGACGGCGGCATGGGCTCGCGCGTCCAGGCGACCGACCTCGACGTCGATCGCGACTATCTCGGCCACGAGAATTGCACCGACATCCTGTGCGAAAGCCGTCCCGACTTGGTCCGCCAGATCCACATCGGCTATCTCGAAGCCGGCGCCGACATGGTCGAGACCAATTCCTTCGGCTCCTCGCCGCTGACGCTCGGCGAATTCGGGCTGCAGGATAAATCCTACGAACTGAGCCGCCGCGCCGGCGAACTGGCGCGCGAGGCGGTCGAAAGCTTCGCCGACGGGCGTGAGCGTTTCGTGCTGGGCTCGGTCGGTCCGGGCACGCGCCTGCCGACCTTGGGCCACGTCGATTACCAGACGCTCGAAGACGGGCTCGCCATCCAGGCCGCCGGATTGATCGATGGCGCGGTCGACGCCATTCTGATCGAGACCTGCCAGGATCCGCTGCAGATCAAGGCCGCGGTCAATGGCGCCAAGCGCGCTCGGGCTTTGGCCGGCAAGGACACGCCGATCTTGGTCCAGGTGACGATCGAGACGACCGGTACCCTGCTGGTCGGCGCCGACATCGCCGCGGCCGCGACCGTGATCAACGCGTTGGATGTGCCGCTGATCGGCCTCAACTGCGCCACTGGCCCCCAGGAAATGGCCGAGCACGTCAAATGGATCGGCGAGAATTGGCCGGGCCTGATCTCGGTGCTGCCCAACGCCGGCCTGCCGGAGCTGGTCGACGGCAAGGCGTTCTACCCCCTGCTGCCCGACGAGCTCAGCCAGTGGCTGGAACGCTTCATCCGCGAAGACGGCATCAACATGATCGGCGGCTGCTGCGGCACCGACGTGCCGCATATCCAGGCGCTGGACAAGATGTTGCGCCGGATCGGCGGCGACAAGCATCGCCCGGCCCCGGTCAAGCGCACGTCCTTCTGGGTGCCGGGCGTGGCCTCGCTTTATGGCCAGGTGCCCTATCGTCAGGAAAACGCCTATCTGTCGATCGGCGAGCGCTGCAATGCCAACGGCTCGAAGAAATTCCGCCTGTTGCAGGATGCCGGCGACTGGGACGGCTGCGTCGAGGTCGGTCGCGAGCAGGTCAAGGAAGGCTCGCACACGCTCGACGTCTGCACCGCCTTCGTCGGCCGCAACGAGATTGCCGACATGACCGAGGTCGTCAGCCGCATGCGTGGTTCGGTTTCGGCACCGCTGGTGATCGATTCGACCGAACTGCCGGTGCTGGAAGCGGCCCTCAAGCTTTATGGCGGCAAGCCGATCCTGAACTCGATCAATTTCGAGGATGGCGAGGTTCCGGCCGAAAAGCGCATGGAGCTCGCCCGCCGCTTCGGCACGGCCGTCATCGCGCTGACCATCGACGAGGTCGGCATGGCCAAGGATGCCGACGAGAAGGTCCGCATCGCCAAGCGGCTCTATGAGTTCGCCTGCGTCAAGCATGGGCTGCCGCCGTCCGACCTGATGTTCGATCCGCTGACCTTCACCATCGCGACCGGCAACGAGGACGACCGCAAGCTGGGCCTGGAGACGCTCGACGCGATCGAGCGGATCGCCAAGGAACTGCCCGAGTGCCAGATCATCCTGGGCCTGTCGAACATCTCGTTCGGCCTCAATCCGGCGGCGCGCCATGTGCTGAACTCGGTCTATCTGGACCATGCCCTGAAGCGCGGGTTGACCGGCGCCATCGTGCATGTGTCGAAGATCATGCCGCTGCACAAGATCCCGGAAGAGGAAGTCCGCATCGCCGAGGACCTGATCTTCGACCGCCGCCGCGACGGCTATGATCCGCTGCAGGCGTTCCTCGCCCTGTTCGAGAACCGCACCGCTGCCAAGTCCGAGAAGAAGGCCCGGCCGGAGACGGTCGAGGAGCGGTTGAAGCTCAGGATCGTCGACGGCGACCGCATCGGGCTCGACGTCGATCTGACCGATGCTATGCGCACTTATGCGCCGATCGACATCATCAATACGCTGCTGCTGGACGGCATGAAGGTGGTGGGCGAGCTGTTCGGCGCCGGCAAGATGCAATTGCCGTTCGTGCTGCAATCGGCCGAGACCATGAAGGCGGCGGTCGCCTTCCTGGAGCCGCACATGGAAAAGGTCGAGGGCCAGGAGAAGGGCACGATCGTGCTCGCCACGGT
>Ga0302311_10005738_pt1 | contig 13027 bp, 11 predicted proteins | sample III_Palsa_N1_3_FD_200449 | JGI IMG/M metagenome (GOLD analysis project Ga0302311, IMG submission 200449) | Peat permafrost microbial communities from Stordalen Mire near Abisko, Sweden - III_Palsa_N1_3 | ecosystem: Environmental > Terrestrial > Soil > Palsa > Peat permafrost | place: Sweden... | reverse complement strand
TGGACGAGGCGGCGGCCGCCGCGGCGCTGATCGGCGCCGAATACCGCTGCGCCGGCTTCGGCGATCTCGCGGTGTTCAACGACGATGCCTCGCGCCGGCGGATGACCGAGCTGATCCGCCAGGCGCGGCCGGACATCGTGCTCGCCGCCTCGCCGGTCGACTATCATCCGGACCACGAGGCGGTGAGCGTGCTGGCGCGCGACGCCTGCTTCGCCGCCAGCGTGCCCAACTACCGCACCGGCGCGGCCGAGCCGCTGCCGGCGATCCCGCACCTCTACTTCATGGATCCGATCGGTGGGCGCGACCGCGACGGCGTGCGCATCCGGCCGGACTTCGGGGTCGACATCACCGGTTTCATGGAGACCAAGCGGCGGATGCTGCTGGCGCACGCGAGCCAGGTGGCCTGGCTCGCCAAGCAGCACGGCGTCGCCGACTATCCGGGCGCGATGACAGCCTGGGGCGCGCGGCGCGGGCGCGATTTCGGCGTCACCTACGCCGAGGGGTTCCGTCACTATCGGCACGAGCCCTATCCGCGCGACGCGGCGCTGGAGGCGCTGCTGGGCGAGGCGGTGCTGGCGCTGCCCGCGTGGCCGGCGGCCTGAGCCTCAGATCGCCACCCGCGCCGGGGCGAGCGGCAGGCCGGCGACGTCGACCCGGGTCTTGAAGATCGCGCCGCAGCGCTCGCTGGGACCGCCTTCCGAGCCGGTGACGACGTAGAGGTCCTTCAGATCGTCGCCGGCGAAGCACAGGCTGGTCACCATCGGCAGCGGGACCGGCAGGTCCAGGCGGTGGGCGCCGTCCGGCTCGAACACGGCGACGCGGCCGCCGCGCGCGTCGGCGACCCAGACCGAGCCGTCGGACGCCACCTTCATCCCGTCCGGGATGCGGCGCTCGCCGAGGGTCGCGAACGCCCGCCAGGGGCCGACTGCGCCGTCCGCCTCGACGTCGTAGGCGCGCACCACATTGGCGCGGGCGTCGCAGTGATAGAGCCGCCGGCCATCCGGCGAGACGCCGAGGCCGTTGGTCAGGATGACGCCGTCGGAGAGGGTGCGCATGCTCCCATCCAGGTCGATCACATGCAGGAAGCCCGGTTTCGGCGGATCGGCGAAGACCCGGAAGGCGAGGGAGCCGACATAGACGCGTCCGGCCGCATCGGTGGTGAGGTCGTTGAAGCCGATCGCGCCTGGCGTGTCGGCGGCCGCGAGCACGGTGCGGGTCTCGCCGTCGTCGCCGATCCAGACGATATCGCGGCCGCCCGCGATCAGGCCGCCCTCGGCGTGCAGGGCCATGCCACCGACACCGCGGCGCTTGGGCACGATTTGCGAAATCTCGCCGTCCAACCCCAGCCGGAACACGCCGCCGCCCAGCACGTCGCTGAAGAAAAGCCCGCGTCCCGGCGCCCAGACCGGCGCCTCCACGAGGCCATAGCCGCCCGCGACCTGTTCCATCGCCCGTCTCCTTATGCGTTGGCCCCGGAGGGCGCCTCACCATAGGATGGCCGGAACCAAGGAGGGAGCTGTCATGCGTTCACCCGATTTTCTCACCGCCGTCGGCATCGGCGTCAGCGACCTGGAGCGCTCGACGGCGTTCTACCGCGACGTGCTCGGCATGCAGCTGCAGCGGACCTTCAAACTGGACCACATGGACGAGGTGATGCTCGCGCACGAGGGCCGCAACGCCGTTGTGCTGATGCACTACACCGACGGCTCGGAGCGCAACTATCGCGACAATCCGGTCAAGCTGGTCTTCTACGTCGCCGATCCCGGGGCGATCGCCGGCAAGGTGAAGGCGGCGGGGCTGGAGGTGACGCGCGAACCGGCGGCAAACGCCAGCCTCGGCGGGGCGCTGATCTGCCTCGCCAAGGATCCGGACGGCTATGTGATCGAGTTGATCCAGCGGCCGGCGACGGCGGCTTCGGCCTGACCGCGACCTTACCCAGCCATGTCTATTGAAAATATAGTGTTTTAGTCATCTAGCTTCACCGCCAACGTCAGGAATTGCTCGACACTGAGTTCCTCCGCCCGCGCGCTGGGCTCGACCCCGGCCGCCACACACAAGGCCTCGCCGCCGAGCGGCTTCAGGCTGGAGCGCAGCATCTTGCGGCGCTGGCCGAAGGCGGCGGCGGTGACGCGCTGGAGCCGGTCCACGAGCGCGTCGGACGGCCGGTCGGCGCGGGGCGTCAGGCGCACCACGGCCGAGGCGACCTTGGGCGGCGGGGTGAAGGCGCGGGCGGGCAGTTCCATCACCATCCGCGCCTCGCGGAGCGCCTGGACGAGGACCGAGAGCCGACCGTAGTCCTTCGAGCCGGGCGCCGCGGCGATCCGCTCGGCCACCTCCTTCTGGAACATCAGCGTCATCGCGCTCGGCCGCCAGGCGCCGGTCAGCCAGCCGACCAGCAGCGGCGTCGCGACATTGTAGGGCAGGTTGGCGACGACCGAGGCTCCGGCGGGCAGGCGGGCGGGGTCGAGCGTCAGGGCGTCGGCCCGGATCAGCGTCAGCCGGCCGTCGGCGAGGATGGCGAGGTCCTCCAGCAGCGGCATGAAGCGCGCGTCCTTCTCGACGGCGATTACGTGGGCGCCGGCTTCGAGCAGGGCGCGGGTCAGGCCGCCGGGACCGGGACCCACCTCCACCACCGTCTCGCCGTCGAGCGGCCCGGCCAGCCGCGCGATCTTGCGGGTGAGATTGAGGTCGAGCAGGAAATGCTGGCCAAAGCTCTTGCGGGCGGCCAGTCCCGCCGCCGCCAGGCTCTCGCGCAGCGGCGGCAGGTCGTCGAGGGTCACGCGGGCGCCCGCCGTCGCTCGGCGATGTCGGCGGCCAGCCGGATCGCGGCGATCAGGCTGTCGGCGCGCGCGACGCCCTGGCCGGCGATGTCGAAGGCGGTGCCGTGGTCGGGCGAGGTGCGGACGACCGGCAGGCCCAGCGTCAGGTTCACCCCGCCCCAGAAGTCCAGCATCTTCACCGGGATCAGCGCCTGGTCGTGGTAGAGGCAGAGCGCGGCGTCGTAGCCGGCGCGCGCGGCGTCGTGGAACAGGCTGTCGGCGGGGCGCGGGCCGCGGATGTCGATCCCGCGTCGGCGCAGCGTCTCCACCGCGGGCGCCACGATCTCGATCTCCTCGCGGCCAAGCGCGCCGCCTTCGCCGGCATGCGGATTGAGCCCGGCGACGACGATCCGGGGCGCGGCGACGCCGAAATCGCGCCGCAGCGCCTCGGCGAGCACGAGGCCGGTCGCCACGATGCGGTCTTGGGTCAGCAGTCCCGGCACGCGGGCCAGCGGTTCATGCACGGTGACCAGCGCCACCCGCAGGTCCTTCGCCGCCAGCATCATCACCGGGCCGCGCGCGCCGGGCAGCGGCGCGGACGCGGTCAGGGCGCCGATGAACTCGGTGTGACCCGGGTATTTGAAGCCGGCCTCGTAGAGCGTGGCCTTGGCGATCGGCGCGGTGACGACGCCCGCGGCCTTGCCCTCCAGCGCCAGGACGACAGCGGTCTCGATCCAGCGCATGACGTGCGGCGCGGCGTCGGGGGACGGGTGGCCGGGGGCGGGTTTCGTTGTCAGCGGCAGGTCCAGCACCGGCAGCGCGTCCGCGAACCGCGCCGCCGCCTCCATCGGTTCGGAAATGGCCGCGACCGGCGCGCCCGCGGCGCGGATCACGGCGGCGTCGCCCACCGCGAAGAAGGCCGGGCCGGAGGACTTCAGCGCGCGCCAAGCGGCCGCGACGATCTCGGGGCCGACGCCGGCGGGGTCGCCGAGAGAGAGTGCGAGCGGCGGCGCGTTCAACTCCCCGCCTGGGCGGTCCGCAGCTCGATGCTGGCCGAGTTGCGCAGGTCGCGGATTTCGCGCTTGTTGATCATCTGCAGCTGCTCGCCGATCAGCCGGTTCTCGATCTGGTCGTGATTGAGGCCCTGGGCGGTGTTGCTGCGCTTGTTGCAGACCGCCAGCAGGTGCAGCCCCTGGTCGCTGCGGATCGGCTGGGAGACGTCGCCGACCGAAAGCGCGAGGGCGGCGTCGCGGAAGGCCGGCGCGAGATCCTTGGCCTCGGCCTCGCCGAGGTCGCCGGCCAGCACGCCGTCCACCTTGCCGGCGATGGCCTCGAACTGCTCGCAGCCGTGCAACTGGCCGCGCAGCGCTTCCAGCTTCGCCTGGGCGGCGTCGACCTGGGCCTGCGGGGCGTCGGCGGGCAGGGCGATGGCGGCCTGTTTGAGGCTGATCAGCACGGCCGATCCCCCGGCCTGCCGCTCACGCAGGTAGACGATATAGACGCCGTCCTTCACCGCGATGGGCGCGGAGAGCGCGCCGGGCCGCAGGGTGTCCACCGCCGCGCGCACCTCGGGATCGAGCTCGCCGGCGGTGAGCCAGCCAGCGTCGCCGCCGTTGGCCGCCGTGGCGTCGGCCGAGAACTGCCGCGCCACCGACGCGAACTGAGCGCCCTGGTGCAGCTGGCCCACCAGCTGGTTCGCCTCGTCCATCGCCTGCTGCATGCCGCCGGCCTTGCCGGCGTCGATGAAGACCTCGGAGATCAGGTACTTGGGCTTGTTGGCCTCGGCCGCCATGCGCGCCTGGAAGGCCTTGATCTGGTCCTCGCCGATCCGCAGGCGCGAGCCGTAGCGGCCGCGGATCCAGTCCTGCCAGCTCTCCTGGGCGCGCAGCTGGGCGCGCAGCGTATCCTGGCCGATGCCCTGCTGGGCCAGCGAGGTCAGGAACTGCTCCGAGGTCATGTGGTTCTGCTTGGCGTAGTCGCCGATGACGTCGTCGACCACCGAGTCGGTGGCGATGATCGAGGTCTTCTGGTCCTTCTCCTCGCGCCGCAGCTCCTGCATCTCCAGCCGCTCGTCGATCAGGCTGGAGAGGGCGTAGCGCTGCAACTCGGGCAGGTCGTCGCGCGTCGGCTGGATGCCGGCGGTGACCACCAGGAGGCGCATGCGCTGCAGGATGTCGTAGTTGGTGATGACGTCGTCGTTCACCTCGGCGACGACGTCGTCGCTCAGCGGCTGCGGGGGCACAGCCTGGGCCGGCGCGGGCGCCGCGGGCTGGGCGTCCTGCGCCGCGGCGGGCCAGCCGACCAGCAGGGCGAGGGTCAAGCCCGCGGCCGACCCGGTCAGGGTGCGGGCGTTCTTGAGGAACAAGCGCATGCGAAGTGTCTCACGTCCTGGTGCTACGAGCCGCCCGTCACGGCACGGTCGTGGAGGAGTACGGGTGGGGATAGTCTGAATTGCCGAATGTGGCGAGCGAAAGGCGTATGCCGACGCCCTGCGATGGTCCGAGCACGCCGTTGTTGGTGTCGTTGCGATTATACAGAATCTCCACGCGGATGCACTGGTCGCGATAGACGATGCCGAAATCCTCCTGCCGCCAGACCCCGGTCTGGAACTCGCGCGCGCCATAGGCCGAGAGCCCCCAGTTCTTCCAGATGAACACCTCGCCGTGAAAGTCGATGTCCCTCACCGGCAGTCCGTCGGGGTCCTGGGCCTCCTGGATGTAGCTGATCTCGCCGTCGAAGCGCGTCGTCCTCACATTAACACCTGTCTCCATGTAGTTGACTCCATAGGTGTCTGTGTCGAGTCGCCAGCGGGTGAAGAAGTTCAGGCCGCTGAATGGCGAGCTGTTGGCGGCGAAGATCCAGTCGGACGAGGTCCCCGAGAGGCCGGTGCGGTAGGGCAGGCTGGGGTCCGGCTCGGCGCGGAAGCTGCGGCCGATCAGCGCGCTGGCGAAGAAGCCGTCGTCGCCCATCATGGTGAAACGGCCGCCGACATTGAGCCGCTGACCGCTGTCGAGCAGGTCGAAGCCGGGCGACTTGTCGACCTGGAACAGGTTGGTCTCGTCGAACTGGAAGTCGACGCTGTCCTCGTTGGGGATGCGCGGATCCTGGGCCAGGAATGGTGCGATCGCCACCTGGGCGATGGGCTCGAGGACGTAGGTCATGGCGCCGTCGCGCTTGTAGAACGGCCAGGTGACGGTGACGCCGACGGTCGGCAAGTTGCGGAAGATGAGGGCGTCCGACGCGTAGGGCGAGGGCAGTCGCTGCAGCCCGTAGATGTCGCTGCGGAAGTCCAGGAACGGGTCCAGCCGGATGCCGTCGTCGAGGATATAGGTGGTCTGCCAATTGGCCTCGACGGTGCCGCGCTGGCTGTTGATGCCGGGCATGAAGGCGGGCGCCGGCACCGACGCCATCGTCGCCGCCGCCTGGCTGTAGGCCTGCAGCGTCGAGGGGCTGAGCGGGGCGTCGTCACGGAAGAGCATCACGCCGCTGCCGTCGATCTGCAGCCGGCCGCCGAAGACGTCGGAACTCGGGTCGTAGTGCGCCTCGATCAGCGGGGCGACCGCTGGGAAGGTGTTGTCGAAGTCGTTCGACCGCAGGCCCTGCACGTCCGCCGCCATCACCGAGACGTAGGCGTCCTGGGTCTGGTAGGTGGTGTAGAGCTGCGAGATCAGCCGCCGGTCGTCGGCGGAATAGAGGCCGCGGTCGATGAACGGATCGACGACGCTGTAGCGGTCGAAGATCAGTGGATCGGACGCGCGCTCGGCCGTGAAGCCCCAGTCCCAGTTGTCGGTGATGGCGAACTCGCCCTTGGCCAGGATGTAGCTGCGCGAGGTCGGGTTGCCGAGCCGGTCGCCCTCGGAGTTGAAGTCCTCCTCGTAGGTGTAGCCCGTCCGCACGTCGATCGCGCCCGAGTAGAACTCCTTGCGCCAGTCGACATTGAGGAACGGGTTCACCTTGGTGTTGACCTGCGGGCTGACGATGAGGTCTTCGGACGGCGAGATCACCTGCAGGTAGGGCTGCTCGTAGGAGAAGCCGCGCAGGCTGGAGATGCTGATCTCGGGAAACAGCAGGCCCGACTTGCGCGGCGTCGCCGGGTCGGCCTCGACCAGCACCGGCGTATAGAACACCGGCAGGCCGCGAATCTGGATGGTCGCGTCGCGGAAGATGATGATCTGACGCTTCTTGTCCTCGATCAACTTCTTGGCCTTGATCGACCAAGTCGGGGTCGGGTTCTTGGCGCACACGGGACAGGCGGTGAAGACGGCCCGGTTCAGCTCGGTGATCGTGGGCGAGGGGTGGATGGCGCTCTCGGCGGCGATCGTCACCTCCACCGGTCCGCCCGGGTTCTGGCCGTTGGCGCGCAGGGTCTCGGTCAGATGGGTGGAGAACGCCATCGCCACGCCTTCGGACATCTGCCGGTCGAGGACGGCGGACTCAGAGTTTTCCGAGCTGCCGTCGGGATTGACGATGGTGACGTTGCCCTTCGCCGTCGCGATGCCGGTGACCTGGTTGTAGACCACGTCGTCGGCGCGCAGCACGCGGCCGTTGTAGCGCGCCTCGACCCCGCCGTGGGCGCTGACGACGTGGTTGATGTCGTCGTCGGTGACCTGGTCGGCCTCCAGGTAGAAACCGCCGTTCTGCAGCCCGTCGTCGGGCGGCGGCGGCGCAGGGGGGCGCAGCACCGCATGCATCGGCGGCAGCGGCGGCAGCGGCTGCTCGGGCGGGCTGGCATAGGCGAGCGCCGGCGCCAAGGCGGCGGCCAGCACGCCGGCCAACAGCGCCGGTCTCAACGAATGCTGCGAACAGCGGCTGACGAGCGTCACCCCCAGCGCCCCCTCCTGCATCGGCCGCCTAGAGCGCGGCGGGTTCAGATCGACGCCGTCTGAACCCTGGATCGTGCTCTACATATTTGATTCTAGGGCATGATTCAGAGACCGAGCGACTTCGCCCGATCCCATCATGCTCTAGCCGTCCTCGGTGTAGCAAAGCAAGGTGAAGCCGGCCAGAAGCGCGATCACGGATGGCGTCCAGCCGGCGATCACCGGTGGGATCACTTCCGCGCCGCCGAGCGCGCCGCAGAGCCGGTCGAAGAAGAAGATCGCGAAACCCAGCGTGACGCCGGCGCCGGCGAGACCGGCCAGTCCCCCGAGCCGCATCAGCCGGAGCGAGAAGGCCGCAGCCAGCACCGACATGCCGGCGAAGAGCACCGGCGTCGCCAGGAGTTCCTGGTAGCGCAGCCGGTAGGGCGCGGCGGAAAAGCCGGCGTTTTCGGCCCGCTGGATGGTTTCGGGCAGGCGCCAGAAGCCCACGGTGTCGCGCGCGGCGAATTTCTCCATGGCGGTGCGGCGATCGAGGCTCGACGGGATCGACAGGGTCTCGGAGCGCACCGAGCCCGCGCCGGGCGTCGCCTCGCGCACGTCGCTGAGCCGCCAGAAGCCGGGGTCGAGCCGCGCCTCGGCGGCCTCGATCCGGCGCGAGAACTGCAGCGCGCCGTCGGGCGTCACGTTCTGCAAGAACAGCGAGACCCGCTGCAGGCGCACCACGCCGTCCTTCATGTCGTGATCCTCGGCATGGATCACGATCTGGGTGTGCTCGTCGCCCTGGCGCAGCCAGACGGCGGGGGCGACGTAGCGGCTGCCCTGGCCTTCCTCGATGGCGGCCTTGGCGTCCTCGTAGCGCCCGTTGAGATCGGCGGCGAGCGGGTTCAGCGCCGTCACGTCGATCACGCCGAGCAGGAAGGCCGCGCCGGCCGCCGGGAAGATGAAGCGCCAGGCCGAGACCCCGGCCGCGCGCATTGCGATCAACTCCGAGCGCCGGTTCAGCGTCACGAACGCCGCCATGGTGCCGAACAGGAAGATGAACGGCAGCAGCAGCAGGACGATCGCCGGCGACTGCAGCATCATCATCTGCACCAGCCGCACGAAGCCGACGTCGGCGCGCCCGCCATAGGCCCGCGACAGCTCGACGAAGCAGATCAGCATCACCACCGAGGCGATCACCGCCGTGGCGGTGGCCAGGCCCGCCAGGGTGCGGGTCAGCACATAGATCTGCAGCCGGCCCAGCACGCCCATCAGGCCGGGCTCGCCAGCGGCTGGGTGATCATCGCCGGCGCGCGCCGGGGCCCCCGCGCCGGGTGCTGGCGAATCACGATCAGCATGCAGACGACGAAGCAGATCAGCGGCGGGGCGTACTGCAGCACGTTGAGCGCGGCGTTGCCGTCCGCCGCCGCGCCGGCGACGAAACCCATCACCCGGATGGCGAGGCCGGTCGCGCCCGCGGCCATGATCCGCGCGCCATAGCCCAGCCGGCTGAAAGCGCCGCCGAGCACCGCGGCCAGGGCCAGGGCCATGAAGGCGAGGTTGTAGAGCGGCGTCGCCAGCCGCGAATTGCCCTCCGACAGCAGCTTCTTGATGTTGGCGCGCTCCCAGGCGCGGCGCATGTCGGGGTAGAACAGCTCGTGCAGGTAGCGGTCGGACGGGTGGTAGAGCACCTGGCCCTCGATCGCCAGGAAGGGCCGCAGATCCTGCACGTTCTCGGCGAAGTAGACGACGTTGAGCACGCCGGTCTTGGAGAACTGCTGGATCGAGCCGTTGCGCAGGATCATCACCGGCGCGCCGTTGCGCTTGGCGATGCGGGCCTCGGCGGCCATGTAGGTGCTCGAACCACCGTGGCCGGCCTGGTCGATGAAGAGGTTCTTGATCACCCCGGTCTCGTCCATCGACTGGGCGAACACGGTGAGGCCGGGCGAGGGGTGGGTGAACTCGCCGGGGCGGATCATGGTGGTGGCGATGTCGGCGCGCACCGCCTCCAGCACGCTGCGCATCTCGCGGAAGCAGAGCGGCTGGACCCAGAGGTTGATCACCAGGTTGACCAGCGCCACCAGCGCCGCCAGCCGGATCGCCGGCGCGGCCACCCGCCAACGGCTCATGCCGCCGGCGAAACAGATCACGATCTCTTGCTCGGTGTGCAGCCGGTTGAGCCCGACCAGGCCCGCGACGCAGACCGCCAGCGGCAGGATCATCGAGACGATCTGCGGCGTCGCCAGCAAGGTGATCTCGGTGAAGATGATCGGGCTCTGGCGATCGTTGACCAGCACGTCCAGCGCCGAGAGGCTCGCCGTCAGCACGGCGACGCCGGTCAGCGCGGCGGTGGCCAGCACCGTGTGACCCAGAAGCTGCCGAAAGAGATAGCGTTGGATGAGGCGCATGGCCCTTGGGCGGATAATTCGGGCGGGGATTCGGGGTTCAGGCGCTGGCGCGCGCGTCTTCCTTACATGCGGGCCAAGCCCGGCGACAACAAGGCGGTCCCGCTTGTCAAATATTCTAGAGCGGCGGCGGCGCGTCGGCCACAGGGCCGAAAACTGACACGAAGGCGGCCCTAAGCGCCGCGTCGGCCTCGGCGAGCGTGGCGGGCGCGCCGAGGTCGGCGAGGCTGGTGACGCCGTGCTGGGTCACCCCGCACGGCACAATGCCGCCGAAGTGGCCGAGGTCCGGATCGACATTGAGGCTGACGCCGTGGAAGCTGACCCAGCGGCGCAGCTTCACGCCGATGGCGGCGACCTTGTCCTCCCGCGCGGCGCCGGACGGGCCGGGCCGCTCGACCCAGACGCCGACACGTCCCTCGCGGACGTCGCCGCGCACGCCTAGCCGCGCCAGCGCCTCGATGATCCAGGCCTGCAGGGCGCCGACGAAGACGTGCACGTCGCGGCCGCGGGCCGAGAGGTCCAGCATCACATAAGCCACCCGCTGGCCGGGCCCGTGATAGGTGAACTGGCCGCCGCGGCCGCTGCGGAACACCGGGAAGCGCCGTGGATCGAGCAGGTCGGCGGGCTTGGCGGAGACGCCGGCGGTGTAGAGCGGCGGATGCTCCAGCAGCCACACCAGTTCGCCCGCGGCGCCATCGGCGATCGCGCTGGCGTGGGCCTCCATCACCGCCTCGGCCTCCGGATAGGGGATCAAGCCGCTCGACCTGGCCCAGCCGGCGGGCGCGGCGTCAAGTCTCGGCATCCGGCGGCCGGACACGGCGGCGTTTAACGAGCGGTCAAGCATAGGCCGTCAATGTGGGCTGGCTGGAGCTCCATTGCAAAGCGCCGGCGCGTGAGGGTGCGACGCGTGAGCCAGATCAAGGCCGTCAATGTCGAGATTTCCGTGGTGCTGGGGCGCTCGACCCTGCCCATGCAGCAACTGCTGCGGATGGGGCGCGGCGCGGTGATCCCGCTCGACGCCAAGGCCAGCGACGAGGTCTGGATCCTGGCCAACAACCACCCGGTGGCGCGGGGCGAGATCCAGATCAACGACGAGAAGATCTCCATCGCCGTCACCAGAGCGGCCAACGTCTACGACTATATGGCCGGCGGCACCTGAGCCGCCGCGCGGTCGGCGAGGCCGCGCTCCAGCATCGTCATCACCGCCTCCAGCGCCGCCGTCGCGGGAATTGCCGCGATGTCGTCGGCCCGGCCGAAGTCACTTGCCTTGACGACCAGATTGTCGGGCGCGACGGGCGCCCAACGCGCCGGGTCCGTGGGCCCGAACAGGCTGACCACCGGCACGGCGGACGCGCCCAGCAGATGGCCGACGCCATTGTCGTTGGCGAGCAGCAGCGCCAGCCGCTGACCCTGCGCGATCAGGCGGTCGAGCGCGACGCCGGGCGCCGCGGCGCCGTCGGCCCTCAGCACTAGCGCGCCGGGCGCTTCGGCCTCAACCCGCGCGCCCGCATCGCCCTCCATCGGCCCGAGCAGGAAGACTGGCGTGGCGCCGCGGGTGATCAGCCCGCGCGCCACCTCGAGGTAGCGTTCCATCGGCCAGTTCTTATCGGCCTGGCGGCTGCCGGGGGCGATACCGACGTAGACCGCGCCATCGGGCAGCAGCCGCCGCGCCAGCGCTCGCGATTCAGGGGTGGCCTCCAGTCGCCCCGAGCTGTCGGCCGGCCGCCCGGTGGCGCAGGGGATCAGCGAGAGCATCCGCTGGGCGATATGGCGCGGGCGGGGTCGGCCGAGCGGCGCGCGGCCGTCGCAGAGGATGTAGCCCGGCAGGCAGGCGTAGAAGCCGCGGTGGCTGAGGCCGAAGCGGGCGAGGGCGACCGTGGAGACCTTGGTGCGCGAGTCGAACACCCGCTCGAACGGCGGCAGTTCGCGCAACCGGCGCAGTAGCGGCCCAGCGGCGCCGTCGAGCGCGGCGTGCGGGATCACCCGGGCGACCTCGCTCGCGAACATCGGCCGCAGTTCGTCCGCCATCGAGGTCTGGTGAGTGGCGATCCACCAGACCTCGTGGTCCGGAAAGGCGCGCCGCAGCGCGCGCAGGAACGGCGTCTTCAGCATCACGTCACCCAGGCCTTCCCGGTCGACGAGCACCGCGATGGGGCGTTTTGGCTCAGCCACGCGGGAGGCTGTCGGCTACGGCGGCGGGGCGATGTTCCGCGTGCTTCACAAACCAAGGTCCCTCTGCTAACCCCCGCGCCTCACCACGGGCGGTCGTGGCGGAATTGGTAGACGCGCAGCGTTGAGGTCGCTGTGGGGTAACCCGTGGAAGTTCGAGTCTTCTCGACCGCACCAGGCAATCTAGGAAAGACGCAAGCCGTCGGAAACCATCGTCGAGGGGAGGCCCATGAGCGGGGAAACCGAACTCTCCGACGACGTGCGTCCCGCCGCCACGGCTGACCTCGAGGACCTCGCCCTCGACGAGGACTACGCGCTCACCGCCGCCTTCGTCGAGATGGTGATCGACGCCGCCGACCGCGGCGACGGCGCGCGGCTGGCCGAGTTGGTGCGCGCGCTGCGGCCGGCCGACGTCGCCGACCTGATGGGGTTCCTGACCGGCGACTACCGCGAGCAGATCGTCCCGCACCTCCCGCCGGACGCCCTGGCCGAGATCCTCTCCGAGCTCGACACCAACATCCGCGAAGAGGTGCTGGAGATCGTCGCCCCGGCGACCTTGGCCAAGGCGCTGGAGGACCTCGACTCCGACGACGCCGCCGACGTCGTCGACGACCTCGACGAGGCCACCCGCGAGCGGGTGCTGGCGGCGATGCCGGCGCAGGAGCGCACCGCCATCGAGGCCAGCCTCGCCTATGAGGACGAGAGCGCCGGGCGGCTGATGCAGCGCGAGGTGGCGCTCGCGCCGCAGTTCTGGACCGCCGCCCAGGCCACCCAATACCTGCGCGAGGCGGGCGAGACGCTGCCGGAGCTGTTCTTCGACCTCTATGTCGTCGATCCGGCGATGCGGCCGGTGGGCGCGGTGTCGGTCAGCCGGCGGGGGGGCACGGCGCCCGAC
>Ga0302311_10005735_pt1 | contig 13029 bp, 4 predicted proteins | sample III_Palsa_N1_3_FD_200449 | JGI IMG/M metagenome (GOLD analysis project Ga0302311, IMG submission 200449) | Peat permafrost microbial communities from Stordalen Mire near Abisko, Sweden - III_Palsa_N1_3 | ecosystem: Environmental > Terrestrial > Soil > Palsa > Peat permafrost | place: Sweden... | reverse complement strand
GTACAACGCCGACGGCAGCCTCCTCACGGAGACCTATCCTGGCGGCGTCACGGGCACCTACGCCTACGATCCCACCGGAACTGCCACCTACCTGTACTACAACAGGCCACAGGGAACAGCCTGGAGCGCGAGTCTCACCGATGCCATCGTCCCTGACGCGGCTGGCGACTGGGCCACCCAGACCGTCAGCGACACGGCCATCCCGATCGTCAGCCAGCAGACCTACGCTTACGACAACGCCGACCGGCTCACCGCAGTGCTCGACACCGGCGACAACCAGTGCCGCAGCTATGCCTACGACACAGACTCCAACCGCACTAGCCTGACTACCGCCACCCCAGGCGTTGATGGACTGTGCGGGGACGCGACGGGCGCCGCTACGGCCAACTCCAGCTACGACAGCGCCGACCGCGACACCAGCGCCGGCTACGCCTACGACACCCAGGGCGACATCACCACAACGCCGTCAGCCGACGCGGGCGGCAACGGGAACCTGACCGCCGCGTACTCCGCCAACGACATGCTCGCCAGCCAGACCCAGGGCAGCCAGTCCATGACCTGGACCACCGACCCCACCCTCGGCCGCTACGCCACCTACACCCAGAACGGCGTCACGTACACCAACCACTACAGCGATACGAGCAGCAACCCCACCTGGACCAGCGGCAGTGACGGATCCTGGACCAGGAACATCACCGACTTCAATGGCCTCCTCGCCGCCGAAGTCACCACCGGCGGGACCGTCACCCTGGAATTCCCGGACCTCCACGGCAACATCATGGGCACCGCCACCACCAGCACGACCGCCACCGGGCCGTCGGCCACGTACGTATACACCGAATTCGGCATCCCGGAGGCGGGCGCAGCAGGCACATTCGGCTGGCTCGGCGGCGACCAGATCTCCAGCGGCGCCCTAGGCGGCCAGCTCCTTATGGGCGCGCGGGCGTACAACGCGAACAGCGGAAGGTTCTCGCAGCCCGACCCGATTCCGGGAGGGTCCGCTAACGCATACGACTACACGTTCCAAAACCCCCTCACCGGCTATGACCTGGCAGGAACATGGGCATGCCAGGCGACTCGGACAACGTCGAGCTACCGAGTCTGCGGGCAATACATCAGCGAGAGCGCCGTCAAGGATATTGAAGCCGCCATTACAGTAGGAGGGGGGGCGGCAGGCCTTCGGGCGGCGCTGCTGAAATCCGGGGTGGCAATGGAGATATGGTTGGAGACAGCCTTTATCGCGACTGTTCTTTTGGCGGACGTAGAGCTTTGCGACAATGGCCACGGCGAATGGTTCGATGTCTTCGAGTTCAGGTTCATCTGGCAGTACCCGGACTGGGGGTGGGGCGGCTTCTACTGGGCATGGGGGCATTCGCCCTGGATGCCTTATTGGGCGTCACTGGCCGGATGACCGAAGGGAAAGGCGAGATGATAGTCGCGTACGTAGTCGCTGGGGCTGCTCTCGTCGCCGGAACGGTGAGGGCAGCGCAATCACTCCACCTGCTGTGGAAGACGAGGCGGGAAGGCGACCTGTCCTCCAGACGAGAGCTCACGGCATCGCTACTGCTGCGTCTCAGTCTCTGCGGCGTCATGGTCGGCATCCTATTTGCCGAATGGCATCGCGCTTACGCCGCCTTCGCCATACTGGGTGTGGCGGGCGTCGCCTTGCTTATAGCAACTGCAATGCAGCGCCACAGGACCTAAAAACGTAAGCATTCAGGCTCTCGCCATTAAGTTGCGCTGGGTGATCGCTGATTACGGTTCGGCTGCTTCCCTGCTGTCGGCATGCTGTCATGCGTGGCCTGCGGGATGATCTGGCCGTGACCGATGTGCCGCCGGCGGAGGATCCGCGTGACGCGCTGATCCGCGAGCAGGCAGAGCGGCTCGCGGTGCAGGACAGGCAGCTCGCCCAGATGGCCGTTCAGGCGGAGCAGATCGCCGCGCTGGAAGCGATGGTCGCTGACCTGCGCGAGCGGCTGGAGAAGGCGCTGCGGTCGATGTCGCGGAACAGCGGGAACTCCTCGATGCCGCCCAGCTCGGATGACCAGCCGGGGCGGAAGCCGCCGCGGCGGGAGCGGCGGGCCGCGGAGCGGGCCGCCGGGAAGAAGCAGGGCAAGCAGCCGGGCAGCCCGGGCGCGTCCATGGCCTGGGAGGTCCCGGACCGCACCGAGAATCATTTCCCCGAGGGTTCCTGTGCGTGCGGCCGTGACCTTCAGAGCGCCGCTGACCTGGGGGTTTCCCGGTCCTTCCAGCAGGAGGAAATCCCCGTCGCGTCCGCGGAGCGGGTCCAGCACGACCTGCACGAGGTCCGCTGCGCCTGCGGCCGCGAGCACGCGGCCCCGCGCCCGGCGGGCGTGCCGGGCTCCGCCCTGTCGGTCGGGCCGCGGCTGCGCGCGCTGGCGGTCTACCTGGTCGTTTTCCAGCACGTCCCGGTGGAGCGGTGCCGGCTGCTGATCGCCGACGTGACCGGCGCCCTGGTCTCCGACGGGTTCGTCCGTTCCTGCCTGGCGAAGGCGGCTGCGCTGCTGACCGACGTGGTCACGCTGATCCGCGCCCTGATCACGGCGTCCGCGGTAGCCGGGTTCGACGAGACGACGCTGCGGTCCGGCCCGGCCGGGGAGAAGAAGTACGTCCACGGCGCCTTCACCGGGCGGCTCTCGGCGTTCTGGCTGGGGTCCCGCAGCCTGGACACGATGGAAGAGGCCGGGATCCTCCCGGACTTCGCCGGGGTCGTCGTCTCCGACCGCTACCAGAACTACTTCAGTCCCCGCTGGACGAGCATCGCCGGCAACCAGGCATGCCTGTCGCACCTGCTCAGGGACTACGAGGACTGCGCCGAGGCCTACCCCGGTGCCGTCTGGCCCGTCCAGGCGCAGCGGGCGCTGCGCGGCCTGACCCGCGCCTGGCATACCGCTGTTGAACAGGAACTTCCCGCTATCCCCGCAGGCATCCTTGCACCGCTGGCCCGCGAGTTCCGCCACGCGGTCCTCGCCGGGCTGGCCAGCGTTCCCCGCGTCCCGGGGGCGAAGACCACGGTGAAGCAGCAACCCGGCCGCGAGCTGCTCGAATTCTGCCGCGACCGCCAGGACGACGTGCTCCGCTTCACCACCGACACCAGGATCTGGCCCACGAACAACATCTCAGAACGCGGCGTCCGCCCGCTGAAAACCCAGCAGAAAATCTCCGGCCGCCTGGCCAGCGACGACGTCACCCAGGACCGGCTCGACATCAGAAGTTACATCGACACCGCCCGCAAGCACGGGCAGAACGCGATGGAAGTCCTGCATCAGCTCATGCTCGGCAACCCCTGGCGACCACCCGCCCAGGCATTCTCCCCGTAATACCGACCAGAAGATCACGCCACCCATCACCGCACGTGAGTGGGCTGAATGCTTACCTCTGAGGGGCTGACGATCACGTAATTCGGCTCTGGCGATGATCACGTGACGCTGGTTCAGGCGGGAATGAGTATCCGGGCTCTGAGGAGTTCGAAGTTCGCGCGCCCGTAGCCGTCTCGTTTGAGCCGTTTGACGCGGGTGACGTTGCCTTCGACGGCGCCGGAGTTGTGCTCGAGCGTCAGGCCGTTGATGACGGCGGGCAGGTCGCGGCGCATGCCAGCGGCGAGGCTGCGCAGTTCGGGCAGGTCGTCGGCTTCGACGGTTTCTCGCCAGGCGGGCAGTTCCGGGCCGCGCCGCTGGGCCATGATCTTGGCGAAGGAGCGGACGTGCTGCTGGAGGCGCTCGAGGTGGGCGCACCCGGCGGTGGCGTTCTTCAGGATCAGCGCGTCGTCCTCGGTCAGGTGGTCGGGGTGGGTGAGCAGGGCCCTGCTGATCGTGCGGGGTTTGGGGACGGCCGGGGCGGCGGGGGCCGGGTTGCGGCGGCGCGGGTCGGGGTGGCTGCGGCTGGTCCCGGGGAGCCGGAAGGGCCGCAGGTAGCGGCGCACGGTCTGGGCGCTGCCTTTGAACCCGAGGGCCCGCAGCTCGGCGGTGATGGCCTCGGCGCTGGTCACGCCCTCGTTCCAGCGCTGGTTGACCATGTCGATGTAGGCGTCGAGCTTGGTAGAACGGTGCTCGGCCTTGCCGAGCAGTTCCTCCGCGCATGCGGCGTTCGCGAACCGGCGCACCGTCTGGATGTCGAGGTTCAGCTCCCGTGACACGGCCGAGCGCGAGAGCCCGCGGGCGAGGGACTCCTGGACGGCGGCGTACCGTGCGCGGGTGCGCTCGGCGAGAGCGCGGGTCCGCCCGGGCAGGTCGGCGGACTCGGCCGCGGGCAGTGGCATAGGCGCGGGACGCTCCGGGCCCGACGGCTCGGCGGTCGGCTCAGCGGCGGCCGCGGCAGCGGCGCGCAGGCACTGATGGTGCGCGGCCACGGTCTTCTGCGCGGCCTCGCAGACGTTCTTCCACAGGTGGAACCGGTCGGCGACCTGGATCGCCTGCGGGGCCCCGGTGCGGATGCCCTCGGCGTAGGCCCCGGCCCTGTCCCGGCACACCGTCTGGATTTCCGGGTGCCCGCGCAGCCAGGCGGCGAGCGTGCCGGCCTCGCGGTCGGGCAGCACGTCCACGGGCTTACGGCTGGCCATGTCGATCAGGATGGTGTTGTATGACTGGCCGCGGCGGACCGCGAAGTCGACGCCGAGCACCTCGATCCGGCCGGCGCCCGGCAGCGGCTGGGCGCGGATGAGCCGGATCAGCACGTCACGGCAGCATGGCATGGCAAGCTTCACCGCGAGCCTCGACCCCGGTCGGCCCGCCAGCGCGAGCGCCACCTTGGCCAGCGCCTCGGTCAGCGGCAGGGTGCGGCGGGCGAACGGCGTGGTCAGCCCCGGGATCTGCTCGGAGAACGTGGACTGCCCGCACCGGGGGTTGAGGCACTTGAACCGGCGGATCCGCGCGATCACCCGCGCCCTCCGACCCGCGACCGGAAGGTCGGCAAGCTGACGCTCATAGCGGGCGTGAACCCGCGACGAGCGCCTGCCGCACCCCGAGCACGCCGCGCCGACAGCCATCGCCCGGACCCGGAACGTCACTAGGTCTCCGGCCAGCTCGACGCTGTCGATGGTGGCGGCAGCGAACTGCGGCAAAAGCTCATCAATGTCCTGTGATGTACACGACCGCCATCCTGGCCGACCGCTTCCCACCCGCCACGCACGACACGCCGGCCAGCGCAAGTCACGTGATCATCGCCAGAGCCGAATAACGTGATCGCCCACAGTGCCCGCAGCTCTGGCGAAAGGACGGCTCGTGGAATAACCGCCACGGCTCGGCCGGGTTCGCAGGCCGCGTACCGACTGGCGACGGCATCAAGCAACTTAAGAAGTTCAGTTACCCGAGCAGGAAGGCGGCCCAGGACGCCGCCGAACACGTCGGGAAGCTGCTGGACCTGGCCAGGAACCAGGCCGACGCGCAGCGGATCGGTGACATGCTGCGAGCGGTCCGGCAGGGCGCTCCGCTGCCGACCGTCGAGGAAGTGCAGCGACGGCTCGGGCTCGGTATGGACCCGGCCCAGGAGGGGCTGACCGTCGGCGAGTGGCTGGATACGTGGCTGGCGTCCAAGCGCCGGACCAAGCGCGAGAGCACCTGCCGGGGCTACGAGATGCACATCAGGACGTGGCTCAAGCCGCAGTTCGGTCACCTGCCGCTTGAGCGGCTGAACGTCGGGCACATCGAGGAACTGTTCACCACGATCCGCCGGGTGAACGCCGAGGTGGCGCGCCAGCGTGCCGCTGGGGTCGCTCCGATGGGCGTGAAGATCGATGGCGACGTGCGCGGCCAGTCGCGCGAGTGTGGACCTACAACGCAGCTGCGCGTCTTCGCCACGCTGCGGGCGGCTCTTAACGCGGCGGTACGGCAGCGTAAGATCACCTGGAACCCCGCCATCGGCGTCGAGTTGGACAGCGCCGAGCCACGCGAGCGTCAGCGGTGGACCCCGGCCCAGGCGGCGCAGTTCATCGCGGCGACGGCCAGTGACCCGATGGGCCTGATGTTCCGGGTGGCCGTGCTGCGCGGCTGCCGCCGAGGCGAGCTGTGCGGGTTCCGTTGGGCGGACGCCGAGTTGGACAAGCCGTACAGCGACCCGGCGACCGGCGAGGAACGGAAGGGCGCGGTGCTGAGCGTGGAGCGGCCTATCGTCGAGCTCGCCGGGAAGCTGCGCGAGTCGAGGCCCAAGACACGGGCCGGGAAGCGCCGCGTGTTCCTCGACCACGACACGGCCGCGCTCCTGCGCGAGCACCGCAAGGCCCAGCTCAAGGTGCGGCTCAAGGCGGGCGAGGCATGGGCCGACAACGACCTGGTGTTCTGCCAGGACGACGGCCAGCCCTGGCACCCGGACCACGTGTCGAAACGGTTCAAGAAGCTAGCCTCCCTGGCGGGCGTGCCGGTGGTGACCCTGCACGAGGGCGGGCGGCACACCGGCAACTCGCTGATGCAGGACGCGGGCGTGGACCAGGAGCTGCGGATGCGCGAGGTCGGCCACGCGGACAGGTCTGTCAACGACCGCTATACGCACCCGCTTGAGCAGGCGCACCTCGCAGCGTCGGAGCAGACGGCCGCGCTGGTGCGGGCGGCGGGGAAGGCGTCATGATCGGGACGGATGTTCCCATTCTGTTCCCATCAGAGACCGGAGCAGCGAAGTCACAGTCTGCCGGAAACGGCTCCACCGCAGGTCACGAGCGGTGGGGCGGGTGGGGCTCGAACCCACGACCGGCAGATTATGAGTCCGCTGCTCTGACCAGCTGAGCTACCGCCCCGTGCCAGCCGCCAGATTACCGCACCGGCGGTGTCGGGAAGCGTCGTTATGCGGCGATCGTCAGCCCTCGGTCGCCGGCCGGGCCGAACTGGGCTCCTTTCTCGGGTGAGAGCAGCGGAGATGCATCCCGATCATGCGATCTTCATGGGCCGGTCGAGTGGAAAGGCTTCCTTCCGGCGCTTACTGCTGTATTGCGATGGTTAGTGCGTGCGTGAGATTGTTTGCTCCGTCGGGCCTACTGACGGGTTTGGGTTGCCCGCGCCGGTTGTCGCGCGGGCGGCGGAGAGCGGGGCTTTGGTGAGGTGGTTGCCGGTTCGCTGGGTGCTGCTCGGGCTGTGCGCGGCGGTGGCCGGAGTGGGCATCGGGCTGGCGGTGTCGGGCGGGCCGTTGCCGTGGTCACCCGGTGGCGGCCGGGTGCTGCCGCCCGCGCGGGCGAGGGTGTACGAGAGCGTGGACGCGTGCCTTCTGACCGGGCCGCAGGGCCTGTCCGACCCGGCCGCTGCGCAGGCCTGGGCGGGGATGGAGGCGGCCTCGCGGGCGACCTCGGCCCGGGTGTCGTACCTGGCCGTGACCGGTCCGGCGACGCTGGCGGCGGCCGAGCCGTTCGCGGGATCGCTGCTCGTGCAGGGGTGCAAGGTAATCGTGGCGTCCGGGGCGGCGGAGCGGGCGGCGGCGCTAGCCGAGGCCGGCCAGTTCGGCTCGGTCCGGTTCGTGGTGACCGGCCCGGCGGCGGGAAGTCCCCCCAATGTGACCGCGCTGACGTTCACTCCGTCGGGGCTGACGGCCAGCGTGGCGTCGGCGGTGGAGGCGGGCGTGCACGCGGCCGGAGGCTGACGTGGCCGTTTGCTTGACGGGGGGAATCCAAGGCCCACGGCGTTGCCGCCGGGCTCGCCGCACTGCGCAGTGTCGCGCGAATAGTTTGCTTCTAGTAAAGATTTCTGGGCGATAAATCGTTTACCTGTGAGGTATTGCGGTCTATTCGCGCAATGTGCGACGCTTTGCTGTGTTTGCGATTCTTAGCATCTTCTGCGGGGTTATTCAGGGTCCTTTAAGGTCGCTGTCCCCTGCGTGCGGCGGGAGCGGGCATGCGCGTGGCTGGGCGGGCAGGTCGGGCGGGTTACGGGCAGTGGTCGGGGCCGCTGCGGCGGCTCCGGCGGCGGGTGCGCAGGGTGTCGGCCGGAACGGGGGTGCTCGCGCTGGCGCTGCCGCTGACCTGGCAGTCCGGGGTCGGCGGGCAGCACCTGGACGTGCCGTCGGCGGCATCCGTCCGGTCGGCGGTGGTGCGGCTGGCCGACTTCGTGACCGGCAGCAACTCGCCCGCGCCGAAGGTGCCCGTGCAGCAGTCCGGGACCGCGGCGGGCGGCAAGCACCGGGTCCCGGCGTCGCAGACCCAGGGCCTGTGGCACGTCACCGGGCATGCGCCGGGCAACGGCAAGGGGCAGCTGCCGGAGTGGACCGCGCACCCCCCGAAGATGTCGACGTCCGGGACGTTCACGTCGGGCTCGTCCGTGCGCGGGTTCGATCCGGCCACGAGCACGCTCGTTCAGTCGGGAACGACGGCGCAGTCAGACTTTTACAAGAACGCGGACGGGTCCTACACCCGCAAGCTCTGGTCGGTCCCGGTGAACTACCAGACGTCGGCCGGGACCTGGGCGCCGATCGACGAGACCCTGGTGCAGGGGTCCGCCGGCCGGTGGCAGGAGAAGGCGAACTCGGTCGCGGTGAGCTTCGCGGCCGCGGGCAGCGACCCCACGCTCGCCTCGCTGGCCGTCCCCGGCGGCGCCCAGCAAGTCGGGTTCTCGCTGGCTGGGGCGGGCGACGTGGCGGCCGCGGCGTCCGGGCCGGCGGTGACGTACCCGGGGATTCTGCCCGACACCGACGTCACCGAGACGGCGACCGCGAACGGGCTCAGCGAAGCGATGACCCTGGACTCGGCCGCGGCCGGGAACACCTGGGTGTTCCCGCTGACGCTCAAGGGCCTGACCCCCTCGCTCGACAGCGGCTCGGTCGACCTGACCAATGCCGCCGGGACGGTCGTGGCGGTGATCCCGCCCGCGACCGCCCGGTCCGGGCCGGTGAACCTGGCCAGCCCCGACTCGCAGGCATCCTCGCAGCTGACCTACCAGCTGGTCACCGACGACGGGGCACCCGCGCTGGAGATGACCCTGGACCGGTCGTGGCTGGACGCGGCGGGCCGGGTGTTCCCCTTGGTCGTGGACCCCACCGTCGTCTTGGCGGACTCGCAGGGGTCCGACTACGCGCAATCGAAGGGCGGCACGGCGCAGACCGCCAACAACAGCGGGTCGACGTATCTCCCGTCGGGCACCACCACGAGCGGCAGCGTGTACGACGACATTGACTTCCTGGACTACTCCGCGCTCGGTACCAATGAGGCGGACTACCACATCACGTCCGCGTCGCTGAAACTGTTCGACACCTACGCCAGCCAGTGCACGACCGCCGACTCGGTGACCGCCTACCAGGTCACCGGGGCGTGGGCGCCGTCAACGTCGATGACCTACCCAGGGCCCGCGTACAGCACGGAGGACGCTCAGTGGACCGGCACCGCGCCGGCCGACGCGTGCTCGAACAGCACCGGGCTGACGGGCAAGGGAGGCTGGCTGACGCTCCCGCTCAACTCCTCCGGCCTCGGGCTGGTGAACCAGTGGACGGCGAAGTCGGCCACGAACTACGGCTTCGCCGTCGTCACGTCGCTGACCAGCGCGCCGGACTACATGCAGTTCGACTCCTACAACGACGGCAATGTGGCCAGCTCCCAGGGCGATGTCTGCGTTGGCGACTGCCGGCCGTACCTGGATCTGACCTACACCTCGGCCGCCGCCGACGTCGCGCCCCAGATAAGCTCGCAGTTCCCGCCAGACAACGCCAACGTCACCACGCTGACCCCGGAACTGCTCGCCTCCGGGTCCGACGTCGACAACTGGCCGGACCCGTCACTGGAGTACGACTTCACCGTCTATAACTCTCAAGGTCCGGTCGTCAGCTCGGGCAACATCGCCTCCAACGACTGGGTCGTGCCGTCGTCCGCGAAGCTGCAGTGGGGCACCACGTACTACTGGACCGTGACGGCCTACGATGGCGAGGATTCCTCGCCGAACCCGCAGGACGATTACTTCACCCCGACGGTGCCGCAGCCGCTGATCACCTCGCAACTGTCGCTGAACCCGACCGGCCCCGGCTTCAACCCGCAGACCGGGAACTGGACCACGTCGGCGACGGACGCCCAGGTGCCCACCGTCGGCCCGGCGCTGGAGATCACCCGGAATTACAACAGCTCGGACCCCCGGCTGTCGGGGGCGTTCGGCGCCGGCTGGTCGTCGGTGCTCGACATGAAGGTCAGCGCCGGGGAGAACAACAGCGCCGGGGGAACGGCGACGGAGGTGGTGACCTACCCCGACGGGGAGGACGTCGGGTTCGGCCTGAACCCTGACGGTCAGACGTACTCCCCGCCGTCGGGCCGGTACGCCACCCTCGCCGCGGTGTCCGGAGGCGGCTTCACCCTGACCGACAAGAACGACACGGTGTACACCTTCACCCAGTCGCTCGGTTCCGAGGTGTACGGCATCAGCTCGATCACCGACGCGGACAAGCGCACCGAGACGTTCGGCTACACCGGCGACGAGGTCACTTCCGTCACCTCGGCGTCGGGCCGGGCGCTGGCCATTACCTGGACTCCGACGCCGCCGACCGGCGGTGAGTACCCGCACGTCGCCTCGGTGGTCACCGGCGACGCCACGCCCGAGACCCCGTCGACCGCGCAGGACTGGACCTACTCCTACTCCGGGGACGACCTGCAGTCGGCCTGCCCGCCCGCCTCCACCACCGCGTGCACCGACTACACCTACACCACCGGGTCGGACTACCCGCAGGCGGTGCTGGACTCCGGCCCGCACTCGTACTGGCGGCTGGACGAGACGTCCGGGAGCACCGCCGCCGACTCGGTGCTCGCCAACGAAGGCGCCGATAAGTCCGCCTACACCGGGGTGACGCTCGGCCAGGACGCGGGGCCGCTGGCCGGGTCGTCCGCGACCGCGGGCTCTTTCAACGGGTCCGACTACCTGACGCTGCCGAACAACCTGATGACGTCGACGGCCTACCAGACGATCTCCCTGTGGTTCAAGACCACCGCCACCAACGGCGTCCTGTTCAGCTCGTCCGCCCAGGGCCCCACCTCGAGCGGGACCACCACGCAGAGTTTCAGCCCGGAACTCTACATCGGCACCGACGGGAAGCTGGTGGGGGCCTTCTTGGACGGAAGCACCCCCACGGTGATGTCGTCCCCGGCGGCGGTCGACAACGGGCAGTGGCATAACGCGGTGCTGGCCGACTCCGGCAGCGGCCAGCAGCTGTACCTCGACGGGCAGCAGATCGGGACGCTGCCGGTCGGGCTTGACAGCCACCTGCTGAGCAACAACTTCGTCGGGGCGGGTTACATGGGCGGCGGCTGGCCCGACGAGCCGTCTCAGAACAGCAGTACCGGGTCCGCGTACTTCTTCGACGGGGACATCTCCGACGTCGCCGTGTGGACGCGGCAACTCACCCTGAACGAGGTGCAGTCCCTGTACTCGGCCGGGACGCACCCGGCGGCGCTGCTGACCAAGCTGATCCAGCCGTCGGGCAGCGTGTACGCCCAGGTCACGTACGACCCGCTGACCAGCCGGGTCACCAACGACATCGACAGCAACGGCGGCACCTGGCAGGTAGGCGCGCCGACGACCACGGGCTCCAGCCAGGCCTGGGTCTCCTCGGTTCTCGGGGCGGCGCCCGCCGACTACTACCGGCTGAACGACACCGATGCGACCTACGCGAACAACCTGGCCTACGACTGCGCCTGCTCTTCGGCCGCGTCGTTCAACAACGTGTCAGAAGGCGTGTCCAACGGGCCGTTCCAGGACCAGCCCGTCACCGGCTACAACGGGACCAGCTCGTACCTGAGCCTGCCGACCTCCGACACGGCATCCGGCGGGCCGGACTCGGTCGGAATATGGTTCAAGACCACTGGAACTAACGAGGTGCTGTACTCCGAGCAGGGCGGACCGGTCACGGGATCGCCGCCGTCAAAGTACAACCCCGTGCTCTACATCGGGAAAGACGGCAAGCTGAACGGCGAGTTCTGGGACGGCAACACCACCACCACGGTCTCGGCCGCGGCGGTCAACGACGGCAACTGGCACTACGCGGTTCTCGCCGCCGGAGCCGACTCCCAGACGTTGTACGTCGACGGGGTGGCGCAGGGGTCGCCGATCTCTGGCAGCGTGGTGCCAAACGAGCAGTGGGCTAACGCGGCCGCCGGGTCCGGGTTCGCCGGAGGGCCGTGGCCCGACCTGTCGTCATCAACGCTGGCGGCTCGCTGGTTCACCGGGGACCTGGCCGAGCTCGCCTGGTATCCCTACCAGCTGTCGGCCGCCCAGGTGACCGGCCAGTGGGACGCCGCCAGGTACGCCACCGGGTACACCCCGATTCAGAACGAGACCGTCACCGACCCCGGCGGCAACACCCTGCAGTACACCTACGACCTGCTCAACGGCGGCCGGGAGCTGTCGTACACCGACGCCGACGGCGGCATCACCTCCTACACCTACGACACCGGCGGGTTCCCGAACTCGACCACCGACCCGGACGGCGACGTCACCACCACCGGGTACGACGTCCGGGGCAACCTGACGTCGAAAACCACCTGCCAGGACCAGGCGGCCGACGAGTGCTCGACCTCCTACTGGACCTACTATCCCGACGACACGTCGGCGACGCTGACCCCGGCCGGGACCAACGACGAGGTGGCGACGTACGCCGACGGCCGGTCCGCGTCCCTCAACGACACCACCTACCAGACGCAGTACGCCTACGACTCCGCCGGGGACCTGAAAACGGTGACCACCCCGGCGGTGTCCGGGTACTCGTCCGCTGAGCGGACCACCAGCTACCTCTACACCGACGGCAGCACCACCAACGGCGGCTACGACGGGGCGACGCCGCCCGCCGGCCTGACCTACCAGGAGACCACCCCGGGCGGCGCGGTCACCACCAGCCTGTACTACCAAGACGGGGACCTCGCGCAGGTCACTGACCCCGACGGGCAGCAGACCGTCTACCTGTACGACGGGCTCGGCCGGAAGATCAAGCAGACCGTCTACTCCGACACCTACCCCTCCGGGCTGGTCACCACCTACTCCTACGACGCAAACGGCGACCTCGCCACCGAAACCGATCCGCCGGTGACCGACCGGGTGACCGGGGCCGCGCACCAGGCGCAGACCACCACCA
>Ga0302311_10005731_pt1 | contig 13033 bp, 13 predicted proteins | sample III_Palsa_N1_3_FD_200449 | JGI IMG/M metagenome (GOLD analysis project Ga0302311, IMG submission 200449) | Peat permafrost microbial communities from Stordalen Mire near Abisko, Sweden - III_Palsa_N1_3 | ecosystem: Environmental > Terrestrial > Soil > Palsa > Peat permafrost | place: Sweden... | reverse complement strand
CCCGCAGAGCCGCTCGCTCGCTACGGCGCCATGGGGAGGGCGCGCATCGCGAGCGGCTCCGCTACCACCCAGCTACACCACGCCCTGGGACACGACCGTAGCGCGCGGTAGAGCTTCGTTCGCCAGCCAGCCATACACGCCCTCAACAACCCAGCGCTCCTCAACCGCCTTTGCGCGAACCATCTTGACGGCGGTCGCGGGCTCCCGTCGCGCATTGAATCCACCCGGCAACCAGTGGATTTCGTCTAGGTCCACCGCCGATGCTCCGACAGCGGCGGCTAGCCGAGCGGCCAACCAACTTTTCCCCGATCCGCCGTTCCCCACGATCACGGTTCGCGTGAACGCTTCCATATTGCCGGCCATGTTGTCCCCACGCTGTCGGTGACAGCGTCATGCCATAGCATCGCCCGCCCTTCACACGCCCCACCGACCTTTCGAAGCGTCTGCCAGCGGCGAGGGCGTCCGAGAATATGGCGGTGGTGCGCAGGCGATCTCCAGTGTTCGCGTGCCTACGATCAGGACCTTCGCCCATCCTGCTCAAGCCCCTAATTCAAACCCCGTCACCACCCGACCCCAAGCTCCCGCCGCAGCTCTGCTGGCGTGACGCCGCGCATCCGCAGCGCGCGCAGCGTCTCGGCGCCGTCGCGCTTGGCGAGGCGGCGGCCGTCAGGGCCCAGGATTAGTGGGTGGTGCCGGTAGCGGGGCGCCGGGAGGCCCAGCAGGGCCTGGAGGACGCGCTGCATGTGCGTCGCCTCGAACAGGTCCTGGCCACGTGTCACATCGGTGATCCCTTGCCGCGCGTCATCGACGACGACGGCGAGGTGATAGGCGACACCCACGTCCTTGCGGGCCAGGACGACGTCGCCGGCCGCGGCCGCGTCCACCGCGATGACGCCGCGCTCCCCGGCCGGGCCCTCGCCAGCCTCGAAGAAGCTAAGCGGACCGGCGGCGCGCTCGGCGACCGCCAGGTCGAGGCGCCAGGCGAAGGGCTCGCCCGCCGCCAGCCGCGCGGCCTCCTCTTCAGCGCCGAGCCTCTGGCCGCGATAGCCTTCCGGCGCGCCATGCGGGGCGCTCATCATCGCATCGAGGATCTGCTTGCGGGTCTTGAACGAGCGGTAGACGAAGCCGCCGCCCCGCAGCCGCTGCAGCGCCGCGAAATAGTCGGCCATGTGGTCCGACTGCCGCAGCGCCGGCCGCTCCCAGTCCAGGCCCAGCCAGGCGAGGTCCTCGTAGATCGCGGCCTCGAACTCGGGCCGGCAGCGGGTGAAATCGATGTCCTCGATGCGCAGCACGAACCGGCCCCCGGCCGCCCGCGCCGCCTCGAAGCCGATCAGCGCCGAGGCCGCGTGGCCGCGGTGCAGCAGGCCGGTGGGCGATGGCGCGAAGCGGGTGGCGAAGCTCAGTGCTTGAAACCGCCGACGGTGAAGGTGCCGTAGTGGCGCAGGATCGCCCTCAGGAAGGCCTCCTCGCCGCCCATCGCCTCTTTCAGCGGCGCGAATTCCTTGAACTGGCACATCTCGGCCAGGCCGTGCACCGCGCACCAGGAGGCGATGGTGGCCAGCTCCAGTTCGCGCTCGTCGAGCGGGTCGGCGCCCGCCTCGATCAGCGCTTCCTGCACCTGGTGGTAGCCGCTGTCCTCTTGCTTGGCGTGCAGTGGCATGGCGGTGCGGTCGCGGACGGTGTCGTACATCAGCCGATAGAGGGCCGGGTTGTCGCGGGCGAATTTCACATAGGTGATGCCGATCTGGCTGAGCGCCACGCCGACATTGGGCGCGTTCGCGCGCGCCTCGCAGATGGCGCCGCCCATCTCCTCCCAGCCGCCGTGCGCCACGGCCTCCAAGAGTTCGGTCTTGTCCTTGAAGTGGTGATAGGGCGCGGCGGGGCTGACGCCGGCTTCTCGGGCGACGGCGCGCAGCGACAAGGCGGCGGCGCCCTCGGCTTCGAGGATGCGGCGCGCCGCGTCCACCAGGGCACGCGACAGGTCGCCATGGTGATAGGGCCTAGCTTGAGCGTTTCCAGCTTCTCTCATAGGGGGTACCGTAAATCTTTATCCAAACGCTGTAAAGATGATGTTGACACCGTTCAGATAGATGCTATTTAAGCACTGTCCAGATCGGACACCCCCACTCCCCTGGGGGACGACCACAAACTTAGGAACTCTGTCATGTCTCTCGCAGCCCGCACACTCTTTGAACGTTTCGAACGCGCCATCGACCGTGCGTCGGTGGCCGTCACCGTCCTCTTCGGCCTGGCGCTCGCCGCCGGCACCGCCCTCGTCGCCATCTAACCGGCGACACCGGATGACCGGGCCACCGCTTCGGGGCGCGAGCTAGACTCTCGCGCCCCGAACGCGTCAGGCCCGCGGCCGAACGGCCGCCCGCCGCCAAGCGCGGCGAAACCTTCCCGATAGCAACTACTTTCAATGACGACCGACGCCCGCGGCGCCTTTCCAGGGCCGCCGGGGTCGGAGTGCGGCGCGTTGCGGCGACGCCACCCTCGCGGCCAAGCCGTCACGCACCGGCCAATCGCCCCCTTGCCGTCATCGTGGTGTCGTGGAATCTGCCTTAGAGAGCGGTCGGACGCGGGTGATTCCGTCGTCGGCGCGGCCGCGAGGAGGCGTGTCTTCAGTCAGGACGTCAGGCCCATCCGTCGATATCGAGCCACGGAGCTCGGCCATGCAGGTGCTTAGCCGCTTGCCGTCCGGCTGGCCGGCGCTCGTGCTCAACGCCGATTATCGGCCGCTGAGCTATTACCCGCTGTCGCTCTGGCCCTGGCAGGAGACGATCAAGGCGGTGTTCCTCGGCCGCGTGGACGTGGTCTCTACCTACGACAAGCGCATCCACTCCCCCTCGTTCGAGATGCCGCTGCCGAGCGTCGTGTCGCTGAAGCAGTACGTCGCCCAGGACCGCCCGCCGGCCTTCACCCGCTTCAACCTCTTCCTGCGCGACGCCTTCGCCTGCCAGTATTGCGGCTCGGGCGAGGAGCTCACCTTCGACCACGTGACGCCCCGCTCGCGCGGCGGGCGCACCACCTGGGAGAACATCGTCACCGCCTGCGCCCGTTGCAATCTGGGCAAGGGCGGCCGTACGCCACGCGAGGCGCAGATGCACCCGCATCGCCACCCCCGCCGCCCGACCATGTACGAGCTGCAGGAACACGGCCGCAAATTCCCCCCCAACCACCTGCACGAAAGCTGGCTCGACTACCTCTACTGGGACATCGAGCTGGAGGCTTAGCCTGCCTGGAGAGGATATCGAGCCACGGTCTCCGCGAGCCGGCGGGAGGGCTCAGCCCGCCGCCAGCAGGTCGCAGGCAGGTCGAGGCGTCGCGCCGAAATGCCAGAAGCAGACGCCGGCGAGGTCCTTCGGCGGCGTGAATTCAGCGAGGAAGGTCTTCAGCTTGGCGACAATCTCGTCGGGCCCGAAGTCGGTGTCCGGCGTCGTGGATCCCGCGATGACGATCGGAAGGCGGTACCTTACCCAGCGATCGTGACAGAGCAGCGCGTAGCTCGCGGGATCGCCCACCTTGTATTGACCGGCGGGCGCATGGACGAAGTCGAGTATCTTTTCCGTGGGAAACGAGCTCAGCCAGTAGGCTTGTGGATTGAGGCAGTCGACGCCGGCCCGGGCGGCCCCGTCGAACAGGCTGACAGGCGGATGCAGGTCGATGAGGCCATGGCTGGTGACGCAGAACGGTCCGTCGTGACTCGCGCGCACCGCGGCGAGGAAGGTGTTCACTTCGTCAGGGGACCAGTTGGCGCCGTTCACGCCCTGCTCGATGTCCGCCACATAGGCGTCGAGCCCGAAGACGCCCAGCGCCCGCAGCGCGGTATCCGCATCGCCGCGCGCGCTGTCACCCTGGCACCAACCCCAACCACCGACGCGCACGCCCGCCGTCTTGGCGGCCGCGATCAGCGCCCTGAGCGCAACGCCGTCCGACCCTTTCGCCTCGCCGACGTAGCCCCAGCCATGGATGCGCACCCAGATGTAGTCGGCTTTGCACCGCTTGATCTCCGCCACGGCGGCGTTAGCGCTCCCGTAGAGGCGCACGACGTCCTCGGCCGAGTAGACGTAGAAGCCGCGGCCACCGAACGCCGCCAACCTTGGGTTATCGGTCCTGGCCGGCGTAGGCACAGCTGGGCTCGGCGCGGCGGAGGGCGCAGGCGCTCCCATGAGGTTGCGGACATAGGCAGTATTGCGATCGGCGAGCGCGAACGGATCGACAGCGTGGATTCGCCCCTGGGCGACCAGCGGCGCGCGGTCGGCGAGCCACGCCGGCAGCGGCACGCGATTGACGCCGTGGCCCGAGTCCGAACTCTGGCTGATGTAGAGCGCGCCGCTCGCCGGATCGCTCATCACCTCGACGATGTGATCGATGCCATAGACGCGCGGCGGCTTGTCGAGCTTCCAGCGTCCCTTATCGCCGAAATTGCAGCCGATCAGCATGCCGGGCCGCAGGGCCGCGAGGGTGACCTGCGGCCCGTTCAGGATGCGGCCGGTCCGCGCCTCGACGCCGGTGACGATGCCGTCGGAATGGGTGTCGAACAGTCGGTAGTCGGCCGCGTGGAAGACGATGTCCGGCGCCGCGGCTTGGTTGACGGCGTCGAACGCCGCGCGGGTGATTTCGCCCACCCAGCCCGAGCAGTCGATGGCGCCGTCGGCGCTGTGCTTGGCGCCCAGCTTGTAGGCGACGTGGCCGATCGCCGCGTCAGTGGCGCGCCAGAGGACGTCATCGGCCACGGGCGGCAGCGGCGCGACGCCGCCGGACACCGGCGCGAGGTACTGGCGGGCGACGTAGCCGGGCGCTGCCTGACCGGACGCCTGAACCTGCCACCAGCCGGCGACCACGGCGTCGGCGATGTACTCAACGACAGCGCCTAGCGGCAGCACCGCGATCACCGGAGCCTCGACGCCTGCGCCCGAACGCAGGTTGAGGTTGCGGGCGCTGACGACGTAGTCGGGACCGGCCATTGTGCTCGCTCCCTCAGCCTGCCGCGTCGGTGCGCGGATCGTCGGTGCTCGGACTGTCGCTGCTCGCCGACGCGGTCTGCGGCGCGGCCTTGTAGGCGAGATAGCCGGCATGGCTGATGCCCATCAGCCAGATGAACTGTCCGTCGATCGCCGGCAGCGAAGTGAAGGAGCTCGTCGGGCCGACGAAGGCGCGCCACAACGCGGCCGCGTAGACGGCCAGCAGAATCAGGGTGATCAGGAACTGCTGCACCTTGCTGAGGTCCGGCGAATCGACATTCCCGACCTCCTCGCCACGGAACATGTCGGTCCAAGACGCGTCCTTGGGATCGTTGCGGGCGAAAACCTTGCCGACATTGCTGACCCCATTGGGGGCGAGCCCGGCGTTGGACGCATCGACGACGTCCTGTTGCAGCGGATCGTCCTGACTCTTCAGGCTCAGAATGGCGGGCGTCGCGACCAGCGAGGCAGCCGAGATCCCCATGGCGATGAGCAGTTCGTTGGGGATGGTGATCTCAAGCGCGCCCGGGACGAGGTCTTTGCATGCGACGGCGGTGACGCCGCCCTTGCACGCAGCGTTTGTCTGATCCGCCAGCGCCTGAGCCAGGTGGTTGAGGTTGAAGGCCACGGCGGTGGCCAGGCCCGACAGCACCAGCACGGTCCACGCGGCGGCCTGGAAGCGGGAGAGGCTCACGCGGTTGCGGTTGTCGATGAGCAAGCCGTCCGGCCGCCCGTTCACCTGCCACCCAACCAGCATCATGAGGACGACGATCGTGGCGGCGTTGAGGAGCCAGGCGGTCGGCGTCCAGGTCTCCACGGCGCCTTTCGTCAAACCCCACTCCGCGAACGTGCCCAATCCGACCAGCACCACCAGGATGCCGGCGCCGATCAGGCGCGGCGGCCCCTTGGCGGCCTTCGCTGGAATTCCCACAACTCCCATAGCCTGGCTCCCTTGGCTCAGATTGAGGCCGTTCCCGCGCGCCCGCTCAGCCGAAGGCTGCGGTTTGCAACGGCCCGTTGGTCGGCTGGTAGGTCAGCGTCATCATCGCGGCGGCCTTGCCATTCAGGCCCGCGAGGTCGGCGACTGCGCGCATGAAGGCGACCGTCCGCGGCGTGATGCTTGAGTTGAAGAGGTCCGCTCTGGTTTTTAGCCACCGGCGCTTGCGGCGGCGACAGGCTCCACGAGATCACGGCGGTCGGATCGCCTGACTTGAATGCGTCAAGCGTCTTGAGCAGCGCCAGATACTTCGCGGGGATCTGCCCGTTGTTGGCCACCTTCCCCAGGAAGTTCGCGACGGTGGCGGCGAGCGCCTGCAGGAGCGCGACGTCATCGGCCAGATCGAGCAGGATCGGCCCAGCTGTCAGAAGCAAGCTCCGCGGCATCTGGTTCGGCTCCATCGGGCGGCTGGCTCGCAGCAGTGGCTCACGCTGGCCATCTGCCGGCCGCCCCGTCCGCCGGTCGTGAAGCAGACGTCCGGTGACCGTGAAAAAGGCGTGATTAATAAAGTTTTGCCGCTAGGGTTGCAGGTGTCAGGCTGGGGCGGCCGGGGACATGTCGGAAATACGCGCGTCATTCAGGCTCGAATTGCTCGGCGCGTTTCGGCTCGCGGCGCCCGATGGCGCACGCGTTGATATCTCCAGCAAAAGGGGGATGGCGCTCCTCGCCATGCTTGCCTCCGCGGCGCAAGGCGAACGCACCCGCGCCTGGCTGGAAGAGAAACTGTGGGGAAGTCGCGAGCAGGCTCAGGCGCAGGGCAGCCTGAGGCGTGAGCTCTCGAACCTGCGAGCACTGCTCAACAGAGGCGAGACGCCTCTTCTGATGAGCGGACATGTCAGCGTGAGACTGGATCTGAACCGCGTGGACGTCGACCTTCGGGAATTGCGGTCGAACGGCGGCGCCAGTTCGGGCGCAGGCTTGGCGCCCGGAGAATTCCTCGAAGGACTGGATATCGGCGAGGACAGCTTCGAGGAGTGGCTGCGCGAGCAGCGGAGCGCCTGTCAGGAATGGCAGGCCCAGGCCCGCCGACACGCCGCGGCCTCCACGAACGAAGTCTCGGACGGCTCGCGCGCGCGCCTCATGCCGATGGCGATGGCGAGCGCCGAACCGATGGAGCGCGCGCGCCCTTCCCTGGCGGTCTTGCCGTTCGACGACCTGTCCGCCGACGGGGAGCTGAGCTATTTCTGCGACGGAGTCGCCGAAGAGATTCAGCGGACGGTGGCGCACGGATCGGAACTGAAGGTTCTCGCCCGATCCTCCAGCTTTCAATTCCGCGGCGTGGACAAGGTCACCGGAAAGGTGGCCGCGGCGCTGGGTGTCAGCCATTTGCTGAACGGCGCGGTGCGTCGAAGCGGCTCGCGGGTGCGGATTTCCGCGGAGCTGGTCGAGTGCGCCAGCGGCGTCGCACTCTGGGCGCACCGGTTTGAGGGTGACCTCGGAAACATATTCGCGCTTCAGGACGAAATCGCCGTGGCCGTGGCGCAGGAGCTCAAGGCGCGGCTCGTCTCGCCCGCCTCCACGACGGCGCTCGATCCCGCGGTCTACGAAATGTTTCTGCGTGCGCGTGGAACGCTCGCCGAGGGAAGCCCACTTTTCGACGACTCCACAGTCGAGACGACGCCGTTGCTTGAGCAGGTGGTGGCCCAAGCTCCGAGATACGCAGCGGGGTGGGAGTTGCTCTCGCTGGCGCGCGCCTGGAACCTGCGTTCCGGCCATCGGGAAGGCGGTTTCACCGAGGTGCGCGCAGCCGCGAACGAGGCCGCCGAGACAGCGCTGAGCCTGGACCCCCGCCGTGGCGGCGCTTACATCGCCTTGGCCCTCCTCGAGCCATGGGGCGCCTACGCCGTGCGCGAGAGGCTGTTGAAGCGCGCGCTGGAGGCGGCCCCGCGCGATCCCACGGCGCTGACGGAGATGAGCACCTTCTGCTGGACGGTCGGTCGCTTCCGCGAGGCGCTGGGACTCGCCGAACAGGCCTGCGAGCTCAACCCGTTGATGCCGTCCGCGCGCCTGCAGGTGGCTCAGATGCGGACCTACGTCGGCGACTACGACGCCTCGATCCGCATGCTCGCGGAGTTGCACCATCGTTGGCCGCAGAATGCGGGCATCCTGCTGTCGCTCACCAACTTCGCCGCCACGCTCGGTTACTGGGAGGCGTATGACGCCGCGGTTGGCGCGATCGAGACGTTCGATGGATGGCAGGGCCGGGATTTGAAGGCGACGCGCGCCTACGCGGAGACGCTGCGGTCGAACGATCCGGCCATGCTCGCCGACCGACTGAGGCGCTACACCGAGCTGCTGGAGAAGACCGGTACGCTCGCGCTGAACCTCGTGGAGGCGATCAGCCAAATGGGAATGGCGGACCAGGCCCTCGCGCTCGCCGAGCGATCATCGTTCTCGCACATCTTCGATGCGGAGGGTGCGCCGCCCAGCGGATATTTCCCCGGCACGGTGCTCGGCCGCTGGAGCGCCCTCAACAAGACGCCGCGCTTCGTGGATCTCTGCGACCGGCTGGGACTCTGCGCCTACTGGATGCGATCTGATGCGTGGCCCGACTGCGTCGAGTGGGCGCCCTACGACTTCAAGGCGGAGGTGGCGCGAAGGGCGGCGCGATCACGGTCGCCATAGGTATAGAGGGTGTCGATCACCTGGAAGTGCACGTTGGAGCGGAACGAGAAGGCGAGCGCCACGCCGATCGGCGCGCTCGGCAAGTTCCAGTCGATCGGACCATCGCCGTCGCCCCTGGGCGCGGCGTCCTTGTGCCTCTGCGGCAGCCCCTGCTTCTGCGGCGGCACGACCCCCAGCAGTGTCGTCGCCATCTCCGCGATACTGTCGGACCACATGATGTCCATGTCGATCTTCCTCTTGTCCGTGCTCTCGTAAAAAGCCAGGCCGCTGACATCAGTATGCCAGGCGCGTGACGCGACGATCGCACGGTAGGTGGCGTCGCCCATGTTGCAGGTGTCGCGGAACTGCTTGAGGTTGTCGAGTTCGGGCGCGGCCATCGGTCCGCCGGTCCTCGGCGCCAGCTTACCCGCCCGGCCGCGGAAATTCTGGACCAGGCGGGCGAACCCACGCATCTGCGGGCGCTCCTTCAGGAAGCTGCCCAGGTTGACCCTGCCGCCAGGCCGCTTCTCTATATGCATGCACCCCAGGCGTTCGCTGACCGACCGTGGGCTGAATTTACGGATCCCTTCGATGGCGACATCGATGTGCAACTGGTCGGGCTTCAGTCCCTTCTGCTGCTCCACGGTGGCGATCGCCATGTCGGCCCCCCAGATCTCGCGGCTGGCGAACACGACACTCGCGTTGTCGCAGAACGAGAACGGCTGCACCCAGACGATCTGGGGACGGATGAGCAGGTTATCGGTCGTGACGTCATAGCGGCGCACCGGGAACGTCCACAGCACCTCGCTGAAGCTCAGCGGGTCTGAAGGCTGGCCGGGCGCGCAGCTGCGGATGCTCGGGTGTTGAGCGAACGTGATGAGCCCGAATTGGGGCCCTGGCAGCGGGACGTACTCGTACGGCGCGCGATCGGGGTAGGGCCCGTTGAAATACTTGCTCAGATAGTTCCTGACATTCGCCTCGGTGACTTCCACCACGAAGCTCCAAGTCAGGCAGCCGGTGGAAACCCAGGGCGGGACCAGCTGGTCGGTCGCAAAGGACGACACGAACTGCGTCATCGCCGCTCCGGTCGCAGGAGCCCCAGCCATGGCCGCGCCCAGGGCGCCGCGAGGTTGCTGCTAGCGGGGACGGGGGCGAGGCGAGGACCGCGATCCACTGGAAAAGTATGGAGCGTCAGCATCTGGCCGAAGTCGATATCCGCCTGGAACCGGAAGGCGGCCTTCGGTTCGATCGCATGTTTCATACCGGGTGTGTTCGCCGGCACGTCGTGAAAGAGACGAAGAATGTCGCCGAAGCTGCCGGCGGTGGAAAATGTGATGTCGACGTTCGCCTCGTTGTAGAAGCGGAACTCGCGTACATTGCTGTAGCGTGTCACGCACGACATGAGCGCTTGATAGAGCGCTTTGCCAGGGTCCCGCGCGTCCCGAATCTGCCTCAGGGAAACGGTCCGCATCCCCGTCGGGGCCAGGCCAGCCGTCGCCACGCCCAGCAGATTCGCGAAGTTGGCGACTTCGTCGATCCCCCAGCCGGCTTCGCGGCTTTGCAAGAGCGACCAGATCGAGCTCGCGGCGGGCGAACCACGATAGGTGGGCAGCTCCGGGCCAGTCGAGACGCGCAGAAACGGCGTTACGCGCTGCTGGGCGCCAGCTTTCGGCCAGCCGGGCAGATGGACGCTGGCGACGAAGCTGCCCGGGTAGGGGCCTTCCTGCATCCGGATGTCGGCCAGCAACTTCTCCAGGCCAAGCATCTCGCGGCCGCAAACGGCGGACATCGCGTTGCCGACGACGATGAAGGGCAGCGCCCACTCCATGGCCGTTCCGAAGACCAGGTTCGCGGCCGTCGCCCCGTAGCGGACCACCGGGAACGCGACGAACACTTCGGCTTGGCTCACGTAGCCACGATTTGAGTATTCGACTTCCGACCCTACGTTCTCTTTATCGTCGGAGCAGATCATCATGGGGTATTGCATGAACATCAGCATGGCGTAGGGCCATGCCGACGCCGGCTTGTAAACGAAACCTCGCTCCTTCGTGCTCCCAAGGTTGAAGAACCGGTCGCAATAGGCGCTGATCCGGTCCATCTGCGCTTCCCAGACGAAGGCGTTCACGGTCACGCCGGGGAAGTAGTAGGGCGGTGGCACCTCCTGGCTGGCCGATGACTGGACGTAAGGGATGGTCATGCCGCCGTCCCCGCCGCCATGGTCGGCGGCTCCAGTTCCGCCGCGCCCACATCGATCACGAAATTGCACCCGAACACGCGCGATGGAGTCTGAAAGCCGGGCAGGAAGCAGCCCTCCAGCACCCGCCTGACCGCCTCCGCGGCGGTCAGGACGCTCACCGTATAGCCATCCTTCGTGCGCAGCCTCAGGCGGCGCGGTCGGCGCCAGGCGTCGAGCGCCTCCACGACCATCACGAAGCGCGCCTCCCGGCGCGTTTCATCCGACGGTCCGGCGGGCCAGACGGTCGCGAGCGCCTTGCCGGCCCGCCGCCAAGGCCCGGCGCCGACGAGGCCCATCGCCAGGCCGGAAGCGCGGTAGCCGACGCGGGCGGGCCAGCCAAGCTCCGAATAGACCTCGATGTCGCGGACGCCAGTGGAGAACTCGCCCGTGACCACATCGGCCCAGCTTACAGCCGTGGTCTCGCGCAGGCCGTCGCCAAAGTCGAAGGCGTGGGTCAGTTTCCCCGCGGGCTCGCCCACCAGCGCCCCGTCGCGCCGGACGAACACCTCCGGACCAGCAAGCCGCGCGGCGCTGGCGATCGAGCCGCGGGTGATCACCTCGGCGCGCGAGACGCCGAGCCGCAGCCGCACCGTGTCCGGCCATCGCTCGACGGCGTGCGCCAGCAGGCAGTCGCTCGCCGCGATGCTCAGGCCGACGCCAGGCATCAGCATGATCCCCGCTTGCGTGGCCGCCGCGTCGCGGGCGCCAGCCTCCAGGAAAACCGGCCATTCACCGCAAAGGTCGAGATAGTGGACCCGCTGCCTGAGGCACGCGTCCATCATCGGGCGCGCCGTGGCCGTGAACGGGCCGGCGGCGTGCAGAACCACGGCCACATCGGCGAGCGCGGCCTCGATCTGAAACGGGTCGGTGAGCGGGAAGACCCGCCAGGCAAGCTTGAGCTCTTCGGCGAGCGCGCGCACCCCGCGCGCGTCACGGCCCGCGAGCACTAGGTCGATCCTGGTCTGATCGCCGCCCTCACGCCGCTTGCTCAGCTTGCGGGCGACCTCGCGGCCGGTGTAGCCGGTGGCGCCATAGAGAAGGACCCGCTCGTTCATGACCGCTCGAACACCCAGCGGACCAGTCCGGCCAGGAAGCCCAGATCCTCCGATGGCGGCGCGCCCGCGAAGCCGAGGCTGAATTCGTGCGAGGCGGCCCCGCCCATGGCCGCCGCCACCTGGCGCGCGTACCTGATGGAGCCTCGCCGCTCCATCAGCTGGGCGAGCCAGAGCACCTCCTCCGCCGCCCGCTCATGCCGCCCGAGCGCCAGGAAGGCGTCGAGCCGCGCGCGTTCGGCGCTGTTGCAGGCGTCGCGGACGTGGATCAGCATCAAGGTCCGCTTGGCCTCGAAGAGATCGCCGTTCATCTCCTTGCCGTAGCCCGCATCCGGCGAGAGATTTCTCAAGTCGTCCTCGATCTGGAACGCGACGCCCAGGAAGTAGCCCCACCGGACCATGCGCTCGCCGTCGAGGCGGCCTCGCGAGCCGAGGATGAGGCCCAGCTGCGCCGGCCAGATCATGCCGAGCCACGCTGTCTTCTTCAGCGCCATGCGCAGATAGTCGGCCTCGCTCACGGCGGTGATGTTGCGATCACGCCAGCCGAGCTCGAGCGCCTGACCTTCGGCCGTCTCCCGCGCCATGTTCAACGTCACGTCGAGGGCTTGTTGGACGGCGGCGTCGCCCAGCGGGTGGAAGGCGTCGATGAGCGGGCGCAGGGCCGAGAACATGAGCGCGTCGCCGGCGTTGATCGCCAGGGGCACGCCGTGCAGCGCATGCAGGGTGGGCCGGCCGCGGCGCAGCTCGCTGTCATCCTGGATGTCGTCGTGGATCAAGAGGCCGTTGTGCAGGATCTCGATCGCGGCCGCGCAGCGAGCGGCGGGTCCGGCGCTCCCTCCGAACACGCGGGCGGTGGCGATGCAGATGGACGGCCGCAGCATCTTGCCGCCGCGCGACGGATAGTCGGCCAGAAGGTCGTCCAGGTAAGGCGCCGATGGCCCGCCGCGCAGATACCTTGCCAGCTCGACCTTCGTGGCCTGGCCATAGCCGGCCATCGCGCGGGACATGGCCTGCAGCGACGCCGGCTCGAGACGCCCCACCTCGGCGGCGCCCACGCTCACTTGAGAATCTCGATCGTCAAAGCGCCCAGCGGCGCGGCCTCATTCCCTGCATAGACCAGGCCGGAATAGACGCCAGGCGGCTGGGCCGAAGGCGTCGTAATCACGGCGATCAGACC
>Ga0302311_10005729_pt1 | contig 13038 bp, 13 predicted proteins | sample III_Palsa_N1_3_FD_200449 | JGI IMG/M metagenome (GOLD analysis project Ga0302311, IMG submission 200449) | Peat permafrost microbial communities from Stordalen Mire near Abisko, Sweden - III_Palsa_N1_3 | ecosystem: Environmental > Terrestrial > Soil > Palsa > Peat permafrost | place: Sweden... | reverse complement strand
ATCCCCTGCCATACCGGCAGCAGCAGCAGCCAGATCCCGGCTGGCCGGTCGAACCGGCCCAGCTTCAGCCAGGGCCGCAAGGCCAACGGCGCATACCGGTCCACCCAGTTGGTGGGGGCGGCGTCGGGAAGCGGGGCTGTGGTGGTCATGACAGGACGGTCTCCGCGCCAGCCGCCGCGCTAAGCTCCGCCACCAGCTGTGTCCAGGCCCCGTCGCACCGCGCCGTCCAGTCCCGGCCCAGAATGTCCCGGAACGCATCGCGCATCACCGCGAAAAAGCTGGCGAACACCGCCGGCGGCACGCCCAGGTTTTCGTGGTTCACCACCTCGCAGGCGATGAAGTTGGCGGAGAAGCTGTGGGCGCCGATGTGATCGAGAATGATCTCGGTGGCCTGCTGCAACATCTGCCCCCGCACCGCGCCATCGGTATCGCGCACGAACAGGTCGCGCATCTCGGGATGGCGAGAGAACAGCAAGCCGTACACGGCCGCTGTCGGGTCGTCGCAAAGCTCGGCGACCCGCTCCAGACTTTCGGTGATAGCATCGGTGTCCATGATCAGATCCGGCGCCGCTCTCGTCTCAGACCGCATGCCTAAGCGAGGCGGCGTCGCAAGGAAAGCCGCGGCGCTGGCGCTGGTCCTGTGCGGCCTGCTGCTGGGGGGCTGCTACGCCTCGCCGTTGCTCCTGCTCGACGCCGATGAAGCGGTTCAGCCGCTGGTCGATGGGGTCTATGTCCGCGATGGCGATCCCGCGGACCGGTTCGAGGTCACCCAGGCCGCCGACGGCTGGTATCGCATCGCCCGCTTCAACCCAAACGGCACGATCGGCGAGACCCGGCGGGTGCTGTTCACCATCATGGCCCTCGACGACGGCCGGCCGGCCTTCGCCGCCGCCGCCCAGAGCGATGAGGGCTACGCCTATGCGGTGCTCATGGTGGACGGCGGCCGTGTCCAATTGGCTACACCCGACTGCACCGATTCCGCCGATCGTAACCTTGCTGTTGACCATGGCGGCGCCGCGGACGACGATGACGGTATGACCCCGACCTGCACCTTCCACAACCGCGCCAAGCTGCTCTCAGCGCTGGCCGCCTTCGCGGGTCAAGCCGACTTCGGCCGCCCGTACCAACGACATTGACTCAATAGGGCTCGCGTCAGGCTTCGGTCTGGCCCCTTGCGGGCCAGGGAACCGAAGCGATGAGCGACGTTTTTGACGAAGATACAGGCGAGTTCCGCAAGCGAACCCTGTCCAACTTCCAGGTCCTGAAATTCATCTCCACCTACTGGCGGCGCCGGCCATTGGCCTTCGGCGGCGCGGTGGCCACCACCCTGATCGCCATCGGGTTTGAATCGATGATGCCCCAGGCCGCCCAGGCCCTGGTCGACGCCACCCGCCATGTCCCCGTCAGCGCCGGCCTGGCGTGGAAGGCCTGGCTGTTCTTTGTCGGCGTCTATGTGGCCTACACCCTGATCCGCAACGGCGGCATCCGGGTGTTCTGGAACCCCACCGCCGCCGCCAACATGGAGCAGATGACCAACGAGGCGTTCCAGCGGGTGCAGTCCTTCTCGTCCGACTGGCACGGCGACACCTTCGCCGGCGCCACGGTGCGGCGCATTTCCCGCGCCATGTGGGGCTATGACGTGGTGTCCGACGCCGTCATCATGTGGGTGGGCCCGGCCCTGATCGTGCTGGCGGTGCTGTCCCTGCAGATGATGGCCCGCTGGCCGCTGATCGGCGGCTTCTCCCTGCTGATGGTTGTCGCCTATATCGCGGCCAACCTGCTGTTTTCAAAATACTATATCCAGAAGGCCAACCGGAAGTCGGTGGCGCTGGATTCGCGCATCGGCGGCGCCCTGTCGGACGCCATCGGCTCCAATCCGGCGGTGAAGTCCTTCGGTGCGGAAATGCGCGAGGAGGCCCGGTTCGCGGTCGTCACCCGCGAATGGCGCCAGGCCACGCTGATTACCTGGAACCGCTATATGAATGTCTGGCTGTTCCAGAACCTGCTGCTGGCCATGCTGCAGGCGGGCCTGACCGGCTTTCTGATCCTGCGCTGGCTGCACCACCAGGCGGACCCGGGCGACGTGGCCTTCGTGATCACCACCTTCCTGATCATGAGCGGCTATCTGCGCAACATGGGCGACAACATCCGCATGATGCAGCGCGGCCTGGCCGATGTGGAAGACGTGGCCAGCTTTGCCGGCCAGCCGCCTCAGGTGGCCGACAGGCCGGACGCCCAGACCTTCATCGGCCAGTCCGGCGAGATCGTCTTCGACAATGTCAGCTTCCGCTACAAGACGGCGGACCACGACATCTATGACGACTTTTCTCTGCGCATCACCCCCGGCGAACGGCTGGCCCTGGTCGGTCCCACCGGGTCGGGCAAGTCGACCTTCGTCAAGCTGGTGCAGCGGCTGTATGACGTGAACGCTGGCCGCATCCTGATCGACGGCCAGGACATCGCCCAGGTAACGCAAGGCTCCCTGCGCCGGGCCATCGCCGCGGTGCCGCAGGACCCGGCGCTGTTCCACCGCAGTGTGGCCGAGAACATCGGCTATGCCCGGCCGGACGCGACCCTGGACGAGATCATCCTGGCCGCTAAGCGAGCCCGCGCCCACGACTTCATCGAACGCCTGCCCAAGGGCTACGAGACCCTGGTCGGCGAGCGCGGGATAAAGCTGTCCGGCGGCGAGCGGCAACGGGTGGCCATCGCCCGCGCCTTCCTGGCCGACGCCCCGATCCTGGTGCTGGACGAGGCGACCTCATCCCTGGACGTGGAGACCGAGCGGGAGGTGCAGCTGGCGACCGAGGCCCTGATGCGCGGCCGCACCACCATCGTCATCGCCCACCGCCTCTCCACCATCCGCCACGCCGACCGCATCCTGGTGTTCGAAAACGGCCGCGTCGTCGAGGAGGGCGGACACAGCGACCTGGTGGGCCAGGGCGGGGTCTATGCGAGGCTGAACGCGGTGGCGGAGGGGGCTGTTTAGGGAGGTGTGGCGGGGACGGGCATAGGATTCACCACCAAGCACACGAAGAGCACGAAGTTCATGGCCCTGCAGCGAAGCCGCTAAGAAACGTCTCATGCGAGGCCTGACGACCTCAAGCGCTGCTCCCTTCGTGTTCTTCGTGTGCTTCGTGGTTGAATCTGACTTCGATCGTTCGCGCTGACGCGCGGGACTAACCCACAGCCGCCTTCAACGCCGGCGCCAGATCCCCGCGCGGCGCTACCGACACATCCCCCAGCCCAAGCCAGCCCGACATCAGCCGCAGCTCCTCCGCCAGAGCGGGCGCGACCTCGCCCACGTCGGCGTGCTCCTCCAGGTGCGCCGACTGCACCAGCAGCACGCCCGCCTGGCGGTCGGCCTTCAGGTCCACGCGGGCGGTGATCGCATCCCCCTGCAGGAAGGGCAGCACATAGTAGCCGTGCTCGCGCTTGTGGGCCGGCGTGTAGATCTCCAGCCGCACCCGGCAGCCGAACAGGCGCTCGGTGCGGTCTCTGGCCCAGATCAGGTTGTCGAAGGGCGACAGCAGGGCCTGGGCCTCGATCCGGCGCGGCAGGCGGGCCTTGGGATGCAGGAAGGCCGGCTGCCGCCAACCCTTCACCTCGACCGGCTCCAGGGCGCCGTCCTCGACCAGCTCCGCCAGCCGCGCCCGGGTCGCGCTCACCGACATACGGAAATAGTCGCGCAGGTCCGCCTCTGTGGCCACGCCCATGGCCCCGGCCGCGATCATCAACAGCGCCCGCTGCGCCTCGTCCGGCGACGGCGTCGGCTGCTCCATCACCGCCCTGGGGATCACCCGCTCGGTCAGGTCATAGACCCGCTCGAACCCGCGCCGGGTCTTGGTGGTGATGAAGCCGGCCCAGAACAGCCACTCCAGCGCCCGTTTGCCGTTGGACCACTCCCACCAGCCGGGGGCGCCGCGCGGCCCCTCGGCAAAGTCGCCGCCGGTGACCGGGCCGCGTTTCTCGATCTCCGCCAGCACCCCGTCGATATAGTCGCGCCGCTCCCGGGCGAAATTGACCAGGCCGGTCCAACCCGCCTCGCCAGAGCGCGACTCCTCCATCCGCCAGCGGAACAGCGGCTGCATCGCCATCGGCATCAGCGAGGCCTCGTGGCCCCAGTATTCGAACAGTGACTTCTTCCGCCCCCAGGCCTCGGCTTCGAGCAGCTCGCGCGGGTAATGGCCTAGCCGCGAGAAGGCCGGCAGATAGTGGGTTCGGCTGACCACATTGACGGAGTCCATCTGGATCACGCCAAGCTGGCCGATGAGTTTGGTGAAATGCCGCCGCGCCACATCGCCATCACGGCGGGAGTCGGCGAACCCCTGGGCGGCGAGGGCGATCCGGCGCGCCTGGCCGGCGGAAAGGGTGCGAGTCATGCCGGAAGGCTAGCCCAGGTTCCCGGATTGTTCCAGCGCGTCTAGTAGGTGGCCAGCAGCGCCACATAGATATCGAACTGACCGGATCGCTGGGCGTCCTGCAGGCCAGGTCCGCCGGCGCCCATCAGGGTCCAGTGGTCGGTGAGTTTGTAAGTGGCTCCGAGGTTCAGGTCGGTGGTCTGCGGACCGCCGGGCGTCTGCGCCGTGACGTGGTAGACCTCGGCGCCCAGCGACCACCTGTCTCCGAATGACCGTGAGAGCGCCAGGCCCCCCTGCCAGAAGTTCTTCTCGCCAGCGCCGGGATTGAGCTGGTAGCCGCCGCCGCCGAACAGGGACCATTTCCCCCAGTCCTTCTCCGCCCAGACCGGCAGGAAAAGCTGGGCGCGATCCGGCCCGAAACGGCTGTCCTGCAATGGAGCGAAGATGCGCGGAAAGACGGAGACGTCCGGCAGCCAGCTGGCGTCGGACTGGTGGAGGAATTTGTACTTCACCGCCAGCTCGACATTGCCGGCGCCGGCCGCGCCCCGGGTGTCGTAGTCCAGCGGGATCACGGCCGTCAGCTGCACATCCTTGAAGCCGCCGTAGTTCAGATCGAACCCCGCCTGCCCCGCCATGCCCCCGGGCGTCTGGACGCCGGAGACGAAGATGTAGTTCTCCCAGTGGCCCAGGTCAGTGGGCTGGGGATCGTCGGTGAGATAGGGCGGCCCGGCGAAGGCGGGGGCAGCGATCGCTAGGGTGGCGAACGCCGCCAGGGCGGACACAACGCGCACGCGGCGCCGTCGCGCAGAGCGAGACGATCGTAAAGCTCCGCTCATCCCGGCGAATGCCGGGACCCAGATCATATGGCTCGGTGAGCGGGACAGGATTCAGAATCTCGGGCGTCGATTGGTGCTTTGTGATCTGGGTCCCGGCATTCGCCGGGATGAGCGGGTAAAATAGCTAGGCGTGGTCCAGCACAGGCTTGGGCGCATAGGGCTTCTCAAGCGCCTTCACCTCGTCGTCGCTCAGGGTGATCGACAGGGCCGCCACCGCGTCGTCCAGGTGGTGGGCCTTTGACGTGCCGATGATGGGGGCGGTGATGGTGGAGTTGCGCAGCACCCAGGCCAGGGCGACCTGCATGTTGGACACCCCCCGCGCCTTGGCGATCTCGCCCACCGCGTCAACCACGGCGAAGTCCGGCTCGCGGTAGTAGAGCCGGGGGGCGAACTCGTCCGTGCGGGCCCGTTCGGTATTGCCCTCGCCGGGGCTGGCCCGGCCGCCGGCCAGGAAACCCCGCGCCAGGGGCGACCAGGGGATGACGCCGATGCCCTGGTCCTTGCACAGGGGCAGCATCTCCCGCTCCTCCTCGCGGTAGACCAGATTGTACTGCGGCTGCATCGACACGAACCTGGTCCAGCCGTGCTTTTCAGATGTGTTGAGCATCTTGGCGAACTGCCATGCGTACATGGAGCTGGCGCCGATGTAGCGAGCCTTGCCGGCGCGGACGACGTCGTTCAGCGCCTCAAGCGTCTCCTCGATCGGCGTCTCATAGTCGAACCGGTGGATCTGGTAGAGGTCGACATAGTCGACGCCCAGGCGGTGCAGGCTGCGGTCGATGCTGTCCAGGATGTGTTTGCGCGACAGGCCCCGGTTGTTCGGGTCGGCGCCCATGGGGCCGTTGACCTTGGTGGCGATCACCACCTCGTGCCGCTTGGCGTATTCCTTCAACGCCTTGCCGGTGACCCGCTCGCTCTCGCCCTGGCTATAGACGTCGGCGGTGTCGAAGAAGTTGATCCCCTTCTCGATCGCCGCCTTGAAGAAGGGCAGGCTCTGTTCCTCGTCCAGCACCCAGGGCCGCCACTTCGGCGAGCCATAGGTCATGCACCCCAGGCAGAGCCGCGAGACCTTGAGGCCGGTGTTTCCGAGACGGACGTAGTCCATGGCGTTGCTCCCTGTTCTGGCTGGCTTGCCCTTGTCATAAGAGCTTCAGCGTGGCGCCGATATTTCAGCCGCCGCTATTTCTCCAACCGCCCGTCCTCGATCGCCTGGGCTTCGAAGGGGAACAGCACCTGCGGGTCGGGGACCGGGATCTTTTCGTGGATCTTGTCTGGCGCCAGGGCGTGCAGCAGGTAGGAGATCACCGCCAGCCGCGCTTCCTTCTTCTTGTCGGTATGGACGATGATCCAGGGGGCATAGGCCGTGTGGGTGCGGGTGAGCATCACGTCCCGCGCCTTGGAATAGGCCTTCCATTTCTTCTGCGCGACCTCGTCCATGTCGCTCACCTTGAGGAGTTTCAGCGGGTCGTCCCGCCGCGCCTCCAGCCGCCGTTCCTGTTCGGCCTTTGAGATGTCCAGCCAGATCTTGATGATGTGGATGCCGGACTCGGTCAGCATCCGCTCGAAGGTCGGCGCGTCGCGGAGGAAATCGGCCTGCTGGCTCTCGGTGGAGAAGCCCATCACCACCTCGACCCCGGCCCGGTTGTACCAGGAGCGGTTGAAGATCACGATCTCCCCCGCCGCCGGCAGATAGCGGACGTAGCGCTGAAACCACCATTCGGTTTCGTCACGGTTGGACGGCTTGGGCAGGGCGACGACGCGGGTGTTGCGGGGGGCGAGGTGTTCGGTGATCCGCTTGATCGAGCCGTCCTTGCCCGCGCCGTCGCGGCCCTCGAAGACGATGACCACCTTCTGCCCCTCCTTGATCGCCCACTGCTGGTAGCGAACCAGGGCGGCCTGAAGCTCGATGAGCTGGGCCTTGTAGTGTTCGGTCTTGGGCATCGGGACTCTCCAATCGACCGCATCCTGACAAACCGGGGGCCACGGCGCTACTAAAGGCGGATGATCCGCCTATTCGTTCCACATCCGCTCGCTCCCGGCCACGCCGTACCGCTGGACGCCGACCAGACCCACTATGTGCGGGGGGTGATGCGGCGCGAGGTCGGCGATGAGGTGCTGCTGTTCAATGGCCGCGACGGCGAATGGCGCTCGGAGATTATCGAGGCCGGCAAACGCGCCTGCGTCCTCGCCCCTCGCGAGCAGGTGCGGCCGCAAGCGTCCGGCCCGGACCTCGATCTGGTGGTCGCCCTGGTCAAGCGCGCCCGGCTGGAGACCATCGTCGAGAAGGCCGCGGAGCTCGGCGCGCGCCGCGTCCGGCCGATGATCAGCCGCCACACCAACGCCGACCACACCCGCATCGACCGCCTGCGCGCCATCGCCATCGAGGCCGCCGAACAGACCGGCCGGCTGGACGTGCCCGAAGTCGCCGATCCGATGAAGCTGGACCGGCTGCTGGATGGGTGGGATGCCGATCGGGCGCTGATCTTCTGCGACGAGGCCGGCGACGCGCGGCCGATGATCGAAGTCCTGACCGCCCCCCTCACCCAGGCCGCCGTCCTGATCGGCCCCGAAGGCGGCTTCTCGCCAGAGGAGCGCGAGCGCCTGCGCGCCCTGCCCTTCGTCATCCCCGTCACCCTCGGCCCCCGCATCCTCCGCGCCGACACCGCCGCCATCAGCGCCCTGACCCTCGTGCAGGCCGCGATTGGGGATTGGCGGTAGACGCCTGTCGTCGCGGCGAAAGCCGCTATTGAACCACAAAGCACACGAAGAGCACGAAGGGAGGAGCATCAGCGGCGCCGGTGTCCCGACAGATCGTCTCATCGCGGCTTCGCCGCAGGGCCATAAACTTCGCGCCCTTCGTGGGCTTCGTGGTGAAATCCTTCCTTTTCACGTCCAATTTCATTGGCCTGTCTCGCAGCTTTGCCTCGACCCCTTGAGCTTGAGTGTCTTGGCGCCCACTTCCTGCCGACATAGGAAAGCGCGCTGGATCGGGGGAATGCCCCGCGGGCTTGGGGAGACTGCATGGCCGAGGCCCGTACGAACGAGCGCCCGTTGACGCTCGAAGACCTGGCCGCCCATCTGGCCAGCGGCTCCAAGCCGGAGGCGGATTTCCGCATCGGCTCCGAACACGAGAAATTCCCCTTCCGCCTCGGCTCCCACCAGCCGATCCCCTACGAGGCCGACGACGCCGGCCGCGGCGGCATCAAGGCGCTGCTGGAAGGCCTGATGCGCTTTGGCTGGAAGGGCGTGTTCGAGGACAACGATAACGGCCACACCCTGATCGCCCTGGAGCGCGGCGGCGCCAGCGTCAGCCTGGAGCCCGGCGGCCAGTTCGAACTGTCCGGCGCGCCGCTGGAGAGCGTGCACGATGTCTGCGAGGAGATCGGCCAGCACCTGGCCGAGGTCGCCCAGGTCGGCGGCGAATTGGGCATCGGCTTCCTGGGCCTGGGCCATACGCCCCTGTGGACCCGGGCCGAGGTCCCGATCATGCCCAAGGGCCGCTACGCCATCATGCGCCGCTACATGCCCAAGGTCGGCTCCATGGGCCTGGACATGATGTTCCGCACCTGCACCGTCCAGGCCAACCTCGATTTCGCCTCCGAGGCGGACATGGTCGCCAAGTTCCGCCTCAGCCTGGCGCTGCAGCCCATCGCCACCGCCTTGTTCGCCAATTCGCCCTTCGTGGAAGGCAAGCCCAGCGGCCTGCTCTCCAGCCGCGCCAATGTTTGGACGGACACGGATAACAACCGCACCGGCATGCTGCCCTTCGTGTTCGAGGACGGTTTCGGCTTCGAGACCTACGCCCGCTACGCCCTTGATGTGCCGATGTATTTCGTCAAGCGAAACGGCCGCTATATGGACGCCTCGGGTCAGTCGTTCCGCGCCTTCATGGCCGGCGAGCTGCCGGTGCTGCCGGGCGAGAAGCCCGATCTGAACGACTGGGCCGACCACCTGTCGACCATCTTTCCGGAAGTGCGCCTGAAGACCTATCTGGAGATGCGCGGCGCCGACACCGGCTCGCGGGAAATGCTCTGCGCCCTGGCCGCCCTGTGGATTGGCCTGCTGTACGACCCGGCCTCCCAGGCAGCCGCCTGGGATCTCTGTAAAAGCTGGACGATCGAGGAGCGCTCAAAACTGCGCGACGACGTTCCCCGCCTAGCCCTGGACGCCAAGGTCGCCGGCCGCACCGTGCGCGAGATCGCCAAGGATGTCCTGGACATCGCCCACGAAGGCCTGAAGCGCCGCAACCGCCTGTCGGGCGGCATGAACGACGAGACCGGCTATCTGGGCGAACTGTTCGAAATCGTCGAAACCGGCATGACCAAGGCCCAGCACCTGCTGGATTTGTACAACGGGCCGTGGCGCGGGGATGTGAGCCCGGTGTTTGAATCGGCGGCGTATTAGGCAAACGCGTTAGGGGCTCAGAAGTGAGCCAGATAGCCGCCGTCCACGGCCAGGACCTGACCGGTGACATATGAGGCGGCCGGCGACGCCAGAAACACGGCCGCGCCGGCGATTTCGGATGGCCGGCCCCAACGCCCCAACGATGTCCGCTGGCGCAGCCAGTCCTCCGTCGCGGCGTCGGCGGCGACCGCTGCGTTTGTCTCCGTCGCAAAAAAGCCGGGCGCGATCCCGTTGACGGTAATGCCGAAGCCGCCAAGCTCGGCCGCAAGCGCGCGTGTCAGGGCTTCAAGACCGCCCTTGGCCGCTGTGTAGGGGGCGTCGCCAGACCCCGCGATGGGGCCGGCGATCGAGGTGATGTTGATGATCCGGCCGCGCTTTGCGTCGACCATCAGCCTGGCGGCCTCCCGGCTCAGATGAAACGGCGCCAGAAGATCGGCCTCGAACAACGCGCGGACGTCATTGAGGGCAAAGTCGAACAGCCCGCGGCGATCACGATGGCCAACGTTGTTCACCAAGATGTCGAGACGCCCCAAAGCGGCGACCGCGCGGGTGACGGCGCCGAAGTCGGTGATATCGAGCACGACCGCGTCCGCCTTGCCGCCGCCGGCCCGGATGGAAGCGACGGCGGCCTCCAACGGCGCGGCGCGGCGGCCATTAACGAGGACGTGCGCGCCCGCGGTGGCCAATCCGCGTGCAATCTCAAGGCCGAGGCCTCGACCGGCGCCCGTAACCAGGGCGATCTGGCCACTCAAGGAGAACGGGTGCTGAGAGTCCATCATCGTCCCAAAGGCGCCGGCGCGACTCGCTCAGCCTTGCACGTCATCAGTGCGGCGATCCCGTAGCAATTCCAATACCCGTCAGATCGCCCCGCTATCCTTATACGGCTGCCCGACTGCCGGCGTGTCGCTCGGCCCGTCCACGTTCGGCGCCCAGTGTTCGCGCTGGCTGTTGCCCGAGCCGGAATCGGTATGCTCGACAATGTCGCGGATGTTTTCGCTGGGCTCCATCTCGACTTCCTCGATCTCGACCTGGTTCGGATAGAAGGCCAGATGGCCCTTGATCGCGGTCATGGCGGGATAGGGGTCCTCATAGCTCCACACAGCATTCTCGGCGAAGCGGCCGTCGCGGACGATGTTGAAGTAGGAGGCGTCGCCCTTGTAGGGGCAGTGGCTGGCGTGGGTGGTGCGGGCCAGGAAGTCCATCGCCGCGTCCTCGCGGGGGATATACTGCACCGCCGGATAATCAGCCTCGCGCAGCACCAGAGCGCGGGGGGTGTCGGCGATCAGATGGCCTTCGTACAGCACGCGCACCCGCTTGGGGTTGGCGGCGATGGTGATGGGGTGGTCGGGTCCGGGAAGCTTCATGGCGGGTTCCTCCTTCAAGGACCAAGAACGCTGGCGGGGCCAAGCGGCTCCGCACGCGCCCCGATGATCTAGGAAGCGCGGCTTGCTTGTGAAAGGCCGGCCCCCGTGATCACATGCCGGCCGGGTCGCACCTTCGGGGCGAATGTCGGGGGTCTCATGTTCAACGTCGTCGTCGTCATCGGCGTCTTTATCACCGTCCTGACCGGAATTCCGGTGGCCCTGCAGCTGCGCAGCCACCCGCGCGGCCTGTTCGTGCTGTTCTTCGCCGAGATGTGGGAGCGGTTCTCCTACTACGGCATGCGCGGCCTTCTGATCTTCTACCTGACCGAACAGTTCCTCTTCTCCGACGACTTCAGCCAGGGCGAGTACGCCGCCTACACCACCTTGGTCTATCTGCTTCCCCTGGTGGGCGGGGTGTTGGCCGACCGGTTCCTGGGCACCCGCAAGGCGGTGGCCTTCGGCGCGCTGCTGCTGGTGGCCGGCCACTTCACCATGGCGATCGAGGGCAAGCCGGCGGTGCAGACCCTGGCCTTCGCCGGCCACACCTATGAGTTCAAGGCCGAGGGGCGGATGGACGACCGCAAGGTCTGCCTGAAGGTCGACGCCGGCTGCTATGCGGTCACCGCCGCCAAGGACGGCGGCATGCAGATCATCGGCCTGCCGGCCACAGCCTCCCTGCCCGCCGGCCTGCCAAAATCCGGCTACACCCTGGGCATCGAGAAGCGCAGCCAGGGCTTCGTCAACATCTTCTACCTGGCCCTGTCGCTGATCATCATGGGCGTGGGCTTCCTGAAGCCCAACATCTCCTCCATCGTTGGCCAGCTCTACAAACAGGGCGATCCGCGCCGCGACCCCGGCTTCACCCTCTACTACTACGGCATCAACCTCGGCGCCTTCTGGGCCGCCGTCGTCTGCGGCCTCCTGGGTCAGACGGTGGGCTGGTGGGCCGGATTCGGTCTCGCCGGTGTCGGCATGCTGCTCGGCTTCGTGGTTTTCCTGTGGGGCAAACCCCTGCTCGAAGGTCATGGCGAGCCGCCCAACCCCGAGACGCTGAAGGCGCCCCTGCTCGGCCCCATCAGCCAGGAGTGGCTGCTTTACCTGGCCGGCATCGCCGGCGTCGGCCTGGTCTGGATCGTCGTCCAGCACTACCAGGCCACCGGCTGGCTGCTGCTGGCCGGCTGGATCGCCGCCGGCGGTTATCTCGTCTGGTTCATGGCCACCCAGGCTGACAAGGTGGTGCGCGAGCGGCTGATCCTGGCCCTGTCCCTGATCACCGCCGCCATCGTCTTTACGGTGATGTTCGAGCAGGCCGGCTCGTCCCTGAACCAATTCTCGGAGCGCAACACCCTGTTGCCCAACAACGGCTTCTGGACGGTGACGCCGGCCCAGACCCAATCCTTCAACGCCGGCTTCATCCTGCTGTTCGCGCCCATCTTCTCCGCGGTGTGGGCCTGGCTCGGCGCGCGCAAGCGGGACCCCAATCCGGTTATCAAGTTCGGCCTGGGGCTGATGCAGGTCGGGCTGGGCTTCATCGTCCTGGTCTGGGGCGCCCAGTTCCATGACGCGGCCTTCCGGGTGCCCATGCTGTTCCTGGCCCTGGCCTACCTGCTCCACACCACCGGCGAGCTCTGCCTGCAGCCGGTGGGCTTGTCCGAGATGACCAAGCTGGCGCCCGCCACCCTGGTCTCGACCCTGATGGCGGTCTGGTTCCTGGCCGCCTCCGCCGGGCAGTTCCTCGCCGGCCTGGTCGCCAAGCTGACCGCGGCCGACACGGTGGCCGGCCAGGTGCTCGACCCCGCCCAGGCCCTGGCCACCTATCTGAAGGTGTTCACCCAGATCGGCTGGTTCGGTGTCGGCATCGGCGCCCTGCTGCTGATCGCCAGCCCCTGGCTCAACAAGCTGGCCCACGGGGTCAATGACGCCGCCAACCACCCGTCGCCGGAAGGGCCGGCCGCCGCTCGAACAGAGACCTAGACCCACCGCTCTACGTCATCCTGAGCCGACGCGAAGCGGCGCGTCGCAGGACACAGCGGCGGCCCGTGTGCGTCCTTCGACACGCGCCCAAGGGCGCAG
>Ga0302311_10005726_pt1 | contig 13040 bp, 11 predicted proteins | sample III_Palsa_N1_3_FD_200449 | JGI IMG/M metagenome (GOLD analysis project Ga0302311, IMG submission 200449) | Peat permafrost microbial communities from Stordalen Mire near Abisko, Sweden - III_Palsa_N1_3 | ecosystem: Environmental > Terrestrial > Soil > Palsa > Peat permafrost | place: Sweden... | reverse complement strand
AGCGGCCCGTTACTGGAGCCCACGACCGGAATCGAACCGGTGACCTCGTCCTTACCAAGGACGTGCTCTACCGACTGAGCTACGTGGGCCGACGGTCCGATCTTGCAACAACCCTAAAAATCAAAAACCAAACTCACGGCCTGTGCCCGATCGTTCACCACTCACAGGACGAGCACTGTCCTGGAGCGGGTAGTGGGAATCGAACCCACGTCATCAGCTTGGAAGGCTGAGGTTCTACCATTGAACTACACCCGCCAATGACAACCGCGGATTCCCGCGCAATCCGAAATCGAATCTGCCGACCGAGAACCCGACCCACGTCCGCTGGTGGAGGGGGAAGGATTCGAACCTTCGAAGGCGTAAGCCGGCAGATTTACAGTCTGCTCCCGTTGGCCGCTTGGGTACCCCTCCGCGAAAAACGAGCCGCGTATTCTGATTTCGCGGAGGCGGGGTGTCAATGCAGGATTTGGGCCATTTTGAGCCGACCGGCCAGGTCGGGGGCCGTCCACGGCCCGGGAGGCACTGCCCTAGCTAGCGCCCATTAATATAAGAGTCGACCGCAGTGCGCACGCGGGGGGCAATTTCGGCGCTGGTGGAGAAATCCATATCCAGGGTCCCCAGGTCATCGAGCAGCACATGGATCTGCAGCGGGTAGGTCTGGCCCTTGTAGCGCACCTGGAATTCCCAGGTCTTGGGCTGGTCGGCGGGCAGTGCTTTGAGCTCGTTCACCAGCCGCTCCACGTCGGCACGCGCGAAACCGCCCGAAAACTGCCGCGAGACCCGGGTCAGCACGGGGCTCGCGTACTTGTATTCGAAGCTGCTGGTGATCCGGGTCAGATCATCGGCTGCCGCAGCCGCCCAGCAAAGCGCACATAGCAGCACGATCGACGCAGATCGCCTCCAATCCAGCAGTTTTAGACTCGATATCATGGAATTTAGCGCCTTCATACGCAATTATAGCACCGCCGCCTCCTGGGGCGGCAGTAGGCACCAGCGGCCCGGACCCAAGGTCTCGGGCAGTTGGACCGGACCGAATCGCAGTCGTTTCAGGCGGCTGACCTCGAACCCCACGGCCGACCACAGGCGTCGCACCTCCCGATTGCGACCTTCCCGCAGGATCACCCGGTACCAGGCATGGCCCTCGCTGGCACCGGCCGCCTCGATACGCTCGAAGCGGCCATGCCCGTCCTCCAGCACCACCCCGTCCAGCAGTTGCTGAATCACCGGCGCCCCGGGCAGGCCCTGCACCCGTACCAGATATTCGCGCTCGATCTCGGAGGACGGGTGCATCAGGCGGTGAGCCAGCTCGCCGTCGGTGGTAAAGAGCAGCAGCCCGGTGGTATTCACATCGAGCCTCCCGATCACGATCCAGCGGCCCGCGGCCGGCTGCGGCAGACGCTCGAACACGGTCGGGCGGTTCTCCGGGTCATGGCGCGTCGTCACTTCGCCGGCCGGCTTGTGATAGAGCAGCACTTCGCGCTCGAGCGCGGTACTGAGCACCAGCCGGCTCCCATCGACGCGAATATCGGCTGAAGCTTCCGCGCGCTCGCCGAGCACCGCAACGTGCCCATCGACCGTGACCCGGCCGGCACGGATCCACTCTTCGATCTGGCGGCGCGAGCCGTGCCCACCACTGGCCAGCAGTTTTTGCAGACGCTCCGCCATGATCCGCTTGGGCGCCCGGCTCAGCGCACCGGCAGCGAGATGCGCCGGAACAGCTCACCCTGTGCTTCGGCATCGGTGGCTTCGATCGCCCGATCGACCAGGCGCCGCGTCAGGTGCGGACCAAAGAGCTGAATGAAATCATAGGCATAGTTACGTAGCAGCGTGCCGCGACGGAATCCGATCCAGGTGGTGTGGATTGGGAAGAGGTGCGTGGCATCAATCACGGCCAGATCCGTGTCGGCTCCGGGCTCCATTGCCACGCTGGCAACGATGCCAACGCCCAAGCCCAAACGCACGTAAGTCTTGATGACATCCGAATCACGCGCCGTCAGCGCCACCTTGGGCGTCAGGTTCTGGCGCGAGAACACCGTCATCAGCGAGGAGGAGCCGGTAAAGCTGAACACATAGGTCACCAGCGGATACTCGGCCAGATCCTTCAGCGTGACCTGCGCCAGTGCGGTCAGCGGATGGCGCTTGGGCACGATGATCTGGCGATGCCAGCGATACACCGGCAGAAGCACCAGACCTGGAAAGAGGCCATCGGAGCCGGTGGCAATCGCCAGGTGCACGCGATCACTGGCCACCATCTCGGCGATCTGCTCCGAGGTGCCCTGATGCAGGTGCAGCTCGACATCCGGGTAGCGCTCACGAAAGGTCCGCACGACATTGGGCAGCACGTAGCGCGCCTGGGTGTGGGTCGTTGCAATCGCAAGCGTGCCGCGATTGTCCTGATTCAGATCCGCGGCCACCGCCTTGAGGCTCTCGATCTCTGCCAGTGCCCGCCCGGCGTATTCGAGCACTTTGGCGCCCTGTGGCGTAATGCGCGCAAAAGCCCGGCCCTCACGCACGAACAGATCAAAGCCCAGCTCCCGCTCGAGCGATTTCAATGCCCGGCTGATCGCCGGCTGCGAGGTGCCGAGGGCCGAGGCGGCCTGCGTGACGGACAGCCCGTTGCGCGCGATGGCCACGGCGTACTGGAGCTGGTGGAAGTTCATAGCGGAAAGCCTCTGACGGATATAACCGGCGGGCGCTGACATGCGGCGGTCATCCCGGGCATTTATCATAACAATGCGTTATCAGCGAATGGCTTTTTCTATATCGCTTGCCCGACAGCTGCCGGATTACAGTCCTCCTCTATGATCTACGACAGCATTCTGGGGACTATTGGCCGCACGCCGGTGGTCCGGCTCAATCGTCTGGCGCCCGCCGGCGTCACGATGTATGTGAAGTGCGAGTTCTTCAACCCGGCCGCCTCGGTCAAGGACCGCCTGGCGATCGGCATCATCGAGGATGCCGAGCGGCGCGGTGAGCTCAAACCCGGGCAGACCGTGGTCGAGGCGACCTCGGGCAACACCGGCATTGCACTCGCGATGGTATGTGCCGCCAAGGGGTATCCCTTCGTCGCCGTGATGGTCGAGACCTTCTCGATCGAGCGTCGCAAGATCATGCGCATGTTCGGCGCGAAAGTGATCCTGACGCCGGCTGCCGAGCGCGGCACCGGCATGGTCCGCAGAGCCGAGGAGATGGCCAAGAAGAATGGCTGGTTCCTGGCGCGCCAGTTCGAGAATGCCGCCAACCCGGCCTATCACCGCAGCACCACAGGACCTGAGATCGTCCAGGATTTCGTCGGCCGCAGGCTCGATGCCTTCGTCACCGGCTGGGGCACCGGCGGGACGCTCACTGGCGCTGGCGAGGTCATCCGCCTGGCGCGTCCTGAAGTGCGCATCATTGCGGCCGAACCAGAGAACGCCGCGCTGCTGTCGGGCAAGCCCTTCACACCGCACAAGATCCAGGGCTGGACGCCGGATTTCGTGCCGGCCGTGCTCAACCGTGACGTCGCCGATCGCATCGTGCTGGTCAGTGATGCCGCGGCCATCGACACCGCGCGTCAGCTGGCCCGGCAGGAGGGCATCTTCGTGGGCATCTCGAGCGGCGCCACCGTCGCAGCCGCGCTGCAGGTGGCCAAAGAACTGCCCAAGGGCGCGGCCATCCTCGCGATGCTGCCCGATACCGGCGAGCGCTACCTGTCCACCGCATTGTTTGAAGGCATCCCGGATGGCTCAGATCCGGAAGTTTAAAGTGCAGCCGCGGGATGCCGCCGCCGGTGTGGAACCGGCACGGACACCGAGCATCGCGCTGCCGGACCCGTTCACGCTGCACAACGGCGGGACGCTGCGTGGCGCGCGCATTGCCTATGAAAGCTGGGGACAGCTCAACAGCGCGCGCAGCAATGCGCTGCTGCTGTTCACCGGCCTGTCCCCCTCGGCGCACGCCGCATCGAACGAATACGATCCGAGTCCGGGCTGGTGGCAGAAGATGATCGGCCCCGCGCTCGCAATCGATACCACGCGCTACTTCGTCGTGTGCGTCAATTCGCTCGGCAGCTGCTTTGGCTCGACTGGCCCGGCCTCGATCGATCCGCACACCGGCCAGCGCTATCGCTTGAATTTCCCCGAGATCGCGGTCGAGGATATCGCCCGCGGTGGCTACGAGACGCTGCGTGCGCTCGGCATCGAGCAGGCAGCAGTGGTCGCAGGTGCCTCGCTCGGTGGCATGGTCGTGACCGCCTTTGCCGCGCTGTTTCCGCAAGGCGCACGCCGCCTGATCAGCATTTCCGGCTCGGCGGCCGCCTCGCCCTATGCGATCGCCCTGCGCTCGGTACAGCGCGAAGCGGTGCTGCACGATCCGGATTGGCAGGGCGGCAACTACCTGCCCGAGCAGCCGCCGCGCAACGGCATGCGCCTGGCCCGCAAGCTGGGCACCATCACCTACCGCTCGGCGGCCGAGTGGCGCCAGCGTTTCGGACGCCAGCCGATTGCCGCCAACGCGCTGCGTGCGAGTCCGTTCGCGCCGCGCTTCGCAGTCGAGGGTTATCTCGAAGCGCAGGCCGAGAAGTTCGTGCGCGTTTTCGATCCGAACTGCTATCTGTATCTCTCGCGCGCGATGGACTGCTTCAACCTGGCTGATCACGGCGGCTCCTTCGCGGCCGCGCTGGCGGGATCGGGCGCCGAGCGGGTGCTGGTCGTGGGCGTTGAGAGCGACGCGCTGTTCCCGATCCATGAGCAGGCTGCAATTGCCGAAGCCTTCGAGCAATCGGGCGTGCGCACGCGCTTCGTGCGTATGCCCTCGCTCGAAGGTCACGATGCCTTCCTGGTGGATTTCCCACGCTTTGATACCGAGATCCGCGCCTTCCTGGCCGATTAGGCCGCGCCGCTAGTCTCGGCCATCCCTCACCGGCTGCCGCTCCGGCGGGCCTCCACAGGCCTTCCGGCCGCTGCGCCACGGCCCGTAGCGGCTGCCCCTCCGGAGCGTGGTCGGGATCGCCCGACCGTGCCCTTGAACTTCCCTGTTGCGGCGCCATATCTGTTATCCGACTCAAATCTCGGGTCGTTTCTGAACCAGTTCTGGGCGGTCTGTGATTGATTTCACAGTTCCAAGCTATTGTTTCTAAGAGATAAATATCCTACTTGCACTGCATACAATTGGGTGTAGCATATTGTACGCAATACGAACTAATTGCGGCTCCCGCGGTGTTCGCGGCAAGCACATTTGAATGGTTAAGGAGATCATCGTGAGCGAACTTAAATTGCGGCCGGATACCGGCTCAACACAGACTGGCGAGCAGACCGCCAGCTTCCCGGCGCTGTCGGGCGCTGAGGCGCTCAACCAAGGCCCGCGTCGCAGCAGCAGCGCCGCAGCGCCGCGGCGACGCTTCAACTCAACGCCGATCCGCGTCAGCGACGGTGGCTTTCGTCTGTTCCGCGTGTTCTAAACGCACAGGCTCTCTCGGGAGCCTCAACAACATCGACGATGTCGACACCCGGGGGCGTGCACTGCACGCCCCCGGATGCTATGCGTTGCGCTTCATTCGCGCGAGCGTCCGCCTCTCGTTGTGTTCGCAATGAGCACTTGGCAGCCTCAGCGGTCGTGCGCGGCGCGCGAGGGATCCCCGAGCGCGGCAGGCTGGCGCACTTATTGCTGAGTATTTGCACCACTATGGTGAGCATTAAGTTCACTCCTCATTGGAAAATGTGACGGAGTTCGCAATAATCGGTGCTTGAGCGAACGAGGCTCCGATCGAAGCCTCCCATTCCAATTACGACAGGGGTTCGCGCTTGGCTGAGGCGGATAAGATGGAGCGACGCTTGCATACCCGGCACCGTGCCCGCACAACGGTGTACGTGATCATGCCGGGCGGCGGCCGACGTCTGTGCCGAGCGGTGAACTTAAGTGCCAATGGCGTCTTCGTGCGCACGACGGCACTGGGGCTGCGCAAGGGGCAGCATGTCGAACTCGCCTTCGCCATCGATCTGGGCGCCATCACCAAGATCCATCGACGTACGGCTGTGGTCGCGCACGTCTCAGGCGGCGGCACCGGCTTGATGATGGATGCCTACGCCGCACATTGATTGGAATTCGCGGCTTCCGTCATCCGCGGGCGGTCCATCCGCCTGCGGGTGACTGCGTCGATTCGCAGTTCATCCTGGCGCACCGGAACGGCCCGCGCCATTCCTGATCTCGCCAGTCCCTGCGCGTCAATTTGGGCGTTCCCCGCCCTATCTGCGGATCGGTTCGAGTTCATCTGTGCAGCTCGCTCCGCTCCGCTTCCCAATCCTCGGCTGCTCTTGAAGACCCGTTCGAGGCACCAGTAGTTTATGTCGATCCGAACTGGCACTTGGGAGTATTCAGGTTAGCCGCCTCGCCCAGGATTGACCACCCGCAGAGCTGCTGTGAGCCTGCAGAAATGGCGGGGTAATCCTAGCCACTACGAATTCACCCGCTCATAAGTCGTCCCTGACAGCCGGCTGTCCCGCTGCGCGCTGATTTGAACCGGCTGGGTCACTTACCTCCGTGTAAGCTCCGCTGCACGGCGCCCTTCCCGGCAGCGCCGAGGGTCCGCCATGAGATTCACCCGCTCCCCGCTACTGGCTCTGATCAGTGTCATCACTGTGCTGTTGATGAGTGCTGCGGCGAGTGCCCATCACTCGGTCGCAGCTTTTGATCGCGATAATCCGATCACTGTGGCCGGCACCGTCAAAGAGTTTCGCTGGACCAACCCCCACACCTGGATCCACCTCGCGGTGCCCGATGGGAACGGTGGCGAAGAGGACTGGGGCATGGAAGGCGGTGCGGTCAACATGGTCGTGCGCCAGGGCTGGACCACCGATACGCTCAAGCCGGGGATGAAGGTGAAGCTCTTGGTCGCCCCGCGGCGTGACGGCAAGATCGGTGGCGAATGGCTGCGGCTGCTCGAGATTGATGGCAAACCCTTCGAGAGCCCCAAAGCCCCCTAGCGTGGCCGGCACGCGCGCGCAGCGGACCGACACGAAGCGCTACCCAAGAATGCCCCGCGCAGCTTTGCATGCCGCCAACTGCTAGAGCGCGCGGGCGGCCTTCTACATCCCCGCATCGCGCCGACCCATGCTACATTTGCGCCGAGATTTGCCCGCATTGCCGTGAACCAGAAGGGCGACGCGATCGCCTCCTCGGTGTGCAGCAGCCCCAGGATCGACCTTAAGAGCAACGAGACGATGAATACCAGCCTCGCGATGCGCCTGCATTCCACCTTGGATGAGGATGCCTGGGAAGATCTGCTCAGTTTCATTGAGGACCGTCGCGTCATCCCGATTGTCGGTCCCGAACTGCTGCAGGTCACGACCGACAAAGGTCCGCGACTGCTGCTCGACTGGGTGGCCGAGAAGCTGGCCGCACGCCTGAACGTGAACATTGCCGAGCTACCCCAGCCCTACACCCTGAATGATGTCGTGTGCTGGTTCCTCGCCGCGCGCGGACGGCGTGAAGAGGCCTATGTGCGCCTGCGCGGCATCATCAAGGACGCCAACTTCGAACCACCGGCGACGCTGCGGCGCCTGGCGGCGATCAGCGATTTTGACCTGTTCGTCTCAACGACCTTTGATCCGCTGCTCGAGAACGCGATCAACCTGGAGCGCTTCGGCGGTGCTGCCGGCACCGAGGTGGTGTCCTATTCCCCAAACCGCGTTGCCGATCTGCCGGCCGAGCGCGACCAGCTGCAGCGCCCGGTGGTCTATCACCTCTTTGGCAAGGTCTCGGCCTCCCCGACCTATGTGATCTCGGATGAAGATCTGCTCGAGTTCATCTGCGCCCTGCAGAGCGAGCACCTGGCACCGGAGAAGCTGTTCCACGAACTCGAGCACAGCCACCTGCTGTTCATCGGCAGCAACTTCACCAACTGGCTGGCGCGCCTGTTCCTGCGCATGGCCAAGCGCCAGCGGCTTTCTGATCCGCGCGATGTGGGCGAGATCCTGGCCGATGATCACACCAGCCAGGATGATCGGCTGATGGCCTTCCTGCAGCAGGTGAGCGTGCGCACCCGCATCTACATGGGCGCCGAGCGTTTCGTCGAGGAACTGCACAGCCGCTGGCAGGCGCGCCGCAAACCTGCGCTGACGGCGAGCGCCGCACCGGCGCGCTTCCTGCCGCCGGCGCGCGAGATGCCGGACAACGCGGTCTTCATCAGCTATGCGCGCGATGACCTACCGGCCGTGCAGCAGATCAAGGCGGGCCTCGAGGCCGCCGGCATCACAACCTGGTTTGACATGGATCGGCTCGAAGGCGGCGATGACTACGATCGCAAGATTCAGCGCAACATCGCGCGCTGCTCCTACTTCATCCCGGTGGTCTCGGCCACGACGCAACGACGGCTCGAGGGCTACTTCCGGCGCGAGTGGAGCTATGCGCTCGATCGCGTGCGCAACATGGCCGATGGCGCGCTCTTCATCCTGCCGGTGACCATTGATGCCACCAGCGCCGCCGAGGCGCTGGTGCCCGACAAGTTCAAGGCCCTGCACTTTACGCAGCTGCCCGGCGGGCAGGTCCCGGGCGAGTTCTCGCAACGGCTCAATGACTTCATGAAGGCGCGCAGCTGATGAACGCTGCAATTCCGATGACGGCTGTCGCCGACCCCTCGAGCGCGAATGTCGATGAGCGCAACCCGTGGCTCGGCCTCGCCTCCTTCACCGAGGAAACCCGCGCCTATTTCTACGGTCGCGAGGAAGAGGTTGCCGAACTCGCGCGCCGCGTGCAGCGCAAGCTCCTGACCGTGCTGTTCGGCCAGTCGGGCCTGGGCAAGACCTCGATCCTGCGCGCTGGCCTGGTGCCGCGCCTGCGCGGCCAGGGCTACTGCCCGATCTATGTCCGCATCGACTATGGGCATGATGCCCCGGAGCCTGCGGATCAGATCAAGCAGGCGATCAGCCGCACCGCGCGGCATTCGGGCCAGTGGACCCAGGCCGGCGTCGCCATCGAGGGCGAGTCGCTGTGGGAGTTCCTGCACCATCGCGACGATGTGCTGCGCGATGAGGCCGGCAATACCCTGATCCCGCTGCTGATCTTCGATCAGTTCGAGGAAATCTTCACGCTCGCGCAGAGCGATGATTTTGGCCGCGCGCGAGCCGCGCGCTTTGTCGAGGAGCTGGCCGATCTGGTCGAGAACCGCCCGCCCAAGGCGCTCGAGGCCAAACTCGAGCTCGATGATGCGGCCGCTGAGCGCTTTGATTTCACGCGCAGTGACTATCGCGTGCTGATCTCGCTGCGCGAGGATTATCTGGCGCCGCTCGAGAGCCTGAAGAAAGCGATGCCGAGCATTTCGCAGAACCGCCTGCGACTGGCACCGATGACCGGCACTCAGGCGCTCTCCGCCGTGCTGCAACCGGGCAAGAAACTGGTGACCGAGGAAGTGGCGGCCGCGATTGTCCGCTTCGTCGCTGGCGGGGCCGAGCTGGCCAACGCCGAGGTGGAACCGTCGCTCTTAAGCCTGATCTGCCGTGAATTGAACGATGCGCGCCTCGCGCAGGGGCGCAGCGAGATCTCACTCGACCTGCTGGCCGGTTCGCACGCGACGATCTTAAGCAATTTTTACGAGCGGGCGCTGGCCGACCAGCCGCCTTCCGTGCGCCAGATCATCGAGGATGATCTGCTGACCAGCTCCGGCTATCGCGAGAACATCGCCGAAGAACGCCTCGTGAGTCAATTCAAGGCGGTCGGCGCCGCACCGGAGACGCTGGCCACGCTGGTCAATCGCCGCCTGCTGCGCATCGAGGAGCGGCTCGATGTCCGGCGCGTCGAGCTGACGCACGATGTGCTGTGCGGTGTCGTCAAGGCGAGCCGCGACCTGCGCCACGAGCGCGAAGCCGAGCAGGCGACGGAGCGAAAACTCGCCGAGCAGCGCGAGCGCGAACTGGCCGCGCGACGCGCGCTGATGCGCGCTCGCAAAGTCGCCTCAGTGTGCATCGTGCTCGCCTGCGGCGCCGTGCTGGCGGCAGTTTTTGCCTACTACAATTCACAGCGTGCGCGGCGGGCCGAACAGCTGGCCGAACAGACGCGTGCCGAGGCCGAGCAGGCCCGCGGTGGCGCCGAGCAGTTGCTGGGCTACTTGAGCGATGATCTGGCCAAGGAGCTCTCCAGCTTTGGACAGCTAAAAGTCGTGGCGGAGTTCTCCAAGCGACAGATCGACTACTTCCACACGCTGCCGCTGGCGCTGCGGGACGTCGAGACGACGCGCAATGGCGCTCTTGCAATGGAGCATTACGCCCGTGCCGAGCGCAGTCTTGGCGAATCGAAGACCGCTCTGGTCAATGCCACCGAAGCCACACAACTGCTCGAGCAGATGCAGCAGCAGGGGGATCATTCCGAACCGACGACCATCGCGCTGGCGATGGGCTATGCGATCACGAGCCTGGTGCAGGATGAACTCAACGATCCGGCCGGCGCGGTCTCGCTCAAGCACGCAATGGACACACTGGAGCCACTGGCCGAGGCACCACGTCCGTCTGCGGCGGTTGAAAATGCCTACATTCTGATATTGGAGCGACGCGGCTACGAAGCCATCGGCGAAAGCAACTACGCCGAGGGCCAGCGACTGGCACAGAAAGCCATGCTGATCGATGAAGGCATGGGCGGCAAGGATCCGGCCAATGTGGATCTGGCGGCCGAATACGTAGAGCTCGCCGCCTGGGACATCACGGCATTTTCGAATATGGGTCGAAATGATGAAGCGCGGCAGATCGGAAATGCCGCCGTCATCATGGCCGACAGGGTGCTTGAGCAGCGGCCCGGCAACCGTGTGGCCATGCACGCGGAGCAGGTGCTTATCAGCGTGCTGGCCGGCGTCGCCTCGAACGATCTGAACGCCGCCGAGGCGCTGCGCGTGGCAAACCGCGGCGATCAAATCTCGACGGTACTGCTTAATCTGGACCCCAAGAGCATCTCGAGCCTGACCAACCTCGGTGAGCAGCTGCTCGCTACCGGCGACGCCCATGCGACGCTCGGCCAGCTGCATGCGGCGATTCCCTACTATAGCCAGGCATTTGACCTGCTGGCCCGGACGGCCACCAACGGCGGTGGCCCCGCGCTGCTTTATGCCTATTTCCTTGGCGCGTACGCCGACAACGAGTCGCAATTTGGTGAGTTTGGCGCAGCGGCAGCTACACTCGCGCGATTCGACGCGGTCCGGGCCGATGTTAAGAACGAAGCGGGCAGCAGCGTCGTGCCGGCAATGGCTGATGGCCTGGCCAAGTACGGTGAGAGTGCGATGGCCCTGCGTCACGATGATCTTGAAACGGCGCAGCGCGTGGCTGCCGAAGGGGTCAGGGAGGTTCAGGCGACCAAAGCGGAACCGGGTTTTGAGCAGCTACAGAAGAATGTGACGCTGTATTCAGTCGCGAACATCCTCGGGCATGCCGAGTATCGGCTGGGCCACTACGCGGCTGCGGAGGCGGCGCAGCGTATTGCCATCGAAGCGCGCCACAAATACGCGGATCAGGCAGTTAGCGACCGGCGGGACATCGCCGAGAAATCCACTTGGCTCGCGATGGCGCTGATCAAGCAGGACAAGATCGCAGAGGCGACCGAGATCATCAACCCGGTGGTAAAGTTTCACCGCGAGCTGGTCGCGAGGAACCATGGCGATCAGTTCGAACCCACCGAACTGGCCTCAGCCCTGTACGCCCAGGCGCTGACCGACAAGGTGCACCGCACAGCGCTGTTGCAGGAAGCGACGCACCTGATTGATTCGGTGGCGACTGAAACCCGCAACCAGCATGATGTGCGCCAGATGCGCGAACGGATCCAGCAGGCCTTGCAGGGTTAGAGCGCATCCGGGTGTGAATGAGTGACAATCGAAGGCACTGGCGCGGGCCGGTGCGCCGGCGCATCCGCCGCCGAGGAACCATGGCCCCCACGAAAATGACCGTCCACTGGCTCGCGGTGCTGCTGGCACTCCTGCTGCCAGGCGTGACAGCCGCCGCGGTCCAGGTCATCGTCGGACCCACACCGATCCCCGATGGCGAGGCGCGCGCAGCGGGTGACATTACCGTGATGAACGCGCATCTGGCCTTTGCGCTCGCGGTGGACAGCGCGGTGCCCTACGGCATTCCGCGCGGCGCACTGATCGATGCCGCACCCGTGGTCAACGGCAAGATCGGACGCGATCACATCGTGTTCGCCGATTTCATCCCCAATGACTGGTCAGCTTGGCCCAACACCTACCATCACGTGGATATCCTGGAGCGCAGCCCGGCGCGGGCCGTGATCCGCATTACCCGCGACTGGGGTCAGGCCACGATCACGACGCTCTACACGCTCAGCGCCGATGCCGATGCCATCGAGATCCGCACCACGATGCGCAACGAGGGCAGCACGCCACTGGCGAACCTGCTCTCGGGCATGACGCTGTGGCCCAAGGGGGGCTACCTCTTCAGCGTGCCGGGCCTCGCTGATCTCAAGAAGGGTCGCGCCGAGGGCGCCCTGAGTGATCGGGTCGTGGCCTACGATGAAGACTGGAACATTGCACTGCACGCGCCGTACTTCGATCACGTGGATTTCGATTCCAAGGATCTGTACCACCTGCACACGCTGGCTCCCGGCGAGAGCCACAGCTTCGAGGCCTGGCTGCAGATCGGCGCCAGCGGCGACCTGGGCGCCGTCGTGCAGGCTGAGATCGCACGCAAACACCTGCCCTCCGGCAGCGTGCAGGGGCTGGTCAGGACACGCGCCGGCAAGCTGATCGACTCACCGGTGATCGTGATCGAGCATCAGGGCAAGCCCTACGCCTGGGTCATGGGACACAGCGGGCACTTCCAGATGACACTGCCTGCCGGCGACTACGCGCTCTATGCCACCGCAAGGAACTATTCGCAGAGCGAACGAGCGCCAATCAAAGTGATTGCAGGCGAAGCGCAGCAGCGGAATTTTATTGATCTGGCGCCACCGGGCCGCGTGCACTTTGAGATCAGAGATACGCACAACGGCAAGCCGCTCGATGCGCGCCTGAGTCTCATTGAAGGCCAACAGCCACTGGTCGAGTTCCTGGGCCGCAGGACCCTGTTCACCGAACT
>Ga0302311_10005725_pt1 | contig 13042 bp, 9 predicted proteins | sample III_Palsa_N1_3_FD_200449 | JGI IMG/M metagenome (GOLD analysis project Ga0302311, IMG submission 200449) | Peat permafrost microbial communities from Stordalen Mire near Abisko, Sweden - III_Palsa_N1_3 | ecosystem: Environmental > Terrestrial > Soil > Palsa > Peat permafrost | place: Sweden... | reverse complement strand
CGAGCAATCGCCGCGCTCTATGACCTGGTGGCCTACACCGACATGGGCCTCGTTCGGCGCCATGCCGAGCTCGGTTTCGCCGCGCCGGCTCTGTTCGCTCCCCACGCGGTCGATCCGCGCCTACCCGCGCCGTCGGCCGTGCGGGCGGCGCGAATGGTGTTCGTGGCCAACGCCACGCCCGGCCGCCGCGCTGTGGCGGCGGAGATTAAACGGCCGGTGGCGCTCTACGGCCCGGGATGGGCCGGCGTGAAGGGCCATGAGGTCCACGGCGGCCGCCTGGCGGCGAAGGCCCTGCCGGAGATCTACGCCAGCCATCTCGCCTCGCTCAACGTGCGCAACGAGTTCAACGTCCTGACCGGGTTGAACCAGCGCAACTTCCAGCCCTATCTAACCGCGACGCCGCTGGTCACCGACGACCAAGATGACCTGCCTCTCTGTTTCCAGCCGGGCGCCGAAGCTTTCGTCTGGCGCAGCGCCGACGAGTTGAACGAGATCTACGGCCGCCTGCTCGCGGAGCCAGACGAGGCACGGCGGGTGGGCGAGGCCGGGCGGGCGCGCGTGCTCGCCGATCACACATTCGATCGACGGCTGGAGCTGATCGCCGGCCATCTGGGAGCGGCGCAGCCATGATCATCCGTGACCTCGAAGATGCCGATTTGGCGGCCGTGACGGCGATCTATGGCCGGGCGGTGCTGGAGGGACTGGGAAGTTTCGCCCGCGTGCCCCCCGCGGCGGAGGAGATGGCCCGTCGCGCGGCCGGTGTGCGGGCTCATGCTCTGCCCTGGCTGGTGGCGGAAGAGGGCGGCGAGGTTCTGGCCTATGCCTACGCGTCGTTGTTCCGGCCCCGCTGGGGCTATCGCTTCACGGTCGAGGACAGCGTCTATGTGGCGCCCGCGGCGCAGGGGCGGGGGCTGGGCCGCGGTCTCCTCGCCGAGTTGATCGGCCGCTGCGAGGCCATGGGCTTTCGCCAGATGCTGGCGGTCATTGGCGACAGCGGCAACGCGGCCTCCATCGGTCTGCACCGGGCCCTGGGATTCGCCGACGCTGGCGTCGCCCGGAGCGTCGGCCACAAGCAGGACCGGTGGGTGGACATCGTGATCCTGCAGCGTGCGCTCGGACACGGCGACGAGACGGCGCCGGACGGGCCGGGGTTGAAACTGCCGGAGGACTAGGATGATCGGAGGGCGGCCTGCCAGGCCGCATGCGGACAATACGCCCGCCCTCGATGGCTGGAAGCGCGTGCTCTAGGCCGCGCGCTCTGAGAGCAGCTGGGAGACGCGGGCTGCGAGGTCGTCGCGGGCATAGGGTTTGAGGATCAGATTGACTTCGGGTGCCAGTTGGCCGCCGGCGCCCAGATCCTCGCGCGGATAGCCGGAAGCGAAGAGGATCGGAAGGCCGGGCCTCAAGGTCGCGATCGCCTCAGCCATTTCCTGGGCGCGCATGGTTCCAGGCATGACCACGTCGGAGAACACCAGGTCGACGGGCGCGCCGCCACGCACCTGCTCCACCGCCGCCGCAGCGTCGGCGGCTTCGAGACACTCGTAGCCGAGCGCTTGCAACATGGTGACGGCCGTGAGGCGCACGGCCTCGTCGTCCTCCGCCACCAGGATCGTCGCGCCGGCCAGCGGAGCCGGCACAGGGGCAGGCGCGGCCGGCTCCTCCGCTTTCATCTCCGACCGCGGCAACAGCAAGGTGACACGCGTGCCTTTATCGGGTTCGGATTCGAGACGCATGAACCCGCCGGACTGGCGCACGAAGCCGTAGACCATGGAAAGGCCGAGGCCACTGCCCTTGCCTTCGGCCTTGGTGCTGAAGAATGGCTCGAAAGCGCGTTCGCGGACCTCCGGAGGCATGCCCTTGCCCGTGTCGGCCACTGTGATCTTCACATAGTCGCCGGGCGGCGGCCCGTCCGCGGCTGGATGTTCCTCATCTTGCGGCTGATTGGCGGCGGTGATCGTCAATCGGCCGCCGTCTGGCATGGCGTCGCGGGCGTTGATGGCCAGGTTGAGGATCGCGCTCTCCATCTGGCTTGGATCGGCCAGGGCGGGCCAGAGGTCTGGGGCGATCTCGGTCTCCACCTCGGCTGCGCCGCCCAGCGTGCGCCGCAGGATCTCCGTCATGTCGGCGATCATGCGGGCGAGGTCGATCGATTGAGCCTGCAACGGCTGGCGTCTGGCGAAGGCCAATAGCTGGCGGGTGAGTTCGGCGGCGCGGTCTGACGCGTGGATGGCGTTCTCGAGGCGTCGGCGGTTCTGGGCGTCGTCGCTCACCGCGGGCGCCAGCAGCTCAAGATTGCCGCGCACCACCTGAAGCAGGTTGTTGAAGTCGTGCGCAACGCCGCCGGTGAGCTGGCCCATCACCTCGAGGCGCTGGGCGGCATGCAGGCGCTCTTCGGCCCGGTCGCGATCAGCCGTGGCGCGGGCGGCCTCGGCGACGGCCCGGACCAGATTCTGGTTGGTGCGTGACAGGTAGAGGACGAATCCCAGCAAGGTCAGCAGCGAGACGGCCGCGAGGCTCAGGCCGATGGCGACGCTGGCCTGGCTGGCGCGTGTCGAGCGGCGCACGCGGTCTTCCAGCAAGACCCGCTCGAAGGCGTCGACGGCGTCGGAGAGCGCCCTCGCCCCGGGGCCCGGCGGGCGGCCGGTCTCGTCAAGGCTCACGGCCTTGGCCTCGGCTAAATGGCCCTGCAGCGATAGATCGATCGTCTTTTGGACGCGGACGGCGCGCCAGGCGATAAACCGATTGAGGGCCGCGACACGCGTCGCCTCGTCGGGGCTGTCCGTGACGAGCCGGGCGAGGTCGCCCTCGGCCGTGGGCAGCGTTTGGACAGCCGTGTTGACGATCGGCACGTAGCGGTAGTCGCCGGATAGCAGGTAGGAGCGCTCGGCGGACTCGGCCCGCTCGATCAGGGTGACGACCAGCTGATTCTGTTCGATGACCTGGTGGGTGTGGTCGACCCAGAAGTCGGCTTGGGCCTCCAACTCGAGTTCGCTGTAGGCGAAGCCGACAGTGAGCACCGCCAGCAGGATGACCAGCGCGAAGGTAGCGGCGAAGACGCCCCGAAAGCCCAATGGCTCGACCTCAACCTCGCCCCGCCGGAGCTCGTTCCAGTCAGGCCAGCTCGCCTGAACGGAGGACATGCTCCAGCTTCCAAAGCTGAACGCTCAAAACCGGTTCCACTCTTGCCGAATGTGCGCTCGATTTTACCTTCCCGGGCGGCGGCGGATTGTCAACGCACGGCGAAGAGCGGGGTCATCGTGACGACGCCCTTGTCGGTGTCGGCGGCATGGCCGAGGCGCCCCTTGACGCCGAAAGCCTCCTCCATGGTCCGGAGCAGCGAGTAGTGATTGTAGGGTGTCGGGTCGGCGACGCCGCGCGGCCCGTGATTGGTGATTACGATGGTCGGGATATGGCCGCCGCCGAAGTTGGAGGTCGCATCCGGCGTCATGGCGCAACAGCCCTGCCGGTCGCCGCCGGAGCCTTCATCGAAGGTGACGACAATGGCCACGTTGTCTTTCGACCGCCAGGCGGCCGTGGCTTGCAGGCGACGCACGAGATCGCCCACCTCCTCGTCGCCGCGGCGGATCAGAGCCGCCTTTTCCGAGCAGGCCGGCGGCACCTTGGGGCCGACAAGGCCATGCATTTCGTTGCACTGGTTGGGCACGATCAGCGCGAAACTGGGCAGATGACCAGAGGCCAGGTCGCGGTCGAGCTGGTCGAAGCCGACCAGCTTCTCGGCTCGCCGCGGGTCTGCCTGGACTTGGGCGAAATTGACGAATCCTGTGTGCTTTGAGGCGTAGAGCGCGGTCTTGCGCGTGCCGTCGTCGAGCGCCGGGTCCGAGGCGGTGAAGGCCAGCGAGCCGGGCTGCGGCAGGTTTTCGAGATAGGCCTTCCAGGTCAGTCCTTCCGCCTCCAGCTGCATGCCGAGGTGAGGCGTGTGGGTGGTGTGGTCCGGGTAGCCAGGGGCCGACGAGCCGCCGCAGAACGGGTCCTTGTCGCCCGCCTTGCAGGAAAACCCGTCATCGTCGTGGATGCCGAAGGTGTCGCCGCCCAGCAGGGCCACGTAGTTGGCTTCGCTCGGATGCACCTCGCCGTAGAATTTCGTGGCGTTGCCGTACTTGGCCGCCAGGCCCGCGATGTTGGGGGCCGTCGCCGGATCGAGGATCTGGTCGTATTCCTTGTTTTCTTCGACGATGACGAAGATGTGGGCGTACCGCGGGATGGCCGGTGCGGCCTGGCAAGCGAGCGCCGAGATCGACAGCACAAGCGCGACGACAAAACGCATGAAATCCTCTCCCGGCTGAAGCGCGGGAGTGGACTAGGCGGTCAATGTTTCAGGCGTGTGATTGTGGCGGTTTAGGCGAACGCGGGCGCCGGGTCATTGTCGCCGAGTTCGTCGGCGGCATACTCCGTCAGCGCATTCTCGGCCCCGCCCACGGTGATGTAGTCAAACTTCACCTGAGCGTTCTCGAGGTGGCGCATGAAGGCGGCCATTGCACGGCCCGGGTTAGCAGCTCGCTCCCGGTTCACGATGACGGTCAGACCCCGACGGGTCACCACCACGGGCTGACAACCGAACAGACGCAGGCGGCTTTCCGCCCCGTCGTCCGAGCGCGCGCCGCTAACTACGGCCGCGATATCATAAGCATAGGGCATCGTCGGCCTTTCGCCTGCGATTTGGTTGATACGCAACAGCTTGGCGGACGGCGCTGAACACGAATCCGCCCCGACCCCAGCGCCCCCCCAGGGCGCGTCGGGCGTCAGCACTCAAAGCTTACGGTTACGGGAGCGTGACAACTGCACGCGAGTCGTAACATAGGCCTCCGAACGGCCACTGGCAAATCTTAACAGTGGCGATTGACACTCAACTGATCGTGACAGTGGGGGCCTAGGCGAGGGCTTCGCGCACCATCAATGCGGTTGGGTGGCGTCCCCCGCGGGTCGCCGCAGCCTGGGGCTCATTGCAATCAGGACGATCATCGCCAGCGCGATCACCCCGGTGGCCAGAAAGCGCCCGAAATCCAGCCCACCCTGCGCATGGGGCTTGGTCAGGCTGTCGCCGAGCGCGGCGCCGAGCGGGCGCGTCAATACATAGGCGGCCCAGAACAGAACTGCCTGCGGAAGGGCCTTCGTCAGGTGCAGCAAGGCGACGACGGCGATGAGTCCGGCGAACACCACCGCCGCCAGTTCGAACCCCCAGGCATCCCACCCCCCGGCGGGCGCGGCCGCGATCCTGCCCATCAGGTCCGGCAAGGTGTCCGACGAAAAGTCGCCGAGGGCGGTGCCGAGGGTGTTCGAAACCAGAATGGTCAACCAGTAGAAGACCTCGTCCCGGCGTGTGGTGATGCGATCGGCGGCGATTCTGCCGGCGGTCAGCTTCCACGCGACGAGCACGACGATCACCAGCGCCAGGAGTCCGGCTGAGGACGCCACGTAGCCGGCATGCAGAGTACGGTCGATGAAGTCCGAGGTGGTGGTGCCAACGGTGGTGGTGGCCACCACGACCAGCCAATAGGTCAGGGGATGATAGCGTTTCGCCGTCACCTGCCAGACCAAAGTCAGCGCGAAGAAGGCCAGGAAGATCAGGGTGGCGACCAGATAGCCCAGCTTCAGGCTCATGGAGAAAGCGTCGCCGCCCGTCTCACCCACCGTGGTGGCGCAGATCTTCACCACCCAGAACATCAGGATGGCGGGCGGCGCCTTGCTGAGCGCCTCGTGCGTCAGGCTGGATGCCCCGCTCAACGGGCGGTTTGGTTCGTCGGACACAGCAAAATCCATGCGGCGACGTCTAAGGAACCGGATCGAGGAAGAGCAGCTTCAGCGTGCCGGGCCTGACGCTCGCTCGGCCACCGGGGGTCGGGCTGGGGTCGGTATCGGCGGCGGCGATGTAAAGACGTCCGGTCTCGGGATTGATCGACATTGTCCGGCCGCTGACGGCGGTTCTGATCGTCGCGATAGGCAGGAAGGTGTTCGGGTCCTTCTCCTGGATCACCGACAACGTGCCGTCCCTGCCGTTGGAGCTGAAGATCAGCTTTCGCCGGGGATCGAACGCCGCCGCGTCGGTGCCGGCGCCGATCGGCGCCCTGGCCACCTCTCGACCAGTCTCCGTGTCGACGACAACCAGGAGCTGATTGACGCAACTGACGAACAGCCGATGGGATTCTGGGTCGACCGCCACGCCGTGTGGCGAACTGCAGTCGGCGATCGGCCAGTGAACCTCGACGGCGTTGGTGGCGGTGTTGATCTTAACGACCTCGCGCTTTTCCTCGCCGGCGACGAACAAGGCGCCCTTTCCGTCGGCCACGGCGTATTCCAGGCCGCCGCCGCCGTCGATGCTCGCCACGACCGTGTTGGTCTTGGGATCGATGACGGCGACCTTGTGCGGATCGCCCTCGACCACGAACACATGGCCCGAGGCGGGGTCGAAGGCGATGGCGTCGGCGTCCAGCTGCACTGCGATCCTGGCCTTCACCGCGAGCGTCTTGAGATCGAAGACCACCGCCTCGCCCGCTTTCCCATCATCGGTGTAGCCCTGGCCGGTGGCGGTCGAGATTCCCGTGCCATGCGTGCCGCCAGGAATGCCGTCCACTTCGCCGATAACCTTGCCGTCCCGGCCGTCGACGACGGCGACCCGGTCGCCGTGCGCCACGTAGACCCAGTGGGTAGCAGGATCGAAAACGACGTAGTCCCAGCGATCTGGCGCGCCGAGGGGGACGGCCTTGGTCACCACATAGTTCTGCGCCGGCGCGGAGTTGGCCGCGAGCGCGGATCCCAGCGCCAGTCCGCCCGCGAGCAGAAAGGCCACGGCTGTTGTTCTCAAAGTGCTCTCCATGTCTCCGCGATACCGTCCGCCCTAGCCTGTTAGACAGCCGGGTTCGCTAAGGAATCACCACTGTCGGGATCGGGCCGGATGAACCGATCCACATTAAGGTCTGCGGTCTAGAATGACGCCCTGACCCCGCCCTCGAGCGTGATGTCATAGAACTCGCGCTGCAGCGGCCGGTCCGGCTCACCCTCGTAGTAGCGAAGTGGGGTGTTGAGCAGGTTCTTGGCGTTGAAATAGACCGTCCAGTTGCGATTGATCTTGTAGCTCGAGCCCAAATCCAGCGTCAGACGGTTGTCCTGGATGGTGTCTAGGCTCTGGTCCCCGCCGAGGCCGAACAAGCTATGGCTGACATACTCGGCTGCGAGACGGACCTCGGCGCCATAAGCCTCGTAGAACCCGGCTAGGTTCCAGGTCACCTTTGAGGTGCCGGGCAACAGGCCATATTCGTTCTTGCCTGTGAGTGAGGTCGTTGCGTCGTATTCCAGGAAGCGAGAGTCAACCAAGGTCAGATTGGCCTCGACGCCGAAGCCGTTCAGGGGTTTCGGCAGCCAGACGAACTTTTGGTGGATGTCGGCCTGAATGCCGCGGGCGTAGCCGCTGGGGATGTTGAGGAACGTGGTGACGTTGGCGAGTTGACCCGGCGCCAGAGGATCGGTGGTGATGCCGTTCTCGATCCGCTCGGCGATGTAGTTGGTGAACTCCTTGTCGAACAACGCCAGGGAGAGAATGCCGCCGTTGGCGAAATAGTCCTCGAAGGACAGGTCGAAATTCTGGCCCAGCGTCGGCTTGAGGTTCGGGTTGCCGCGGGTGATCACAACCGGCGATTGAGAGAAATCCACGACCGCGGCCGTGGTGTTCTGGAGGAAACCAGGCCGGCCGATTCCGGTGGAATAGGTCGCCCTCAGCAGCATGGTCGGGCTGAAATTGTAGCGGACCTGAACGGTTGGGAAGGCATTGATGTAGTCCGTGTCGCGCCACTCGAGATTGAAGGTCTCGTTGCCCTCGGCGTCGGTCGAGTCAATGTAGCCGCCGTACTTGGCGTTGGTGTCTTCGACGCGCACGCCGGCGAGAAAACCCCAATGGCCAATGTTGGTTGTATATTGAGCGTAGCCGGCGAAGATATTTTCGCGAGCGGCAATGTAGCTGTCGTAGTTGAAGGACGGACCGTTTATGGCGACCAGGTTGCTGACGGACAAGGCGCGCATCGCGTAGAGGTTCACTGCCGGACCGGTTGTATAGTGTCCGTCATAGTAAGTTAGAGCCGGGCCCGAGTACCCCGGCGCCGCCAGCGATAAGTCGGGTAGGTCTGCGTATGTTATATCAAATTCACTGGCCGCCTTGTCCCTGAGGCGAACCTCCGCGCCGATCTTGATCGCATCGCTATCGCCGACCAAGTGAACGGGAAACTGCAGGTTGACTGCATAGGAGAACTCTTCGTCAGTGTCGACATCGTACTCATTCTTCATCTTCCCTAGCGTATAGAGGCTCGGATCATTGATGTTTGTGCCACCCGGAAAACCAAAGATGGGATAGTTCGGGGTTGTGAGGTTGTCATAGGTGAAGGGAATGGTCGGTCCGTCGAAGACCGGCACGAGATCGTGAAGCTCGTGGAACGTCGCTCGGCTGTAAGCGGCGTGGTAGTCCAGGATAGTGTTTCCCCAGCGATCGACGCCGCCGATGGCGAATATCGAATTGCGGTGGATCTCTTCCTCGTCCGTGAGCTGGATCGCCGGCGTGGTCGTCACCAAGTAGCCATTCGGATTGTTGGGGTCGACGGGGATGGCTGGGCCGACGCCAGAGGTATTTTCGACGTCGCTGAGGTTATCGTAGTCCAGAATATTTTTATGAACGGATTCCGTGTACCCAGCGATGTCGGCCCTAATGTAGTAGCGATGATCTTCGTTCGGTTCGAATTCGAAATCGCCGCCGTAGCTAAAGCGTCGGCGATGGTAGTCGTAACGTCGCAGGCTGTAATCCGCCACTGCGTTACTCGGAGCGATGCCATCGTCCACGTAATCTTCTTCGAGGTCGTCGATGGCGCGTCGGTCGTCCTTTCGCGAGGCGTAGAGGACGAGCGAGAAGGGGTAGGGGTTTGAAAAGAATCCGACCCTGGGCTGCAATTCAACCGGGTCCAAGCCCTGGACCTCCGGCCCCTTGTCATCGAAGCCAAAGCGAAACCCGGCTGCAAGATCGCCTTCGAACGGACCGGTGTGACTGTGCAGCGGCTCGTAGCCCCAGCCCAGGGTGACGTCGAGAAACGGCTTGTCGATGTTGGCGGCCGACCTCGGCGTCAGCTCGATCGAGCCACCCAGGCCCTCTGCCTCGTGATCGGGCAGCAGGGTATAGGTGACGACAATGCCGTCGATCGCGCCGGTGGGAATAGTGTCGTACTCCACGGCCCGTCCGCCGCTGCCGGCCGCCGTGCCGCCGGGATTGGTGTTCAGCAGCGGAATGCCGCCGAAGGTGGCGCCGTCGAGGTTGGCGTCGATGCCACGAATCTGCACGAAGCGGCCCTCGCCGGTGTCGCTGGAGAGCGAGATGCCGGGCATGCGGCCGAGCGCTTCGGCGGCGTTGAAATCGGGATACTTGAGAATCGTCTCGGCCGACCGCACGGAGATCAGGTTGATCGCGTCCTTCTGGACGATCCGCGCCTTGACCTCCTCACGCGGGGCGACGGCTGTGACCACCACCTCGCTGACCGAGGTTCCGGCGGCGTCACTGGCGGCAGCCGCAGCGGCGTTGGCTATGGCCAGCAAGCTCGCCGTCGAAAGCAAGAAGGCGCCGGAAGTCAGTTTCCCCCGTCGAACCCGTGTGAGCTGGCCTTGGTGACTGGACATGAAGCACCCCCTGAACGATCGCGGCGCTGAACCTCGCTCGCGGCAGGGGGGTCTAGCCGGCGGGGGTGGGGCCCGCTCAAGCGAAGGTTTTTTGTTGGATATTTGACAATATCGTCACAAATATTTCCAGGTTATTGGAATATTTGTAGATTTGCCCGTTCGAAGCCGTCCTGTGCGGCGGCCGGCTGGCGCATTGAGATTTCTCAATGTTTTTTGTGCTTCTCTGAAACGCAAAACATCTTCACTGTTGGAGTTCAACATTCGCAGACATCTTACTTTTCGGCTCGAGCCCAAGCGGCCCTAGGTCATGCGCGCCCTCGTCGTAGAAGACGATCTTCAAACAGCTGAATATGTCCGCGCCGGCCTGTCCGAGACCGGCTGGTCGGTGGAGACGGCCTTCGACGGAGAAACGGGATTGGAACGGTCGCGGCGCGAAGCCTTCGACGTCATCATCGTCGACCGGATGCTGCCCAAGCTGGATGGCCTTTCGCTCGTGTCTGCGATCCGGGCCGCGAACGGACAGACGCCGGTGCTATTTCTCACCGCCATGGGCGCGATTAGCGATCGTGTGGCGGGGCTCGAGGGGGGCGGCGATGACTATCTGGTCAAGCCGTTCTCCCTAGCCGAACTTAAAGCGCGGGTCGCCGCCCTGGCGCGGCGTCCGGTCATGGCCGGTGCACGCGACGCCGCCGTGCTGCGCGTGGGTGACCTGATGCTCGATCGGCTGGAGCGCCGTGGCCGGATCGGCGGGCGCGAGATCGAGTTGCTGCCGCTGCAGTTCAAACTGCTCGAGTTCCTGATGCTGAACGAGGGGCGTGTGGTCACTCGCGCCATGCTGCTCGAGGGGGTGTGGGGATTTCGCTTCGATCCGCGCACCAACATCGTCGAGACCCACATCAGCCACCTGCGCGGCAAGATCGACACGCCTGGCCAAGCCTCGCGCATCGTCACCGTTCGCGGGGCCGGATACATGATCAGTGCGGGCTAGCCGCTTCCTGGCCTCAAGCGGCCTACGTTTCGCCGTGCTGCAGACCGTGCTGCTCATCGTGGCGTTCACGGTCGCCGGCGCCCTGACCAAGTACTCCGTCAAGGCGAACTACCGGGACGAAGTGCACACCCGCATTCTGGGGGAGGTCAACGCGTTGAGCGCCCTCGGCCGCGACAAAGGGGCCGCGGCCATGGCCCGTATGGTGATTCAGAACGAACGGCGGCCCGGGGGCCTGGAATACCGCCTGGAGGGGCCGGATGGCCAGGTGTTGGCCGGCGATCTTCCGCCAACCGGGGCCGGTCCGGGCTGGACAGTCCTCGACTGGGATGACGCGGTCGTTCCGGGCCGACCCTTCCAGGACCTGGAGATCTTCACTCAACGCCTGCCGGACGGTTCGATCCTGACGGTCGGCCAGGACATGGCGGAGCAATCGAGACTCAGCCACACCTTGAAGCACGTGATCTTCTGGTGCGGCGCGGCGGGCGCAGCGATTGGCCTCGTTCTATCGGGCCTCATGGGCGGCGGCGCCCTGCGCCGGGTGAGCGGCGTCGTGGCCGCGGCCCGGGCGGTCTCCGTCGGCCAGATGCAGGTGCGGGCCCCGACCCGGCGAGCGCTGCTTCCCGACGACATCGACGAGCTAGGCGCCACGTTCAACAAGATGCTCGATGATATCGTCACGCTGGTGAATCGCCTGCGATGGGTCTCCGCTGACATCGCCCATGACCTGCGAACACCGTTGACGCACATCCGGCAGAAACTTGAGGGGATCAGACGCGCAGCCGACGTCGACCCCGGCGTTCTGGCCGCCTGCCAGGAAATCGACGCCGACATCGATGAGTTGCTACGCACCTTCGACGCCATGCTGCGGCTCGCCGAGATCGAGAACAGTCCCGATCTCATCGGCCGCGGACCGGTGGATATCGCCGAAGTCGTGCGGCGAGTCGCTGACGCCTATCGCCCCGATATCGAGGCCAGCGGCCGCGAACTCGACGTTTCGCTCGCGCCCGCCAAAGTCGCGGCCGATGCGGACCTGGTCGCCCAGGCGGTCGCCAATCTGATCGAGAATGCTCTTCGCCATACGCCGGCCGGAGCGAAGATCCGCGTCAGCCTCGCCCGGCGCGAGCACGAAGTCGAATTGAGCGTGTCCGACGACGGCCCCGGCATCCCCGCCGATCAGCACGAGGCGGTGTTGCAGAGATTCCATCGCCTTGAAACCAGCCGGACCAGCCCCGGATCGGGGCTCGGCCTGCCGATCGTCGCCGCCGTGGCCAAGCGTCACGGCGCCAGGCTGGCCTTGGCGGATGCGGGCCCAGGACTGAAGGCGATGCTGGTGTTTCCGGCGCTCAGGCGCGCCGAGAGCATTTGAGTCGGGTCGCTGCGGACGGGGATGGCTGGGGAACTAGGACTCGAACCTAGAATAACGGTACCAAAAACCGCTGTGTTACCATTACACCATTCCCCAGCAGTGGGCCTGGCGGGCGAGCGCGGTGCGATAGCGCAGGACCCATTCGGGCGCAACACCGCGATCGTCGAACACCTCCCGGCCGCGTCCTTGCAAGCCCTGGGGGGCGCCTCTATAAGGCCCGCTCTTCGATCGGAGTGTGGCTCAGTCTGGTAGAGCACCGCGTTCGGGACGCGGGGGTCGCAGGTTCAAATCCTGCCACTCCGACCATTCCCCCATGGCGCTCGCCGGCCTATCGGCTATGCGTCGTTGAAGGCGCGCTGGTGGGCTGCGCGCGGGAAGGCCTGATCGATGAAGCAGTTCCTGATCACCATCGCCGGCGTGCTCGTCGGCCTCTGCCTGTTCGCCTTCGTGGCGCCGCTGGTGCTGCTGGCGCTTCTGGCGGGCGCCAGCCAGCCGGCCCCGACGCCGGCTCGCGCCGTCCTGGCCTTGGACCTGCGGAGCGGCCTGACGGACCAGGCGCCGCAAAACCCGCTGGCGTTTCTGAACGGCAAGACTCAGTCGGTGATGGAAATCGAGCAGGCCTTGCGCCGCGCCCAGACCGACCCGCGGATCATGGGTCTCTTCGTGCGCCTCCCCGAAGGCGGCATGTCGCCGGCGGCCGCGGACGAGCTTCGCCTGGCGTTCAAGGAATTTCGTGACCACGGCAAGTTCGTCACCGTTCACAGTCAAGGCCTTTATGCGACCGGCCAGGTCACCTCGACCTACGAGCTGGCCGCCGCCTCGGGCGATTTCTGGATGCAGCCCGGTGCGCCGTTCCAGGTCACCGGCCTCGCCAGCGAGGACCTGTTCTTCAAGCGCGCCTTCGACCGCTTCGGCGTCGTCGCCGACTACCAGCAGCGCTACGAGTATAAGAACGCCGTCAATCCCTTCCTCTATGACGACTACACGCCGGCCCACCGCGAGGCGGAACTGTCGTGGATGGGCTC
>Ga0302311_10005723_pt1 | contig 13044 bp, 10 predicted proteins | sample III_Palsa_N1_3_FD_200449 | JGI IMG/M metagenome (GOLD analysis project Ga0302311, IMG submission 200449) | Peat permafrost microbial communities from Stordalen Mire near Abisko, Sweden - III_Palsa_N1_3 | ecosystem: Environmental > Terrestrial > Soil > Palsa > Peat permafrost | place: Sweden... | reverse complement strand
GTGGCTTCAGCGGCGGGGACACCGCATTCGTGCTCATAAGCGCGGCACTGGTCATGTTGATGACACCGGGCCTCGCGTTCTTCTACGGCGGCATGGTCCGGGCCAAGAGCGCCCTGAACATGCTGGTGATGAGCTTCATCGCGCTGGGAATCGTGACAGTGCTCTGGGTGCTCTTCGGCTTCTCGCTCAGTTTCGGCCCCGACGCCTTCCACGGTCTCATCGGTAACCTGCACTACCTGGGCATGAGAAACATTGGGATGAACCAGCTCTACTTGGGCTATGGCATTCCGGTCTTCGCACTGTCCGCCTTCCAGTTGATGTTCGCGGTGATCACCCCGGCGCTGATAAGCGGTGCCATCGCCGACCGCACCCGCTTCGCGGCCTGGGCGCTGTTCGTGACGCTGTGGACCACGCTGGTCTACTTCCCGGTCGCACACTGGGTCTTCTACAGCGACAACGGCAAGGGCGGCTGGCTGGTCGACCACGTCGGCGTGCTCGACTTCGCCGGTGGTACGGCGGTGCACCTCAACGCCGGTATGGCCGGTCTGGCCCTGTGCCTGGTCCTCGGCAAGCGCGTCGGCTTCAAGAAGGACCCGATGCGTCCGCACAGCCTGCCGCTGGTGATGCTCGGCTCCGGGCTGCTGTGGTTCGGCTGGTTCGGCTTCAACGCCGGCTCCGCGCTCTCCGCCAACGGCCTGGCCGGTGTCGCCTTCATGAACACCCAGATCGCCACCGGTGCCGCGATGATCGGCTGGCTGGCCTTCGAGCGGATCAGGCACGGCGCCTTCACCACCCTCGGCGCGGCCTCCGGCGCGGTCGCCGGACTGGTCGGGATCACCCCCGCCTGTGCCTACATCAGCCCGCTCGGCTCGCTCGCGCTCGGCCTGATCGTCGGCGCCCTGTGCGCCTACACCATCAGCTTCAAGTACAAGCTCGGCTTCGACGACTCGCTGGACGTGGTCGGCGTGCACGCGGTCGGCGGCGCCACCGGCGCCCTGCTGATCGGGCTGTTCGCCACCGGCCACCTCGGTTCCCCGGCCAAGGGCCTGTTCTACGGCGGCGGCCTGGACCAGCTCGGCAAGCAGGCCATCGGCGTGGTCTCGGTCGGTGCCTACTCCTTCGTGATGGCCTACGTCCTCGGCAAGCTGATCGAGAAGACCATGGGCTTCCGGGTTCCGGAGGAGGTCGAGATCGCCGGCATCGACCTGGCCGAACACGCCGAGTCCGCCTACGACTTCAGCGCCGTCGGCGCGGCGCTGTCGAAGGCACTGGCGCCCGCCGCCCAGGTGTCCAAGGATGAGCCCGGGGTTGTCGTCGGGGCCGCTACGGCCGGCGCAGAAACGAAGGTCGAGGCATGAAGCTCATCACCGCAGTCATCAAGCCGCACCGTCTGGACGAGGTCAAGGACGCCCTGCAGGCCTTCGGGGTGCACGGGCTGACCGTCACCGAGGCCAGCGGCTACGGCCGCCAGCGCGGACACACCGAGGTCTACCGGGGCGCGGAGTACACCGTCGACCTGGTGCCCAAGGTCCGGATAGAGGTACTCGCCGAGGACGACGACGCCGAAGGCGTGATCGACACGGTCGTCAAGGCCGCCCGTACTGGCAAGATCGGTGACGGCAAGGTCTGGAGCGTCCCGGTGGAGACCGCGGTCCGGGTCCGCACCGGGGAACGCGGACCGGACGCGCTGTAGCCCCGGTCCGGGTGCACAACTGAACCAAGCGGTGGCGGGGGGAGTGCGGGCGAGGAAGCCCGTGCTTCCCCCTTCGCCGCGTCCCACCCAGCCGGAGGAGCCGGTGCTGCGAGGCACCCGCACCGCACCGGCCCTTTGCGCATTTCGGCACAGGTTTATGTCGGCACAGGTATTTCGGCACCAGCCACGGGAGACCCGTTGACGGATCGGCAGCAGGCACAGGCCCAGGCCCAGACGGGCCCGACCCCCACCATCCCGACCTCCTCCGGACCGGAGCCGACCGGATACGCGGCCCAGCGGCTGCATCTGCTGCGTCAGGACCCCCGTACCGGCGCGGCCCGCCGGTCCGCCCTGGCCGAACTCACCGACCGCTGGCTCTCCGGCCTGTTCTCCACCGCCGCCGACGGCCTGACCGGCGTCGCCCTGGTCGCCGTCGGCGGCTACGGGCGCGGCGAGCTGTCGCCGCGCAGCGACCTGGACCTGCTGCTGCTGCACGACGGAAGCAGCGGTGGCACGGCCGTGGCCAAGCTCGCCGAGCAGATCTGGTACCCGGTCTGGGACAACGGCATCGCGCTGGACCACTCGGTGCGCGACCTCGGCACCGCCCGCAAGGTCGCCGCGGCGGACCTCAAGGTCCAGCTGGGCCTGCTGGACGCCCGGCACCTGGCGGGGGACCCGGGGCTGACCGCGACGCTGCGCTCCAGCGTGCTGGCGGACTGGCGGGCGGCCGCCCCCAGCCGGCTGCCGGAGCTGCACGAGCTGTGCCGGGAGCGCGCCGAGCGCCACGGCGAGCTCTCCTTCCTGCTGGAGCCCGACCTCAAGGAGGCCAGGGGCGGCCTGCGGGACCTCACCGCGCTGGACGCGGTGGCGGCCTCCTGGATCGCCGACGCGCCGCGGGCCGGGCTGGACGCGGCCGGTGCCCGGCTGCGCGACGTCCGCGACACGCTGCACCTGGTGACCGGCCGGGCCACCGACCGGCTCAGCCTCCAGGACCAGGACCAGGTCGCCGCCGAGCTCGGGGTGCTGGACGCCGACATCCTGCTGCGCCAGGTCTACGAGGCGGCCCGGACCGTCGCCTACGCCGGGGACGTCACCTGGCGCGAGGTGGAGCGGGTGCTGCGGGCGCGCAGCGGCAAGCAGCGCCGGGGCACCCGCTTCGGCTTCGGTTCCGCCGGGCGGGCCGCCCCGCAGCGCGGCGCCGCGCTGCGCAGCCCGCTGGCGGAGGGGGTGGTCGAGCAGGACGGCGAGGCGGTGCTGGCGGCCGCCGCCAAGCCCTCCACCGATCCGGTGCTGCCGTTGCGGGCCGCCGCTGCCGCCGCCCAGGCCGATCTGCCGCTGGCGCCGTCGACCGCGCGGCGGCTGGCCGCCGAGTCCCGGCCGATGCCGGTGCCCTGGCCGGACGAGGCCCGCGAGCAGCTGGTCACCCTGCTCGGCGCGGGCGAGAGCGCGATCCCGGTGTGGGAGGCGCTGGAGGCCGAGGGCCTGGTGGCCAGGCTGCTGCCGGACTGGGAGCGGGTGCGCTGCCGTCCGCAGCGCAACGCGGTGCACCGCTGGACGGTGGACCGGCACCTGGTGGAGACGGCGGTCAGGGCCGCCGCGCTCACCCGCCGGGTCGCCCGCCCGGACCTGCTGCTGGTGGCGGCGCTGCTGCACGACATCGGCAAGGGCTGGCCCGGGGACCACTCCGAGGCGGGTGAGGTGATCACCCGCGACGTCGCCGCCCGGCTGGGCTTCCCCAAGCCGGACGTGGACACCCTGGCGCTGCTGGTCCGGCACCACCTGCTGCTGGTGGAGACCGCGACCCGGCGCGACCTGGACGACCCGGCCACGGTGGCCGCGATCACCTCGGTGGTCGGCGGTACCGGCGTGCTGGAGCTGCTGCACGCGCTCACCGAGGCCGACGCGCTGGCCACCGGTCCGGCCGCGTGGAGCAGCTGGCGGGCGGCGCTGGTCGGCGACCTGGCGCGGCGCGCGGCCGCGGCGCTGGACGAGGAGTCCCGGCAGGCACCGCCGGGCGCGGTCCACGGCCCGGCCGAGCCCTCGGCGGAGGAGGAACGGCTGGCGGTGGAGGCGGCCAGGACCGATGGCCCGGTGCTGTCGCTGCGGGCGGAGTCCGAGCACGCGCCGGATCCGACCAGCGAGCCGATGGGGGTGACCCTGACCCTGGCGCTGCCGGACCGCCCGGCGGTGCTGCCGACGGTGGCCGGGGTGCTGGCGCTGCACCGGCTGACCGTCCGGGCGGCGGCCATCCGCGAGCTGGACCCGATCGGCGCCGGGCCGGTGCTGGCGCTGACCTGGCAGGTCGCGGCCGAGTTCGGCGAGCTCCCGGAGGCGGCGCGGCTGCGCGCCGACATCCGCCGGGCGCTGGACGGCGGCCTGGACGTCAGCCGCCGGCTGGCCGAGCGGGACGCCTCGGCGCCGCGCCGCCGGGGGAGCGCCGCACCGCCGCCCCGGGTCACCGTGGCGCCCGGCGGTTCGGCCTCGGCGACGGTGCTCGAAGTCCGCGCGCACGACGCCCCCGGCCTGCTGCACCGGATCGGCCGGGCGCTGGAGTCGACCGGGGTCCGGGTCCGCACGGCGCGGATCTCGACCCTGGGCGCGGACGCGGTGGACGCCTTCTATGTGACCGGCGTCGACGGCCGTCCGCTGTCCCGCGAGCGGGCGCTGGAGGTGGCCCGGTCGGTCGAGCGGGCACTGTCCTGACAGTCGTCAGGGGCGGGTGGGTCCCGTACTACGCGGGGCCGGATACCCTGGGGGGCGACTGTTCCATCCGTAACCGAGCCACGAGGACCCGCGACCGACGTGTTCGATACCCTTTCCGACCGCCTCGCAGCGACGTTCAAGAACCTCCGTGGCAAGGGGCGCCTGTCCGAGGAGGACATCGACGCCACCTGCCGTGAGATCCGCATCGCCCTGCTGGAGGCCGACGTCGCGCTTCCCGCTGTGCGCGCGTTCATCAAGCAGGTCAAGGAGCGGTCCCTCGGCGTGGCGATCGCCGGCGGGCTGAACCCGGCGCAGCAGGTCATCAAGATCGTCGACGAGGAACTGGTCAACATCCTCGGCGGGGAGACCCGCCGGCTGCGCTACGCCAAGACCGGTCCGACCGTGATCATGCTGGCCGGCCTCCAGGGCGCGGGCAAGACCACCCTCGCCGGAAAGCTCGGCTACTGGCTCAAGCAGCAGAAGCACACCCCGCTGCTGGTGGCCTGTGACCTCCAGCGCCCGAACGCGGTCACCCAGCTGGGCGTGGTCGCCGAGCGGGCCGGGGTGGCCATCTACGCCCCCGAGCCGGGCAACGGCGTCGGCGACCCGGTCAAGGTCGCCCGGGACTCCATCGAGTACGCCAAGACCAAGCAGTACGACGTGGTGATCGTCGACACCGCCGGCCGGCTCGGCATCGACGCGGAGCTGATGCGGCAGGCCGCCGACATCCGCGCCGCGGTCAACCCGGACGAGGTGCTGTTCGTCCTTGACGCGATGATCGGCCAGGACGCGGTCACCACCGCCCAGGCGTTCCTCGAAGGCGTCGACTTCACCGGTGTGGTGCTGTCCAAGCTGGACGGCGACGCCCGTGGTGGTGCCGCGCTGTCGGTGGCGCACCTCACCGGACGTCAGATCATGTTCGCCTCCAACGGCGAGAAGCTGACCGACTTCGACGCGTTCCACCCGGACCGGATGGCCTCGCGCATCCTGGGCATGGGTGACGTCCTCAGCCTGATCGAGCAGGCCGAGAAGACGTTCAGCCAGGAAGAGTCGGCCAAGCTGGTCGACAAGCTGTCCAGCAAGGGCGGCAAGGAGTTCGGCCTCGGTGACTTCCTGGGCCAGCTGGAGCAGGTCGCCAAGATGGGCTCCATCTCCAAGCTGCTGGGCATGCTGCCGGGCATGGCGCAGATGCGCGACCAGATCAACAGCATCGACGACAAGGACGTCGCCCGGGTGGGCGCGATCATCAAGTCGATGACCCAGGCCGAGCGGGACGACCCGAAGATCATCAACGGTTCCCGCCGGGCCCGGATCGCCAAGGGCTCGGGCGTGCACGTGTCCGAGGTCAGCAGCCTGGTGGAGCGCTTCTTCGAGGCCCGCAAGATGATGTCGGCGATGGCCGGCGGCAAGGGCATCCCGGGGATGCCCGGGATGCCGGGCATGGGCGGCGGTTCGCGCAAGCCCAAGCAGCAGAAGCAGGCCAAGGGCAAGCAGAAGTCGGGCAACCCGCTGAAGCGCGCCGCCGACCAGAAGGCCGCACTGGAGCGCAAGGCCGGGGCGCAGCCCGGGGCCGCGTTCGGCCCGGGCGCGGCGCAGCTGCCGGAGAACTTCGAGCTCCCCAAGGAGTTCAAGGACCTGCTCTGACCGGGTCCGCCCGACAGCGCCGCCGCCCGCCCCGGTAACCGGGGCGGGCGGTTGTGCGTGTACGCGATGATGTGCGGATGCGAGTGGAGATCCGTACCCCGAAACTGTCCGATGCGTCCGCCTACGCCGCCGCCGTCCGGCGCTCCGCCGAGCATGTCGGGCGGTGGAACCCGGTCGAGCCGGACGGCCTGATCGACCTGGTCCGCCGTCAGGGCGCGCTGCTGCGAACCTTTCTGATCCTCGATCTGGAGGACGGCGGGCTGGTCGGCACCTGCAATGTCGCCAACATCATCCGCGGCCGCTACCAGAACGGCACCCTGGGCTACAACTCCTACCTGCCGTACAACGGCACCGGCCGGATGACCGAGGGGATGCGGCTGGTGGTGGACCGCTGCTTCGCCCCGGAGTCCTCGGGCGGTCTCGGGCTGCACCGGCTGGAGATCAACGTGCAGCCGGAGAACGCCCCCTCGGTGGCGATGGCCAAGCGGCTGGGCTTCCGCTACGAGGGCTCCACGCCACGGATGCTGTTCCTGCAGGACGCCTGGCGGGACCATGAGCGGTTCGCGCTGACAGCCGAGGAGTGGCCGGGCGCGTGACCGCCGGTGGCCTGGGCGGGAACGGCGCTGACGGGCCGTCGGGCGGCGGCGCGGACGCTGGCAGCCGTGGTGGAATGTCCGTATTGTCATAAAGGTGACTACTCCCGCGCCGCCCCGCCAGAACCCCGACAAACCGTGGCGGTCGGAAGGCGCTCCGCCGCCGCCACCCCAGCCCCCCAAGGCGCCGCGCGGCAGCTGGATCAGGCTGGTGCTGTTCGCCGTGGTCGTCTACCTGCTGGCCGACCTGCTGCTCAACCTCTTCGGCAACGCGAACAGCATCAGCATCACCTACACCGAGTTCAACAAGCAGCTGAACGCCGGTCAGGTCGCCCAGATCTACGCCAAGGGCGACACCATCCAGGGCAAGCTCAAATCCGCCCAGCCCAAGCCCGACAACGGCAAGGGCAGCTACACCGACTTCACCACCCAGCGGCCGGTCTTCGCCCAGGACGACCTGTGGTCCACGCTGGTGGCCAAGGGCGTGGTGGTGGACGCCGAACCGGTGGTCAAGGAACGCAGCTTCCTGGTCAACCTGCTGATCTCACTGGCCCCGATGCTGCTGCTGGTGGTGCTCTGGCTGGTGATCGCCCGCAGGCTGGGCAGCGGCGGCATGGGCGGCCTGGCGAAGAAGGCCCCGCCGCGGCCGGTCACCCAGGGCCCCGGCGACCAGCGCACCAGCTTCGCCGACGTGGCCGGGATCGACGAGGTCAAGGCCGAGCTCACCGAGGTGGTGGACTTCCTCAAACGCCCCGAGGTCTACCGCCGGATGGGCGCCAAGATGCCGCGCGGGGTGCTGCTCACCGGCCCGCCCGGGACCGGCAAGACCCTGCTCGCCCGGGCCGTCGCCGGGGAGGCGGGCGTGCCCTTCTTCTCCGCCTCCGCCTCCGAGTTCATCGAGATGATCGTCGGCGTCGGCGCCTCCCGGGTGCGCGAGCTGTTCACCGAGGCCCGCAAGGTCGCCCCGGCGATCATCTTCATCGACGAGATCGACACCATCGGCCGGGCCCGCGGCGGCAACGCCATGGGCGGCCACGACGAGCGCGAGCAGACGCTCAACCAGATCCTCACCGAGATGGACGGCTTCTCCGGCTCCGAGGGCGTGGTCGTGATCGCGGCCACCAACCGGGCCGAGGTGCTGGACCCGGCGCTGCTGCGCCCCGGCCGCTTCGACCGCACCGTCACCGTCAGCCCGCCCGACCGCGAAGGCCGCCGCGCCATCCTGGCCATCCACACCCGGGACGTGCCGCTGGCCGCCGACGCCGACCTGGAGCAGGTGGCCAGGGTCACCCCCGGCATGACCGGCGCCGACCTGGCCAACCTCGCCAACGAGGCGGCGCTGCTCGCGGTCAAGCGCGGCCTGGACCAGGTCGGCGCCAGGGAGTTCTCCGACGCCCTGGAGAAGGTCCAGCTCGGCGCCGTCCGCTCACTGGTGATGCCGGACGAGGAGCGCCGCCGCACCGCCTACCACGAGTCCGGGCACGCCCTGCTGGGGATGCTGCACCCGGGCGCGGACCCGGTCCGCAAGATCACCATCGTGCCGCGCGGCCGCGCCCTGGGCGTCACCCTGTCCACCCCCGACGCCGACCGCTACTCCTACACCGAGGTCTACCTGCGCTCGCGGATCATCGGCGCGCTCGGCGGCATGGCCGCCGAGCAGGTCGTCTACGGGGTGATCACCACCGGCGCCGAGAGCGATCTGGAGCAGGTCACCAACATCGCCCGGGGGATGGCCGGGCGCTGGGGCATGAGCGAGAAGGTCGGCAGGCTCACCGCGATCCCCAGCGACAGCCAGGGCGCCTACGGCCTGTCCTCCGCCCCGGCCACGCTGGACGCGGTGGACGGCGAGGCCCGCCGCATCGTCGCCGAGTGCTACGAGCAGGCCTGCCGGCAGCTGACCGAGCACCGGCCCCGGCTGGACGCCCTCGCCGACGCGCTGATGGACCACGAGACCCTGGACGAGGAGGCCGCCTACCGCGCGGCCGACATGCCCCGGCCCGGCCGCTCCTGACCCCACCGGCGCCGCCTGCCTCAGGACCGCTGGGGCACCCGCTCGGCCACGGTGTACCGGAACACGTTCTCCATCCGCACCGAGCCGTCCTCCCGCAGGAACGGGTGCAGCGCCTCGGTGACCTCCTTGGCCACCTGCCGCTCACCGGAGTACTCCACCGCCTGGTCGAACACCCCGGTCGACAGCAGCCCGCGCACCGCGCTGTCCAGGTCCGGGTAGGCGAACGGGCAGCACACCCGGCCCCCGCCGCTCAGCCGCAGCCCGGCCCGGGTCACCAGCCGCTCGACCGCGCCAGGACCGCTCAGCGTGAACGGCGCGTACCTGACCCGCAGCAGCGGATCCGACAGCCGCCGCGCCACCCGGAGCACCCCCGCGCTCTGGCAGCGCTCCGGCGGACCCCAGGTCGCCAGCGCCACATAGCCGCCGGGAACCGTCAGCCGGGCCGCGTCCCGCACCAGCGCCTGCGGATCGGCGGTGCAGGACAGGTGCTCGAAGGCGGTCACCAGCGAATGCGCCGGGGGATGGGCCCCGTCACCGGCCGGTGCCAGCTCCCGGTAGACGTCACCGAGCACCCGCAGCGACCGGTCCTGCGCCAGCGACCGTAACTCCGCCTCGGGTTCGAGCCCGACCACCTCCGCCCCCAGCCCGGCGGCCAGCAGCAGCGCCAGCCCGGAACGGCAGCCGAGGCCGAGCACACTGGTCGCCGGGCCCACTTCGAGCCGCTGGTAGACCGCCTGGTAGAGCGGCACCAGCATCCGCTCCTGGATCTCGGCCCAGTCACGCGCCCGCTGGCGCGCCCGGGCGCGCTGGGCGGTCGTCGTACTCGCCACCGATACGGAAGCCATCACACCGGCTCCTCCGACTTGGACCTGCCGCGAGGACGTGAGGGTCGTCTCGCGCTGCGCCCCACGTCCTCCAGACAACTCCGCCCGCGCCCGGGAGTCCAGAGCGCGGAGGTATTGAAAACCTGGCGCGGCCGTGCGCCGCGCGCCCCGCGGCCGGACGACGTTCGGTTGGCCCGCCGGTGGCGGATATCATTCGCCCCATGGCAAAAGCTCCCGTTCTCACCCCCCAGTCGGACGATTTTCCCCGCTGGTACCAGGATCTGATCAACAAGGCCGAGCTGGCCGACAACGGTCCGGTGCGCGGCACCATGGTCATCCGACCGTACGGCTACGCGCTGTGGGAGCGGATGCAGCAGGAGATGGACGCGCGGATCAAGAAGGCGGGCGCGCAGAACGCCTACTTCCCGCTGTTCATCCCGCAGTCCTATCTGACCCGCGAGGCCGAGCACGTCGAGGGCTTCGCCCCCGAGCTGGCCGTGGTCACCCACGGCGGCGGCAAGGAACTGGAGGAGCCGGTCGTGGTCCGGCCGACCTCCGAGACGATCATCAACGAGTACTTCTCCAAGTGGGTGCAGAGCCACCGCGACCTGCCGCTGCTGATCAACCAGTGGGCCAACGTGGTCCGCTGGGAGCTGCGTCCGCGGGTGTTCCTGCGCACCACCGAGTTCCTCTGGCAGGAGGGCCACACGGCCCACGCCACCTTCGAGGACGCCCGCGACTACGCCTCGCGCATCCACACCCAGGTCTACGGCGACTTCATGACCAACATCCTCGGCATCGACGTGGTCCTCGGCCGCAAGACCGCCAGGGAGCGCTTCGCCGGGGCCATCAACACGCTCACCCTCGAAGCGATGATGGGCGACGGCAAGGCCCTGCAGATGGGCACCAGCCACGAGCTCGGCCAGAACTTCGCCAAGGCGTTCAACACCCAGTACCTGTCCAACGGCAGCGAGCGCGAGTACGTCTGGCAGACCTCCTGGGGCACCTCCACCCGGATGGTCGGCGGCCTGATCATGTCGCACGGCGACGACAACGGCCTGCGGGTCCCGCCGCGGCTGGCCGCGACCCAGGTGGTCGTGCTCGCCATCAAGGGCGACGAGCCGGTGATCGCCAAGGTCCGCGAGATCGGCGCCGCGCTGGAGGCGGCCGGGGTCCGCGTGGTCGTGGACGACCGCACCGACACCCCGTTCGGCCGCCGCGCGGTGGACTGGGAGCTCAAGGGCGTCCCGCTGCGGATCGAGGTCGGACCGCGCGACCTGGAGAGCGGCACCGCGATGCTGGCCCGCCGGATCGCCGGCGGCAAGGAGCCGGTCTCGGTGGACTCCCTGGCGGCGATCGTCCCCGGCCTGCTGGAGGAGGACCAGGCGCTGCTGCTGCGCCAGTCCCGCGAGCGCCGCGAGTCCCGCACCGTCGAGGTCACCACCCTGGACGAGGCGGTCGAGGCGGCGGCCACCGGCTGGGGCCGGATCTCCTGGGCCGAGCTCGGCCCGGAGGGCGAGCGCAAGCTGGCCGAGCAGGGCGTCTCGGTGCGCTGCCTGGTCGCCGAGGACGGCTCGGTGCCGACCGCCGACGACCAGCCGGGCAACGTGGCGATCGTGGCCCGCGCCTACTGAGGCCACCGGTACCGGGGCCGCTGATCTCAGTGGCTGAGATCGGTGTCCGTCGAATTAAGTAGTCAATGTGGTCCGCCGTCGACCTTCGGGGAGACGGCGGACCACTGCCGTATACGGCCCCGATCGGCACTGTTCCCGCAGGTCAGAGCCGTAGTCGAGGGAACCGGGCGGAGCGCGGCGGCGGAGCCGGGGGAACGTTTCGGCGACCGTGCCGCGCAGCTCGTCGACAGTGATTTCGTACTTCCCGGAACATGTCGGGACCCTGCCTCGTTTGGCGTTGCGTGAGCACGACACAACAACCTCTGGTCCTCGCAGCCGAGCTTGCCCTCGCCTGGGGCGACATCCAGCGCCACCACCCCGACCTGCCCAATCTCGCGGCTCCGGAGGCACTCATCGGGGAGTCCTCCTCGGCCTGTGGATCCGAGCTGGGCTTCGAGCGTCTCCTGCACGAAGCGGCCCACGGGCTTGCCGCCGCACGCGGCATCCGTGACACCTCTCGTGCCGGGCGCTACCACAACCGACGGTTCCTTGCCCTGGCCGATGAACTGGGCCTGGACCACTCCGCGGATCCCCATGCCAGCAGCGGATTCTCGCTGGTCACCCTGCGCCCGGAGACCCGCGAGCGGTACGCCGACACCATCGACCGGCTGCAGCGTGCCCTGGACATGCACACCGCCGCGACCAGCGGCTCCGGTGCGGACCGGGTCCGCAGCTTCCGGGGCCCGTCCGCGCGGCACGGCTCCTCCGGCGGCGGTGTCCGGGTCAAGGCCGTCTGCGACTGCGGGCGCAACGTCCGGGTGGTGCCGTCGGTGCTCTCGCAGGCCGCGATCGTCTGCGGCGCCTGCGGCCAGCCCTTCCGCATCGTCGACCCGGCGGCCCAGAGCTGACCCGGCGGGAATTACGCCGCCGGGTCTATGGCAGAATGGACAGCTGAGTACTCGGCAGCCGAGCAGGACCCCTCTCTCCTCCGGCTGACGTGTCCGTAGAGCAGCCTGCAACCGCAACCCCACGTGGAACGCGCGGCTGCTCACCCACGTCAAATCCAGGAGAACCACTCCCGTGGCAGTCAAGATCAAGCTGAAGCGTCTCGGTAAGATTCGCTCCCCGCACTACCGCATCGTCGTCGCCGACGCCCGCACCAAGCGTGACGGCCGGGCGATCGAGGAGATCGGCATCTACCAGCCGACCTACGACCCCTCGATCATCAAGGTCGACAGCGAGCGCGCGCAGTACTGGCTCGGTGTCGGCGCCCAGCCGACCGAGGCCGTCCTCGCGATCCTCAAGCTCACCGGTGACTGGCAGCAGTTCAAGGGCCTTCCCGCCCCGGCGCCGCTCAAGGTCGCCGAGCCCAAGGTCACGGACTTCTCGCACCTGTTCGCGAAGGCCGTCGCCGGCTTCGAGGACTCCACCACCGGCGTTGCGATCACGCCCAAGGCCAAGAAGTCGGACAAGAAGGACGAGGCCGCGGCCGAGTCCGACGCTCCGGCCACCGAGAGCTGATCAATGCTTGAGGAAGCCCTCGAACACCTGGTGAAGGGCATCGTCGAGAACCCGGACGACGTCCAGGTCCACTCGCGGGACCTGCGCCGGGGCCGCATCCTCGAAGTGCGTGTGCACCCCGAGGACCTCGGCAAGGTCATCGGCCGGGGCGGCCGGACCGCGCGTGCTCTGCGCACCGTGGTCACCGCTCTCGGCGGCCGCAGTGTCCGCGTCGACCTGGTCGACGTGGACGGCGTGCGATAGATCAGAAGGCACCACTCGGGGCCGGCGGGGACGACAAGTCCCCGTCGGCCCCGAGCTTTGTTTCCCGTACCAAGAGGAGAACGATCACCGTGCAGCTCGTCGTCGCCCGCATCGGCCGTGCCCACGGCATCAAGGGCCAGGTCTCGGTGGAGGTGCGCACCGACGAACCGGAGCTGCGGCTCGCCCCCGGCGCGGTGCT
>Ga0302311_10005722_pt1 | contig 13046 bp, 12 predicted proteins | sample III_Palsa_N1_3_FD_200449 | JGI IMG/M metagenome (GOLD analysis project Ga0302311, IMG submission 200449) | Peat permafrost microbial communities from Stordalen Mire near Abisko, Sweden - III_Palsa_N1_3 | ecosystem: Environmental > Terrestrial > Soil > Palsa > Peat permafrost | place: Sweden... | reverse complement strand
CCATGCGACGCCGGCGTGCCGATCGGTGAGCGCCAATGTCACCTTCGCGCGCAGTTTGAACCGCGAAAGTTTTTGTATAATCATCGCGGCCTGCTCGCGCTCGCAATCGAGCAGCAGCCGGTCGCCGTCGCTGAGGATGAAGAAATCGGCGACCCAGCGCCCTTGAGGGGTCAGCAGCGCGCTCCACACCGCGTGCCCCGGCGCAGCGAGGGTCACGTCATTGGAAGTCAATCCCTGCAGAAAGCTCACCCGGTCATCGCCGCTAAGGGCGATCACGGCGCGGTCCGGCAGAGCAGTGAACAGGTTCATCGGTTACTTCCATTGACAAAAGTTTTTTGGTTCTTTTTTCCAAAAAAGAACACTTCCTTCACTACGATTATTGATAATAAAGAATAATCATAACTCAGGCAAAAAAGGGAAGTCTTCTTTTTGTGAACAAAAAGAAGCAAAAAAACTTTGATAATAAGATGTTAGGCGTTTCCTGCCTGGGCGGAGAGCCAGGCCGGATTTACCCGCAGCACGGCGAGGGCACGGCGCCATTTGGTATCGCTCGCGGCATCGAACAAGATATCGGTTGATGCAGGCGCCACCAGCCAGAAATTCTTTTGCAGTTCCTCATCGAGCTGCCCGGGACCCCAGCCGGCATAACCCAAGGCCAGCAGGGCTTCCGACGGTCCATGGCCTTTGGCCACTTCGTGCAGAATATCCAGGCTCGCGGTCAGCGCCAGCGAGTTATCGACATGCACCGAACCCTCACCGAACCAGTCCTTGCTATGCAGCACGAAGCCGCGTTCGTGGTCGACCGGGCCGCCGGCAACCAGGCGCAGCACGCGCATCGGCGGCTGCGGTTCGACGTTCAATTGCCGCAGCAGGGCGCCGAAATCGGGTTCGACCAGCGGGCGGTTAAGCACCAGTCCCATGGCCCCTTCGGCGGTATGGGCGCAGACCAGGATTACGCTCTGTTCGAAGTCGGGGCCGGGGGTTCCGGGCATGGCGATCAGCAGTTGGCCAGCCAAAATTGTGCCTTCGTCCGCCGAAGGTACGGGTGTTTCCCCTGAATTGGTTCGCCTCGCTCTCATACTGCTCATTTATGACCCTAATTGTCCGCCGCACAAGCGTGACTCGAATGTAAATTAGCATTAGCTTGTGCTTCACGCTTTAGGTCAGTTCCACGAAAGGCAGGTGAACCATGTCGATCAAGGTCGGCGACACGCTTCCGCGCATGAAACTGATGGTCGTGGACCACGAGGGCTCCCACGAAGCCCTCACCGAGGACCTGTTCCGCGACAAGTTGGTGGTCTTATTCGCGGTGCCAGGTGCCTTCACGCCCACTTGCAGCAACAAGCACTTACCGGGCTTTCTCCAGAACGCCGAAGCATTTGCCGAGAAGGGGGTCGACCTGATCGCCTGTGTCGCGGTGAACGACGCCTTCGTGATGAGCGCCTGGGCGGCGGATCAGAAGATAGCCGGCAAAATAGTGATGATTGCCGACGGTTCGGCGCAGTTTACTCGTGCGATGGGTCTTGAGCTCGATCTCACCGCGCGCGGCATGGGTGTGCGCAGCCAGCGTTACGCTCTAGTCGCGCAAAACGGCAAGGTCACCTATCTCGCCGTCGAGCCACCCGGTGGATTTGACGCGAGCCGTGCCGAGTCAGTGCTCGCGCACATATCAACCTAACGGGAGGAACCTGGGTGAATATCAAGCACGCAGCGCTGGTGCCGGCGCTGACACTAGCCATGGCAGCTATGCCTGCCTTCGCACTTACCGCGCAGGAGCAAGCCAACGAGGCGATCGTTCTGGCGCAGATGCAGGCGATGGCGCAGCGGGACGTGGCGAAGGCTTCGTCCTATCTCGCCGACGGCTACATTCAGCATAATCCGATGGTTCCGACCGGGAAGGCGGGGTTCGTCGGCTTCTTCGGACCGCGATGGGCCGGCCAGAAGCCGGGCGCGTTTACTGCGCCGGCCGAGGTGGTGGTGGAAGGCGATCTGGTGATGGTGATGCAAGAGCGTCCCAGACCGGAGCCCTCGGACCCCACCAAGACCTACAACAGCTTTTGGTTCGACCTGTACCGCGTGGACGGCGGGAAGATCGTCGAGCATTGGGATGGGGCAACTAAACCCGCAAAGTAATCGCCGGTAATTTAGCTGTTACAATTGCCGTGCACTACGGATCAAGGCAGGTCAACTGCCGATCCACCAGCAAGGTTTCGGGACTGAGGGAGAAAATGCGTAAGATTTTCAATGTCTGGACCTACTTAACGTTGACCATGGCGCTGGCGACGAGTGGTGCGGCGTTCGCGCACCATTCGGCGGCGGCGTTCGATCGCACCAGGCCGCTTACGCTCGACGGCACGGTGCAGCAATTTCTGTGGCTCAACCCGCATACCTGGGTGATCGTCGCGGTGCCCGACGGCAAAGGCGGCACGCAGCTTTGGAAGTGCGAAGGCCCACCTACCAACATGCTGACGACCAACGGCTGGACCAGCCACAGCTTCAAAACCGGCGACAAGATCCATCTGCTGCTCGCGCCCTATCGCGACGGTTCCTACGGCGGCGAGTTCCTGGTGGCGCGCGACGCCTCGGGCAAGCAGTTGAAGTTTTAGGCCCGGCAGATTGTTCCAGGGAGATCCGGAATGAAATTTGAACGCTGGCCTTCGGTGCCGGCTGCGCTATGGCTCGGTTTGGCGATCGCGATGAACACCGGCATGGATGCGATCATCCAGCCTGTCCAAGCGCAGGTATCTCCGGCCACCGAGGCTGATATCAGTGCCGCCAACCCCGCCTTCCAAGGTTTGCTTCGTGGGCAGCGCACCACCATCGATACCAGCCGGAACCGCCTGCCGCGCGGCGGCCCTCCCGGCGGTCCCCGCGGTGCCCTCATTCCGAACCCATCACATGACCCGCGCGATTTTTCGGGCAATTGGATCGGCGGCGGAGGGGGCGGCGCGCCGGGCATGAAGGTCGCGGAAAAGCGGCCGGGTTGGGTCGCCACCACCACGCTTGACGGTCAGCGGATGTTGTTTGTCGACCTGGGCGTAGCCCCGTCAGGCGGCCACATCTACCAAAACCAGGACGAGTTGGTGATCGTGCGCCCGACGGAACTTCGCGCGCGCCGCATCTATTTCACCGACAAGCACACCCAGGGCGCATTACCGACCTACAACGGCGACAGCATCGGCCACTGGGACGGCAACACGCTGGTGGTCGACACCGTCGCGATAAAAGGCATGATCGCCAAGCTCGACAACGACCTCGAACATGGGCTGCACCACTTGCTGATGGCGCGCCCCAGCCTGCACGTGGTTGAGCGAATAACCAAAAGTCCTGATGGCCAAAGCCTCACCGATGTGGAGACCTGGGAAGATCCGGCTTCCGGCAAGCCTCCGGTGGTAACCACGACGGTCCTTCACTACGCCGCGGACACGCCGGCCTACGACAGCGAGTACGAGGATGGCGGCGACCTGTTCGGCCCCGGCTATGGCACGGGATTCAAATGATACACAGCAAAATCGGAACCGCCGCGGCCTTAACGGCGTTGCTTGCCGCGGCGCACCCCGCGAGGGCGCAAGCGGACCTGCAAGGGGTTTGGGCGATCGCGAAGCCGACGCCGGCGCTGCTCACCAATGCGGGCACGCTGCCGCCGCTCACCAAAGCCGGGCTCGACATCTACCAGCAGAATCAAGCCGCCCTTGCCAAGGGCGACCGCAGGTCTTGGGATCCGGTGGCGAAATGCAAGCCGCCCGGCGAGCCCCGCACCTATACCGAAATGAACTGGCCGTTCGAGTTGTTCCAATCGAAGAACCGGATCGATTTTCTATTCCAGTGGAACCGCCTGGATCGCGCCATCCCGGTGTTGGCCAAACAGATCGACGATCCCGACGAGCCGTTTTATTTCGGTCAGTCGGTGGCGCAGTGGGAAGGCAAAACCCTCAAGGTCGAGGTTGAAAACATAAAGCCCAACACTTTCCTCGATGATGCGGGCCTACCGCATTCGGATAACCTCACGATTGTCGAAACCTGGCGCCTGCGCGATCCCGACACACTCGTGGGAACTTTCCATTTCGTCGATCCAACGATCTACTCGTCGGCGTGGGATGCGACGATGATTTTCAAGCGCCAACCCGCCGGCACGCGGATCAAGGAGGATAGTTGCACCGACCGCACTCATTCGAACGATTACGCAACGATAGATAATTCGATCGTAAGGTAAGTGCAGGCAAGTCTTCTTTTTGTGAACGAAAAGAAGCAAAAAAAACTTTGTACGTTAAGGTTCATGCACAAATCGGAGGTTCGTGCGCAGCTCCAAAATGTCCAAAAGTTTTTTGCTTCTTTTTTTCAAAAAAGAAGACTTCTTCCTACCCCTTATACCAGCCGCCCGAAGTTTTGACTCGTTGCAAGCGGTCGTGCGGCAGGTCAGGAGTCTTTGTTTTGCGCGCGCCACCCGCCAACCCGCGCGCAATACCAGCGGTCAAGAGATAGGGCCGCTGGTATTACCTACACTCCCAACAGCACATCCGCCGCGTGTCGAGCCGCTTCGGTGATTGTTTCGCCCGCCAGCATGCGCGCGATTTCTTCCCGCCGTTCCGTATCGCTCAATTCGTGCACCACCGTTTCGGTCCGTTCGCCGCGCACGAACTTCGCCACGCGCAGATGGGCTGTCCCGCGCGCCGCCACTTGCGGGCTGTGCGTCACCAGCATCACCTGCAACTGCTCCGCCACACGTGCGATGCGTTCACCCACCGCCGAGGCGGTGGCGCCGCCGATGCCGCTGTCCACCTCGTCGAACACCAGCGAGGGTACCGGCGAGGCGCGCGCCAGCACCACTTTTAACGCCAGCATCAGGCGCGAGAGTTCGCCGCCCGAGGCAACGCGGTCCAGTGGGCCAGCGGGTTGGCCCGGATTGGCGGCGATCAGAAATCGCACCAGATCGAGGCCTGCGGGACCGGCGCGGTCGGCCGGCAACGCCGCGACTTCGACGATAAACCGCGCTTTCTCCAGCCGCAGCGGCGGTAGCTCGGCCATCACCGCCGCTTGCAACAGGCCTGCTGCTTCCACCCGCGCCCCCGTCAAATTCTTCGCAGCGGCAAGATAATGCTTCGCGGCGCTGGACTCTTCTGCTTCCAGCCGGGCCAGCCCCGCCACTCCCTGATCGAGCGCCGCCAGCCTGGCGCGCAAAGTCTCGAGCAAGCCGGGCAATTCGGCGACCGCAACCTGGTGTTTCCTTGCGGCGGCCCGAAGCGCGAACAAACGCTCCTCGGTGGCTTCCAGCAATCGCGGGTTCGGTTCGGCAAGTTCGGCGAGGCGCGCGATGGCTTGCTCGGCCTCCATCATCGCGTCCTCGGCGCGTTCCAGCGCGGCCAGAGCCGGGGCCGCCGTCTGGTCGGTCTCGGTCACCAGCTTGCCAAGCGCGCGCGCCGCGGCTCGTAATGCGTTCAGCGGGTTGGCCGCCCGCCGGTCGCGCGGCGTAAGCTCGCTCTGTGCCGAGGCAATCGCTTCGGCGCGGCGCTCGGCGGCTTGCAATGATTGGCGCGCCTGCGCAAGCGTCGTTTCCTCGCCAGGTGCTGCCGCAAGCTTGGCGAGTTCGTCCACCGCGTGACGCAACCATTCTTCCTCGCGCGCTGCCCGCTCCAGCGTGGTTCGTGCCTGTTCGAGCGCGTCGCGAATGTTCCGCCAGTTCTTCCACGCTTTGCTTACCGTCTCGACGCGCTCAGGCGGCACGCCGAACGCGTCGAGCAGCCCGGTGTGGGTGGCCTGATCCGCCAAGCCTTGCTGTTCGTGCTGGCCTTGCACCTCGACCAGTGTCGCGCCCAACTGGCGCAAGAAGGCCACGCCGACCTGCCGGTCATTGACAAAAGCACGCGAGCGGCCGTCGGTGCCGATCTGCCGCCGCAGCAGCAACTGGTCCTCGCGCGGGATATCCTGTTCATCCAGCATTGCCCAGGCCGGATGGCTGCCTGCGAGTGTAAAGCACGCGCTGACAGCGGCGCTGGTTGCACCATGGCGCACCAACCCCTGCTCCGAGCGCATCCCCAGGGCGAGACCCAGGCTATCGAGCAAAATCGATTTGCCGGCGCCGGTCTCGCCAGTAAGCACAGTCAGGCCGGGGCCGAAACTCAGTTCCAGCCGCTCGATCAGCACCACATCGCGGATCGAGAGCTGCGTGAGCATTCGCAGGTTCGGATCAGAACAGCCGCTCGAAGAAGCCCGGCGATTCGGTCTTGCCGTTCTTGTCCGGCACCACGCCGTTGTCGATCAGCAGAGCGTACGCCTTTTGGTACCACTCATTGCCCGGATAATTATAGCCGAGCACGGCGGCGGTCTTCCTCGCTTCGTCGGGCAGGCCCATCGCCAGATACACCTCGGTGATGCGTTCCAGCGCCTCGGGAGTGTGGTTAGTGGTCTGATAATTGGCCACCACGATCTGGAACCGGTCGAGCGCCGCGACGTAGAGATGCTGCCCCTCGTACCAGCGTCCCACCGCCATCTCCTTGCCCGCCAGATGGTCGCGGCAGAGGTCGAGTTTCAGCTTCGCGTCACGGGCGTAGTCGGTATCCGGATAGTGCGAGATCACATCGTTCAGTGCATCAAGCGCCTTTTGCGTGTTGGCCTGATCGCGCTGGATGTCCGAGATCTGCTCGTAATACGAGAGCGCGCGCAGATAATATGCGTAAGCGGTATCAGAGTTCGACGGGTGTAGCTGGATATAGCGCTCGAGCGCCGAAACGGCATCGTCGTAATCGCCACGCTTATATTCGGCGTAGCCGTGCATCAACTGCGCCTTGGTGGACCAGGTGGAGTAGGGATAATTCTGCTCCACCGCGTCGAAACGCGTCACCGCATCGGCATATCTTCCGGACTGCAAACTATCGATTCCAGCGTTGTAGAGCTCGTTCGGCGGCAGGCTGGCCAAATCAGTGGTGAGGCCAAGGCGCTCGTCACCTTTCTTCGAGCAGCCGCCCAACAGACCGGCTCCCAACAGGCTAACCAAGGCCAGCGCAGGCAACAAACGACGCACGGCAATCGACAACATCATCATTCAGGCTCCCTTGGCCGCCGCTTACGGCAGTGTGGGGCTTATCGCAATGTGGGGGTAAAGGGAAGCTACCGCGACGTGAAGCTTTGCTCGGGTACTATCACGCGGCTTGGGACAGGCCACCGAACCCGATCACGTAATTCGCGCGGTCTGCGAACAGCGCCCTAAGCAGCCGGTTATTCAGTCCGTGTCCGGGGCGATGGGCGCGGTACTTGCCGTGGATCGCTGCCCCCGCCAGGTAAAGATCGCCGACTGCGTCAAGCATCTTGTGACGCACGAATTCATCGGGTGTCTGCAGGCCGGCCGGATTGAGCACCCGGTCGCCGTCTACCACCACGGCATTGTCGAGGCTGCCGCCGCGCGCAAGTCCGGCCTTGCGCAGCGCGTCGATTTCGGCAGCCATCGCGAACGTGCGGGAACCAGCCAATTCGTGACGGAAAGTTTCATTGGTGAGGTCAAGCCACAGTGACTGCCTGCCGATTACGCTCGCAGTGAAGTCGATCGAAACTTCCATGCGTAAGCCAGGGTCGTTCGAAGGCAGCAGCTCGGCAAATCCGGCGCCTTCCTCAACCCGCACTGGCCGCAGAACTTCGATCACGCTGGCGGTTTCAAGCTGGTCCACCAATCCCGCGCAATCGAGCAGAAACAGGAACGGCGCCGCCGATCCGTCAAGCACGGGAATTTCCGGGCCATTCACCTCGACCACGGCATTGGTCACACCGGCTGCCGAGAGTGCAGCCATCACATGTTCTACCGTGCCCACGCGGGCTTCGGAAGCGCCCTCGGGTGACAGCAAAGTGCAAAGCCGCGTATCCGACACCAAATCAAACCGGGCAGGGAAGGAAACTCCCAGATCGGACCGCCGGAATACGATGCCGCTACCCGCCGCCGCCGGGTGCAACGTCAGCGATACTTCATGTCCGGAATGCAGTCCAACTCCCATGCATCCGATAGCATGAGCCAAGGTACGCTGGCGCCGCGACATCGATAGGCCGGATCCGGAGGGCGCCGAACCGGGTGCTGCGAGAAATTTTTCGGCAAGCCCGTCCATCTGTAGATTTCGCCTTTTGCGGTATCGCGACGGATCGGAACATAGTGCAGCGCAGCGCGCCGAGGCCAGTCAAGCTTTGTTGCTGAATATTTCCCTGCAAGGCCTTAATATAACGGCTTTTCTCCGCGGCCAGCGGTAACGATAGCAGCGGTCGTCGGTGATGGCACGTTAAGAAAGGAGAAGGCGGGGGCTTTGCCCCCTCGACCCCCATTGGGGTCTGGGGCATCCAGGCCCCAGCGGGGTCCAGGGGCAGAGCCCTTGGCCTTCCTCTTTTCCTAACCTGCCACTCCCACTCGCCGTTGCTACTACGACGACTGCCGCCGCAGGAACGCTGGGATATCGAGGCCGGCTTCGTCAGCCGCCGCCGGGGCAGGCGGCGTGTAGCGCGGAGCGGGCGCGGGTTGGGCGGCGGGCGGCGCCGGTTCCGGCGCGGGTGCGGGCGCCGCCGGGCGGCGCATGGCTCCGGTTACCAGGCCGAACAGGCCCACGCGCGGCGGCGGGAGAGGTTGGCTCGGGGTGGCGAACAGCGCCGAGGAGCGGGGCACCACGGGCGGCGGCATCACCGGGGCGACTGCGCGAGGTGCGACGTGCGGTGTAAGCTGAGGCGCCGTGAGCGGGGGTGTCTGAACAGAGACCTCGGCCAACACGGTGGCGCCGGCGGAGGGAGCGCGCAGCGGCTGCGTTACCACCGGTTCGATATGCGGCTGTGGCGCGGCCTGGGGAAGCGACTGGACCGGCGCATTGACGGCGATGGCCTCGGTCGGGATTGCGACTCCGCCGCCCACCGCCACCAGGCGCGGACGCGCGCTTTCGGTTTGCGGCTGGGTGTCGATGCCGGTGGCGACCACCGACACGCGGATGCGGCCGCAAAGGTGCTCGTCGATCGCCGAACCGAAGATGATGTTGGCGTCTTCGGCAACTTCCTGGCGGATGCGGTTGGCGGCTTCATCGACCTCATACAGCGTCATGTCCGGGCCGCCGGTGATGTTGATCAGCAGGCCGCGCGCGCCGGCCATCGAGGTATCCTCCAGCAGCGGGTTGCTGATCGCGGCTTCGGCGGCGAGGATCGCGCGGTTTTCGCCGTCGGCCTCGCCGGTGCCCATCATCGCTTTGCCCATCTCGTGCATCACCGAACGAACGTCGGCGAAGTCGAGATTGACCAGGCCCGGGGTGACCATCAGGTCGGTGATGCCGCGGACGCCCATATACAGCACCTGATCGGCCATCTTGAAGGCTTCCTGCCAACTGGTGCGCTCGGTGGCCAGCCGGAACAGATTCTGGTTCGGGATCACGATCAGCGTGTCGACGTATTGCTGCAGCTCGGCGAGGCCGGCGTCGGCCGAACGGGTGCGGCGAATGCCCTCGAAGGTGAAGGGCTTGGTGACCACGCCGATGGTGAGAATACCGCGCTCGCGGGCCATCCGGGCGATCACCGGGGCGGCGCCGGTGCCGGTGCCACCACCCATGCCGGCGGTGATGAACAGCATATGCACGCCGTCAAGATGCCGCGCGAGCTCGTCCGAAGCTTCCTCCGCGGCAGCGCGACCGATTTCAGGCTTGGCACCCGCGCCCAGCCCTTGGGTGAGGTGTGGTCCAAGCTGGATACGGCGATCCGCGCGGCTATGGGTCAGCTGCTGCGCATCGGTGTTAGCCACCACAAACTCGACGCCCTGCAGGTTGGCGATGATCATGTTGTCGACAGCGTTGGTGCCACCGCCGCCGACCCCGATCACGGTGATGCGCGGGGTGAAATCGGTGTGCATTTGCTGCTGGATGGTAAGGTTCAGGGTCATTTCGGTCTCCCCTTCGGGAACGTCGCTAAAGCGGGTGGGTGGGAATGCGGTCAGGCCAGCGCTGCGAGTTGCTCGGTTACGAGTGCAATCGCAGAAAGCTCAGGATTCGGTCCAGTACTCCGGGCGAAGATTTTGGGTCATTTTCGAGATGGACCAGACTGCGGCCGTCGCCGGCGGCGTAAGCAAGCAATCCGGTGGCGGTAGCGAAAGAAGGTCCGGTGGCGGCTTCAGGCAGTCCGCGAATGCCGAGCGGACGGCCCAGCCGGACCTGGCGGTTCAGAATCCGAGCGGCGAGTTCGCGGACCCCGATCAATTGGCTGGCGCCTCCGGTGAGCACCACGCGGCCGTCCGCGGCTGGACCGAGGCCGGCGTGCTCCAGGCGGTCGCGCAGCAGCTCGAAAATTTCCTCGAGTCGCGGTTTGATGATGCCGACCAGCATGGAGCGCGGGACCCGCTGATATTGATGGTCTTCCTCGCCGACCAGGGGCACCGGAAGCATCTCAAGGTCGTCGTCGGGCGAGGATTGCAGGTTGCCGTAGAGCGTCTTCAGCCGCTCGGCGTTGGCAAGCGACGTGGATAGCCCCTGTGCCAGATCGGCGGTAACGCGCACGCCGCCGACCGGCAATTGCGCGGTGTGGAGCAGATGGCCTTCGGAAAACACTGCCAGGCTGGTGGTGCCGCCGCCCATGTCGATCACCGTGGCGCCAAGTTCCCGCTCGTCTTCCACCAGGGTAGCGAGTCCGGCGGCGTAGGGTGCGGAGACATGATCGGCGATGCTGAGCTCGGTGCGTCCGATCGCGGCTTCGAGGTTGCGCAGTGGTCCTTGTGCCGCGTCGAGCAGATGGAGTCGCGCGGTAAGCTGATCGCAATGCAGCCCGGTGGGATCGCGCGCCCCTTCGGTTTCATCAGCCGAGAAATCGATCGGCATGCAATGGATCACCTCGCGTCCTTCGGCGCGCGCGCGAGACTGGCCCTCGCGCGCAATTTGGCGGACATCGTGTGCGGTAACCGCCCGGCCGCCGATCGGCCATTGGACATGAAACAGCCGGCTTTGCGGCTGCCCGCACGACAGATTGACCGTGATGCGCGACAAATGGTGGTCGGCCATGTCCTCGGCCTGCGCCACCGCGGCGCGGATCGCGCGTTCCGCGGCCTCGATGTCGGTGATGCCGCCGCCGCGCACGCCCTGACCGCGCTGCCAGCCGAAGCCGAGCACGCGCAGGGTCTGATCGCTTTCGGCGCGTCCGATCAGGCAGGCGACCTTGGTGGTGCCGACATCGAGCGCGCCATAGATCCCGCCGCGGGTCATGCGTGGCCGGGCGACGGGCTCGCGTTCGGATGGCGGCGTTAATAGACGGTGGGAGAGTTCGTTCATTGGGCCCCCTTGGCGGGCGCGGGCGCGCTCGACGGCTTGACATGCGCGGACGCGCTCGACGGCTTAATACGCGCGGACGCGCTGGCCGGTTTGGTTGCGGCGGCGGCGCTGGGATTGGTGGCGGGAGTGATCGTCGGGGCCGGCGTATCGCGAAGCCGGATCACGAGTTTATCAGGCTGACGCAGGTCGATCGCGGCGAGCGGCCGTTCGAACAATTTGTACTGGGCTTCAAGCTCAGCGAGGCGCGTGAGGGCTGCCGGTGCGTGATCCTGCGGCAGCAACACTTCGGTTCCGTTCGAGAGAAACAGATCCCAACGCCGGTTGCCGACCCGCACCATCGCGGTGACCAGCTTTTGGACGGCGGGCTCAGTTCCCAGCGCGTCGAGCAACTCCGGGGCGGCTTCTGGCGCGCCTTCGCCGACGACCAGCGGCAATTGCTTGAAATTCGCCACGGCAACGTCGGGCAGCGGCCGGCCGGAACGGTCGATCAGAACGAACCTGTCCTCGTGCTGCCAGATCGCGAAGGCGTCGTGCTCGGTGAGGTCGACTTCCAGAGTGTTTGGCAGGCGGCGCTCAACCGTAGCCTGGGCGATCCAGGGGATCTGCATCAGGCGGTCGCGAGCGGCCTCCAGCGGGTAGTTCAGAATCGGCACCCCGATCAGTGGAGCACCTGGGGAAGGCGCGAGGGCAGCATCGATCAGGGCCTGTGGGGTCTGCTTCTGGTGCAGGATTTCGACATGTTCGATTTTGAGGCCGGTCGCGACGCCGAGTTCGTCGCGCACACGGGCCATCATGCCGCTGGGGTTGGTGCTCTGGCCGAGTGCCAACAGCAGCAATAGTAGCAAGGCGCCCGAAATCACCGCCGAGATCGGGCCCGCGAGCTTGATCAGCTGACGGCGCCGGATTTCGATTTTGCTCGGACGCTTGTCGATCATCCGCGGGTTACGCTGCGCGCTGCGTGGCGGATTCCCCGACGGGGAGCTGCCCGACGACGAGCGTTTGAGCGAGGGCGGCTGGGTTGCTATCCGCGGCATGAGGCGTTCTCCACCATCCAGACGCACAAAGCGGAGAAGTCGATGCCGCAATGGGCGGCCTGCTCGGGCAGCAGCGACAGGGGTGTAAGGCCGGGCTGGGCATTGGTCTCCAGGATCACCAGCCGGCCGGGTTCGCCTTTGGTATCGTCGTAGCGGAAGTCGGTGCGACTCGCGCCACTGAGGCCCAACACCTGGTGGGCCTTCAGCGCCAATTCGCAGGCAAGCGCCGCCGTTTCTACCGGGATCGGCGCCGGCAGGACGTGGCGCGAACCGCCTTCCTGGTATTTGGATTCGTAGTCATAGAAGGCATGGCTCGCGGTGATCTCGGTGACAGCGAGCGCCCGGTCGCCCAGCACGCCGACGGTAAGTTCACGGCCGGGGATGAATTCTTCCACCAGGGCGAGCGGGCCGTAGTGCCAGTTGCGGGCGATCTCCTGGCGGCGATTATCGCCGGCGAACAGGATTTCGACTCCGATCGAGGAGCCTTCGTTAATCGGCTTCACCACGTAAGGCAGCGGTAACGGGTCAGCATCGGCAAGCTGCGCGGGGCTGACGAGCTTTCCTATCGCCACCGGCAAACCGGCCTGGACGAAGATGGCGCGGGCGACGGATTTGTCCATCGCCATCGCCGAAGCCCGCACGCCCGAGTGGGTGTAAGGAACGTTGAGCCACTCCAACACGCCCTGGATCGCGCCGTCTTCACCCCAGCGGCCATGCAGCGCGTTGAACACCACGTCGGGGCGCGGCGTGAGGGCGG
>Ga0302311_10005720_pt1 | contig 13051 bp, 10 predicted proteins | sample III_Palsa_N1_3_FD_200449 | JGI IMG/M metagenome (GOLD analysis project Ga0302311, IMG submission 200449) | Peat permafrost microbial communities from Stordalen Mire near Abisko, Sweden - III_Palsa_N1_3 | ecosystem: Environmental > Terrestrial > Soil > Palsa > Peat permafrost | place: Sweden... | reverse complement strand
GCCACAGCCGTCGCCAAGACCGCCAGCCGCGAATTGCTCAAGCCGGGCGGTATCGTCACGACGCCGCTCGACACCGGTCAACAGTGGGATTCACCCAACGGCTGGGCGCCTCTGCAGTGGATTGCCGTCGCGGGACTGCGTCACTACAGCCAGGCGGCCTTGGCGGAAACGATAGCCTGCCGCTGGATGGTCAACGTCGACCAAGTCTATCGGCGCAGCGGCAAACTGGTCGAGAAGTACAATGTCATCGACCCCGGCGGCGGCGGTGGCGGCGAGTATCCGCTGCAGGACGGATTCGGCTGGACCAATGGCGTGATGCGCACGCTGATCGCCCTGTACCCGGCTGAGGCCGGCTATTCCTCGCCCGGCCAATGTGCCGTGCAGTGACCCCGCGGGACCCACGGCAGACTGCAACTTTTCCCGGCCGGCGGTGTTATGGGTGTAAACGAACACACTCCAGTGCAAACGCAACCCACGAGCCTAAGCCGCTCAGCCGAGTTTACGACCTTCATGCGTGCCTATCAGGATATGGTTTTCTCGACCGCCGCCCGCTTGGTGGGAAACGATGCGCAGGCGGCGGATATTGCCCAGGAGGTGTTCCTCAGGGCCTATGAGCATTTTTCTCATCTGCGCAGCAGCGAAACGGCCGGTGGCTGGCTCAAGACCGTTGCAACCAATCTGACGCTCAACCACTTGAGCCGCTATCGCAAGCGCTGGCGGCTGTTTTCCGAGATGAGAAGCGACTCCTCCGAGCAGGCGCCCGAGTTCGAGGCGAACCTGCCGCTGCCGGATACGCTGCTCGCCGATCTTGACGCGGAGCAACGCCGCACGGCGATTGACGAGGCGTTGCGGCGGCTGCCGGAACATCAGCGCGTGCCGCTGGTGCTGTATCACTTCGAGGAGCTGTCGTACCAGGACATCGCCGCCCGGCTCGGCGCCTCGCTTGCCAAGGTCAAGACCGATATTCGACGCGGCCGCGCAGCTTTGCTGCCGATGCTGCAGTCCAGCGGCATCGCCCCATGAGCCAAGGTCCCGACACCGAACAGGCACTGGAGCGGCTCATCGGCAGCGCGCTGCGGGAACTGCCGCTGCGCCAGGCGCCGCCCGCCTTGGAATCGCGAGTCCTCGAGGAACTGGAGCGCCGCGCCGCGTTGCCCTGGTGGAGCCGCAGCATTGCGCACTGGCCGCTCGCGGCTCGCGCAGCATTCGTGGTGCTCTGCACCGGCCTGGCCGGCGCTGCGCTGCTCGCCGCCCCGTGGGCCGCGACCGGGCTCGAGTGGCTGCAAGAATCCGCCGCATCGATGCCATTGGCGCACGAGGTCGTGGTGCTTACCAGCATTGCCGGCGAGCTGCTGGCGCTGTTCGCGCGAACCGTCCCGCCGGTCTGGGTGCATGACGCGTTGACGCTCAGCGTGCTGCTGTATGCGGCATTTTTCGGTCTCGCGATTGCAGCCTATCGCACGCTTTATCTTCGCCCGGGAATTGCAGGAGATGGATCATGACGTTCTTCAAATCGCGATTCTTGCCGCCGATAGAGCCGCTGTACCTCACCTTGCTCGCGATGCTGCTGGTGGTGAGCGCAGCTACGCACGCGGACAGCACGACAGCGGATGCAACCTCCGATGCGCCGGCTTCGGCTCCCGCGATCTCAACCGATGAGCCGGTGCATTCGAGCCGGCATCATCGCCGCAACAATGACTTGGTCAGTATTGGGCACGGCTCAGTTCTGCCGCGCGGCGAGCAGGCCGACTCCGTGGTGTCCATATTGGGTTCCTCCACCAGCGACGGAGACGCGGCCACGGTCGTGTCGGTGCTTGGCAATACCCGCGTCACCGGACCGTTGAGCGATAGTGCCGTGGCGGTTCTGGGCAATACCTATATCGACAGCGAAATTGACGGCGATGCGGTTGCCGTGCTCGGAAATGTCGAGCTGGGGCCGAATGCGCGGATCGGCGGCGACGTGGTCGCGGTCGGCGGCATCGTCAAGCGTGATCCGGCCGCGATCATTCACGGCGATGTGCAAAGCATTGCCGGCAGTGTTGCGGGGTTCGGCTGGCTTCAACCCTGGATCGAGAACTGCCTGTACTACGGACGCCCGCTGGCCTTTGCGCCGGGAGTCGGCTGGGCTTGGCGCCTGGCGCTTGCCTGTTTGGCGCTGTATGTCGGCATCGCTCTGCTGTTTCGCCCGGCCGTGATGCGTTGCGTGCAGACAATGGAAGCGCGACCCGGCATGACGGTGCTGGCCGCGTTGCTGAGCCTGCTGGCCATCCCGGTACTTTTGGTGCTCCTTTGTATTACTGTGATCGGAATTGCGGCGGTGCCGTTTATCCTGTTCGCGCTGCTGTGCCTGGGGTTTTTCGGCAAGGCCGTCATGCTGGCGTGGCTGGGCCGGCGCTGCATCGGCGGACACGCCGAGGGACCGCGCGCCAATCCCGCCTTCGCCGTGCTGGTCGGCGGCCTCATCGTGCTGGTGCTGTACCTCGTGCCGGTGCTGGGCTTCGTGGTGTTCAAGTTGCTGGGTCTAATGGGCCTGGGAGTCGTCGTGTACACGCTGGTGCTCACCGCGCAGGCTCACCGGGCCGCCAAGGATGCTGCGCTTCATGCGCAAGCGTCCACGCCTTCGCCAGCGGTCGCAGCTGCGCCGAGTGCAGCTGCGGCGATGCCGCTGAGCAGCGCTACCAGCGCGACCGCTGCCGCAGCGACGCCTGCGCCCGAAGCCACGCTGGCGCCTGAAGCCACGCCGGCGCCCAGCGCAGCCACTGCGCCGGCAGCGGCTGCGGCAACGCCGGCAGTAACCGCGGCACTGCCGCGCGCGGGCTTCTGGATCCGAATGGTGGCGCTGCTGCTGGATGCGGTGCTGGTGGGCATGGTCTTAGGCGTGCTGCATCACTCACATAACGTCGAATTGGTCGCGTTGGCAGCGTACGGCGCCATCATGTGGAAAATGCGCGGCGCAACCATTGGCGGAACCGTGTTCGATCTTCGTGTGGTGCGCCTGGATGGGCGCGCAGTCGATTGGGAGACGGCAATCATCCGGGCGCTGGGCTGCTTCCTATCCCTTGCAGTGGCCGGCCTTGGGTTCTTCTGGATTGCTTTCGACCATGGGAAGCAGGCCTGGCACGATAAGATCGCCGGCACCGTGGTGGTGCGGGTGTCGCACGGCGCGCTGAAAAGCTAGCCCCGAAATTCGGGGCTAGCGGCCTACGGCTGAATCTAGCGGCCTACGGCTGAATCTAGCGGCCTACGGCTGAATCTAGCGGCCTACGGCTGAATGACGATGTTATTGTGAACCGAGCTAACGCCCTCGGTGTTTTTCGCCGTCAATTCTGCAACATCACTGGCGTCCCTGGTCGGTGCGTGGCCGCTGAGCCAGACCACGCCTTGATCGTCGGTGTCGACCTTGATGTTCGTGAGCGTCGACATGTGCTTTGCCGCCAATTTCGTCTTGACCTTGGTGGTGATCACCGAATCCTTCACAAAGTGGGTGGAATCGGTGGCCGTGCCTTGATCGGCGGCCGCTATCGACATCATGTACAGCGGGGTCGTTGCTACCAAGGCAGTCAATATGAGTTTCTTCATTGTTGTGTCTCTACAGCTATTAAGATGGCAGCAGCATGAGGCGCCGGCGGCGCAGCGTCTGTAGGTGCGCTCGCGCACCTGCTGACAGCGCAGTCCGACAGTCATGAGGGCCGCTTCAGCCGCGCTCCGGGCAGCGCAGCACGGGATATAAATTGTAATTCTCGTCCCAGGACGAGTGCCGGCGCAGGAAGAACTCGAGGCGCGCGTGGGCGTCACGGGCGAACTCCGGATCGGTCAATCGGCGCTCGAATTCAATTGCCAATCGCGGATCGGCTGCCGCCATGTCGCGCGCGATTTGCTCGGCCACGTACGGCTCCATATGTTCCTTCTGTTCGAAGCAGGCATTGAAATAGCCCCAAGCCGCGAGCGAGTCGGGTGCCTGGGGCTCCAGCAGCGCCAGCACCAGCCGGGCCAGCGGCTGTGCTACGGGTACGAACAGCGCGCCGGCGCCGATATCCCGGGTCTCGCTGCGCCAGTCCCCGTCGAGAGTGAGCCGCATGCGCCCCTCGAACGGCGCCGCAGAGAACTGCGCGCGGGTTGCGCGAAACGCATCGATCGCGGCGCCGCCGCGGCCTGAAGTCAGTGTGAGATAGCTGATGCCGTGCAGATCGAGCTTTGCGCCAACCAGCGCTGCGTAACCGGGGGGCACGAAGTAACCGCCGAGCGGTGCCGTCACGGTCAGCGACGGGTGCACCTGCTTGCGGTAGGGAACGCGCCAGAGTTGCGGCGTCTTGGGATCGTAGACGGTGACCAGGTTACCGGAGATCGGCGAAGGCGAGCGCGTATATGCGTAGCCGCGAAATTCGATCAGCTCCGAGCCCGCGACATCGGCGCGCGCATCGATGGCCGCGCCCGCCTGCGTGGGCTCGCGCCATCCGGAGGCATAGTCGAGTACTACCTCGCGGCCGCCGAGCTGCGCCGCCGCGGCATCCGCCTCGAGCGCCGCCGCCAACCACGCCGAACCATGCGCCGCGACCAATTCGGCGAGGCCGACGATGCAATTGCGCGTCACCGCGACGCGCCTGGCGTAATTCTTCCAGGAATGGGTCTCCACCAGCATGGTGAAGCGATTGCGTTGCGGGAAATAGCCGGTTGAAAAGCGCGGTGAATACACCGTGAGCAGGAACCCCGACATTGGATCGTCGCTGATCGCGAGGTCCGGGTAGAACGGCAGCGGCAGCGAGCCGTGATGCGCGAGCTTGGCGATCAATTCGTCACGCAACTGAAGTCCAATGGGACGCAGCCGCTCATCGCCCTGATTGATGGGCTCCACTTGAATGGAAACATCGGGCTCGAAGTCCGCGCCATCCGTGACGTGCAGGTCCGCGCACAGCAGCGGATCCCATGCGTCGATCAGGCGCAGCATCGCCTGCATTTCGGGAGCCGCGGCTTTCAGGTAGTCGCGGTTCAGATTCAGGTTCTGGGCGGTGGTGCGCCAGCCGGTTTCGCGCGGACCATTCTGGTTCGGCCGGTTCCAGCGGCCGACGCGCTCATGTCCATCCACGTTGAAGGCCGGGACGAATAAAAGCGCGATATGCTCGAGCGCGCTCGCGGCGCAGGACCCCGAGAGCATCTCGCGCAGCGCAATGAAGCCGGCGTCCTTGCCGTCACTCTCGCCGGGATGGATGCCGGCCTGAATCATCAGCACCGGAATCCTTGCCTGGCGCAGCGAGTGGGCGGAAAGCGCCACGCGCGAGACGATCAACGCCTGCATCGCGCGCCGCTCGGCGGAGCGGCCGAATTCAAAGCAGCGTACGGCGTCCGGCCAGGTGCGCGCGAACGCCGCGCACAGCGCCGCCACTTCGTCGCTGCGCCCGGTTTCTTGGAAGCCGGAGCGTTCGGCCAGCGTCAGCAAGGGATCGGTCGCGGTCACGCAATACCTCCTGCGCGTTCTTCCTCGCGCAGCGTCTGGCTCAAGGACTCACTGCTGTCCCGAAACCAGCCGACCCAGGGGGGTAGTTGCGGCGACTGCCCCGGGTGACCGACCGCCGCCAGCAGCACCGCCGGATCGAGCGGACCGTCCGGCCCTTTGAACACTCCACGGATGAGCACCACGCCGATGACCCGGCCGCGGCGCACGAAGCGATGTTCGATGTAGCCCCAGCGTTGGTCCCAGCCCACGAGCCGCGTTTGAATCTCGACCGATTCAAATAGCCGCATATCGCGGCGAAACTTGGCGATGGCATCGCCCACGACCGGGAACGCGCGCGCCCGGCGCGCGACGCGCAGCAGGCCGGTCAATGAGAACCAGTGGATGCGGCCAATATCGGCAAGCGACAGATAGCGGCCGTTGTTGACGTGAAGATTGATATCCAGATCGTTCGGCCAGGCGCGTAACATAATGCGCGTGGTCGAGAGCAAGCCGACCTTGGGCGCGCCGATCAGGCTGAAGCCGGCGCCGATCAAGCGCAACCACGGATACACGGCATTTCCTGGACGTCGGTGATGGTGGTCCGAGTGTAACCGAACTTTAGGAACACGGGCTCGCACGGGCCGTTGCGCGCTGCGGTCCGTGCGCGGTGTAAACTGCATGGCGGCATCAGTTCGGGGGTGATATGGCATCGACGATGTGGGGCGGCCCGGTATTGATCTGCGCCGTGGCGTTGGCCGGCTGTGGCGGCGGAGGCGGAACCTGCCTGTTCAACTGCCCGGTGGGACCGAATACTTATACCCTTGGCGGCGCGGTGAGCGGCTTGGCCGGATCGGGCCTGACGCTAGGCAACAACAATGCTGCCATGGCGAGCATCAGCTATTCGGCCAATGGAAGCTATCCCGCGTTTTCGGTGGGTTACCCCACCGGTACGGCGTACGACGTCACCGTCCTCGTGCAGCCCACCAATCCATCCCAGACCTGTTCGGTGACCAACGGCGTCGGCACGATCGATGCAGCCAATGTCACCAATATCAGCGTCACCTGCACGATCAATCCCGCACAATTCGTCTACGTGACCAACAGCGGCTCGAATGACATCTCGGCTTATGTGGTCGACGCCACCACGGGATTTTTGACGCCAATTAGTGGAACGCCTTTTGCCGCGGGCTCGATGCCCAGTGCAATCGCCGTCGACCCGACCGGCTCGTTCGCCTATGTGACCAATCGGGGAGACGGGACCCTCTCGGCGTATACGATCAATTCCAGCACCGGGGCACTGACGCCGGTCGCGGACTCACCCTATCCGATCGGGGTCGGGCCGTCCTCGGTTGCCGTCGACCCATCCAGCAGCTACGTGTTCGCCACCAGCAGCAGCACCGCGACGGTCGCGGTATTCACGATTAATTCCAGCACCGGAGCGCTGACGGCGGTGAAAGGTTCGCCGTTCCCGACTGGCGCGGGGCCCTCGTTCGTGGCTGTGGGGCCGGTCGAAAGCGGCTCCGAGGGCAGCGTGTTCGTGACCAATCAAAATGCCACGACGGTGTCGCTGTATGAGCTCGATACGAGCAACGGGCTATTGACCTTGACGAGCGCATCGCCGTTGGCGGTGGGTCCCGGCCCGCGAGCGGTGGCGATGGATGCCTCGAACCAATACCTGTATGTGGCAAATGGCGCCTCGAGCAATGTTTCGGCCTTCTCCCAGGTCAACAACGGCGGTGTGTTCAGCGCCATCAACGGCTCGCCGTTCAACACCGGCGGCACTCCCTATGCACTGGCCGTCGATTCGTTCGATAGGTACCTGTTCACCGCAAATTACGCCTCGAACAGCATCTCGGCTTTTAACATTAATGCGCAAACCGGCGCGCTGACGCCGGTCGCCAGCAGCCCATTTGCGACCGGGGACACCCCCACTTGCGTGGCAATCGATCCGGCCGGCAATTTCGTGTTGGTGACCAATTCCGGCTCCGGCACGGTGTCGGTTTACGCCATCAGCGCCAGCAGCGGGGTATTGAGCGCGATCGACGGCTCGCCGTTCGCGGCCGGCTTCCTGCCGTCCGCCGTGGTCATCAGCAGCGCTCCGGCGGGGCGACTGCACTCACTCGGGGAGCGCTAATTGCCTACAAGTGAGGCAATTTCGCTTTCCGTCAAGAAATCCTCGTTTGCCGCCCCAATGCGCCTTGTTTATGTTGGCTCTGGAGCACCCCCGCTCGAATTTGAGGAGCAAGCAGTGAACACACGACGGATGATCTCGGTGTTATTCATCGGTCTCGTGGCCTCGGGCGCGAGCAGCGCGCTTCCCTCCGGCAGCGCAGTGTCATTGACTCAAGCCCCGCTGGTGATGCGCGTGGACAAGGACGAGTTCCGCATCGTGTTCGGAATCGACGGGCAGGCTTGCGGCCAGAACGGCGGCAGCGGCGCGATCCACTACCGGGTCGAATGGAAGACCGCGGACGGAGCCACCCGTTCGGAGACCAAGCAGGTGGGGTACACCGTCTCTCCGCTCGCCAGCCGCACCATCGCGGTCGACCGACAGTACTTCGACACCGCCGAGGGCGCGCACACCACCGAGGTGCTCAAGGTCACCGTGGATCGGATCACCTGTCGCGCCGGAGTAAGCGCCGCCAATTGATCCGGCGCGCAGGCCGCCGGCTTGCGCCGGTTGCCTGGGCCTGCGCATTACGGCTAGGATCGCGGCTCCATGAGCGCGATCCCCCCTTGCACCTGGTCCGGAGTGTTTCCGGCCGCCACCACACAATTCGATCGTAGCCTCGAGGTGGATCTTCGGGCGACGCAGGATGTGCAGGCGGCGCTGGCGCGCGACGGCGTGCATGGGATGGTGCTGCTCGGCACAGTGGGCGAGAACAACTCGCTCGATGCGCAGGAAAAGCGCGCGGTGTTGAAAGCCGCGGTCGAAGCGGTGGGCGGCAAGATTCCGCTGATCGCCGGCGTCTCGGAGTTCACCACTGCATCCGCTGCGGCGTATGCGCGCGATGCCGAGCGCATCGGGCTCGACGGGCTGATGGTGTTGCCGGCCATGGTGTACGTGGCGACGCCCGCCGAGCTGGAGCAGCACTTCCGCGCGGTTGCCGCCGCCACCGCATTGCCCATCATGCTGTATAACAATCCGCCCGCCTACCGGGTGAACATCGGCCTCGAGACTCTCAAGCGCCTCTCGGACGTGGCGAATATCGTCGCGTTGAAGGAGTCCGCGCCCGATCCACGGCGCTTCACCGACGTGATCAACGCGGTGGGCGAGCGGTTCGTGCTGTTCGCGGGCCTCGACGATGTGGTGCTGGAGGGATTGTTGCTGGGCGCCCGCGGTTGGGTCTCCGGCCTCACCAATGCCTTTCCGGCCGAGTCGCTGGCGCTTTATTCGGCATTTCGCGCCGGGGATCTTGAGCGCGCGCGGCGCATCTATCGTTGGTTCATGCCGCTGCTGCACCTGGATGCCGAGCACGACCTGGTGCAGTCGATCAAACTGGCGGAGCAAATCATGGGACGCGGCTCGGAACGAGTGCGAGCGCCGCGTCTGCCCTTGAGCGGCGCGCGGCGCGCACAGGTCAGCGCGATGGTAGAACGCGCGCGCGACAGCAGGCCGGCATGAACTCGATACGCGTCATCGACTCGCACACCGCCGGAGAACCCACACGCCTGGTGCTGGGCGGCTTCCCGGATTTGGGAAGCGGTCCGATCGAAGCACGCGCAGTGCGTTTCCGCGAACACTTCGATCGCTACCGCTCCGCAATCGTGAACGAACCGCGCGGCTCCGACCCGCTCGTGGGTGCGCTGCTGGTGCCTCCTTCGCGCGCGGACTGCCAGTTCGGCGTCATCTTCTTCAACAACGTGGGCACTCTCGGCATGTGCGGTCACGGCACCATCGGCGTGATCGCCTCGCTCGCGCATCTGGGACAGTGTCCGGCCGGCGCTGTGCGGATCGACACTCCGGTGGGTCCGGTGCAAGGATTGCTGCATTCCGACGGCCGCATCGAGGTGGAGAATGTCACGAGCTACCGCAGGGCGCGCCAGCTGACCGTAACGGTGCCCGGGCTGGGGGAGGTCACGGGAGATGTGGCCTGGGGCGGCAATTGGTTCTTCCTGATCGCCGCGCATGGGCTCGAGATCTCGCCCGACAATGTCGAAAAGCTGACCGACTTCGCGTGGCGTGTGCGCCTCGCGCTCGGCGCGCAGGGACACGGTCAGGTCGACCACGTGGAGCTATTTACGCCACGCTCCGAGCGCGCGCCCAGCCGCAATTTCGTGCTATGCCCTGGCAAGGCTTATGACCGCTCTCCCTGCGGCACCGGCACCAGCGCCAAGCTCGCCTGCCTGGCCGCCGACGGTGAGCTGGCCGAGGGAGAACCCTGGATCCAGGAAAGCCTGATCGGCAGCCGGTTCGCGGCGCGCTATCGCTGGGTGGACCGGGCCCGCAACGAGATCGCGCCCACCATCATCGGCAGCGCGTACGTGACCGCCGAGTCGGTATTGCGCTTGGATCCCGCCGATCCCTTCTGCTGGGGCATCGGCGCATGAGGCCGTACTCGTTTCATCCGGCCGTGAGCGCATGGTTTGCGCGCACATTCGATGCGCCGACCCCCGCGCAGCAGCGCGCGTGGCCGGAAATTCAGGCGGGAAACAACGTGCTGGTCGCCGCGCCCACGGGTTCGGGCAAGACCTTCGCGGCGTTTCTCGCGGCGATCGATGAGCTGGTCAAGGAGGGCTTGGACGGCACGCTGCCCGATGAGACGCGCGTTGTGTACGTGTCGCCGCTCAAGGCCCTGTCGAACGACATTCAGCGCAATCTCGAGGCGCCGCTCAAGGGCATCCGCGATGAACTCGTCGCCTTGAACCTGCCCGACGTGGCGATTCGCGCCATGGTGCGCACCGGCGACACCTCGCAAGCCGATCGCGCCCAGATGCGGCGGCGGGCGCCGCACATCGTGGTGACCACTCCGGAATCGCTGTACATCCTGCTGACCTCCAAATCCGGCCGCGAGATGCTGGCGACAGTGCGCAGCGTGATCGTCGATGAGATCCATGCCGTGGCCGGCAATAAGCGCGGCGCGCATCTGGCGCTGTCGCTCGAACGGCTGCAGGCGCTCACCGGCGGCAGGCTCACGCGCATCGGATTGTCGGCCACGCAGAAGCCGATCGCGGAGATCGCCCGCTTCCTGGTGGGCAGCGGCGGCGCGCGCAGCGCCGAATGCGCGATCATCGATACCGGGCACGCGAGAAGCCGCGATCTGGCCTTGGAGATTCCGCCCGCACCGCTCGAGGCAGTGATGTCCGGAGAGGTGTGGACTTTAGTTTATGATCGGCTGGCGGAGCTCATCCGCGAGCATCGCACCACCCTGGTGTTCGTCAATACGCGGCGGCTCTCGGAGCGGGTGGCGCGCCACCTGTCCGAACGCTTGGGCGAGGAGAATGTCACCGCGCACCATGGCAGCCTTTCCAAGGATCGGCGCCTGCGCGCCGAACAGCGCTTGAAGCGCGGCGAGCTCAAGGCCCTGGTGGCGACGGCCTCGCTGGAACTGGGCATCGACATCGGCGACGTGGATCTGGTCTGCCAGATCGGCTCGACGCGCGCCGTGAACGTGCTGTTGCAGCGAGTCGGGCGCGCGGGCCACTCGGTGGGCGGCACCTCGAAGGGCAGGGTGTTTCCGCTGTCGCGCGACGAGTTGGTGGAATGCGCGGCACTCTTGGATGCGGTGCGCCGCGGCGAGCTCGACCAGCTGATCATCGAGGAGACCGCGCTCGACGTGCTGGCACAACAGATCACCGCGGAGGTGTCCGCGCGCGAGTGGCCGGCGGATGCGCTTTTCGACCTGGTGCGCAGCGCCTATCCCTACCGCCAATTGCCGCGCGCAGCCTTCGACGAAACCTTAACTATTCTGGCCGAGGGCTTCAGCACGCGCCGCGGCCGCCATGGGGCGCTCATTCATTACGATGCGGTCAACAAGCAGCTGCGCGCCCGCAAGGGCGGCCGGCTGACGGCGATCACCTCGGGCGGCGCCATCCCCGACAACGCGGATTACAAGGTGATGCTGGAGCCGGAAAGCTCGCTGGTCGGGACGGTGAACGAGGACTTCGCCGTCGAGAGCCTGCAGGGCGACGTGTTTCAGCTCGGCAATGCCTCGTACCGGATCCTGCGGGTCGAGCGCGGCACCATTCGCGTGGAAGATGCGCACGGCCAGCCGCCGTCGATCCCGTTCTGGCTGGGAGAGGCGCCCGGCCGCAGCGATGAATTGTCCGCGGCGGTGTCGCGCTTGAGATCCGAGGTCGGGCGGCTGCTGGAGCAGGGCGCCGGCGCGGCACGGCACTGGCTGACCGAGGAGGTGGGCCTGGATGAGGCCGCCGCGCTGCAGATCGTCGAGTATCTGGCCGCAGGCCGCGCGGCGCTGGGTGTGCTGCCGACGCTCGAGACCATCGTGTTCGAGAGATTCTTCGACGAATCCGGCGGCATGCAGCTCATCATCCATTCGCCCTACGGCAGCCGCGTGAATCGCGCCTGGGGCCTGTCGCTGCGCAAGCGCTTTTGCCGCACGTTCAACTTCGAATTGCAGGCGGCGGCGACCGAAGATCACATCGTGCTGTCGCTGACCGAGTCGCACAGCTTCGAGCTTGCGGAGGCGGCGCGCTATCTGCACTCGAACACGGTGCGCCAGGTGTTGATACAGGCGCTGTGCGCCGCGCCGATGTTCGAGGTGAGGTGGCGCTGGAACGCGGGCATCTCGCTGGCGCTGCCGCGCTTCCGCGGCGGCAAGAAAATCCCGCCGCAGATCGCGCGCATGAATGCGGAGGATCTGCTGGCATCGATTTTTCCGGATCAGGTGGCGTGTGCCGAGAATCTGCCGGGTGAAATCGAGGTGCCCGATCATCCGCTGGTGCGCCAGACCATCCGCGATTGTTTGGAAGACGCGATGGACATCGATGCCTTCGAGGGCCTGCTGCGCAAGCTCGAGAACGGCAGTGTTCGGGTGGTGGCGCGCGATCTGACCGAGCCCTCACCGCTGGCGCTGGAAGCCTTGACCGCGCGACCCTATGCGTATCTGGACGATGCGCCCCTGGAAGAGCGGCGCACTCAGGCCGTGATGAGCCGCCGCTGGATCGATCCGGCATCCGCCGCCGATTTAGGCAAGCTCGATGGCGCCGCGATCGAGCGAGTGCGCGAGGAGGCGTGGCCGGATGCCGGCACCCCCGACGAGCTGCACGACGCGCTGCTCTGGCTGACCTTCCTGACCGAGGAGGAAGCGCGGCGCAATCCTGACTGGCCGGCGCTGCTGGATGCATTGGCGGCGCAGGGCCGGGTGATGCGCGCGAGCGTCGGGAGCCTCAGCTGCCTGTGGGTGGCGGTGGAACGGCGCGGCCTGTTCGAGCCTGCACCAGTGACCGATGAGGCCTTGGTCGAAGTCGTCCGCGGCCGGCTCGAGGGATTGGGGCCGGTCACGGCCTTGGCCCTGGCTGAGTCGTTGGGCGTGGCGGTGTCGCGCATCGATATTGCGCTGGCGGCACTGCAGGGCGAGGGATTCGCAATGCGCGGCCGGTTCACCCCAGACGCGCTCGACGAGGAGTGGTGCGAACGGCGGTTGCTGGCCCGCATCC
>Ga0302311_10005717_pt1 | contig 13055 bp, 14 predicted proteins | sample III_Palsa_N1_3_FD_200449 | JGI IMG/M metagenome (GOLD analysis project Ga0302311, IMG submission 200449) | Peat permafrost microbial communities from Stordalen Mire near Abisko, Sweden - III_Palsa_N1_3 | ecosystem: Environmental > Terrestrial > Soil > Palsa > Peat permafrost | place: Sweden... | reverse complement strand
GCGGCCGTCCGCGTCAAGCAGGTGTCCGCTCGTAGGCGTCATCGGCAACAGACCGTCTGTGTGGAGGAAGTCGCCGAGTTGGTTGATGAACGCGGTGTGAGCCGCTGGGCTCGTCGCAATCATTTGTCGGAACGCTGCTATCAAAGTGCGTTCGGCAATGTCCAGGTCCCAGTTCGCGCCACCCTCACGGTGCCAGGCGAGCATCCCAACATGGCAATCGGTGAGAGTGTAGAGGTTCAACAAGCCTTCGTTACGACAACCCGCGGCGAACGGGAGAGCCGCGAGGCGCGGGATATCTTCGCAGGCGGCTTCAAGGGCCGCCATCTTGGCAAGCTCCCACCGCTCATCGTCGAGCTTGGTCTTCACCCATTGGAGGCGGAGGTTCCCGTCACCATCATACAGCGTGCTGTAACCGCGGCCGACGTAAGGATCAGGGATCGCGTGGGTCATGTCAGCTTCAGGTGCAATTCCATGGGCCGCTGCGCGTTTCCGCATGGCCGCGATAGCCTTACTCACCGACTTGTGGTGAACGCCTAGGGCACTCGCTATCTTGCGATGACTGGTACCGCCGACCAGGTCACGGACAATATTCCGCTGTCGATCAGTGACCGCGAAATCCATAAGGTGGCTGTAGTCAGGCATCAGGCTTGTCCTTTCAGGAGAGCGGCATAATCCTCCAGCCGCAGCACGACGAGTGTATCAGTTCTATCCGCCTTTATGAAGAGGGCGTCGTTTCCGGGGAGCCAGCCAAACAGGTCAGTCCAGGCGCGCTTACGGGTCTTGCACTCGATCTTGCGCCCCATCACGCGAAGGTCGGACCCGTACTCACCGCCCGCGGCACCAGACAGAGGCACGCGGCTGGCGTCCATCTCAAGTTCCTTGAGACGGTTCACACAGTCCCGCTCGAAGCGGTCGCCCTTTTCGCGGCTACGATTTGGCATATGCCCTCACTTCTTGTATCTGGAACCCGCCCAGCACTCAGCGTCAACGGGTATGGCAATGTTGCACGCCCAGCCAGGACGATCAAGCATAATCTGCTTCAAGACCGCCGGATCGGCACGATTTTCCTCTACCTGACTGACAATCTCGTCGTGGACAGTCAGGACCACAGGCATCTTCTCCGCCTCGCATTTGAACATGGCGTTGACCAGAAGATCGCGGGCGAGACCCTGGGCTACGTTCTCGGTGAGCAGGCCGCCGAACGCCTTGATCGTCACCCACTTGCCTGCCTTGCGCGCCTGGTAGGTGAACCCTTCCCGAACGTCGGTCTCGTCCCACGGCATAGCCTCGCGCACCGGCTGCGGATTAAAGTACCAGAGCTTCCGGCCGGAAGGCAGGCGCATAGTAAGCCATAGGTCTTCCATCTGAAACAGGCATCCATAGGCTTCGTGCGAGCGGCGATCCCACACAGTCCGCACCGCGGCGTTCGCCAAGGCGTACCAGAGCTTCGGTACTTCGGGTGCCCACTCCTGGCGGTAGGTGTTCACGACCCCCTTGCAGAAGTCGAGCGTGCGATCCTTACAGTACTTGAACAGGAACTTCTTCACTCCCATCCCAAACCCCAGGCCCAGCACAGAGTTCTTGCCAATCTGGCGTTCTTCCGGGTCGGTCTTCTTGAAGATCGGCCGCTTGAATATTTGTGACGCCATGTCGCAATACACGTCTGCACCGGAGGCCATCAAAGCTGTCTTAGTCGTGGCTCCGGCAAGGGCAAGCGTAATGCGAGCCTCGATCCCCGCAAAGTCGCCAGCCACCAGGGCCGCCCCACGGCGCGGGACGATAATATGGCGCAGCGAAGACACAACCACCGCCACCGCACCGCGGCCATAAAGCATCTCCACATACTCGTAATCTCCTGTCATCAGGGCAGCGATCAACGGCTCAATGTCGGGAGCCTCGCCATCCACCTTGAGAGTGCCGCGCGGAAAGTTATGCGGCTGAAGAAGACGACCCGCCCAGCGCCCTGGCCCAGCGCCGTGGTACTGTAGCGTGCCGCGCACGCAGCCATCCGCCATGACACACTCCTTGGCAGAGTGCAGCTTCTTGACCGCGGCCGATCCCACTAGCTGACGGATCGACAGCGCCCGGCGCACGCTGTCCGGCATATCCACCGGCTCCATGGACCACTCATCTGGTTCCAGGTCGGGAGAATAGTTCAGCACACCGGCGACTGTATCAGCCGTCAGATCGGGCATAGGGAAGCCCTGGTTGGCCGTCCACGCCTTGATCTTATCGCGTTGGGTGAAGTTCAGGCCGGTAAGCTCTTTGAACTCCTTAGCCAGGGGCTGGGTAGCATCGTACACGATACGGTCCATGCGCTTGATAAGCGGCACGTCGATACGAAACCCGCGCTCGTTGATCGTCTGGTCCATGAGCCAGACTTGGCGTTCGCCCTCGGGCAGCAGTCCTACGCGCTTGTGCAGGCCCCACTGGGCGTACACGTCGTCAGCGCAGTACTCATCCACCCGCTGTATGATCTCGGATGTGAGGGGGCGCATGTTGCCCCGCTTGTCTGGCTTCGACAAATCTATGGTAAATTTGGAGCCCGCGCCGTCCTTCAGGTCTTTCAGGCGCATGACGCGCGTGGCCTGATCGAGCCCTTGTGGGATCGCCTTCATGGCGCACACCGCCAGGGTGTCGTGCCACTGATCGTTTGGCACATCAGGCCAGCCGAAGTCGGGCACCATGATGGCGCGCCAGATCGCCTTCTCAAATGCCGCGTTGTGTGCCACGAGCAAGGCACCACGCTTGATGGCGTAGTAGAGACTGGTAGTCTCTATGGGCTCACCGGGGTGCCACGCCTCGATAGAGTTGTCGTCCACCATCCAGCAGAGGGTGAGGATTTCCGTGCTCAGATCAGAGGCATACTTGTTCGCACCTGAACGCTTCAGGTCGCAGAGAGAGCGTGTCTCAAAATCGAGTACTGCCTCAGTCATCAGTCTGCCAGCAGCCCCACGGTGGCAATAGTCCGTTGGAAGCAGCCCATTGCAGCCACGTGTAGATAAAAGGTCTGGTCATAAGGTTCTCCTGATAAGGCGAACCCCACCCTTGATTGCCGTCTGCGCGGTCGAAGGGTGGGGCTCTAGGCTACGGTGCGTGCCGCGGAAGGAGGAACACAGTATCGGCCCGTAGCAGTTGGTAGCGGGAGCCGGGTTCGCACCGGCGATCTCCTGCTTATGAGGCAGGCGAGATGACTAGCTTCTCCATCCCGCAATATGAGTTACCAGGTGGTAACGTCGTTTTCAGACGACACACCACCTGTCGGGTCTTCCTCAGTGAACCGTCCGGCATAAGCACTGAACGCTTCAGAAGGGGACTGGCCTTGGCCCTTCAGGCGCTCACCCCTGCGGGTGGAGACAACCATATCCAGGTAGGCGTTAACCCCGTCAGGGTTGCTTCCCACGCCTTCATAGGCGTTGAAAGTCACCTGAGCAAACACTTTCACGCCATTGTAGAAGAACTCCTTGGCGAGAGGGCGGCGTTCATCCAGGTAATCCACGACACTGCCACCTTCGAGGACGGCAAGCCGCGGAGCATACTCAGTGCGGGCCTTGACCACAAGCTTTCCACGAGAAACAACGCGAACATCCGCACCGTCACGGCTCTTAGCCTTCGCCTTGTCGGCCAGAACGTCACCGCTCTGCCACGGCATCTGAAAGGTGCGGGCGGCAACCTCGCCGCGGAAGTCGCGATCCGGCCACTTAGCCTTGGCAACCGCCAGGGCAAGTCGCTTCATGGCGTCGGCGTCGGGCGAACTCGGGTCGATCTCAAGGTCCGCTTCAAAGCGTTCCTTGCCGGTCGGCTGTCCGTTTTTGCCCTTGAAGGCGCGAGCTTGGAAGAGGTGGCCGTGGTTCAGAGTAACCGGAGTGGTGAACTTGAACTGGCCTTGTTTGGTCTCGGACATGATGTGTCCCTTATGCTAGCCCGAAGGCTTATTGCTGGCTACCAGGATCGGCAGCAAGCGCATCTTGGCCGTCTGCGTCGGCAATGTCAAGTGTATTCTCGCCGAACTCGTAGTGGATCCATGTACCGGGCGCGAGGCCAAGGATATTCTCGTCCTCAGTTATGATCTCCAGTCCTCCGCAGTCGGTCTGCCAGCAGATCGAAACGTTCTCGACGTTGACCAGATTATCCTGCGCCTGACGCAGGAAAACACGAACTGTAGCCATCACTCAATCTCCTGTATGGCCTTGGCGATATTGCCGAAGGCTTCTGATGCAGTTTGTACAATCACCGCTTCACGCGGATCGCTCTCTAACGCCACAGTGTAACCCGTCTGCGGCGTGTGTGCGTGCTCGCGCACGAACTCGGCTCCGCCCGGCAGCTTCTCAATTGCTGCTGGGCCTTTGACTTCCGCCGTGGTCAGCGCCTTCTCCCCGAACTTAGCCTTAGCCAGGTCCGCGGCTCCAGGCGACCAAACACGGTTTGCTTTCTTGTTGACTATCTTGGTCCCTGGCGGCGCATGGCCACTGAGGCCGCGGCGCAGGGTTTCGTCCTTCATCGCCTTGATGTAGAACTCCACCGCCTGAAGGTACTGATAGGACCGGCCAAGCGACTGATCATTGAGGTTAACAATCGCGCCAGGGTCCGCCTTAGAGGCCGCGCCAAAGAGAGATGTGAGCATGGGGCAGACAAGTTTGGCTGGGCAGAACCGACACCACGGCCCAGGGTCCAGTGTATTGTCGTACTCGGTGCGAAACATTGCGGGCACCAGAGTGTCGTGGACCCACTCTCGGATTTCTCCAACAGTTGTGCTCCATGTTCGCACCGGTCCCAAAGTGGAAAACCCTCGTGGCTGCACGATATGGAGGCGCACTTCCATGGTGTCAGGCCATTCGGGGTGCTTGTCTATAAGTCCGAAGGCATAGTATTTCTCCTGCGGGTTATCGTCTGGATCGACGATGATCCCTTTACCGCCCTTAAGGTCCACGATATCCAGGCTATCTGGATGCTCCGCGGCGAAGTCGAGGGTGCCATAGAACAGTTCGTGAACCGGGCTCGACACCGGGAACTCAATATGGAAAGCGCTCGACGCCAGCGCCAAGGGGCGAACGTGATCCAGGTACATCTGGACCGCCAGCGCCATGGGCTCATCGATCACCGTCTCGTGGAACGTCTGGCCCACGATCTCCCAAGTGTCCGCGTCGGTGCGGAGGCAATGCTCCGCGGCTTCGTGAAGAGCGTTCCCTTCACGGGTGTAGTCGGGTTCGTCCGTCTCCGGGAGCCTCAACTCCTGGAGCAGAGCTACCGACCCTGGGCACGCCATCCAGCGTTCGGCACCAGACGCACCCAGCAGACTATGCTTCGGGCGTTCAGTCATCGGACTGCATCTTTCGACCTTGTACGTCATGCGAAGCCCGGCGGCCATAGGGGTTGTATAGCCCCTTGGCCGCACGGTGCTCCGCCTGCCGAACTCTCGGACGACAGTTATTGAAGTGTGGTTCGCCACTCAGTTCGACAAACAGGTTCACTGAATTTCTCCGAGCTTCGCCAGGAAGTCCGGGCGAGAGGATTGCGGGATCATAGACGCCGACCAGGGCTTAGTCGCGTCAGTGCGGTATGAAACGATCAGCTTCTTGATCTCCACCACCTGAGCAGGCGTCGCGTTCTTCGCACTCAGGGCCTCGTGTATTTTTGTATCGCTGATCTCTTCGTCGGGTGGCAGATCGGCCAGGAGATCGGCCGCAGTCGCGGGCGCTTCGGGTTCATCCACCGGGAAGTCGTCGATAGCCGTAGCCTGCACAACTTCCGCGGCGCGGGCGGCTTCCATCTCAGCTTTCGTACGCCGAGTGCGCTTCTGAGCCAAGCGTTCATCGAACTGAGCATCCTGGGCCACGGGGTCGGCCGGAAGAACAGTCATATCGATAGCGCGCCCTTCCCCGGCATACCCAGCCGGATGCTGCGCTCTGGCGAGGGCTTCTTCCGCCCGAGCCTGGATGATCTCAGGAGCCTGATGCAACAGCTTCCGCACCTGGTTATTCACCAGGTTGGACACCCGATCCAGGGTCGCCTCGGTGTTCACGCCTTCGCCCACATCGAAGGTAAGCTCCACGCGCACCTTGCGCGCCGGGGCATACTCCTGCTGTGGCTTTACGCCGTCTTCCACGGCGACCGAGCCGCCTGTGATCGTCTGTGACATGGGGTAGTCCTCCAATTGCAGCGCCAGGATGGCACACTCAGAAACGCTTGTCCAATGCTTTTTCGATAGTCGCCGCTTTTTCTAGCGAGCGGCGAAGGATTTTCTCACTGAAGCTACCGGGTGCGACCAGGAAATCAGCCTGCACCGCCTCAGTCTGGCCATGACGATCCAAGCGGTCAACGCCTTGGATATTCACACCCGGCGTCCAGTCAGGTTCCGCGAAGATCGCATGAGATGCTACGTGCTGGAGCCCGTCCGTACCAGTTCCCATACTGATAAGATTTCCCAGGCACACTCGCTTGGAAGGGTCATTGCAGAATTGATCGATGATCGCCTGACGGCGAGCGGGTGATGTTGAGCCATCAATCCGCACAACGCCATACTCCTGCAAGCGCGCCTGTATGATGTTGAGGACTTCGATGTGGTGTCCGAAGACCACCACCTTATCCTCGCCGCCGAGCAGGCACATCTCTACATAATCAGCGGCGTGGGGAGCAATCGCCACACCCATCATTCTCCGCACTGTCGCTATAGCGCCGAAGTCCGGCTCGCTTGGTCCGGGCAGGAACTCAGGGTCAATGTCCAGCATACGCTCCGCGTTCAGCGCTTGCTTCACCGGCCCATCTTCCTCGACGTGGACGATATCGAACAGCGGCAGCTTGAGTTGGTTCATCACCCCATGCGGGCCGTGCTTTTCTCGCCGCACCATGAAGTTCACCCGCAGCCGCGCCTGTAACTCGCCATGACGGCCTGTGCGTTCGTCCACCCATACCTTGCCGGTGTTCTCGTCTTCCCGCGCAATCGCCGGATTGAACCGCTGGCGGAAGGCGTCTTCACCCATGAAATCAATCGCGTCCGGGCACAGACCACGCGCTAAGGTGAACGCCTCACGAGGGCGGTTAGGCAGCGGCGTACCTGTGAGCGCTAGGATCGCCCCGGATCGGGAAGCCAAAGACGGAGGACCATCGCGACGGCCACCACCAAATATAGCGCGTGTGCGGCGAGCGTCCACGGTCTTGAGGTAGTGACCTTCATCCAGAATGAGCACATCGTAGGAACCTCTTGCTAAAGCTGCATGGATCGCGGGCGTGCGAGCCAGATCGTAGCTTACGACTGTCCACGCCGCAGTCGGATGCACTCCATGGCGTCCAGCGAGGACAGGATAGACGTGGTATGGCCATACCATAGTGCTCCATTCTCTGATCTTGCGACACCACTGGAGCCGAATGTTCGCTGGGCACACCACAAGGATGCGTCTAGCGTCCACCTCATTGCAGAAACAGATAGCTTGCATAGTCTTGCCGAGACCAGGTACATCACCCACAAGGGTATTTTTGCGGCGTAGTGCATATTCAACTCCTGCAATCTGAAAGGGCGATAGTTCTTGATTAGCCGGGCATTTGATGTGCCCCTGGCTTTCGGTCGCCCAGGAAAGATCAATCTCACGGTTGAGGCCAATGAGTTGGGCCTGAGCCTCGGGCGTCGCGTGCTGCCAGAAAGCAACAGCGGCGTATGGGTCGTGCGTTAGAAGCACCGCTTCGCTAGGCGTGCTCGCGCGCGTAGAAAAATCCAACCCATGGCTTTCCATTAAGTCTTGGATCAAGATACTCTCCGCACGCGGGACACGTATAGAAAACGCTCCTGTCGTAGCGTGGTAATCAAGCCTCACTCGAAGCGACCACGCACGAGCCTGTGGCCCAGCGCACCATAGGCGCAGCCGTTCCCGTCTACCTCGTAGCGGCGCGGGCGATGCTTTCGCGGAAGCGTACCTCTCGGGCGGAAACCCTCCGCCAAAGCGCGAGCGAGGGCGACATTCTGACGGATCAGAAGTTCTGTCGCGTGATTGTTGTTCACATGCCTATCCGGTTAGCGCCCACAGGGGCGAGATGTTGGGTCATGAGCGCTCCCATCGAAAAGCAGGCGCACCGCTGCGGTACGTCCGACCGTTGGCGATGCGCCGCCAACCGTGTCGCGCCATCCATTCGGCGGCCTCGCCTTTGGCGCAGACCCAATGTTCCCAGCGTTGCACCCACGTCCAACCGACCTGCGTTAGATCGCGTCCGCCAGTCTTTCCGTTGGAGTAACGGCTGGTGCGCCGCCCCTCCGCGTTCTCGAAAATCGGGACGCGCTTGCGAGTGGTCTTTTCCCACCCAGAGCACTTGTAGACGTGCCCTAGATGGCCCTGTCCCTCATCGGAGAAGGTCACCAAGACGGGCCAGCGGGTGCGGTCGATCATTCGCCGCATCTGCACCCGGAGCGGCTTGGAGATGTGCTTTAGCGACCGGTCGGTCTTCTCGACGGCGACCATGCGAGATAGCGCCAGGACCCCGGCGGGTTGTTCCCTGCAAACGCTTGCAGCTGCGCCCGGCGCGGGAGGCTGCCAGCAAAACCCGGCGATGGGTTTTCCGTCTTCCACGACGGCCCAACTATAGACAGACACGCCCCCAGCGCCACCATAGCCGTGGTAGCGCGCACATAGATCGCGCACAGTTTCCAGCGGGACGGCCTCGATCAACATTTGGGGCTCATGGGTGAAAACCGGATAGGCATGGTTGTTCATTTCGTCTTCCTCCGAAGCCGCTTGCGCGGAATTCGCCTGGCGTAGTTTTCGACCCGGTCAAGGGTCTTGGGCTTGCACCTCTCTATCATATATAGATAGATGCCGTTCACCCGTGCTTGTGTCAGGAAGCCTTCGCCGCGGTCGTAGATACCCCGCGCGAAATCGAGCAGGGCTTGCGCTCCGTCCACTCGTCTTCCATCTGTTTCTCGCTCACCGCTACCTGAGCCATCAAAGTAGCAGTACCGCGAACCGAGTTTGGCCCGGGCATACCAGGTCTGAAAGTCGGTCAATTTCTCTGAAATCGTTGGCATCAGCAAACTTTCTCCTGGACATGGCTTCCTAGAAATCGTACTTTGGCATCTTCCGAGAAGGGTTGCAAGCGAAAAAATGACAACGAAAAGTCCTCGCCACGCCGCAGCCCTGGAGCTAGCCTCCAAGGGGATACCTGTGTTCCCTTGTATCGTAGGCGGGAAATACCCAGCCACGGAGCATGGGTTCAAAGACGCGACTACCAACATATCGATAATCGATAAATGGTGGGCCGACGCGGACTACAACGTAGCCTTTGAGCCGGAGCGCGCGGGCCTGTGTGTAATCGACATAGACCCTGAAAAGGGCGGCGAAGATAGCTGGAACAGGTTGGAGATAGAACATGGAGATGCGCCTACTCAGGAAGTGCTTACGCCGTCCGGTGGCAAGCACCTATATTATCGAGGAAGCCTCCCAAGCTCAGTCTCCCGTCTGGCGACCGGGGTCGATACACGAGGACGTGGGGGGTACGTATTATGTCCTCCGTCCGAAGTTAATGGACGACCATATCGATACCGAACTGTACTCCCGCCTGCGGAAGTGCCTGCGTGGCTTGAAACCGCCTTCACCGTCCACGAAGCCCGGCACGCGAACGCGGACCTGGAGCTAGATCATCCCGCCAGCGTGGACAAAGCGCGCGACAGGATAGCTCGCGCCGTGGCGTCGGGTGACGTGGCCATTGAAGGCCAGGGCGGCAATGACCGAACTTACCGTATGCTGGCGGACCTGTTCGATTTAGGGCTATCTTTTAATACCGCCCTCGAACTGTTAAAGCCATGGAACGAGGCGTGCTCGCCCCCCTGGCAGGGCGATGAGCTTGAAGTGATCGCCGCCAGCGCCCAGCGCAATCGCCAGAACGATATCGGGTGCAAGACCGACACTGAGAGTGGCGAAGACAAATTCGGAGAGGCCGCGCGTGAACTCGGCGCGCCCAAAGTCCGCTTCAAGCTTCATAAAGTAAGCGATATCCGCAAGCGACCGCCAAGAGAATGGCTGATCCCTGATATGCTGCATGAGCGAGATATAGGGATCATCTATGGCCCGTGGGGGACCTATAAGACGTTCATGGCTATCGCCCTGGCCATGCCCGTCGCCAGGACACGCAAGGTTGTGTATATCGCAGGCGAAGACGAAGACGGGGTAGCTAACCGGATTGCCGCATGGTGCTACACCCATGACCTAGGTGAAGACGAGCATGAGTTGCGGATTATAGAAGATATGCCGCACGCGGGCTCGCCAGACGATATACTCGGGCTGATCGATGATCTAAAAGCACAAGACTGGCGACCAGACCTGATCGTAATCGACACCACGGCTCGTTGTCTCTTCGGCTTAGACGAGAACAGCAACCGAGACATGGGGTTCCTGCGCGGCGCGCTCGACACACTTCGCAAGAAACTGCGATGCACCGTCGTGGCGATCCATCATACTGGCAAGGACGGCAAGCTTCGCGGCGGGTCATCCTTCCCGTCCGACGTAGATGTGATCGTCCGCGTCGAAGGCCATGAGGAAAGCCGAGCAACAGCGCTCCACCTGGAGAAGATCAAGAATGTGATACGACGCACCGAGCCTTGGTGTTACGAAGGAAAAGAGGTAGCCGGGTCTCTAGTGTTCCATGAGATAAACCACAAGGCATGGAAGATGCTTACCGGCCAGGACGAGACCTTAGACCCGCGTGCAGTCGGAGCCGCTCTGGTGGCGCTCGAAGCGACCGGCGATCATGGAGTGACCACGCACGTGCTCGCGACCCATATAGCCGGACCTGACGCGACCCCGGAGAATGTCAGTATGATAGAACGCCGCTTGAGCCTAATGGCCAAGGGACATCTGCGCGCGTATTGCCTCGGCGTGGGTCAAGGGATACGCTGGAGCCTTCCGAGTTAAATCTCGGAGAAGTTGGGACGTAAGTTGGTGGAAACCTGACGATGATCCTTGGCAATCCACTTGCGAAGTTCACAAAACAATTCCTCGCGCTCCGCGTCTGTAAAATCGAGTTGGTCGCACAAGGAGCGGAAAGCGTCCACCATTTCCTGGCGCTTGCAGACATGCGCCTTCGGGTAGCGTTTGCCCTCCATAGTCCATAGGTCGGAAAAAATGTGATCCTCGGTGGATATCTCAGCCGTCAAGCCTAGGCGTGGAAGCTTCATGCGACCATGACCGATCACGGCCAAGAGGATGCAACCTAGCGGCGTCAGATGACCCAGTGTCGCCTCGACCGCGCGGTATTTCCAATGAGAACAAGCTTCATCGATCAGGTCGCTCTCTTTCGTTGATAGAGAGGCAATCAGGGCAGGAGCAGAGAAGTCGGGTATGTCAGACATGGCAAATCCTCGCGAGTTTTTCCCGCGAGGATAGGCCGTTCGACCGCGTATGTCCAGGATGAGCCAGCCTTAGTCGGTCAGATAGGCCTTGGCGAAAGCCACAGCGCACACCTTCTGGTAGTCAGCCCAGGCCAGGTCGCACACCTTCTTGTAGTCAGCCCAGGCTAGGTCGCGCACCTTCTCGTAGTCTGCCCAGGCTAGGTCGCACACCTTCTTGTACTCAGTCCAGGCCGGATCGCACACCTTCTTGTACTCAGCCCAGGCTAGGTCGCACACCTTCTCGTAGTCAGCCCGGGCTAGGTCGCGCACCTTATTGTAATCAGCCCGGGCTAGGTCGCGCACCTTATTGTAATCAGCCCGGGCTAGGTCGCGCACCTTATTGTAATCAGCCCAGGCTAGGTCGCGCACCTTCTTGTACTCAGCCCAGGCTAGGTCGCGCACCTTATTGTACTCAGCCAAGGCCGGGGCGCTAAGAAGGTGATCAGCAGCCCAATCCCAGTCGAAGTCCTTGGCGACCCTTCGGGCCAAGGCAACTGAAACTTTCACCTCATCGCCGAATTTCTCCTTGAACAAAGTGCGTTGCCAATAGCACGCTTCGCCGAGTTGAGACAGCTTGATCGTTTTAGGCATATTGGTTTCTCCTTCTAGACGCTCATTGTGGGGTGGGATACCATTTCCAGCGGTGAAGATCCTTGCCGTAACGCGTGAAGGTCTCGCCGTCCTGGCGCGCTTGGGGATGATCCCTCGCAATCGCCAATATCTGACCGCTTACTCGGGTTTCGTCAAGCCCTGTGGCCCAGGCAAGCTCGCTGACAATGCGCCGCGTATCAACGGGGCCAGGGAGATTGTCGAGGATCGCGGGAAGATGATCGCGGAGCGTCTGACGTAGGGCCTTGTAGCCGTTGTCAACGCGAGCGGCGTATTCCTCGCGCGCGTCAAAGAAGGCTGTAGCCAGTTCGCGCGTGAGGCCCCGCGACACAAGGTCGGCGAGACCGTTGCGGAGATAGTTTTTGTCGCTCATTCCAGTCCTCCAAATCGAGCAATAGTGTTCGCATATCCCGCCCAGGTCTCCCCAGGCGGGATGAGCCAACCTATTGAGCGAGGTAAGCCTTGGCGAAAGCCACAGCGCACACCTTTTTGTACTCAGTCCAGGCCGGATCGCACACCTTCTTGTACTCAGTCCAGGCCGGAGCGCGCACCTTCTTGTAGTCAGCTAAGGCCTGATCGCACGCCTTCTTGTACTCAGCCAAGGCTAGGTCGCGCACCTTCTCGTAGTCAGCTAAGGCCGGGTCGCGCACCTTCTTGTACTCAGCCCAGGCTAGGTCGCGCACCTTCTCGTAGTCAGCTAAGGCCGGATCGCGCACCTTCTCGTAGTCAGCCCCGGCCGGGTCGCGCACCTTCTCGTAGTCAGCCCAGCCCAGCTCGCGCACCGTCTCGTACTCAGTCCAGGCCGGGGCGCTAAGAAGGTGATCAGCAGCCCAATCCCAGTCGAAGTCCTTAGCGACACCTTGGGCCAAGGCAACCGAGACTTTCACCTCATCGCCGAATTTCTCCATGAACAAAATGCGTTGCCGATAGCACGCTTCGCCGAGTTGAGATAGCTTGATCGTTTTAGGCATATCTTCCTCCAAATCGAGCCTAAGTGCTCGCATATCCCGCCCAGGTCTCCCCAGGCGGGATGAGCCAGCCTTAGTCGGTCAGATAGGCCTTGGCGAAAGCCACAGCG
>Ga0302311_10005715_pt1 | contig 13056 bp, 18 predicted proteins | sample III_Palsa_N1_3_FD_200449 | JGI IMG/M metagenome (GOLD analysis project Ga0302311, IMG submission 200449) | Peat permafrost microbial communities from Stordalen Mire near Abisko, Sweden - III_Palsa_N1_3 | ecosystem: Environmental > Terrestrial > Soil > Palsa > Peat permafrost | place: Sweden... | reverse complement strand
GAAACGGAGCCAGGGTCTGGCTGGTAGGGCACCGTCAACCGAAAGGGGCGGCAACAGCGATGCCAGACCTACAGCCACCGCGCCACATCTCGACTCTACCGTAAGCACGCCAATGCCGCTGGATCACAGAATCTTGCCACTGAGTCGTCCGCGACCGGCCCGACCCACGTTGAGGAAGACCCGTTCCCCGTGCTGCTCGATGACCGCGCAGCAATCCGGAGCGGCACCATCGAAAACTCGCTGGCACAAGTCGCGTAGTTCATGCTGAATTTGCACTGAGCGCGGAACGGGCAGCGACTCGCCCAAGGAGACTTGCACCAGAACGGAGTCCAGGTCTCCGGAGCCGCTACGCTCAACATACACGCTACCGTCCGACCCGAGGAGATCAGCGACGGCCTGACGAACAACCTCTTCGATCGGTGTTCGGTCAAGGTGTCTTTCTCTCCGACGCGACATGAGACCTGTGCCCTCTGGGATGTTAATCCTGCGGTTGTAGCCTACCGCATAGCAGACCGTCGCAACCGACCGCTGATGGCCGAACAGCGACGTTACCCAGACGGTGGCGCATGAAGACCCGCTACGGAATCGCCCCGAATCAGGCAGCCACGGCACCACTGCCCGGGGCAGAACGCCGCCATTCTCCTCAGGGCGGCAAAATGCAGTCCTCGCTGGGGCCTTCAGAAAGCGCAGCGACTATCGTACGGCTTTCAAGAATTTCAACGACGAACGTGCAACGCCTCATATACCTATAGGTGAGTTGAAGATTGCCGTTGGGAAGCAGGGTCTTCGACAGAGGCTGTCGCTCAAGGAACGTGTAACCCGGATCGACTTGACGTCCGATGCAACCTTGCAAGGTGTCTCTGAGATTTTCCTGCGGAGTCGGCAGGGCGCAGCCCGCGCAGGCGACCGCGACAACACATACGGCGAAGATTCCGTGCTGCAACTCTGTCAATCTGGTCTCCTCCATGACTGTGATCCCGGAGCGGTCACTGGCGACCGACGCCTCATGGCCCGAACAGAGACTTCCCGCGCGTCTGAAAGCACTCCAGCAGCTAACGGCGCTCTGGAGGATCAAGCCTGTCCCCGAATACGACTCGAGCAATGATCCCGAGGATGACCAGCAATGGGAGAACGATCAGGGGGAACACCCAATCCGGGACGTACCACCCCCTTGCGGCCTCATAGGCGTCGCTCAGTTGCCTCGAGGAATTTGTCGACGGATGGGTCGGATCATAGAAGATGGTGATCTTGTCTCCGAGCTTTGTGCTTTCGCAACTCAAGCCCGCAGCCTTGCCGCGATGCTCTTGACCACCCACATCAAACGCGTAGACGACGAGCCCATGACTCTTGCAGTCGATGTAGACAACTCTGCCCTCAGCTTGGGCAGGGGCGGCGGCCAAGCGCTTGAAGTCTGCTGCTTCGTTGTAGCAACCTGTCAGCGTCAGCAGCAGGCCAATCGCCGTTGTTGAGATCAGGCCAGTTACAACTCTCGTCATCGATCGCATCGGTGAATGAACGGTACGGGGGGCGAGCATTCCCTAGAAGCCGCCGGTCGCGACTGACTCGAAATGGCCGAACTGCGCCCTCGACGCAGGTGATCAGGCTGCTCGACCTGCCCCTCCAGCCGCGTCCGGCAGCTATGCACAGCATACCCGCCCGTCGACGGCGGCGACCAGCCAGCGGCGCCAGACCCTGAGCCGACATCGGCGGGGCGGAATTCAGCGCCCGAAAGCGGACCTCCGCTCTATTGGCTCGTCGAAGTTCCCCCGTCGCGAAGCCACGCCTCGTTGGCCGCGGTAAACGGCTCCATGAAAGCCAGCAATGCAGAGGCTTGGCGCCGAATCGGCGTCCAGGTTTCATCGCTCATCGCGGCCAGATTGTTTGCCCTTCCCTCAGCCGCTCGAAGCAAATTGTGGGGCACCCCGTCGAGCGTCCGCACCAGCATGTCGATTTGCGCCTTCGCCTGAGCGCCTAGCAGTTCCCACTCTGCGAGGTATTGACCCGCCTGCACATCGTCTTTCACCTCCCAGGCCACGTTGTAGTCGCCCATGCGTTCACACGCCGAGCTCGGTTCGCTCGCGAGCGTCTCCACTGCGTCAATGAAGTAGTGGTAGGAATTGCGATAGCTCTCTTCGGCAGTCAACGACATGATGCAATTGGACGAAGCCTGATGCTGGTTAGCCGACGTTGGCGAGCGGCAGTTTATGGCCCGACATGCGTCCTCGGCACCGACGGACTAGCCGCGCCACGGGTGGTTAACTATTGCGGTTGCCACCAGCAGCGCAAGTCCCCAGTCGGAGGTTTGCTCCGAACGACTTGACAAGTGCGGGCGCAAGCAATTCATCGGCAGCGCTGAACGCCTGTGGTGCCGGCCCGAACGGGGCATGCAGATCTACGGCGATCTCGTCGCCGAAGGCCCGAGCTCCGAGCTCGACGAGGAAGAAACCGTTGGGAGCCGGGCCCTTTGGCGCGAGCGTATAAAACGCGATCGTGTTCGGGGCTGTAGACTGGGAAGTCATCTCGGTCATGTGAAGTTGCCCTGCGACTGTTGCGAGGGCGACAGCGACCTTTTCATGCGCTCCCGCGGAAGACTCACCGGTTGAGATGCAGAGATGTCGCTCGTTGATGGTGTCGCATCCGGCGAGCACAAGTGTCGCGAGAAGCCCTCCGACATGGAGCAATTTCATGAATGACGCCTGCTCTTGTTTGACAGCTACGAGTCTCATAGCCTACCTGAGAGCAGTCCGTCGCGACAGACCGGGCATGGCCGGATTGCGACGCTGTCCCATCATCGGCATACATTGGGAATCGATGGCGGGGCTGCATTCGCAACCGGTGGGCCTGCCCTTGGCATCGACTCTGGCGAGGTTAGGACAAAGCCCTTGCTTTCACACGTCGCAATGCATTGATGGAGCCGCTGATTCCATTCGTCATTGAGAGTACCCCAGTCTGTCGCGCAGACGGCTACCTGTCTCGTGGCTGGTTGCTCCAGACGGAACGTCCTCCACTCGCTGCATGCGGGCAGTGCTGCGAGGGACAAAGTCAAGCTTGCGATTTTCGTGTTCACCATCCACATCCCTCGAAGTGAGACTCCGGTACCCGATAGCGGTCGTGCTCGACCGGCAGCAAATGGCCGACATGCGTCTTCGGGGTTGGTGGATTGGTCGCGCGATAGCTGGACGCCCGGACACGCGACTGCTAGCTTCGAGCCTTTCGGCGGCTCAACGTCAACAGTAAGACACCAACCATAGCCGCCACGAAAGAAGCCACAACGCCTTGCCTATAAATGCTCTTCGTCTCGGAGAAATTGTGCTGACCGCCTGCATCGCTTAAGAAGATCGTGGTTTCAGTACGCGCACCGACCAAAATTGCGCCTCCGGGGTGATGAACGCCCCACAAGCGCACGGTCATCTCAACTGGTGAGTGCGTCTCCACGAATTGGCACAGCGGCCCTAAGTTCTCACAGCCATAGCGACTGTGTTCGCCGCCCTGCGTCGTCAGGCTGAGTCGTTGTTTGCCTTGGCGGAGGAACTCCGCAGTCACGGCTACTTCCGGTACGTCTATGACGTTCACGGAGTCTGGCATCGTCCACATGCTCCACGAGTAGAGCCCACATCCAAGTAGGCCTCCTCCGAACGCCACGATGCCTGCAATCACCAACTGACTAGGTGGCCAAAAGCGGCGGCGCTGGACATCCAGGGTACACATAAGCTGCAGATCTTAAATCAAGCAAGGCCGCGGGCGATGAACCGCCCTGAAGCAGCCTACCGCAAAGCTGTCCCTCGCGACCGTCTGCTGGTGGCCGACATGCGTCTTCGGGGTTGGCGCCCTGGTTGGCCGATGTGCGGCCGGTCTGCACCTGGTTGTCCCAGCCGTCAATTCAAGTAGAGTGACGAATCGGAATGCGACGCGACCGCGCTGCACCCGTGACCCCCGTCACTCTTGGATTCGCCCGGCCGTGCGTTTCGAAACCGACCAACCCGCCCGCCCGTTCATCGACGCTCCGCCGCCCGTGCACCGACGTCCCGTCGGCCGAGCCCACGCGGCGTCCGTGCGACGGGAAATCACGTCACTGGATGCGGAGCGCGATTGCCAGCGTATCGTTCATTTGCTGGTCGCCTACGAGTTTCCGTTCGACCTGCTACGCGCGACGGAGATGGCGCTCTTCCATACTTTCGGCAGTCGCTCTGTGGCGCGACTTCTCGACCGTACCAGCGAGTTCGCAGCGCGCGGGCAGAAGCGCTACGACGACACGAGGCTGCTTATCGGGCAATTCATCGAGCGCGGCTGGGACGACGAGGCGGGTCGGCGGTCGATCGAGCAGATGAATCGCATTCACGCGAAGTTTCAAATTCCCAACGACGACTACCTGTTCGTCCTATGGACCTTCATGGAGTTCCCGTTACGCTGGACAGACGAGTACGGCTGGCGAGCCTTCACGCCGCATGAACGCGCAGCATGGTTCAATTTCTGGCGCGAGGTCGGGCGCCTCATGGGCCTGCGCGACATACCGCCGACGCCCGATGCCTTCGATGAGTTCGTCCGCGGCTACGAAGCGCGCGAGCTGATGCACGATCCCGCCAACCAGCGGGTCGCCGAGGCGACCATCGCCATCATGGCGGCCTGGCTGCCACGTCCGCTGCGCTTCGCGGTCCGCCCTGTCGTCTCCTGTCTGGTGCCCGCGCGGCTGCTGCCTGCGATTGGCTTCGCGACGCCACCAGTGTGGTTGGCGATCCTGGTACGTGGTGCGCTGAAGGTCCGTGCACAGGTCAAGCGCGTCGTGTCTCTCGAGCGCCATCCGTTTTTGCTGGCGCACAGTCGCAACCGGAGCTACCCGGGCAACCGCTATCGCATCGAGACGCTCGGGCCCGGGCACGAGCGCGACGCACTGCAGGCGCCAGATCGCTGATGTCGTCTATGCAGTCATGAGTCTAACGGGCGCGCGGTCATGCGATCGTCGCCTCTCGCGACTTCAACGAATTGCCTGTATGCGTGCATCGTTCAACAGCGTAGCTGGCCTTCCTGGAAGCGGCCATCGGCAGCCGTCGGCTCCTGGCCGATCTCAGGCCAAACGCGTCCGCGGCCACATTCTGCGCGCGAAAGCGGCAACCGCATGGCTGGCCCGGCCGACCACCCTCAGGTGGTCTGGCTCCAGCGTCAGAACGCCCTCGGCGCCGAGCGCGACATGTACCCCGCCTGAAGCGTCTGCGCAGACAACGGTCACGACCTGGCCAGCTACCTTTCAGTAGGCCTTCCTAAACTCGGGATGCCATCGGTATGAACGGCCGCACCGATCAACCCGAACCAACGCGCCCACCTCTATCGGCGTCCCCACACGATCATTCGTTCCGAGAAGGTACTTGTGCATGGCTATCCAACAGCGGTCGTTCGCGAGGGACGGGTAGTGGCCGAGAATCGCCTTCACCAACTGGCGACCAACGCGACCACGACTGCAAAACCCTTCGTGTAAGCGAGGTTCCAAGCCTCCTGGTGCTCGGTTTCGTGGTCTGCGATCTGGGTACGCTCGAGTAGCTGCGGCAGGACTGAGTATTCAACACACTCGAAGCCGTTAGCCGAGCAAAACCCGGCGGCGACGGCACCGGCGTTCAACCCCTCGTCCGTCTTCACATAGAAGTGCGCATCAATCCTAGTCAACGTCGCTCCCCGGAAGGCCTGAACTTGCGAGAGAGGTTCAAGTTCCTGACGCAAGTAGTAGATGGCTTCAGTGTCGCTCATGTCTTCTCCGCATCTATGAGTCTCCTGCCACCGAGCTTCTCTCAATCAGCCAGCGTGCCCCCAAAGCCGACCGTCGCCGCTGACAGCTTGTGGCCGAGTGTCGTCGTTAGGGGACAACGCGCTTCACCAACCAGCCCTTGATCATGCAGTTGTGGCCTGCGGCGTACGGCACGAAAGCGAAGACGAACAGGAGCCACATCCTCACCGAACTCAACCGACCGGAGCCAAGCAGTCCAAACTTCAAAGCCAGAACCGCGAAGGCCATGCAGAGCACTGCGAACACCTGACAAGCAAACATCGACGTCCGCTCGATCCGGGCATACATCGGCTGTTTGATCCTCATCGCTTGTATCTCTCCTGAAAGCGGACGCCGGCGACCGTCAGCACCTGGCTCAACCTCTGCGTCACGCTGAGGATGCATATCTGACTCATCCTTGGTCGGCGGCGTTCGAATTCACTGGCCTCTCTTGTCGGGCGGCGGCGAAAAGCTCCTTCCAGTGCGGAAGGTACCGCTGGAGGTTGCGGACTAACTGCTGGAGATTCTGGGCAGCCACGGAAAATTCGACGGAATAGACACCCCACCGATCAGCATCAGGCTCGACGCTAACGCATGGCTCTGAACTAGTGCCGACTCGCCAAATAACGCCCGCGCGTGAGCCATCCGGGGCCACGACGAAGGCGTCGCCCCACGTCGAGTCCCTCCTCGGGTGAGTGATCCGACCGAAACTGAAGCCCTCCTTCTCGGACCCCGGAATCACCGGAAACGAGTGGTAGGCCGGCAGAGCCCCGCTCGCGAAGCGATGGGAAGGCGCCTTTTCCCTAGATTGGGTCTGCTTGCTCATGTATGAAGTCTATCGAGGGTCGCGGCTTTCCAGTAGTAGGAGGACGCGCTCCGCGCGTCGCCGGACTACCAGGTAGCGGTCGTTCGCGAAAGACCGCAGATGGCCGATAACGAGCATGGGCTCATCCCGCCGGCGCAGACGACCGCATCACGTGCCCGAAGCAGCCTTCGCCTGTTACCACCTGTGGTGCACCTCATCGCGTGCGAAGCGCGCGTAAATATCGGCCGCCGCTGCCATGGCGGCGGGCGACAGGGGTGGCAGGTCGGCCGCGGGCATGTTCTCGTCCACCTGTGCGGGCCGTCGACCTCCCGGAATCGCGCAAGTGACCGCGTCGTTCATCAAGATCCAGCGCAGGGCGAACTGAGACATGGTCTGCCCCTGGGGCACCCATGCGCGGAGCTGCTCGACGGCGGCCAGGCCGGTCGTGTAGTTCAGCCCGGAGAAGGTCTCGCCCTTGTCGAACGCCGCACCGTCGCGATTGAAGTTGCGGTGGTCGTCTTCCGCGAACGCAGTCGCTGCCCCGAGGCGCCCGGACAGCATGCCCGACGAAAGCGGCAGGCGCGCAAGAATTCCCACGCGGCGCGCAAGCGTCTCCCGAAATAGCAGGTCTGCGGGGCGCTGCCGGAAGAGGTTGTAGATGATCTGCACCGATTGCACGCCGGGATACTCGATCGCCATCAAGGCTTCTTCGACCTTCTCGACGCTGACACCGTAGTAACGAAGCTTGCCGAGCTTCACCAGCTCATCGAGGACGCCGAAGACTTCCGGCATGTTGAATCGCCCCGGGTTTCGAGGAGGCTCCAACCTTTGAGAAGATGGAGCCATGAACAAGTCGAACAAGTTCTCACCTGAGGTCCGCGAGCGCGCGGTGCGCATGGTGCTAGAACATCGTGGGGAGTACCCGTCGCTGTGGCTGGCGGTGGAATCGATTGCGCCGAAGATCGGCTGCGTGCCGCAGACGCTGCTGACCTGGGTCAAGCGCCAGGAAGTCGACGCGGGCGTGCGCGCAGGCGTCACGACAAGCGAGGCGCAGCGTGTCAAGGAACTCGAGCGCGAGGTCAAGGAACTGCGCCGGGCCAACGAGATCCTCAAGGTCGCCAGCGCGTTTTTCGCCCAGGCGGAGCTCGACCGCCGATTCAAGTCCTGAGGGAACTGATCGACCAGCATCGCGATACTTTTGGGGTCGAGCCGATCTGCAAGGTTTTGCAGATTTCCCCGTCCGGGTATCGGCGGTATGCGGCGCTTCGCCGCGAGCCGCATCGGCGCTGCGCGCGCGCTCAACGCGATGACGTGCTGGCGTCCGAGATCGAGCGCGTCTGGCGGGCCAACATGCAGGTCTACGGCGCCGACAAGGTCTGGCGCCAATTGGCTCGTGAAGGGACGGCGGCAGCGCGATGCACGGTCGAACGGCTGATGCACCGTCTCGGGCTGCGCGGCGTGATGCGAGGTAAGGTCGTGCGAACCACGGTTAGCGACGGCAAAGCGCCGTGTCCGCTGGACAGGGTCAACCGGCAGTTCCGGGCCGAGCGGCCGAACCAGCTCTGGGTCTCGGACTTCACGTACGTCTCGACCTGGCAAGGCTGGCAGTACGTGGCCTTCGTCATCGACGTCTTCGCCAGGCGCATCGTGGGCTGGCGCGTCAGCAGTTCGATGCGTACGGACTTCGTCCTCGATGCCTTGGAGCAGGCGCTCTACGCGCGTCAGCCGGAGCGCGATCGCAGCCTCGTGATTCACTCGGATCGCGGGTCGCAATACGTCTCCATCCGCTACACCGAGCGGTTAGCCGAGGCCGGTGTCGAGCCGTCCGTCGGCAGCAAGGGCGACAGCTACGACAACGCGCTGGCCGAGACGATCAACGGGCTCTACAAGGCCGAATTGATCCATCGCCGGGCACCCTGGAAGACCAAGGAGTCCCTGGAACTGGCGACGCTCGAATGGGTGTCCTGGTTCAACAACCATCGACTGCTGGAGCCCATCGGCTACATCCCGCCTGCCGAGGCTGAGGCAAACTACTACCGGCATCTCGCCGAGCAGGCCACCATCCTGGCCTGACTTAAACCAAGCGGCCTCCACGGAACCCGGGGCGATTCATGTAGAAGACGGGCGAAGGCGGGCAATGCAGTTGCAGAAGATCGATTGCATCGACGCGCAGGTTGACGAGGCTTCGTTCGACGAACGCCGTCAGGTTCGCGCGGTTGTACCCTTCCGCGACGTGCGGGGAGAGCCTGCGGCCCGCCTTGGTCGCGACGTAGAACGGCTCGCTGCGCTCGGCGCGCAGTCGCGCGATCAGCCGCTCGCTGCGGCCGTCGCCGTAGACGTCGGCGGTATCGAATAAATTGACGCCGCGGTCGAGCGCCCGATGCAGTGTCGCCATGGCGTCGGCGTCATCAGTCTGGCCCCACGAGCCGCCGATCGCCCAAGCGCCAAAGCTGACGGTGGAAACCTTCCACCCGGTGCGGCCGAGGTCGCGATATTGCATTTGATCTCCCGATCACTGGTTGATTTCCGCAATATAGCTGTGTCGATCGCCCCGCCATCAAGCAACGGAAATGCCCTGACGGGCTGCTGGAAAGCTGCCGGTCGTCAGCGACTGTTCCTGGCCGCCAGCGGCGACGCCTACCAACCCATCGTATGCACCGGCACAAGGGCCGATGCTGCCGCGAGCAGTTGGGCAACAAGAATGGTCGCACCCTGGCCTGGGTAGGCCCTCAACCAGCGGAACATGAAGAATCCGATGATGGGAATTTGGCCGAGAACGAGCAGTTGCCACAGGTGAGCCAAAGCACCTTCGTCGCGCACCGGTTGTGTACCGTGCATCGCGATCTGAACTCCGACCAGCACCAGCGCTCCGATCGACATGATCACCGGACTCCAGGCACTAAGCTTCTTTCCAATTTCGACTTCCATGACTTCGCTCCTGCTGAGTGACATCACGCCCACTGGCATTGAGACGTAGGGGCACGGTGGTGCGACTGAACTTCGTCCCACCATTGTCATGGACGTCTGTGTGGCGAGCGTGAAGTCTGACAGGACAGCGGGCCACAAACCCGCCGTTCGCGACAGGCAGCTCCTGGCCGATCAGCGACTGCGGGCACGCTCATGCCGCTGCCACCGTTCACGCATCTAAGCGTCACGGTGCGCGGTATGTGACCTTGCCTGCGTCATCCAACATCTCCATACGCGGTGTGCCTTGCGGATCGACGCTCAGCCGCAGGCGTGCACGGCCCGCCGGGTCGGAGAGGACGACTTCCGCGGACTCGTTGTGGTTCTGCACCGCGATACGCTGCTGCACAAACCGGGCCGCGCTGGCGGTGGACATCTCGGCCGGCGCCCGCGAATTGATGACGAGACCGGCGGTCGCATCCTTTCCGTCGCTCGCGACACGCGTGAGCAGGCCGACCGCGTCGAAGTTCGGGTAGTCGAAGGACAGCGCGGACAACCGGCCGCCTCCGGGCTCACTCAACGCGAGCCCGCCGACCTCGTCGCCTCTGTCGTTGAAGAAGAGGAGTCCCGCCGGGTTGACCGCTCGCTTGAGGGGCTTGCCGTTGATGACCGGCGGCGGGAAGCGCTGCTCGTTGGCGATCACCAAGCGCAGCGTCCCGTCGGGCGCCACAATGTTGAGCCGCTCCGTGGTCAGCTCTTGGGAATGGCCGCCAGATGCGGCCCCGGACAGGAGCACGGCGCCCAGTACCGCGCCCAGGCCCACACAGCAGACTTTCAATCGGCGTACGTCGCGGGCCAGGCGCTCGACCATCTCGGAATCGGTGGTATGCATGGAATTGAACGGGAGCCGCAGCACATCGCCGCGATGTTAAGCATACCGCTCACGGGCAGCTGGTGCAGTCCCGGCAGACTTCCCGCTAGCTGACGTTGGCGAACGTCAGGTCATGGCCGAACTGAGCCTTCGGCGCCAGCGACCAAACTGACATCGGGTCGTCGTAGTGCGTCCGGCCGCTATGCGCAGCATACCTGCCCGTCGGCGCCGCCGGCCGAGCCGCGGGGCACGACCCATCTGCGACATTCGCATCGCCAAATTCGTCGCCGGAAAGCGGTCGTTCAACCAAGCAACGAAACGCGTCGCGCGGGGCCTGCGGTGATGCGTCGCCGGCGCGCGCTGTTTCGTCCTGTTTGCAGGCGTTGCGGGATGGACGGGGTTCAACCGTTAGTGTATAGATACATATCTTTACCGAAGAGGGAGATGCCATGGATCCGCGAAGAACTAGTTTCGTTTCGCTTGGCTGCTGGCCAGCTGCAGTAGCTCTAATTGCGACTGCGCCAGCCCTTAATGCAGCTCAGTTGGATTGCGGAGCTGAAGCAGCGAGCCGTTGCCAAAGCGAACAGCGCACACGCTCCGCTCGTGGAGATCGTCGCGAAGGATGAGGTCGGAGACTCGCGGGTATTAGGCAGCTGTGCTGGCGGCACAAAGCGAGTAGTCCTTGTATCGAGTGCCAAGAAATCTGCCACCACTCAGGCCGTGCCTGCCGCTATACCAGTGGCCACTGGCCCAACGGCCCCAGGGCGCCACGAAAGCGAAGGTCCGTCAGTGTGTGTGACCTTAGTGCACTTTCCTGCGAATGTGCCCGAACCAGTCTGCGACGGCGGGTCACGCACAGATGACGATATTTTGGGAACTTTTGCGAAGCTTCCGATCCCCGTCGTCACGGAGCTACCCAAGTATTTGAATGACCACGGTTGGGGCAATCAAAGACACCAAAACTTCGCAGAGTGTTCGCTGATCTGCGCAGCCGTGCCGAAAGGCGCAATATACGACGACTCGACGACCCATGTACTGTTCGACCTGACCGGCAGCGGAGCGCCTCCTACGAATGGGATGGGAAAGGAGGACGAAGGCCGGTGGGGTCCAGGGGCAGAGGGTTTTTGGCGAATCGACCCTGGGTTGATAGTGAAGACTGCGGGCGACAAGCAGCTGGTCTGCAAGAGGGCGCGGAACTGGTCGGACTCGCATTCCCGGTCATTCCGGCTTGTCGTCGACTACAGAATGGGCGATTCCACTCAACCCAATCCGACCGAAGTGGACAACGGCTGGGTCAAATGCGAGGCGCCTCATTGACTCCTCTCCTGGCTTGTCGCGGTCTCAGCTTGAGAGGATCCTATGGATATAAGCAGACCTGCTCTGATTTTTGCAACGCTTGTTTCGGCGAGCGGCCTTGCTATAGCCGAGTGCCCACGCGGTCGTACCCCGGATGGATCAACCTGCATCGCGAGCAGCAAACCACCATGCGCTGACGAGTACAAACAATTGGGCTCAGGAGCGTTGGCGATCTGTTTCATCAAGCCCAAAGTTGCTGCCCCTGCGCCCCCGCCGCCACCGCCCTGCCCGTTCAATACAGTTCAGCGAGCAGACGGTACGTGCTGTAGCTTGTGTCCGCTTCTATGAGGACTGTTCTGTCAAGCGGAGGGAGTCAAGGCGGCACCTGAGGATGACATCCGATCGCCGTGCTTTCGCGGTTCTGCCGCATTCCTGATCCGAGGTCGGGGACGGTCGAGAGCTCGAGCAACTGCTCGGGCAAGCTTCTATCCGTGCAGGACGCTGACGTCCAACACCACATGCTGCATGCGCGCCAGGCGCACTGGCAATCCCCGGTTACCGACGCGCCCCATCTTTGCGGACGGTCACGATGAGGTGACCCGCGGACACTACGGGCGCGTTGACCTTTGATCGAGATGCTGCTGCTCATTTTGCGTGGCGAGGTGGGCGGTCAGGCGCGGACGGTGTCAGGTTTCAAGACGGCGCCGGCTGGGATCACCCCGTCTTTCAGATATCGCCATAGCGCAATCGCTAGGCGCCTGGCCAGCGCGACGATCCCGGCCCGACGCATCCGCTTTCCTGAGCCCCCGAAGCGCCGGTTGAACCACTGAGTGAGTTCACTGCCAGGCTGCAGGCGCACCCAGCTCCAGGCCTGCTCGATGAGCACCGATCGCACTCGTCGGTTGCCCGTCTTGCTGATGCCTTGCTCGTGGTCGATGCTGCCGCTCGCATGCGGCGTCGGCGCCAAGCCCACGCAGCCGGTCAGTTCGCGCCGGTTGGAGAAGTTGCGCCAGCCGAAGATCTCCTTGACCAGCACCCACGCGCCCTTGCCGCCGATGGCCCGCAGTCGAGCAAGTTCATTCACCATTGGGTGCTTGCGCTTAGCAAGCTCCGTGCGGTGAGCCGACTCGATGGCCCGAACCTGATCCTTGACCAGCTTCAACCTCGCGTTCTCCCGCTCGATCTCCGAACGCAGCAGCGGCGGCACTTGCTCCTGATGCGCGTCCCACCACTTCGACCAATCGCGCCCGCCGATGACGATCCCTGGGCGAAGGTTGTGCATCACCAACAGTGATCCGATACGGTTCGTGTGGGCGATGCGCTCGTGCGTCAGCCTCTGCAGCTCGCGGTGCTCACGACGCGCGTCTTCATCCTCGACGCTGGGTTCACGCAGCACCGACCACACGCGTTCGCCGGCGTGGTGGCGGA
>Ga0302311_10005713_pt1 | contig 13057 bp, 10 predicted proteins | sample III_Palsa_N1_3_FD_200449 | JGI IMG/M metagenome (GOLD analysis project Ga0302311, IMG submission 200449) | Peat permafrost microbial communities from Stordalen Mire near Abisko, Sweden - III_Palsa_N1_3 | ecosystem: Environmental > Terrestrial > Soil > Palsa > Peat permafrost | place: Sweden... | reverse complement strand
GAGGGCCACGCGATCACCTCCCCCTACAGCACCGCCCGTGACGACACCTCGGCCTTCCCCAACCAGACCTACGACTACGGCGACGGCGACCCCCGCCTGTACGTCGACACCGCCTCCGGATACTTCTACGTCTACTACGGCTCGCGGATCGTGCCCAAGGGCGGCGTCAGCGGCAGCACCGGCGGCCTGGCCCACGTCGCCCGCGCCCCCATCTCCGGCAAGATGGCCACCGGCACCTGGTCCAAGTGGTACAACGGCTCCTGGTCGCAGCCGGGCGTGGGTGGCCTGGAGAGCAACATGGAACCGGTCACCGCAGCCGACCCGACCGGCTACACACCGGTGGCGCACGACTACAACCCGGCCAACACCGGTACCGTGGACCAGCAGGTCGCGGACGGCCAACTGCCGTCCAAGTCACCGCTGTTCCTCATGAACATCGCCTACGACGCCTACCTGGGCCTGTACATCGGCGAACCCGAGGTCGTCTCCGGGACCCAGCCACAGCAGTTCTACGCCACCTCGAACCTCGCCACCCAGAAGTGGACCCTGATCGGCACCTCGGGCAGCCAGACGTCCGGCTCCTGGTACCGCTGGTTCCTCGACAGCGCCAACAAGACCAGTTCCACCATCGTCGGCAAGAGCCTCCGCTCGTACTGCGCCATCTCCTGCGCCAGTTCGGACGGCGAGTACTCCAACGTCACCATCAACTCCTCCCAGCCCGCCGCCTCGCCGGTCGACCCGGCGAAGGCCTACCGCATCAGCAGCGGTACCGGCCGGGTGCTGGCCCAGGTCTCCGGCAGCTCGACCACCACCTCGCAGACCGCCGGGCGCCGGTCCGAGTTGCAGGACTGGTCGTTCGTCAGCAACGGCGACGGCTCGTACCAGATCATCAACGCCGCCACCCGCCAGGCTCTGGGCGTCGGCACCAGTTCAACCTCCACCCGGGCCTGGGGCACCAAGCCCACCGCCACGACGATCGGCAAGAGCGGTCCCACCGTCGGCCAGGAGTGGTTCGTCATCTCCGACACCAGCCCCCGCACCGGCGCGCGGACCGGTGGCTACCGGCTGGTCAACCGCTACAGCCAACTGGTGCTGGGCATGTCCTCGCAGCCCGGTCAGTACGCCGTGACCACCCCGACCCGCAGTTGGACCAACCACACCGGCAACGCCGTCGGCGGCACCGGTTCGGCCGCCGAGCAGACCCTGACGCTGACCGAGGCCGGCCCGGTCCCGGGCCCGGAGACGGTCAGTGCCTACACCCCCGGCGCGCAGACCGCCACGGTCGGCACCGCCGTATCGGTCCAGGTCAACGCGACCGACTCGACGGGTCGGAAGCTCAGCTACTCAGCGACCGGTCTCCCGGCCGGACTTGTGATCAGCTCCACCGGGCTGATCACCGGCACACCGACCACCCCTGGATCGTCGCACGTCGCCATCACAGCCACCTCGGGCAGGGCGAGTGGCTCGACCACCTTCAGCTGGGTGGTCGCCCCCAACCTCAACGGCACCACCCGCACTCTGACCGCGAGTGGCATGGCGCTCGACGACCCGGGCAGCAGCACGTCGCCCGGGGTCCAGCTCAACACCTGGACGCCTTCGAGCAGTTCGAACGAGAAGTGGACGTTCGCGGAGCAGCCCGACGGCTCCTACGAGATCGTCAACGTCCTGTCCGGACTCTGTGTCGATGTCTCCGGCGGCGGATCGAACGCGGGCGCCATGATCGATCAGTGGACCTGCGTCGGCAGCACCAACCAGCTGTGGAAGGTGACACAGCAGGCAGGCGGCGCGTACTCGATCACCAACGAGCGCAGCGGGCTGGTGCTCACGGCCGCCTCAGCGTCCGCCGGAGCGCTGGTGACGCAGCAAGCCAACACCGGCTCCGCGCTGCAGCAATGGACGATCAACTGAGCTGATCCGCGCGAGGGCGCCGGGTCTGATCGGGACGCGTCCCGACCGGCTGTGAGGGATCCGGCCGGGACGCGTCCGACCGTGCTTCGAAACTGACGCCCTGCTGCCCCCTCCCCCGAATACGTCCGGCTTCTGCAGGAACCAGGGCGGTCCCGCCCTGGTGGTCCGCTGAGCCGCTCGACCAGTACCGAAAGCGAGCACCACCATGCAGTTCCCCGCGGCCGATCCGGCCGACAACCTCCGCCTCGCCGCTCCCGTCGACCGGTGGGACGACGCCGTTCCGCTCGGCAACGGGATGATTGGCGGCCTGCTGTGGGGCGAAGGCAATTCCCTGCGTCTGTCGTTGGACCGCGGGGATCTCTGGGACGAGCGCACCACCGGCCAGGCGGAATGGTGGAAGGAGCGTCCCTGGCACAGTCTCGAAGACGATGCGGACCCCTGGAGCGAGTACTACGACGGCGTCACCCCGACCAAGCTGCCGGCCGGCCGCCTGGAAGTGAAGGTCGATCCCGCGCGGACGATCCAGACATTCGGACTGGACTTCGCCACCGCCGAGGGCGTGGTGGCGTTCGATGACGGAGCCGAGGCGCGGGTACTCGTCAGTGCGACCGAACCTCTCGCGCTGCTTCGGGTCATCGGCGTGTCCGTGCTGGAAGCCAGGCTGTTGCCGGCCGGTGCGGTCGAGGAATCCGGAGATGCCGGTCCCAGGAGCGGCGGTGCCGTGGCCGGGCTCGGCTACCCGCCGGCCGAACGCGGGCGGACGGACAATGCGCACTGGTACGTGCAGGATGCGGCGGACGGCTTCAAGTACTGCGTCTGTGTCGTCACGCGACACCGCGGTGAGGAGACCCTGCTTGCTGTGGCTGTGACCACCACCAATGACTGCGCGCCAGGTGAGGATCTCCTGACGCTGGCCCGGACGCGGTGCGACGAGGCGCTGGCAAAGGGCTACGCGGAAGTGCTGTCCCCGCATGCTGTCTGGTGGCACGAGTTCTGGGCGCAATCGTCCATTGAGATACCGTCACCGCACATCCGGCGCTCCTACCAGTTCGCCCGCTACCTCTATGGTGCGGGCTCGCGCCGGGGCGCGCCGCCGATGCCCCTGCAAGGCGTCTGGACCGCTGATGACGGCGGCCTGCCGCCGTGGAAGGGCGACTACCACAACGATCTCAACACCCAGCTGACCTACATCGCCTATCAGACGGCCGGTCACTTCGATTCCGGGAACAGCTATCTGGACTTCCTGGTGGAGTTGACACCTTCCTTCCGAAGGTTCGCCAAGGACTTCTACGGCACCGGCGGCCTCGCGTCGCCCGGTGTGATGTCGCTGTCCGGCCAGCCCCTCGGCGGGTGGGGCCAGTACTCGATGTCCCCGACGATGAGCGCGTGGAACGCCCACCTGTTCTATCTGCACTGGCGCTACACCGGAGACGACGACTTCCTGCGGGATCGTGCCTATCCGTGGTGCGCCGAGGTGGGCCGCTGCCTGGCGGAACTGCTCTCGCGCGATGCCAACGGGATCCTGGTGCTCCCCAGGTCCTCCTCGCCGGAGATCTTCGACAACGGCCCGCGTGCCTGGCTCAAGCCCAACAGCAACTATGACCTCATGTGCCTGAAGATGCTGTTCCTCTCGCTCACGGAGATGGCCGAAGCACAGGACAAGCCGACAGCGGCGCGGACGTGGGCACAACTGGCCCACGAACTGGGCGACTTCCACGCCGTCGCCAACGGTGAGTTGTTGTTGGACGCCGAGACGCCGTTGCGCGAGAGCCACCGTCACCTGTCCAACCTGATCGCGATCCACCCGTTCAACCTGATCTCCGTGGACGGCGGCGCGCAGGACAATGAGCGCATTCGAACCTCGCTCGCGGCCTGGGACGAGTTGGGCACCGGCGAATGGTGCGGCTATACGTGGGCCTGGATGAGCTGCCTGCGCGCGCGGGTCGGCGACGGGGAGGCGGCCGCCCGCCATCTGGACGTCTTCACACGCGCGTTCGTCTCGCGCAACGGCTTCCACCTCAACGGCGACCAGTCGGGCGAGGGCTTCTCGAACCTCACATACCGGCCCTTCACGCTGGAGGGGAACTTCGCGGCCATGCAGGCCGTCCAGGAGATGCTGCTGCAGAGTTGGAGTCCGACCCCGGGAAAGCGCGACACCCAGACGATCCGCCTGTTCCCCGCCGTCCCGTGGCACTGGCACGACGCGGCCTTCACCGACCTGCGTGCCGAAGGCGGCCACCGGGTCTCCGCGAGGCGCGAGAACAACGTCACAACATGGTTCAGGATCACGGCAGGCAAGGACGGTCCCGTCCGCGTTCGGGACGGCTTCGGCGGCCGCGAGCCCGAGTGGGCGAGCCCGGGCGTGACGAGGGCCGGTGCCGACTTCGTGGCCTGGTTGAGGAAGGGCGAGGTTCTGGAAGGCCGGTTGGCGAGGCCCGCTCAAGCCCCTGACGCCCCGGCCGCCGCGGGTTCACCCGCGACCCGCCGTCCAAGCACTGCCGTAACTGTGCATTTTCCGTCAGCGAATTGAGGAGTCGTCAGCAGATGAACGGACCAGAGCATGCCACCATCGGGCGGTTCACAGGCAGGGTGGCCGTGGTGACCGGCGCGGCGTCGGGCATCGGCGCGGCGACAGCCAGACGCCTCGCGCAGGAGGGCGCGGCGGTGATCGTCGCGGACATCTCCGACCGAGGAGCGGAAGTGAGCAGGTCGATCGCGGACGACGGCGGCCGCGCGACCTTCGTGCACGCCGATGCCGCCGACGAGGGGGGCTGGGACCGCATCGCCGAGGCCGCCCACACCTTCGGCCCGGTGGACCTGCTGGTCAGCAACGCCTTCAGCGTCGACGTCGCGGCCGTGCACGAGACCTCCCGAGCCTCCTGGGACCACCAGTTGGCGGTCAACCTCACCGCGTCGTTCCTCGGCACCCGCGCGCTGCTGGCCGACCTGCGCGAGCGGGACGGCAGCGTCGTGCTGGTCTCCTCGGTCCACGCCCGCATCGGGATACCCGGCCACCCCGCCTACGCCGCCGCCAAGGGCGCACTGGTATCGCTGTGCGGGCAGCTCGCCGTCGAGTACGCCCCACAGGTACGGGTGAACGCGGTACTACCCGGCCCGGTGCTGACCGCGGCCTGGGACCGGGTCGGCGAAGATGACCGGCGGCAGAGCGTCCAGGCCACTCCGGCGGGCCGCTTCGGCGCCCCCTCGGAGGTCGCGGCAGCCATCGCGTTCCTCGCCAGCAGCGAGGCCTCGTTCGTCACCGGCGCGAGCCTGGTCGTCGACGGCGGCTGGAGCGTCGCCAAACCCTCGGCCTGAGCTTCCCACGCAAGCATCAAGAAGGGCACGCAGCACATGTCGCCGCGGATGCGGCCAGGTCCGCCCTGTGGGGTTCAACAACAGCGCCGTGGCGTTCAGCGGGGATGGGAGGCCGCGATCTTGCGGCCTCCCATGGGTCCGGTCAACTTCGATGGCTTCACTGCGCAGAGCCAGTGCAGTCAGCCGCTCGGTCGAGTAGCACCCGGACTCGATGGGCCGCAGCCTCATCGGCGCCTGCGAACAGCGCATACGCGTGCGTCAACGCGTCGACGGCCCCCTGGTGATCGCCGAGCGCCTGGAGCGGGTCCGCCAGGGATTCCCAGCAACTCGCCTCGGCCATCCGGTGTTCGACGCGCTGACACAGCTCCACAGCGGTTCGCAGCTCTGCGACAGCCTCGCGGTGACGGTCAACACGCGAGAGGAGGTGGCCGAGATTGGACGTCGCCGTCGCTTCGCCGAACCGGTCCTCGGCCTGGCGATACAGCTCCCGCGCTTGAAGAAGCAGTTCCAGGGCGATGTCCTGGTCGCCCGTTTCCAGGCTGGTCTTGGCGAGGCCGTCGAGCGCAGCCGCCTCGCCGCCGGGCTTTCCGATGCGGCGCTGCAGTCCCAGCGCGTGCTGGTAGTGCGCCTGCGCTTCCGCGAAGTGCTGAGCAGAGAAGTGGACCTGGCCGAGATTGATGTGGACGGCGGCCTCGCCGTCAAGGTCATCCACGCTCACGTACAACGCTGCGGCGGTCTCGTAGTGCTTGATTGCCTCATCGAGGCTGCCGGTCCGGGCGACGGCGCCCGCGAGGTCGAGGTTCAGGCTCGCTTCCAGGCGTGGTTCCGCGAGTCGTTTCGCCGCTTGGGCGGCGAGGGTGCAAGCATCGGCCCAGTCGGTCCACAGGCCTTGGCCGGTGAATACCTCGAACAGGGTCTGCGGGATACGTGCCGCCAGCTCGTGGTGGCCGTGCTCCGCCGCTGTGCGTTGAGCCGCCAACAGGTTCGGGTATTCCGCGGCCAGCCAGCCTCGTGCGCTCGACGGGGAGTCGAAGGCGAGGCACAGCGGTCCCGGAACGGGCAGTTCGGGCAGTGCGCGACGGCGCTGCGGCCGGGGCAGGCGCGCGGCGGTATCGGCGGTGTTGAGGTACCAGGTGAGCACGCGGACGAGCGCCTCAGCGCGATCCGGCTCCTCCTCGTCGTCCTCCGCACGGTCGATCGCGTACTGCTTGAGGAGGTCGTGGTATCCCAGCCGACCGTCCGCCCTCTGTTCAATCACATGTTCATCAATGAGGCGTTCGAGCAATCTCTCGGTCGGGGCTTCCTTCATTCCGGCGAGCGCGGCGGCCGACCGGGGGGTGAAATCGGCCCCGGGGTGAAGGCTGAGCAACCGGAACAGGCGCCGCGCCTGCGATTCCAGGCTGCGGTAGGAGATGTCGAAGACGGGGCGCAGGCTCCTGCCACCGGCCCCGAACGCGTCGATGCCGTGCGTGCGCAGACGCGTGATCTGGTCCGCCAGGCTCCGCTGGGGGCGGCCACGCAGGTGGGAGGCGGTGAGTGCGACTGCCAGCGGCAGCCGCCCGCACAGCTCGACCAGTTCTGCGGCGGCCTGCGGCTCGGCTGTGACGCGCTCGGTCCCGGCAATCCGTCCGAGCAGTTCCAGTGCCTCAGCCGTGGAGAACACGTCGAGATGGTGCGGGCGGGCCCCGTCCAACCCGGCGAGGCTGCGCCTGCTGGTGATCAGCACCAGGCAGGTGGGGCCGGCCGGGATCAGGTCTCGCACCTGGTCCTCGTCGACGGCGTTGTCCAGCAGAATGAGCACCTGCCTGTCGTGGACCAGGTCCCGGAACATCGCTGAGCGTTCATCCAGCGCGGACGGGATCTGCCGGGCGGGAACCTGCAGGGCCCGCAGGAACGAGTCCAGGACCGCTGCCGGGTCGAGCGGCGGCAGTTCCGGATCGAATCCGCGCAGGTTCACGAACAACTGCCCGTCGGCGAACCGGTCGGCGCGAACCAGACGATGCGCGAGATGGACGGCCAGGTGCGTCTTCCCGACCCCGGGCATCCCCTCGATCGCGGAGATGACAACCGTACGGGACCCGGCCGCGTGTGAGGTGTCGACCATGGCCATGAGCTCGGCGAGCTCGGACTCCCGGCCGGTGAACGTACTCAGATCGGCAGGCAACTGCCGGAACACTCCCGCCGGCTCCGGGACCGATGTCTGATCGGCATCGTCAGCCACTCGCCGGCGTGCTGCCGCGATCAGCCGCGCCCGGTCGGTCTCATCGAGGCCCAAGGCAGCGGAAAGGCGGGCCACGGACGAAAGCCGCGGTCGCCGTCGCCCTGCTTCCAACACGCTGACCGCATGCCTGGAGACCCCTGACCGCTCAGCCAGTTCCTCCTGCGTCCACCCACCGCGCAATCGGAACTCTTTGAGCAGTGACCCGAATTCCACAGCCAAGACCGCCCCCGCTAGACGCCGCATCTCAGAGTCAGGACCAGCCTCGACCCGGACCCCCCGAGGCGTGACCGCCGGCTCCCCGAGCCCTGACCCTATGCGTCGCTCGTACGCAACGCCACAGGAACGCCACATCAACGCCATGGAGCGCGCGGCAGGCCTCGACCAGGATGGTTCCTGCGACCCGGACGGCCTGACCGCCAAGTCGCCACACCGGTACGAACAGCACGAACTAGTGAACAGGGGTTACCCAATGCGCATGATCAAGAGGCTCTCCGTTGTGGCGCTGCTGAGCGCGCTCGCCCTCACCGGCGTCGCTACCACGGCCAGTGCCGCGCCAGTGCACCCGGCGTGCGGCCACCCGACGCCCTGCGCCCAGTAGGTCCGTAGCTTCGACCCACGGCTGGTGGGGGGCGCCGCGCTTCCTGCGCGGCGCCCCCTTGCGCCGCTCCGCCGGCCGTGGGCTCGGCGCGAACGCCGGCTTCGCGGACGGCTGTTCCTGTCCGCGGCAGGACGGCTCAGAGGACCCCGACCCGGCGCCCGCCAGCGTCACTGTGTGCGTGCCGAGAAGTCCAGGTCGAAGCCGGCCAACGCCGCATCGGTGTGGCCGAGCGCCTCAGCACGGCTCGAAGCCCGGCTGGACGGGGCCGATCTCTCCGGCGGCAACCAGTTCCTCCAGTTCCTCCGGTTCCAGGTACTCCAGGGCTTCCGGTTCGATGCCGTGGTACCGGTCGACATCGAGCAGCCGTCGGACGAACGCGAGGGCGAAGCCCGAGAACGGGCCTTCGAAGGTCTGGCAGCCCTCTTCGTGGACCATCGTGACGACCTTCCACAGGTCCGGATCCGGGCCACAGGGCAGGAAGAAGTGCTCGTCGCCGCTGTAGTCGTATCCCCACGAGATCAGCCCACCGGGCTCGGGGTGGAAGGGGTACGGGATGTGCTCGGAGTCGCCGCGGTTGAGGGCTCTGTCTCGGCGCTCAGCGAAGGCCCCGTTGGTCTCACGCATGCGCTCCAGCAACGGGCTTGCTCCACGGGGGTGGAAGACAACGAGCTCGCCGGAGATGACCCCGGTGCCGTAGGCGTTGAGAAACGCCTTGAAGTCACCGTCAACCTTCGGTGACAACGCTCAGCCTTCGCTGTCAGCTGAGCTGCGGGCGCGATGCCTAGGGTCGGCCGCCAGGGGGGCGGTGCTTCACGTCGTACAGCCGATCGCCAAGGAGTCCGACCGCAATCGTCACGCCGAAATCGTCACGCTGACGTTCTCCCCTGAACCCCCTTGGAGCCGATCATCCAGTGAGGCGGCCGCGGTGGCGTGTCGTCACGCCCAGTCCTCAGGTTCCCAGGCGTGGAGCAGGTCGAGCAGCTGTGGGTCCCCGTCGAGCTGCAGGGAGTCCACCGAAATGCGTTGGTACTGGTAGAGGACCAGATCACTGGCCGTGCCGCGAATCGCGAGGCCGGCCGCGTCCGGGTCCTCGCCGGTAGCGGGCAGCCGGGTGGTCCGTGCACCGTCGCCGTCGACCGTGAGGCGCCAGGAGCGGCCCTCGGTGGCGTGGAAGTCGAAGGCGGTGGGCTTGTGCGGCCAGGCGCTCGTCGTGAAGCAGGTGATGAACAGGTCCTCCTCGACACCGTCGAGTGCCACCTCGGCCGGCAGCGGCTGCGGGGCGCCCACGGCGAGCTGGGCGTCGTACGTGTGCACCGCGATCTCCAGGATCTGGTGCCGGGCGACGGAACCGCAGGTGTCCGTCACCTGCGTGGGACCCCACCCGGTCCAGCAACTGCCGTCCGGGTCAGCCACCAGCAGCGTGTCCAGCAACTCCTGTGTCGTTGCGGCCAACCAGGCCAGCAGCTCGTCGCGCTCCCGGGGGGCCGGCACGGTGCGCTCGGCGACTGCCTCGGCCGGGGGAGCGTCGGCAGGCCCCGCGGCGATGGTGGCGGCCCGGAAACGACGCCCCTGGCCCAGGTGCTGCGCGAGATCGAACAGCGTCCACTCGGGGCAGGTCGGCACCTGCACGTCGAGGCTGGGTGCCGAGGCGATCACGGCGCGGAAGGCGGTCGCACGTTCGTCGATCAGCCGCAGCAGATCGGGAAACTCCAGAGTCTTATGCACAGCGGTACTTCTATCACCTTGATTCACTTACCCGACAGCGGTTTTCCCAGCCGCTGCGACGGGGCGCTCCGGCGACCTGCTGCGGCTCGTCGATCGAGCCGCGGCCGTCGCCGTCGGACGTGGGGCTGTCATCCGATGCCTGACGCCTTGGTGAACTGGGTCACCAGGGAGACGAACCGGCCGGAGTCCTGGACGAGCATCGCGTGGCCGGCGTCAGGGAATATGACCAGCTTGGCGTGCTTGGCCCGCTGAGTGATGATGCTCGCGTTTAGGGGCGGGGTGATCTCGTCGAGGGAGCCGTTGGTGATCAGCATCGGGATGGTGCTGTCGGGCAGCTTGTCCCAGGTGCCCTCGAAGGACTCGTATGCCTGTCCGGCCTGGTACTGACGCAGCAGCGTCTCGTTGCCGACCTTCTCCGGCGGGATCAGACCGAGTTGCTCGATGTACGCGGTCCGCGCGGCGGTGGCGTCGGCGGGGAAGAGCAGGTCCAGCATCTGCGGCCCCGTGGTCTTGGGGCTGTTGAGCTCCTCGGCCACAGCGGGCGGCGTGTTGACGGCCTGGCTGCCGCCGAGGTCGCCGCCGGTGCTCACGAGCGCGCTGATCGCACCCGGGTGGAGTGCGGCGACGGTCAGACCGATCTCGCCGCCCATCGACCAGCCGAGCAGCGTGGGGTGCCGCAGACCCAGCGCCTTGATCAGACCGACGGTGTCGTCCGCCATGAGCGGAATGGTGTCGGGGACCGAGGTGTCGTCGGTCGTGTAGCCAAGATCGTGACGTGGTAGTGCCGGCCGAGCTGGCTCAGCAGGTTGACCGTCCAGTCGCTCATGGTGCCGGTGTCGCCCATGACCATGATGAGGTCGGGGCCGGAGCCGAACTGGCGGTAGCCGATCTTGATGCCGTCGACCGGGATCTGGCGCACCGGCCCGAGGAACGCGCCCGGCCCGCTCAGCGCGGAGTTCGGGAGGACGGTCGACGCCGCCGTAGTGGCGGTCATCGCCGTGGCCTGCGTGCTCGGCCTGCTGCTCGAAGCGCTGGTCGCGTGCCCGCCGCCGGACGAACAGGCGACCGCTCCGAGGGCCACCGTGGCGACGGCCACGGCCAGCCGGGGCAGGGTGAGGGCACGCGGCGTGCGGTGCGATGCGGACATGGGGGACCTCCGTGCTGATCATGTGCGGGTGGGGTGTTGAGCACGATGAGCTGTGGGTTCGGTGCGCGGGTCGAGCGCCGTGCCGCGGGCCTTTTCGCGGGCCTTTTCGCGGCTCAGACGTAGGCGCCCTGGCGGTGGGCCGGCTTGTTCGCGTTGCGGTCGGCCCGTGCCTGCAGCAGCTGGCCGCGGATGATGATCGTGCCCAGGCGGACGACGACCTCGCCGACCGCCATCAGGAGCAGGGCGACGACCCAGGCCTGGCCGCTGGTGATGCTGTGCGCGGCGGAGAAGCTGGTCAGGTGCGCGGCGCCGGAGGGATGCGTGGACCACACCGCGAAGCCCAGGCGGAAGCCCATGCTGATGATCCAGAGTGCGGCCGCACCGTGGGAGGCCTTGATCAGCACGTGCCCGCCGGCGTGCCGGACCCGGGTGAGCAGGCCCCCGGCGAGGCCGAAGACGACCCCGATGGCCGCGAAGACCACGGCCAGCAGCACGTCGTCGCCGGCGGTCGGGATGGTGGTCAGGTAGTTGTCGGCGGCCCAGGCGATCATGCCGAGCGGGAGCAGGATGGTGCGGGTGGTCAGCCGCTCCTCGCGCATCTGGCGAAGAACGATGAGCAGGAGCGCGATGTCGATGAACCAGTCGGTCGTTGTCATGTCTAAGAGCTTCCGCCGACGCGCCCCGAACTCCTTCAACCCGGAGTTGCAACCCGGGTTGAAGTCCGCGCCGCTACTGCTCGGTGTTGTCGACCAGGCCGAAGCGCCAGGCCCAGGCGATCAGCGCGCCGCGATCCTCCAGCGCCAGCTTGGCCAGGACGTGGTTGAGGTGCGTCTTCACCGTTGCCTGGCTGACGACCATCTCGCGCGCCACCTGCCGGTTGTTCAGCCCCTGCGCCAGGAGCCGGACGACGTCGACCTCCCGCCTGGTCAGCCCCTCGGCCTCGGCAGGAAGCATCGCCGGCGAGGAGGCGGGCGCGGCGGCGGGCGCCTTGGGCTCCGTCACGACGAGCTGCACGAGCCGCCGCTGCACGGCCGGGTCGAGGACGGTCCGACCGGCCGCCACGTCCCGGACCGCGGCCAGCACCGCCTCGCCGGTTGCGTCCTTGGTCAGGTAGCCGAGTGCGCCGGCCCGCAGCGCAGGCATCACCGCGTCGTCGTCGGCGAACGTCGTCAGGATCAGCACCCGTGTCTCAATGCCCGCTGCCAATACCTCGGCCGTCACCTGCGCGCCGTCGAGCCCGGGCATCCGCAGGTCGACGAGGGCGACGTCGGGCCGCTCCGCCAGGGCGAGCCGCACCGCGTCGTTCCCGTCGCCGGTCTGCCCGACCACCTCGATGTCCTCCGCCGAGGACAGCAGCAGTACCACCCCGTCTCGCACCACCGCCTGGTCGTCCGCGACCAGCACCCGAATCGTCACGCGTCTGCCTTCCCGTCTGCCGTAATGCTGCCAGCGTCGGTGCCAGGTGCGTTGGTGCCGCCTGCGATACCGCCGCCCGCTGCGGCAACATCCTCGGAAGCGGTGTCCGCCGCGGCGCCGGCGTCCTCCACGACCGGCACACGGAGCGCGATCCGCCAGCCCGATCCCTCGGGCGCAGGTCCGGCGGCCAACGAGCCGCCGACGGCCTCGATCCGCTCGGCCATGCCGCGCAGCCCCGTGCCGCTGCCCTGAACTCCCGACGGGCCGCGACCGGCCGGAAGCCCACGGTCCCGCACGACAGCGCGCATCTCGGAGCCCTCCCACACCAGGTCCACGTCGATGGCACTACCGGTCGCGTACCGCGCCGCGTTCGTCATGGCCTCCTGCACCGCCCGGTACACCGCGTGCCCGGCCTCGGGTGTGAGCCGACCGGCCCGGCCGCTGATGCGCAGCCGCGCGTCGCCCGGAAAACCCCTGGTCAGGCCGTCGATATCGGCCACGCCCCGGAGCGGTACGGAACGCAGCACACTCACCGCCGCGCGGGCCTCCTGTACTCCGTCGCGCGCGAGCTCGGCGGCGCGGTCCAGCGGCTCGGTCAACGTCGCCGGAGCACCGTCACGCCGCGCGATCGCCCTGATCGCCTGCAGCTGCATGGACAGTCCGGCGAGGCTGTGCGCGAGCACGTCGTGCATCTCGTGGGCGATCCGCCTCCGCTCCTCGAGGGACG
>Ga0302311_10005712_pt1 | contig 13060 bp, 7 predicted proteins | sample III_Palsa_N1_3_FD_200449 | JGI IMG/M metagenome (GOLD analysis project Ga0302311, IMG submission 200449) | Peat permafrost microbial communities from Stordalen Mire near Abisko, Sweden - III_Palsa_N1_3 | ecosystem: Environmental > Terrestrial > Soil > Palsa > Peat permafrost | place: Sweden... | reverse complement strand
AGGCGCCCATTCCCGCGCCCTATCCGCATTTCGTGCATAATTTCATGCGGGCGCTGATCCCCCAGGTGTTCGGCTTGGGCGATCTCGACGTGGTCGATATGCGCAGCAATTTCTCGATGATCACAGTCGAAGCCGACAAGGTCGGCATTCGCCAGCGGATCCCGCATATGGATCTGATCGACCCCAACCATATCGTGCTGCTGCACTATCTCTATGACGCGCCGCAGGGCGGAACCGCCTTCTACCGCCATAAGAGCACCGGCTTCGAACAGATGAACCAGGAGCAGCGGACCCTCTACGAGGCCCAGCTCAAGAACGAGATCGCGCGGCATCCGCAGCAGGGATATATCGGCGGCGGCACGCCGATCTTCGACCAGATCGCCGTTTATCCGGCGGTGTTCAACCGCGCCATCGTCTATCGCAGCACCAATCTGCACGCCGCCTGCGTGCCGCCGGACTTCTCCTATTCCGAGGATCCGCGCAAGGGCCGGCTCACCGCCAACAACACCTTCTATTACGGCGACGCCATTTCCTTTTTCGGCGAAGGGGCGAGGCGCGCCTGATCCGGTTCGCCGGAGATCCAGCTCTCCACCACCTCGACGGCGTCGGTCAGCCGTACCAGATCGGCGCGGTAGCAAGGCGCGATCAGGCCCAGTTCGTGACCCAGCCCGAGGAAGGTGGCCGGCACATGCGACGCCATGCGAATGGCGGTCGGCAGATCGACGCCCAGCATCGTCACGCTGTTGCGCACGGCGCCCGCCATGTCGAGATCGGCTCCCGCCATGACCCCGTTCTGGTCGACGCAGACGCCGTTCCTGACGGTGATCGGGCGGCCCTGCAGCAGGAAGGATTTGCTCGCGGCGCCGACGCTCGGCATGGCGTCCGTCACCAGCATCAGCCGGTCGGGCCCCATCGCTTTCAGCGCCACGCGCAGGCTTGCCGGCGCGACGTGGTGGCCGTCGACAATGATGCCGGCCCAGGCGCTGGCATGGTCGAGGGCGGCGCCGACGGCGCCGGGTTTACGGCCGGCGAGCGGCGACATGGCGTTGTAAAGGTGGGTGAATCCCCTCACGCCCGCATCCAGCGCCGCGGAGATCTGCTCGTAAGAGCCGTCGGTATGGCCGGCCGCGACGATCAGCCCGGCCTCGGCCAGGCGGGTGATCATCGCCGGCGTGGTCAGTTCGGGCGCCAGGGTGATCAGGGTGCGGCCCGACGCCAGCGTCGTCAGCAGCTGGAAGGCGCTCTCGTCGAGACGCAGGAATTTCGAAGAATCGTGGATACCCTTGCGCTGCAGATTGAGAAAGGGCCCCTCGACATGGATGCCGAGCGCGCCGGGAACGTCCTTGATCGCCTGCGCGGCGGCCCGCAGGGCCAGGTCGACACGGTCGAGATCGTCGGTGATCAGGGTCGGCAGGAAACCGGTGGTGCCATAGGGGCGATGCGCGGCGCCGATGGCGCGGATCGCCTCCACGGTCGGATGCTCGTTGAACAGCACCCCGCCGCCGCCATTGACCTGGGTGTCGATGAAGCCGGGCACCAGCATGTCGCCGCCCAGATCGACCCGGCGGGCGGCGGCTTCGACGCGAGGATCGGTGGCGTCGACGATCGCCAGGATGCGGCCGTCCTCGACCAAGACAGCGCTGTCATCGACAAAGTCGGAATCAACGAGAATCCGGCCGTTGGAGAAGGAGGTGAGCATCAGAGTGTACTGGTGACCTTGTTGAGGTGCGGCGGACGGTCGGGATCGAAGCCGCGCGCCACCGAGAGCTGCGCGGCCATGCGGTAGAAGGACTGGATCAGCAGCACCGGCTCGATGGCCGGATGGCCGGAAACGGCAGGAAGTTTGACGGCACCGGGCGCCTCGGCGCCGGCCAAGAGCACGGTCGCGCCGCGCTCGGCGAAGCGGCCGGCCAGCTCGGCCAGACCGGCCAGCGTCTCGTCCCGCTGCGCTAAAGCCAGCACCGGGAAGCCCTGATTGACCAGCGCCATCGGACCATGCTGCACCTCGGCGCTGGAGAAGGCCTCGGCATGCAGGCCACAGGTTTCCTTGAATTTGAGCGCCGCCTCGCAGGCCAGGCCGAAACCAAGTCCGCGGCCCACCACGAACAGATTGCGGGCCGGCTTCAGCGCCTCGATCGCCGCCGACCAATCCTGACGCCAGGCTTCGGCCAGAGCGCCCGGCAGACCCTCCAGCGCCTCGGCCAGCCCGCCGTCCGCGCTCCAGTCGGCGACCAGCTGCAGCACGGCGGTCAGGGTCAGGATGAAGCTCTTGGTGGCGGCCACCGACAGCTCGGGACCGGCCAGCAGGGGGATGGTGCGGTCGGCCACCGCTTCGAGCGGCGAGCCCGGCGCGTTGACCAGGGCAATGACATAGGCGCCGGCGGCCTTGGCGGTCTCGACCGACTTGATCAGATCGGGGCTCTTGCCCGATTGCGAAATGGCCAGGCACAGCACGTTCTCGAGATCGAGCCTGGCCTCGTAGACCGAACTGATCGAGGGCGCCAGCGACGAGGTCAGGATGCCGAGCTGCGTCTCGATCAGATAGCGCGCGAAGGTGGCGGCATGATCGGACGAACCCCTGGCAATCGTGATCACAGCGCGCGGCTTTTTCTCGCGCAGCAGAGCGCCCAACTCGGACGCGAGCTCCCGGTTAGCCGAAAGCTGCTGCGCAGCCAGCACACCGCTGGAGCCGGCTTCCTGAAACATGAGGGTGGCGTCGGCTGTCATCCCATCAGCCGAGCATGTTCAATTCGGCGACGAAATCGTAGGCGTCACCGCGGAAATAGGACTGGGTGACCTCGACCATGCGTCCGTCCTTGAGAAAGCCGCGCCGTTCGATCAGCAGGCCGGCATCCCGCGGCGCCACCTCGAGAAGCTCGGCCTGGCGGTCGGTGAACAGCACGGCGCGCAACCGCTGCAGCGCGCGCACCGGGCGATGGCCGGTCTCTTCCAGCGCGTCGTACAGAGATTTCTCGACGGCTTCCAGGGAGGGCAGACAGAAGGCCGGGATCGTCGAATAATCCAGCGCCATCGGCACCCCGTCGGCATAGCGGATACGATGGAAGCGATAGACCGGCGTGCCCGGCCCCATCGACAGGATCAGGCTTTCCTCGGGCGTAACCTCGCCGCGCCCGCGATGCAGCCAGACGCTGTGCGCCGTGCGCCCACGCGCCTGCATTTCCTCGGTAAAGGAGGCCAATTTGGCCACGTTCTTCTCGACCTTCCCGGCGGCGACGAAGGTGCCGGTCCCGTGCCTTCGGGTGAGCAGCCCTTCCTCGACCAGCGCGTCCAGCGCCTTGCGCACCGTGATGCGAGACACGGCGAATTGTTCGGCGAGATCGCGCTCGGCCGGCAGGGCGTCCCCCGGTGTCAATTTCTTCCTGGTGATGGCGTCCCGCATCTTGCGTTCCAGCTGCTGATAGAGCGGGCCGGGCACGCTTTCATCCAGAGGTCCGACCAATTCGGCGAGCGACGACACGGCTTGAATTCTCCCCAAAAGAGGTCCGCCGAAACGGCCCTGAGATGTTTATGCCACACAAACAGCCCACTTTCATACCTGTTTTTATGTGGACCTATATTGGTGTGCTTTTTGGCTTGCAATCAGGCTAAAGTTGATGACAGTTTTATGTGACATACCGACCGGGGCAACAGGTCGGCTGGAAATTCATCACGGCTAAAATGGCTCGGTTTACGTGACTGGTCTTAAACTGGGCTCTTCAGGGGAGAACATCATGGCCTTTCGTAAATATTTGTGGATGGGTACCGTCAGCAGCTTCGCCCTCGCCTGTTCGGTGAGCGCGGCGCTCGCCGCCGATGCCCCCTCCTCCGCACCGGAAGAGATTGTCGTCACCGGTGGTTATTTGAAGTCGCTGCAGGACGCAATCGAGATCAAGAAGCAGGCGGACGGCGTCGTGGAAGCCGTCAGCGCCAGCGACATCGGTCAGCTTCCCGACAAGAACGTCGCCGACGCGCTGCAGCGTCTGCCCGGCATCACCACGCAGACCTCGGCCGCGGCCGGGGCCGGCGGTTTCGGCGAAAACGATCGCGTCGCGATCCGCGGCACCGCCCCCAATCTGACCCAGACCCTTATCAACGGCCACGCGGTCGGCACCGGCGACTGGTTCATTCTCGATCAGCTCGACGCCGCCAGCCGAAGCGTCAGCTATTCGATGTTCCCCTCGGAAATCGTCGACCATGCGGTCGTTTACAAGAGCTCGCAGGCCGATCAGCCCGAAGGCGGCACGGCCGGCTCGGTCGACATCATCACGCGCACGCCGCTGGGCTTCAAGGACCAGTACACCGGCGAAGTATCGCTGGGCGGCGCCTATTCCGATCTCGCCGGCAAAGCCGGCTATCAGTTCAACGGACTCGTCAACTGGAAGAATGACGCCAACACGTTCGGCATCATGGTCCAGGGCTTCGACGAAGACCGCTTCCTGCGTCGCGACGGCCAGGAAGTGCTGGGCTACACCACAATTCCCAACACCTCGGCCTATCCGGCGGCCCTGCGCGGCGTCACCGTCCCGTCGATCATCAACGACGCGTTGTTCACCCAGGAACGTCATCGCTATGGCGGCGATATCGCCGTCGAATACCAGCCGACCGACAAATGGGATGTGAAGGTCGACGCCTTCCTGGCCGAGCTGCTCGCGCCCAACTACAATCAGGGCAATCTGATCGACGTCGCCGACGAGATCAACAAGGGCGTCGTTCCGACCAGCTACACCGTCTCGAACAGCGTGCTGACCTCGGCGACCTTCCCGGGTTCGACCGCCATCGGCAATCCCGGCATCAACGACATTTCGCGTCCGCATGCCGCGTCGAATTCCGAATATATCAACTTCGACACCGCCTATAAGCCGGCCTCGGATTGGAAGATCCATTTCTCCGGCGGCTACACGCAGGGCGAAGGCAAGACTGACCAATATGCCTATGGCACCACCTCGGCGACCGGTTCGAACTTCGGCTATTCGATGAACGGGACGAACCCGGTCACCACCTCCTTTTCGAATGTGGCCGCCATCAACAATCCGGCCAATTACACCGCCTTCGCCGGCGACGGTAATCAGGACTGGGTGGGGATTACCCAGTTGGCCCAGCTCGACCGCGAAGGCTACGGCCAGGTCGATGTGAGCAAGTATCTCGACGAGACCGCGATCATCAACGAGGTGGATGCCGGGTTCCGCTATGCGGTGCATAACCGCCATGAAACCTTCGCCGAGGATTATGGCTGTTACAGCAGTGCTTGCGGCCCGTCGCTCGCCAGCGTCTCCAACGGCAGCTTCCCGAGCAACTTCGGCTCGAGCGCCGGAATCAGCAACCCGTTCAACCTGTCGGTCAGCCAGTCGGCGCTCAACGCCCTGGTCGCGCAGATGATAGCCTCGGGCGGCCAGACCGCGCAGGAGCGCGTCTTTGGCGGCGGCCCCTATGGCGGCGCTTTCTTCGACATCACTGAAACGACCACCGCCGGCTATGTCATGGCCCATATCGGCGGCACCAACTGGAAGGGCAATTTCGGCGTCCGCATCGTCAATACCAAGGACGATATCGACACCTATGATTCGGTCCCGGAAAATGCTTCGATCCAGCCGGTCACCTATTCCCAGTTCGGTCCCTGGTACGTTAATCCGCACACGCAGAACTACAATGACGTCCTGCCCAGCATGAGCCTGTCCTTCGACGTCGCCAAGGACCAGGAACTGCATCTGTCGGCGGCCGAGACCATGACTCGTCCGGATTACTACGCCCTGGCCGGCGGCATCACGCTGAACGATACGCTGCTGACCGGCACCGTCGGCAATCCGAACCTGAAGCCGACCCGGTCCGACAATATCGACGCATCGTGGGAATGGTATTACGGGGAGCGGTCGATGCTCTCGGTGGGCGTGTTCGACATGCGGATGGAGACGGACTTCGACGCCGTCACCACCAACCTGGTCGAGACGGATCTTCAGCTGACGCAGAACCCGAACAATCCGGGTGGCCTCGCCAACCCGATCTATCGGACCTACAGCGTGCAGACCGAGGACAACAACAGCGGCTATTCGCGCGGCGTGGAACTCCAGGTGCAGCAGCCGATCGCCTATGGCTTCGGCGGCATCGTCAACTACACTTATACCGACAGCGCCCAGGACAACCCGACACCCGGCATCGGCGGCCATACCATGCTCGGCGCGGCGCGGCACACCGCCAACCTCACCGCCTACTACCAGCAGGGGCCGATCGACGCCCACCTGTCCTATACCCTGCATTCCTCGATCTATCAGGGTATCGACCGCGGCAATAAGTATTTTGAGGGTGATGGCGGATCCCTCGACGGCTCGATCAATTACGCGATCACCAAGAACTTCAGCGCGAATATCGATGTGCTGAATATCGCGAACCAGAACGAGACCTACTTCACCAACGGCCCCAGCGTGGAGCTTCCGCGCGCCACCTACAACAACGGGCGCACCATCTACTTCGCGTTGAACGCCAAGTATTGATCTTGCTAGGCTCCCGGCGGCGGTCGTCCTCCCCGCCGCCGGGAGATTTTTCGTGATGAACATCCGTCCGTTCCTGCACCAGAACGTGAAGATGCGGGTCGACAAGATCGGCACCAGCGGCTCGGCCGTGCTGGTCATCGACAATTTCCTGCTCGACGCCGACAGGATGGTGGAGTACGCCGCGACCGAGGCCCGCTTCGGCCCGGCCACCGCGCTCTATCCCGGCATCCAGGCGCCCATTCCCGCGCCCTATCCGCATTTCGTCCATAATTTCATGCGGTCGCTGATCCCGCAGGTGTTCGGCTTGGGCGACCTCGACGTGGTCGACATGCGCAGCAATTTCTCGATGATCACGGTCGAGGCCGGCAAGGTCGGCATCCGCCAGCGGATCCCGCATATGGATCTGATCGACCCCAACCATATCGTGCTGCTGCACTATCTCTATGACGCGCCCCAGGGCGGTACCGCCTTCTACCGCCATAAGAGCACCGGCTTCGAACAGATGAACCAGGAGCAGCGGACCCTTTACGAGGCCCAGCTCAAGGACGAGATCGCGCGGCATCCGCAGGAAGGGTATATCGGCGGCGGCACGCCGATCTTCGACCAGATCGCTGCTTATCCGGCGGTGTTCAACCGCGCCATCGTCTATCGCAGCACCAATCTGCACGCCGCCTGCGTGCCGCCGGACTTTTCCTATTCCGAGGATCCGCGCAAGGGCCGACTCACCGCCAACAACACCTTCTATTATGGCGACGCTGTCTCGTTTTTCGGTGCAAGCGCCAAACGGGTGCAAACCGGCTGATTTTTTATTACCACTTGCGTACCATAAATCTCACGGGTTTAATTGGTCGCAAGCGATATTCGAGCAAATTCCACGGCCAATAGGTATTGTATTGGTATTGCAGCATGGGCGGGAGACGGCAAAGATGATACGACCGATCGGCAGCGCGATCCGCGCGCTCTGTCTGGCCACGGGCTTCGCGGCAGCGGGCCTCCAGGCCGCCGAGCCGTCCCTGGTCCCGCGCCCTGTGAGCGACATGCCGGCCCAAGGCAGTTTCACCGTTACCGCCGCCACCCCGGTCGAGTCCGGCGCCCAGGACAAGGCCGCCGCCGAGGCGGCGCAGCGTTTTCTCGGCCTGATGCGGGAGAGCGGCGCCCTGGCGCTGAAATCCGGCGGCGGAACCCGGGGCATCCGCTTCGTCACCGACGGATCGATCGCCGGCGACGAGGCCTATCGCCTGACCGTTTCCCCCTCCGGCGTCACCGTCGCCGCCTCGCATCCCGCAGGCCTGTTCTACGGCGCTGTGTCGCTGTGGCAGTTGTTGACCGCGGAGCCCGGCAACGGCCCGGTCACCCTGTCGGCCCGCACCATAGACGATGCGCCGCGCTTCGCCTGGCGCGGCCTGATGATCGACAGTGCCCGCCACTTCCAGTCGGCCGCCTATATCAAACAGTTCATCGACTGGATGGCGGTGTTGAAGCTGAACGTCTTCCATTGGCATCTGACCGATGACCAGGGCTGGCGCCTCGAGATCAAGCACTATCCCAAGCTGACCGACATCGGCGCCTGGTCGGTGCCGGCCGGGCAGGCTCCGGCCGCCGACATCGATCCGGCCACCGGCAAGCCGCGCCGTACCGGCGGGTTCTATACCCAGGATCAGGTGCGCGACATCGTCGCCTACGCCGCCGCCCGCCACATCACCATCGTGCCCGAGATCGAAATGCCGGGCCATGCCACCGCCGCTATCGCCGCCTATCCCGAACTGGGGTCGGCGCCGGTCACTCTCGACGGCGCTTCGCCCGACTGGGGCGTGCTCTACACTCTCTACAATGTCGACGACAAGACCTTCACCTTCCTCGAAACCGTGTTGACCGAGGTGATGGATCTGTTCCCCAGTCCTTATATCCATGTCGGCGGCGACGAGGCTGTGAAGCAGCAATGGAAGAATTCGCCGGTCATTCAGGCCCGCATCAAGGCGCTCGGCCTCAAGGACGAGGACGAGCTGCAGAGTTGGTTCATTCGCCGCATCGAGGCCTTCCTCGGCAAGCATAACCGCCGCCTGGTCGGCTGGGACGAGATCCTGCAGGGCGGCATCGCCCCGCACGCCACGGTGATGTCGTGGCGCGGCATCAAGGGCGCGCTGGAGGCCGCCCATCAAGGCCACGACACCATCCTGTCGCCCGCCCCCGACCTCTATCTCGACAATCGCCAGAGCGCCGATCCGGGCGAGCCCCCCGGCCGCGGCAAGATCATCAGCCTGCAGGACGTCTATCAGTTCAACCCGGCGCCGGGCGAATTGTCGGCCGACGAGCTGCGCCACATCCTCGGCGTCCAGGCCAATCTGTGGACCGAGAACATCCGCACCGAGGACTACGCCACCCGCATGGTCTATCCCCGCGCCGCCGCGTTCGCCGAAATGGCCTGGAGCCCGGCCGCCCGTGTGGATTGGGCCGATTTCCAGGCCCGCCTACCGGCCGAACGCGCCCGCTATGCCCGACTCGGCCTCAAGGACGACCAGCCGCCGCCGAAGGCCGATCCCGCGCGTCTCTACAGCCAGGAGCTGAAGCTCTGCTCACCTTCCAATAATCCGCTGGTTCTCGAGGACGACGCCCCGATCCAAGGCAAGCGCGCCGAGTTCCTGGTCGATATCGGCAATCCCTGCTGGCAGCTGCCGCAGGCCGATCTGTCGGCGCCGGCGAAGCTTACGGTCAATGTCGGCCAGGTGCCCTACAACTTCCAATTCGGCGACGGTCCGGTTGATTACCGTCCACGCCCGCCGCACAGCCCCGAGGGCGAGTTGGAGGTACGCGCCGATTCCTGCGAGGGCGCGCCGATCGCCAGCCTGTCGCTGGCCCCGGCCGCCGGCAACTTCGCCACGACCGAACTGAGCGCCACCCTGCCGGTCCGCCCCGGCCGCCATGATCTCTGTTTCACCTTCACCGCCAAGGGCCAGGATCCGCTGTGGGCGATCGAGTGGCTGAAGCTGGAGCCGGCCAAGCCATGATCGACAGCGTTTCCCCGTCCCTCACCCTGACGGCCCCGCTCAACGGCTGGGCCGCGCCGCTCGGCGAGGTTCCCGACGCGGTCTTCTCCGGCCGCATGATGGGCGACGGCATCGCGATCGACCCGATTGAAGGCAAGGTGGTCGCGCCCTGCGACGGACAGATCGTCCATCTGCACCACGCCCATCACGCCGTCACCCTGCGCAGTCTGTTCGGCGCCGAGATCCTGATCCATGTCGGACTGGAAACGGTGGCGATGCAGGGCCGCGGCTTCTCGCTGCATGTCACCGAGGGCCAGGCGGTGCGGGCCGGCGAGCTGCTGATCTCCTTCGACCTCGACCAGGTGGCGCGCGAAGCCAAGAGCCTGATCACCCCGATCATCGTCACCAATGGCGACGAATTCGTCATCGAGGCCCGCACCGAGAACTGTACGATCGCCGCCGGGGCGCCGCTGCTGACCCTGCGCCGTCTCGCCGGACAGATCAGCGCCGCCAGCACCGCTCCGCAGCCGGAGACGCGGCGCACGGTCATCGTGCCGCTGGCGCACGGCATCCACGCCCGCCCGGCCGCCCGCCTGGCCGATCTGGCCAAGACCCACGACGCCGAGCTGACCGTGATCTGGGGCGAACGCCGCGCCAATGCGCGCAGCCCGGTGGCGCTGATGGGCCTCGGCATCGTCAAGGGCAGCGAGATCACTCTCGCCGCACGCGGCCGGGATGCCGGCGTGGTGGTCGCCGCCATCGCCGCGCTGATCGAAAGCGGCATGGGCGAGAGCGAAGCCGACATCCACGCCGCGCCGAACCCCGCGCCGGCCCCGACCGCCGCCTGGCTCGCGCCCGGCGTGCTGGGCGGCGTGCGCGCGGCGCCCGGCCTCGCGCTCGGCGTGGCCGTGCGCCTCGCCGCCGGAGAAATAACCGTGATCGAGGACGGCCAAGGCCCGGCGGTCGAATCGCACAGACTGGCCGGCGCGCTCGGCGCGGTGCGGACGCGCCTGTCCCGGGCGGCGGCGGGACGCGGTCCGCAGGCCGCCATCATGGCCGCTCATCTCGCCTTCCTCGAGGATCCGGAACTGACCGGCGCCGCCCGCCTCTTCATCGACCAGGGCAAGAGCGCCGCCTTCGCCTGGCGCGCCGCCATCGGCGGCCAGATCGCCGTGCTGAAGGCCCTGTCCGATCCGCGCTTCGTCGAACGCATCGCCGATCTGTCCGACCTCGAGCGCCAGGTGCTGGTCGAACTGGTCGGCGCCCCCGCCGAGGAGACCCTGGTTCTGCCGGCCGGCGCCATCCTGCTGGCTGAGGATCTGCTGCCCTCGCAGCTGGTCGGGCTCGACCCTTTGAGGCTGGCCGGTGTCGCCACCAGCAAGGGCGGCCCGACCTCGCATGTCGCCATCCTGGCCGCCTCGATGGGCATTCCGGCGCTGGTCGCCTGCGGCATCCCGCTCGACAGCATCGCCGCCGGCGCCCGTCTGCTGCTCGACGCCGATTCGGGGCGTCTGCAGGTCGATCCGCCGGCCGAGGTGGCGGCCGAGGCCGAGGCCCGCATCGCCGCCCGCATCGAGTCCCGTGCCAAAGCCCAGGCCCAGGCGCACCGCCCCTGTCATACGCGGGACGGCGTGCGGATCGAAGTGGCCGCCAATCTCGGCTCGATCAGCGACGCCGAAAAGGCGGTGGCGGCCGGCGCCGAGGGCTGCGGCCTGCTGCGCACCGAATTCCTGTTCCTCGAGCGCGAGACTCCGCCCGACGAGGCCGAACAGGCCGAGGTTTACGGCGCCATCGCCAAGGTTCTGGAAGATCGACCGCTGGTGATCCGCACATTGGATATCGGCGGCGACAAGCCGGCCGCCTATCTGCCGATCCCCGCGGAGGAGAACCCCGCGCTGGGCCTGCGCGGGGTTCGCGTGTCCCTGTGGAAGCCGGAGCTGTTCGAGATCCAGCTGCGCGCCATCCTGAAAAGCGTTCCGGCCACGCAATGCCGGATCATGCTGCCGATGATCGCCAGCCTGTCGGAATTCCGCCAGGCCAAGGCGTTGCTCGACCGGGTCAAAGGCGATCTCGGTCTGACGGAGCGGTTCGAGCTCGGCATCATGGTCGAGACCCCGGCCGCCGCCGTGACAGCCGACATCCTGGCGGCCGAGGCGGATTTCCTGTCGGTCGGCACCAATGATCTGTCGCAATACACGCTGGCGATGGACCGTGGGAATGCTTCGGTGGCCGCCCACATCGACGCGTTGCACCCCGCCGTGCTGCGCCTGATCGCCCAGGCCGCCCAGGGCGGCGCGCTGCATAAACGCTGGACCGGCGTCTGCGGCGGGCTGGCCTCGGACCTTGCCGCCGTGCCTATTTTGATTGGCCTCGGCGTGCGCGAATTGTCCGCCACTGCCAGCCAGATCGCCGATATCAAGGCGCTGGTCGGATCGATGACTTTGACAGAGTGCGAGGCGCTGGCGCGCGAGGCGCTGGCGGCGAGTTCGGCCGCCGAAGTCCGCGCTTTGGTCTCGGGAGGACAGAACTGATGCGTTCCGCCGTCGAAATCCTGCAGCCCCTGGGCCGCGCCCTGATGCTGCCGATCGCGGTGCTGCCGATCGCCGGCCTGCTGCTGCGCTTCGGCCAGCCCGATATTCTCAACCTGCCCTTCATCGCCGCCGCCGGCGACGCGATCTTCACCAATCTCGGCCTGTTGTTCGCCATCGGCGTCGCGATCGGTTTGGCCAAGGATAATAACGGCGCGGCTGGTTTAGCCGGCGCGGTCTGTTTCCTGGTCGCCAGCAAGGGCGCGCTGTCGCCGATCCCGGCGCCGCCCGATCTGCTGAGCGGCGTGCCCGACCTGCTGCAACCGGTGGTGCTGGCCGCCTACAAGGCCAAGGCCATCGCCAAGCTGTCCGTCCCGATGGGCGTGATCTCTGGGCTGATCGGCGGTCATTTCTACAACCGCTTCCACACCTTCAAACTGCCCGATTACCTGGCCTTCTTCGCCGGACGCCGCTTCGTGCCGATCGCCGCCGGCCTGGCCGGACTGGTGCTGGCCGCCACCTTCGGCGGGGCCTTCCAGGCGCTCGACCACGGCATCGACGCGGCCAGCCGGGTCATTCTCAGCCTGGGCCCGATCGGGCTGATCGCTTACGGCATCCTCAACCGGCTGCTGATCATCACCGGCCTGCACCACATCATCAACAATCTGGCCTGGTTCATCCTCGGCAACTATCACGGCGCGACCGGCGATCTGAACCGCTTCTTCGCGGGTGATCCGAGCGCGGGCGTGTTCATGGCCGGCTTCTTCCCGGTGATGATGTTCGGCCTGCCCGCCGCCTGCCTCGCCATGTATCGCACCGCCCTTCCGGAACGCCGTAAAGCCCTGGGCGGCATGCTGCTGTCGATGGCGCTGACCTCCTTCCTGACCGGCGTCACCGAGCCGATCGAATTCTCCTTCATGTTCCTGGCCCCGCTGCTGTTCGTCGTGCATGCGGTGCTGACCGGCATCGCTTTCGTGGTGATGGATGTGCTGGGGGTGCGGCTCGGCTTCTCCTTCTCGGCCGGGCTGTTCGATTACCTGATCAACTTCAAGCTGTCCAGCCG
>Ga0302311_10005711_pt1 | contig 13061 bp, 8 predicted proteins | sample III_Palsa_N1_3_FD_200449 | JGI IMG/M metagenome (GOLD analysis project Ga0302311, IMG submission 200449) | Peat permafrost microbial communities from Stordalen Mire near Abisko, Sweden - III_Palsa_N1_3 | ecosystem: Environmental > Terrestrial > Soil > Palsa > Peat permafrost | place: Sweden... | reverse complement strand
GAGCACGGTGATGGGCCTGGACCCGGGCATCCGCACCGGCGTCAAGGTGGCGGTGGTCGATGCCACCGGCAAGCTGCTCGCCACCGATGTCATCTATCCGCACGAACCACGCCGGCAGTGGAATGAGTCGCTCGTGCAGTTGGCGAAACTGTGCCGGCAGCACGGCGTGAATCTGATCGCGATCGGCAACGGCACCGCCTCGCGCGAAACCGATAAGCTGACCGGCGAGCTGATCAAGAAGCTGCCCGAAGCAAAGATGTCGAAGATCGTGGTGAGTGAAGCGGGCGCTTCGGTGTATTCCGCTTCGGAAATCGCGGCCAAGGAATTTCCCGAACTGGATGTGACCCTGCGTGGTGCTGTCTCGATCGCGCGCCGCCTGCAGGACCCGCTGGCCGAACTGGTGAAGATCGAGCCGAAGGCGATTGGTGTCGGCCAGTACCAGCATGACGTGAACCAGATCAAACTGGCGCGCGCGCTGGATGCGCGCGTCGAGGATTGCGTCAACGCGGTCGGCGTGGACGTGAATACCGCCTCCGCAGCACTGCTGTCACGCGTGGCCGGCTTGTCCGCGTCGGTCGCCGAAAACGTGGTGAAGCATCGGGATGCCAACGGCCCGTTCGCCAACCGCAAGGCGCTGTTGAAAGTGCCGCGCCTGGGCGACAAGGCCTTCGAGCAGTGCGCCGGCTTCCTGCGCGTGCCGAACGGCGACAACCCGCTGGACGCCAGCTCGGTGCACCCCGAGGCCTATCCCGTGGTCGAGCGGATCATCGCCCAGTGTGGCCGCGAGGTACGCAACATCATCGGCGACATCGGCTTCCTGCGCGGCCTGAAACCCGAGCAGTTCACTGACGAAAAGTTCGGCGTGCCGACCGTGCGCGACATACTGAAAGAACTGGAGAAGCCCGGCCGCGACCCGCGCCCGGAATTCGTCGCGCCGAGCTTTGCCGAGGGCGTCGAGGACGTGAAGGATCTCAAGCCCGGCATGATCCTCGAAGGCCGAGTTACCAATGTCGCCGCGTTCGGCGCCTTCGTCGATATCGGCGTACATCAGGACGGCCTGGTGCACATCTCGGCGTTGTCGCACACCTTCGTCAAGGACCCCCGCGACGCCGTAAAGGCCGGCGACATCGTCAAGGTGAAGGTGATGGAGGTCGACCTGCCGCGCCAGCGCATTGGCCTCAGCATGCGTCTGGACGACGAGCCCGGTCAGGCCCGCAGTCGACCTGCTGCCGTCAATGACACACCGCGAGGCCAGCGCGATTCACGCCCATCGGCGCGCAGCAACACGGATAATCCGGCGCCCGCGCCGGGCGGAAACGCGTTGGCCGATGCGTTTGCACGGGCTCGCAAGAACTGACGTCAAGAGCCGGGAAAGATGGTGCGCCTGACCATGCGCACCCGCACGTTTTCCGATATCGTTACGCCCATGTTACGCGGCCCTCCCGGGCCGCCTTTCCGGGGAGTCAGCACATGTTTCGCACACGTCATCTGGTCTCGGCGATCGCCGCCGCCATGCTTCTCGCCACCACGGCGCACGCCGCCGGGAGCTCACCGTTCGACAACGTCGTGGTGTTCGGCGACAGCCTGAGCGATACCGGCCAGTTCTTTTCCACTTCGCTCAACGAATACTCCAAGTTCACCACCAATCCCGGCGAAGTCGCCGTGCAGATCGTGGCCGGGCACTACGGCTTCAACCTGCAGCCTTCGCGCGTGGGTGGCAGCGACTATGCCTACGGCGGTGCCGGCGTCATCACCGATGACGATGGTCCCGATCCGTCGATCCCGACCATCACCCAGCAGGTCACCGGTTATCTCGCCAATGGCGCCGTGGCCGATCCGCACAGCCTCTATATGGTCTGGGGTGGGGCGAATGACATCTTCTACCACTCCACCCAATACGGTTATTACATACTTACTGGTACCGGCGAGACCGCGGCCCAGGCGACCGCCAACATCAATGCGGCTGCCACCCAGGAACTGGTGCTGATCAACCAGCTTAAGCAGGCCGGCGCGAACTACCTGGTTGTATTCAACCTGCCAAATATCGGAGATACACCCTCCGCACATGCGGATGCGGCAATAGTGCCTGCTCTTTCGGGCATACCCGCCTTTCTTACCAGCGTGTCACAGTCCTACAATCAGACGCTGAATGCCGGACTTGGTTCGCACACGCTTGCAGTCAATACCTACGCGTTGTTCGAACAGGTGGTGACCGATCCTGCCAAGTACGGTTTCACCAACGTCACCACGCCGGCCTGTAACAACCCCAGCGCCAGCTCGCATGACTGCGATGGCAGCACCCTGGTCGCACCCAATGCAAACGAGACTTACCTGTTTGCCGATGGTGTGCATCCGACCACCGCTGCCCACGCCATGCTGGCGCAAGTAGTGCTGTCCGAACTGGCGGCTCCCGGGCAGATCTCGCTGCTCGGCGAGGCACCACTGGCTTCCGCCACCGAACAGACCGGCGTGTTGCGCGACCAGATGTTGAAGGACAGCCTTGGTGACACCGCGCGCGCCTTCGTCAACATCGATTACGCCCAGCAGCGCTTCGATGGCAGCAGCAGCTCGCCGCAGACCAACAGCAACAACCTGAACCTCACGCTCGGTGTCGACTTCAAGCCAGCCGACAATCTCTCCGGCGGTCTCGCCTTTGGCGCGGCGCGCAACAATGCCGACATCCCGGGTAGTGGCGGCTACACCCTGAAAGACTATTCCGGGCTGGGCTATCTCACCTATCACGCCGGCGGCGGCTATGTCGGCGGCTACGCCAGCTACGGCGAGTCCAGCTTCGACGATATCGACCGCACCTTCCAGATCGGCGCCGCGCAAACCAGTGAAACCGGCAATACCGATGGCACGCACCGCGGCATCGGCTTCACCGGCGGCTGGTGGTTTGATGTCGGCACCATCAAGACTGGCCCGTTCGCGAACCTGGAATGGCAGGACATCGATGTCGACAGCTACAGCGAAGCTGGCAGCGATGCCACCGCCATGTGGTTCGGCAGCCAGCATCGCCAGGCACTGATCTCCACCCTCGGCTGGCGCCTGCAGGGCCAGTGGCAGGTTGGCAACCTGGTCATGACACCGTATGCGCAGCTGGCCTGGAACCGCGACAGCAAGGCTGATCCACGGGACATCAACACCGGTCTGAACACCATGAATGGCACGTTCGCCCTGGCCGGCTTCGTGCCGGACAAGACCTGGGGTACCGCCAGCTTCGGCCTGTCCGCCCAGCTCACCCCCAACGTGACCAGCTGGATCGGCTACGACGGCCGCTTCAGCGACGACAGCCAGAAGTACAACAGCGTCAACATGGGTTTCAAGATCGGCTTCTGATCCGTGTAACCCGCGCAGCAAAAAGGCCGTCCGCACAAGCGGACGGCCTTTTCATATCCGGCTTGCCGGTCGACGGGTTACTTGTTCTTGCCGTTCGTCGCCAGGCTGAGGATGTCCATTGCCTGCTTGTGCAGCTTCGCTGCCGCGTCGTCGTCCAGCGTCTGCACGTCGCTGCCCACCTGATGCTGCTTCAGCACCAGCGCGCCGTCATCGCTCCAGCCGGCACGATCGATCGAACTCGGCTTCGCACCACTGCTGGCCATGGTCTGCTGCACGACCGCCCACACGTTGCCGTTCTTGTAAGCGTAATCGGTACTGGTGAAGCCCTTGTCACCGTAGTCGACCAGTTCGCGGATGAACTGGATCTGGCCTGCCTGGCGGAAGACCTGCCAGCCGCGCGAGGCATTCGGATCGAGCTTGGTGCCATGGCTGACCTTCATCCCACCCAGCTGCTTCTGGTCATCGGTAAAGGCGGCCAGCACCTTCTCGCCCGGGGTCTGTTCAGCCACCAGCTCGATGGCTACACCATCATTCTTGCTGCCCTTGGCCAGCACCGGTGCCTGCATCGGCATCACGTAGTGGCGCTCGCCGTCGGTCAGGATGACCTGAACCACGTAGAGGTCATTCGGCTTCACTTCGGCCGAGTTGAAGGTCAGCTGGAACGGCTGCGGGAACGTTCCTGCTGGAGAAGTCTTGCTTGCCAGCGGCGCGGAGCCAGCGGCGGTCGCCGACGCGTCGACCAGGTTGATCACCAGCTGGGCCGTCGCCGACGGCTGGATCGATCCGCGCAACGAGATCGTGCCGCTCACCTGGTTGACGACCTTGGCGGCCGTGGCCGTATCTGCAGAGCCGGCGGAAGCCGCGCCCGCGTCAGTCGACTGCGACGCGGAAGGAGCATTGTTGCAGCCGGCCAATGCCAGTGCTGCAACCGACATCAGCGACAAAACCGTCTTGCGCATGGGAAAACCTCATCAACGTGAAAGCAAGCACGAAACCTGTCAGACGCCTGTGCGCCTCGGTTCTACGCGGGGGAAGTTCCAAGCATAGCCCAAAATGCCGTGCGCGGAAAAGTCAACCCATCCAATGACCTACCATGCGCGGGCGTACGCAGGTTCTTGCATGATCGCCCGCCCTCCGGATTGCCGCTGATCGCCATCAGGTCAGCCGGGCGACCTCAATCGCGATGCAAGGCTCGATACGCGATATCACGACGACAGAAGGCGCCTTCGTAATGGATCTGCCTGACCGCGGCGTAGGCCTGCTCGCGTGCGGCAGCGATGTCCTTGCCCAGCGCGCACACGGTCAGCACGCGACCGCCCGCCGTGACGGCACGACCCTGGTCATCCAGCCGGGTACCGGCATGGAAGACCTTGCTGTCGCTATGGGTGACTGCATCGAGACCCTCGATAAGGTCACCGCTGCGAACTTTGCCGGGATAACCACCTGCCGCCATCACCACGCCAATCGCCGGGCGCACGTCCCAGCGCGCCTGGGTCTGGGCCAGCCGGCCATCCAGCGCGGCATCGATCAATTCGACCAGATCTGATTTCAGGCGCAGCATGATGGGCTGGGTTTCCGGATCACCGAAGCGCACGTTAAACTCGATCACCTTCGGGTTGCCCGCCTTGTCGATCATCAGGCCGGCATACAGGAACCCGATGAACGGTGCTCCTTCCGCGGCCATGCCATGCAGGGTCGGCTCGATCACTTCGCGCAGGATGCGCTGCTCGACTTCGGGGGTGACCACCGGTGCCGGCGAGTACGCGCCCATGCCGCCGGTATTCGGGCCAAGATCACCCTCATCGCGCCGTTTGTGATCCTGGCTCGAGGCCATCGGCAGCGCATGGCTGCCGTCGCTCATCACGATATAGCTGGCCTCCTCGCCATCGAGGAACTCCTCGATCACTACCCGCGCCGAGGCATCACCGAAGCTGTGCGCACCCAGCATGTCGTGTAGCGCCAGCTCGGCATCGGCTAGCGTCAGTGCGACCACCACGCCCTTGCCGGCGGCAAGGCCGTCAGCCTTGATCACGATCGGTGCGCCGTGCTGACGCACGTAGGCCAGCGCCGGATTCAACTCGGTGAACACCGCGTAACGCGCGGTGGGAATGTTGTGCCGCTGCAGGAAATCCTTGGCGAACGCCTTGGAGCCTTCCAGCTGCGCGGCAATCGCGCGCGGGCCGAAGATGCGCAGACCGGCGGCGCGGAAGCGATCGACCACGCCGGAGACCAGCGGGACCTCGGGGCCGACCACGGTCAACCCGATCTTCTCGCGCTTGGCCAGCTGCAGCAGGCCATCGAGATCGTCCATCGCAACGTCGGCGTTGCGCACGCCGTGCTCATGTGCGGTGCCCGCATTGCCGGGAGCCACGATCACCTCGTCAACCTGCGACGACTGCCCGAGCTTCCATGCCAGCGCGTGTTCGCGCCCGCCGCTGCCGATCACCAGAACCTTCATGCCTGCACTCCGAGAACCACCCATGCGCCACACAGCGCAGGCGCGCATTGTAGCGGCAGCGACGGATCACCCGCGCAGCCGGCACTGTGCAGGTCCTTCAGTCGTGATGCTGCAGCAGCTCCAGCAGCGCCGCCCGTGGCAGCTTGCCGGTTTCGTTGCGCGGCAACGCGGCCACCAGGCGCAATGGACGTGGCAGGAATAGCGGGTCGATCGCGCGGCGCAGCGCGTCGAGGATCACGTGCTCATCCAGCGTCGGCGCCACTACCAGCGCCGCGATGCGATGCACGCCGAGCGCATCGCCGCCATCGAGCTAGAACACCACACCGTCCTGCACCCCGGGTATCGCCAGCAGGCGGCGATTGAGATCGCCGAGCGAAGCGCGCTTGCCGGCGATCTCCAGCATGTCAGCATGACGGCCGCGCAGGCGGAAACGGCTTCCGCCGCCGGACAGGCTGACGATATCGGCGAGGGTGACTGGCACATCCAGTTGCGATGCCTCGACTGCCGTACCATCCGGCTGCGGGTGCAGGGTGACGTCGTCGTACAACAACCAATCCTCGTCCGCAGCGGGGCGGCGGCTGGCAATTACGCAAGTCTCGGTAGAGCCGAATACTTCCAGTAACGGTGCACCAAAACATCGTTCGGCGGCCTGCGCCAGCTCGACCGGCAGCGGCGCGGTAGCCGATACCATCGCGGCGATCGGTGGCAACTCGATGCCGGATTCGACCAGTGCGCGCAGGTGCACCGGCGTGGTCACCAGCACCCGCGGCGCCGGCACTTCGGTCAGCGCCGCGGCAACATCGGCGGGGAAGAACGGGCGGCCGGCATGTACGCCGACGTCGCCGAGCAGTGGCAGCAGCACCGACATCTCCATGCCATACATGTGCTGCGGCGGCACCGTGGCGACCACCGTGAAATGCGTTCCGACAACCGCCTGCAGCATGGTCAGGTTGCCGGCGTTGCTGGCGTGGAAGCTGCGCCAGGTCTTTCCGTTCGCGCTGGGCGTGCCGGTGGAGCCGGAGGTATAGCCGATCGCCACCAGCTGATCGGCCGGAATCATCGGCCACGCCGCATCCGGCACATCCAGCAACGTGGCTTCCAGCGGCGGCAGCTGTCGGTAGCCGTACGGTGCCGGATCAAGCGCCTGTTCGCCCAACGCATAGCAGCCCGGATGCGCCGCCATCACTTCGTCCACCGCCTGCTGCGCGCGCGACGATGGCAGCAGATTGATCTGGCCGCGCAGCACGATCGCGCAGAACGCCACCAGAAAGGCGTAACGATCCTCGCACAGGTTTACGGCAGCGGTGGCCGCGGGCAGCCCGGCGGCCACCGCATGTACATGCGCGAGAAACTGCGTGGCGCTCACCGCGTCGCCATCACGCCACGCGAGCACCCGCGCGGCGTCGACCGCGCTCAACAATGGCAACCGCTGTGGCGCTTCACGCTGGTAGGTGTCGTAAACGATGGCCACTCGCAGTCTCCCTGACTTTCCGGTTCGTTGCCTCATGGGAACAGCATCGTCCCGGCGGATGAACGGCGGCGTGAATGACGAAGACGGTCGTCCCGCGACGGTTCAGCTGTCGCATGGCGATCTTCGACCCGGCACGCTCCCCTGGACGTTCACGCACGGATGATAGCGCCTGACAATGCATCGTGGATCACCGTGGGATTGGTCTGGCCGCCCAGCGACGCCTCCAGCACGCCATCCAGAACGTCGCCAAAATAATCCACCACCATCTGCGCCGAACGTGCCGGTGGCTGGCCATGCGGATTCGCGCTGGTGGACACCAGCGCGCCACCGAAGGCCCGGCACAAGGCGACCGCCGGTTCGTGTGCGGTGACCCGCAGCGCGATACCGGCATGCGTGCCGGCGACCCACGCCGGCACGCATGCCGAGCGCGGGAAAATCCAGGTATGCGGGCCCGGCCAGCTTGCCCGTACCTGCCGCAGGATCGCAGCCGGTACCAGCGCTAGTTCGATATAACGCTCGACCTGCTCGAACGTCGCGGCGATCAGCAACACCCCTTGATCCGGCGGCCGCTGTTTCAATGCGAACAGACGTTCGAACGCGACACGATCCTGCGGATCGCAACCGAGGCCGAATACCGCCTCGGTCGGATAGGCCAGCACGCCGCCTTCGTGCAGCAACGCGGCAGCATCATCAAGCCCGGTGAGCGTAAAGTGCCGCAGCACTCAGGCCTCGGCTTTCTCTGCCGCGGCTTTCCTGGTCGCCACCTTTTTGGTTGCGGCCTTCTTCGTCGCGGCCTTCTTGGCGGCAGTCTTCTTCGTCGACGTTTTCTTGGTGGCCACCTTCTTCGTCGCAGGTGCAGTCTTCTTCACGGCAGCCTTCTTGGTTGCGGTCTTCTTGGCAGCCGTCTTCTTGCCGAAGCGACCCTTGCGCACCGGTGCGGCCGCGAGCAGTTCGAGACATTGCTTCTCGGTCAGCTCCTTCGGCTCCTGCTCCTTCGGAATGCGTGCGTTCTTTTCGCCGTCGGTGATGTACGCGCCGTAACGGCCGTTCAGCACCTGCACGCCGTTGCCGAAATCGAGGATCAAGCGGTTCGCCAGCATCTCCAGTTTTTCAGCCACGATCTGTAGCGCGCGTGGCAGCTCGATCGTGTACGGGTCGTCCTCGGGTTTCATCGAGGCATAGGTGCCGCCCTGCTTCACGAACGGGCCGAAACGGCCGATCGCCACGCTGACTTCATCGCCGTTTTCCGCCTGCCCGAGCTGACGCGGCAGCTTGAACAGCTCCAGCGCCTCGGCCAGGGTGATCGTATGCATGCTCTGGCCGGGGCGCAGCGAGGCAAACGTCGGCTTGTCCTCGTCTTCCTTGGTGCCAATGGCGGCATACGGCCCGAAACGACCCAGTCGCACCGACACCGGCTTGCCGGTTTTCGGATCGCTACCGAGTTCGCGTGCGCCGGTGGCCTCGTTGCGGTCGACCGATTCGGTCTTCTCGTCCACCTGCTGTTTGAACGGCAGCCAGAAGCGCTCCATCAGTGGCACCCAGGCCTCTTCGCCACGGCTGACCGCGTCGAGCTCGTCTTCCATCTTCGCGGTGAAGTCGTAGTCGACGTAGCGGGTGAAATGCGCGGTGAGGAAGTTGCTGACCGCGCGACCGACATCGCTGGGCTTGAAGCGGCGGCTGTCAAGGAAGACGTATTCGCGGTTCTGCAGCACCTGGATGATGCTGGCGTAGGTCGACGGGCGACCGATGCCATGCTCTTCCAGCGCCTTGACCAGGCTGGCTTCGGAGTAGCGCGGCGGTGGCTCGGTGAAATGCTGGTCGGCGGCGATCTCGTGCAGCGGCACCTGCTCGCCCACCGCCAGTCGCGGCAGACGGCGACCTTCGTCGTCGTCCTCGGCACTCTTCTGGTCGCGACCTTCCTCGTATACGGCAAGAAAGCCCGGATCGATCACGGTGGTGCCACTGGCGCGGAACGAGGCATCACCGCCGGCAACATCGCGCACGGCGAACTCCACCGAAACGGTGTTCAGCGTGGCGTGGATCATCTGGCAGGCGACCGTGCGCTTCCAGATCAATTCATACAACTTGCGCTGATCGTCGTTGAGGTAGGCGGCCACCGATTTCGGCGTATACATCGCCGAGGTCGGGCGGATCGCCTCATGCGCTTCCTGCGCGTTCTTCGACTTGGTCTTGTAGACCTGCGGCGCGTCCGGCAACGCCTTGGTGCCGAAATCACGCGCGATCAACTGGCGCAGCTCGGCCAGTGCGTCATCGCCGAGCATGGTGGAGTCGGTACGCATGTAGGTGATCAAGCCGACATTGCCCTCGTCGCCGAGCGCCACGCCTTCGTACAGGCCCTGCGCCACCTTCATCGTGCGGCTGGTGGTGAAACCGAGCTTGCGCGCGGCCTCCTGCTGCAGGGTGGAGGTGGTGAACGGCGCAGCCGGGCGGCGCTTGCGCTCCTTCGAGCCGACATCGCTGACGGTAAGACGCCCACGTGCAGCCTGTTTCAGCGCATCCCGTGCGGCCTGCGCATCGGTTTCGTTGGTGAGGTCGAACTGTTCGAACCTCTTGCCGTTGAGCTTGCTCAGGCGCGCCGTGAAATCACCCTCGGCGTGCTTCAGCTGCGCCTCGATGGTCCAGTATTCGCGTGCTTTGAACGCCTCGATCTCTTCCTCGCGCTCGACGATCATGCGCAACGCCGGCGACTGCACACGGCCGGCAGACAGGCCACGCTGCACCTTGCGCCACAGCACCGGCGACAGGTTGAAGCCGACCAGGTAATCCAGCGCGCGGCGGGCCTGCTGCGCATCGACCAGGTCGTGCGAGAGCTGGCGTGGCGCGGCTACCGCGGCCTTGATCGCCTTCGGGGTGATTTCGGAGAACACCACGCGGTGCAACCGCTTGCCCTCGGTGAGGCCGCGCTCCTTCAGGATCTCGCTGATGTGCCAGCTGATCGCCTCGCCTTCGCGATCCAAGTCGGTCGCCAGATAGATGTCGTCGGCCAGCTTGGCCGCCTTCGCAATCGCGTCGACATGTTTCTCGTTGCGCTCGATCACCTCGTAGGCCATGGTGAAACCGTGCTCGGTGTCGACCGCCCCCTCCCTCGGCTTCAGGTCACGCACGTGACCGTAGGAGGCCAGAACGTGGAAGTCCTTGCCGAGGTATTTGTTGATCGTCTTGGCCTTGGCCGGTGATTCGACGATGAGCAGGTTTTTTGCCATGAAACAGGATTTCCAGAAGCGAACCACCGGCGTTTGCGGTGCCGGACATATATATAGTTGAAACCATGCCGTGCCAACGGCTGTCAAGCCCGCACCGCGTTATGTCACGCTCAAACCCACACCAGTAAGCGTTCAGCCAGCAAAAGATCCGTCCGGCAACCGCTGAAAGCGATTGCCTGGCAGGCTCTCGATCCTTGCCTCCAGTTCCAGCATCAACAGCAGCGAGGACAACGCGGCGGCAGATTGCCCGGTACGCTGCACAAGTTCGTCCAACGTCGCCGGTTCATGACCAAGTTCCTGCAACAACTGCCGATATTCGGCATTTTCGAACCTCCTTGAGGGGAGGCCCGCAGGATTCGCCACGGGCTTTTCCAGCGGAGGACCGACTGTCACATCCGCAGATTCCGTCAGCAATCGCGCGGCCAGTTCACCGCCCAGCATGCGCGCTGCCGGCGCCAATGTCTCGACAATCTCGATGGCGCTCTCCACCAGCCGTGCACCCTCACGAATCAGGCGGTGACAGCCGCGGGCGAGCGGATTATGGATGGAGCCGGGCAGCGCGAACACCTCGCGCCCCTGCTCACCAGCCAATCGCGCCGTGATCAGCGAACCGGAGCGAAGCCCGGCCTCGATGACCAGCGTGCCCAGCGCAAGGCCGGCAATAATCCGGTTGCGGCGCGGGAAATGATCGGCCCGTGCCGGCGTACCTGGCGGGAACTCGCTGACCAGTGCGCCGTGCTTGGCGATGCGCTGGGCCAGCGCATGATGCTTGCGTGGATAGACCCGGTCCGGGCCGGTACCGATCACCGCCAGCGTCGCCGCGCCGGCATCCAGCGCGGCCGCATGAGCGGCACCGTCGATGCCGTCAGCCATGCCGCTGGTGATCATGAAGCCGGCCTGCGCCAGTGCGCGGGCGAACGCGCGGGCATGCGCCAATCCGGCCGCACTGGCGCTGCGCGCACCCACGATGGCGATCTGCGGATAGAGCAGCAAGCTGGTGTCGCCAACCACGAACAAGGCGGCAGGCGGTTGCGGGATGTTCTCCAGTTGTGGCGGGAAATCCGCATCGGTGCAGCGCAGCAGCCGACGGTCCGGCGCGTCCAACCATGCCAGGTCGGCAGCAAGCCGCACCTCGTCCGGCTGCGCCAGCCATACCTGCGCCGGCTCGCCGAGCGATGCAGCGTGGCGATACAACTGCGCCAGCACCACCTCGATGTCGCCATCGGCCGCGGCTAGCCGCTCCCGCAGGCTGCCCGGTCCAAGCCCTGGCGTCCGCAGAGCGATCAGCCATGCACGCAGTTCATCCATGTCATTCATGCATTGCAGTGTACGAAGCAGACACAAACAGAAACGGCGCGGTGGTGGCCGCGCCGTGCTGTAGGAAAGTACCGATACCGACGTGCCAGGTTAGTCCGGTGCGCGCAGACGACCACCAACATGCACCGGCCGCAAGCTATCCATTACCAAACCATAGCTGACCCGATTGAAGGTGCGGAACACCATCACATGGCCGACATATTCGTCTGGCAGCTGGACCATCTTGCCCACGCCACGATGCCAGCTGCTGCTCGCCACGTCGTCATGGATGGCTTCGCCTGGCTCATAGATCGAATACGTCTGGCCGTTGTCGACCCCGTCCCTGGCGCCAACCGACAGCAGCACCACTTGGCGCGAACCAACTGCGTCCATTGCATCGGCGAAGCCGATCACCTTGGCGTTGGCGGGCACCGACGTCGGTGCATGCGGGTAGAAGTATGGGTCGTACGGCGTGTCGTCGATCGGCATCACGCGATCGCCGCTGCGGATTTCCATGGTCGAGTCGAGCAGCAGCAGAGTGGAAGGATCGCCCATGCGCAACGTCTCGGCCGTACCGATCACGCTGACCTCGACGCCAAGGTCAGCGCCACGACTGTGGTGATGCCCGTCACTGGTCTCGACACCGAGGGCGGCATCACCACCGTAATGCCCGTAGTTGTTGGTGTCCTCGCGCCAGGGTGCATCCACCATCGACGCGTCGCTGTCGAGTGTATGGCCCACCAGATCGGCCTTGCCCGGATCGTCCTGATTAAACCCGCGCAGTACGTGGGTCGGTCGCACGATCGCCCAGCGCTGGCCCGGCTCACCCTGCAGGCCGCGCACGTAGATGTTCTGGCCTACCGCGCCAGTCAGGCGCGCTTCTTCGAGGCCGACCACATACGGTGCGGAACTGACGGCACGGGAATCCATCACCCGCATGTCCTTGAGGAACATCTTCAGTTCGGCCAACGGAATCGCCGTCACTGCTTCGCCTTCGCGATGCACGCTCGGCTCCAGACCAAGCCGCGGCCCGTTGATGAAGGACAGGTTGAGTACGTCACCGGGGTAGATCAGGTGCGGATTGCGGACCTGTGGGTTGGCCTGCCAGATTTCCGGCCACAACCACGGCTTGGACAGGAACTTGGCTGAGATATCCCAGAGGGTGTCACCCCGGCGCACGACATAACTGTCCGGATGATTGGCACGCAGCTGTGCACCTGCCGCGTACACGGCCACGGTGACCAGCATGCCGGCCAGCAAGACGAATAGCTTT
>Ga0302311_10005704_pt1 | contig 13066 bp, 11 predicted proteins | sample III_Palsa_N1_3_FD_200449 | JGI IMG/M metagenome (GOLD analysis project Ga0302311, IMG submission 200449) | Peat permafrost microbial communities from Stordalen Mire near Abisko, Sweden - III_Palsa_N1_3 | ecosystem: Environmental > Terrestrial > Soil > Palsa > Peat permafrost | place: Sweden... | reverse complement strand
GCAAGAAAGTCTTCTTTTTGAAAAAAGAAGCAAAAACTTTTATCAATTGCTGCCTACCGAAACCACGCTGGTCAGGGGAATTACTTGAGTACCGAGATCAACGTCGACCACGCCGCTGTTATCGGCAACGCCGGTGGCGGTGCCAGACACATCGAGACTTAGCGGATTGCCACTCGGGTCGGTGACGCCGATCGCGTAGCTGCCGTCGGGCTCGGTGCCGCCACCGGCGTTGGCGCCGTTCCAGCTCCAGCTGTTGGCGCCCGCTACCGCATTGACCGTGCCGCTGTTGATCACATTGCCCGCGGCATCGGTGATCGAGATCGTCGCGGCCTCGGCGCTGGGTGCGGTGAAATTGATGCTGCCGGTCCCGCCCTGCAACGTGATTTGGCTCGAACTGGCGGTGACCTGTTTGCCTAGCAGCGAAGACGCCTGCTCCACCGACTCGCCTTGGGTGAGCTGGATCAGCGATGACAAATTCGTGTTGGTGTTGACCTGCTGCTGCACGCCGGAAAATTCGACCAGCTCCTGGGTGAACTGATCGGTATCGACCGGGCTGCTGGGATCCTGGTTTTGCAGCTGCGTCATCAGCAATTGCAGAAAACTATTGAAGTTGGACGACAGCGAGTTCAGCGCCGCGTTCGACGAAGTACCGGTCGAAGCAGTGGTAGAAGCAACGGATGCGAGACTCATGGTGAGATTTCCTTTGTCATGCGGTGATATCGACGAGACCGACCCGTACGGACGTGATCGGAATTGTGGTGATTTCAGACTCTTCGGCTACGTCGTCGCCAGCCGCGCTCGGCAGACCGTGCGGCGTCGCCGGACGGCCACCGAATCCGCCAGGATCCGACGAGGCCAGGCTGAAGCTGAGGCTGCGCCCTTCCACCGGAACACCGGCCTGGTCGAGCGCACGCTGCAGGGCCGGCTGGTCGCCGGCGAGCAGCGCGAGAGTCTCGCCCCGCTCGGCGGTGATCGAGACCGCGGTGGTGCCGCTCGCGCTGCGCGTCAGCGATATTTGAACCGAACCCAGCTCCTGCGGCGCCAACTGCACTGACAGGCGCTGCGGCAGGCCGGCGCTGGTCGCGAACTTGATCATGGCACCGGAAAGCTGCGCTGCCGGCGGGCTGGCTTGCCCGGTATGCGAGGGGGCCGAATTCGGCGCCAAGACCGCTCGGGTATGGGCGGGTAGCGATAACAGCGGAGCGGGGCTGGTCGGGGCGATCTGCGCCAACCCGGCAGAGGCGGGAGCGGCCACGGGAACCGCCAGGCTGGCCGGTGCCGCCACTGCCGCGAGCTCGTGCCCGCCGGCAATCTTCACGTTTTCCGCGGGTGGGGCGGCGATCGGCGCAGCCACCGTCGGGGCGGCGGGAACGCCTGCAACGGCGGGAGCCGGCAACGCCGTCAACAAGGCGGGAACCGGGGCGGAGATCGGCGCTGGCGACGGCGCGATTGGCGCGGCCTCGCTCGACGCGGACGCAGCGGGCGGAGTTTCAGCCGCGGCCTTGACCGCGGCGCCGGACTTCGCCGGCGACGCTTTCGCGGGCGCGGCAGGAGGTGCCAACCGCGGTGAAACCGTCGGCGGAATCGGTGCCTTCGGCGCCGCAGCCGCGACCTCGCCGCTGGCTGCCGTCACAGCGGCGCGAGGGGTCGGCACCGCTGCCGGCGGCTGAATGGGCGGCACGGCAGCGGGCTTCGCCGCTGCGCGAGCCGCGATCTGCGGGGTCAGGGTTGGCAGGCCGATCGCGGGCGCCGCGAGCTTGGTCAGCACCGCATGGAAGCCGGCCGCCACGCTGGGCCGGCCGGGTACTGCTTCGGCCGGGGCCGCGATCCGGTCCACGCCGCCGGAAGTGTGCGGGCTCGCCAGACCGGGCAATAGCACCATGGAGCCACCTGCTGCCGCCATCATCTTTCCTTCTTGCGCCAACCGCGCCGGCGTTCCGACCGCGGACCGCCTGAGCAATCGTTTCTGCAAGTCCCGCGCCAGCAACGCCGCCCGCTAATCCACCGGATTTCGCGCGCCCAGCCGCCGGCCCCGGCAAATCCTGCCCATCCGTTCCTGCCGGCCGGCAGTGCCACTGGTCCGGACCGCGCCGAACAATCGCGGAAATCCGGCAATTTCCCCTGGCACGCTTCTTGTTGCTTGAAGCCCGGCGCCTGATGCCCGGCGCCTGACAATGGAGCAGCGCGATGTCGATATTCGGTGCCATGAACACCGCCGTGAGCGGCCTAAACTCCCAATCGGTGGCCTTCGGCAACATCAGCGATAACGTCGCGAACAGCCAGACCGTCGGCTACAAGCAGGTCGATACCAATTTCGAAGATTACCTTACCCAGTCCACGCCGACTTCGAACACGCCGGGCTCGGTCGCCGCCACCGCGAGTTATGAAAACAGCGTGCAAGGCACGGTGACCGCGACCAACAACGACCTCAATCTGGCGGTCAGCGGCAACGGGTTCTTCGCCGTAAATACCGCGACCGGGGTTTCGGCTACGGGTACCCCCACCATATCGACCACGCAGGATTACACCCGCGCCGGTGACTTCAGCCTCGATGCCAACGGCTATCTGGTCAACAGCGAAGGCGACTATCTTGACGGCTGGAACGTGGATCCGGCGACCGGTGCGGCCACCACCAACACGCTGGCGCCGATCCAGGTCAGCAACGCCCCCGACCCGCCGACGGAAAGTTCGAGCATTTCGCTCAGCACCAATCTTCCCACCACGCCGGCGTCGACCGCGGCGCTTACCTCCAACGTCAATGTCTACGACAACCAGGGCAACAGCGAGCCGCTGACTCTGAGCTACGCGCAAAGCGCCACCACCGCCAACACCTGGACCATGACGGTGGCCCAGAACGGTACCGCGATCGGCACCGCCGATCTCGGCTTCGGCGCCGACGGCACGCTCGAGACCCTCGCCAATCCAACCGGCGGCGTCACCATTCCCGGCAATGCTTCCGGCACCGGCACCGCAGCGGGCCTCAGCTTTACCCCCACGACTGGCAATTTCACGGCCCCGATCACCCTTAACATGGGCAATTTCGGCAGCTCGAGCGGCGTTACCCAATTTGCCGGCAGCAATCTCGACCTCAACAGCCTGACCCAGAATGGGCTCCCTTCCGGCACCTATTCCGGTACCACGATCAATTCGACCGGCCAGGTGATCGCGAATTATTCCAACGGCAATAATTTGATCGTGGCGCAGGTGCCGCTCGCCAATTTTGCCGACGCCGACGGGCTGCAGCGCCAGAACGGGCAGAATTTCACCGCCACTACCGATTCCGGCACGGCCAACGTGGTGGCCGAAAATACCGACGGCGCCGGCAGCCTGGTAACGAGTTCGGTGGAAAGTTCGAACGTCAATCTGTCGCTGCAGCTCACCCAGCTCATTGTGGCGCAGCAAGCCTACTCCGCCAACACCAAGGTCGTGACGGCGGCGGATCAGTTGCTGCAGACCACCATCAGCATGGTCACGTAGGGCGGTCGGGTGTAGGTCATGAGCATCACCTCTGCGCTCGACATCGCTGCAAGCGGCATCCTCACGATCAACAATCAGTTGGCCGTGATCGCGAACAATATCGCGAATCAAAGTACCGTTTCCTACGCCAGCGAAATCGGCAACCAGAGCGCGATCGTCGCCGGTGGCACGGGGATGGGCGTCGTAAGTTCCGCCACCACGCGCGATCTCGATCTCAGCCTGCAGGGTGCTACGTTCACGCAGAATGCCACGGTCGCGTCGCTTACCACCCAGAATGCCGCGCTGTCGGCGATCGACGGCGTCTCCGGGACCACCGGCGCGGGCAACGATCTGCCCAGCCTGCTCGGCAATCTGCAGGCCGCTTTCACGACACTTTCCAGCACGCCGGACAATGGCGCCGCGCAGAGCGATGTCGTGAGCGCGGCCAGCGCACTCGCGAGCGGCATCAATAATATTTCCGGCGCGGTGGCAGGCCAGCGCCAGATCGCGCAAAACAATGTCGTCGGCGGTGTGGCAGCACTCAACGTATCGCTGGCCCAGATCGGCAAGCTCAACAGCCAGATCGTGGAGAATCAGGCGATGGGTGCCAGCACGGCCGACCTGCAGAACCTGCGCGACGTTTCCGAACAAGCAGTGTCCAATCTGGTCGCGGTCAAATTCGTCACCGCCCCGAACGGTGCCGTGCAGGTCATCACCAATTCGGGCCTGGTCCTGCCCACCGACGGCAGCGGGCTGTCCGCAACTTCTGCGACCATCACTGCCGCCTCCACCTATCCGGACGACATTCCCGGCGTCACCCTCGATGGCACTGACGTGACCGAATCCTTGACCGGCGGCTCGATCGGCGCCGCGATTGCTTTGCGCGACACCACGCTGCCGACCCGGCAGGCCGAGCTCGACGAGTTTTCCGAACAGCTCGCCACGCGATTTTCCGCGCAGGGCCTCAATCTTTTCACCGACGGCGCCGACAACGTGCCGGCTGCGGGCTCGCCGACGCAGGCCAATTACGTCGGCTTCGGCAGCACCATCGAGGTCAATCCGGCGGTGAGTGGCAACGTGAGCCTGGTTCGCGACGGGACCCAGGACGTGGTCGGCAGCAGCACCGGCGCCAGCAGTTTCTCGACCAACAGCGGCGGCCTCGCCGGCTTCACCACCCTGATCGATCGCGTGCTCGACTACAGCTTCGGCGACCAGATTCAATCGAACGTGGCGCAGCCTACGATTCCCACTTCCGGCCTGGGGCAGGAGGGGAACGTCGCCGTCGCCTATACGCCCGGTGACACGCTCAGCAGCTTCGCCGCCGCATTCAGCGCCACCGACGCAGGCGAAGTCACGGGCGCATCGTCGCAATTGACCGCGGAGACCGATACCCAAACCACGCTGCAGAATCAGCTTTCGAGCCGGTCGGCAGTTTCGGTCGACGCCCAGATGTCGAACATGGTGCAGCTGCAGAATTCATACGCCGCCAATGCGAAAGTGATTACCGCGGTGCAAGGCTTGTGGGCTGATCTGTTCGCTGCGGTCAACCCGAGCTAGAGGAGACCGTTAGATGTCCAGCACGATTAGCGCCTTCGGGGGCAATTACACCACGCTCGCCGAGATCATCATCAGCGGCAGCGCCAGCACCAGCAACGAACTCGCCAAGCTTGAGGAGCAGAGTGCTTCGGGATACGTCGCACAGACCTTTGGCGGCATCGGCAGCGCCTCGCAGACGGTGTTCGATCTCAGCCCGCAGGTCACGCAAATCGCCGCCTATCAGAGCAATATCGCCAGTGCGACCGCCAGTATGAGCGTCACCCAGACTGCAATGACGCAAATCGCCGCGATCGCGCAAACCTTCACCGCCGATTTGCCGTCAATCAATGACAGCAGCAGCAACGAAATCGACAGCATCGCCGCGAACGCGCGTGCGGCGCTATCGCAAGTGGCGGGGCTGCTCGACACCACCAACGGCAGCGACTACGTATTTTCCGGCGAGGACACTGGCAACCCGCCGATCGCCGACCCCGACGCGATCACCAGTACCGGAATGTACACCCAGATCAGCAGCGCGGTGGGCAATCTCGCGACCCTCGGCGCGTCGGGTGTGATCAGCGCCGCGGTCGCTTCGGCGAGTTCCGATACTTCCGGCACCACGCCTTTTTCGACCTACCTGTCACAAACCGGCGAGCCTGTCGCCACCAGCGTGCAGGTGGGCGCGGACCAGTCGGCGCAAACCGGCTTGCTCGCCAACAGCAACACGTTGGTACCCGCGAGCAGCGGTACCGGCACCACCGGATCCTATATGCGCGATCTGCTAATGTCGTTGTCGGTGCTGGGCTCGCTCAATTCTTCGCAAGCGAGTGACGCCGGCCTGCCCGATCTGGTTTCCGGCCTGCAAGACACCCTTAACAATGTGATAAGCGGGATGAGTACCGAACAAGGCGTGCTCGGCGACAGCCAGACCGCGCTTACCACGCAAAGCACCGACTACAGCGATCTTTCGACTACCCTCACCAGCCAGATCGCCAACGTGCAGGACGTCAATCTCGCTGCGGTTTCCACACAATTGCAGTCAGTGCAGACCCAGCTCACCGCGTCTTACCAATTGATTGCCGGCCTCAAATCACTTTCCCTGACGAACTACCTCTAATGTGGAATCGGCTTTACTCCGCATTAACTTCCGCCGCGCTATTTTCCGACTACGGTCGCGAAAAGGCGCCCCACCATTCAATGTTTCCAGGTAAGTAAGGTAAGACACCATGGACCTGTTTTCTGTTAATACCAACAACGCCGCGTCGGTCGCTCTCCAGACGCTGACTTCCGTAACCTCGTCGATGGACAGTGCGCAAAAGCAAATCTCCACCGGCTACCGGGTCGCCGACGCGACCGACGACGGTGCTGCCTTCGCAGTGGCCCAGCGCGTTCGCTCCGACGTTTCTTCGCTCACCACCGCGAACCAGCAGATCGGCGGTGCCAACAGCCTAGTGGGCACAACCGTCACCGCCTTGACCGACGTCTCCAATGCGCTGGTTTCGATCCGTTCAACGATGACGGATCTTTCCAGCACCGTCCTCGATACCAACACCCGCGCCAACTATACTGCTCAGCTGAAGCAGTTGGTGTCGCAGGTTTCTTCCTACATCGAGGACTCCACCTACAACGGCAAGTCGCTGATCGGTGACGTCAACGGCGGAACTGCCAGCAGCGTGACGCTGGTTCGTAACGAGGTCGGCACCACCTACGGAATCACGAGCTGGAGTGGCAAGACCAACGTCACCACCTCGCTTGCGGCAGCGACCGGGTCGAGTCTCACCGCGGGATACTTCCAGACCGCTCTCGGAAGCTCTGGCATGATCACCAACGTGGCGAACCTTGTCGGTACTTCGCTCAACAAGTTCGGTTCGATTTCGAACTATCTCGAAAACCAGGTCTCCTATAACAGCGATAAGATCGATTCGCTGAACACCGGCCTGGGCACACTGGTCGATGCGAATTTGGCACAGGAAGCGGCTCAGTTGGCGGCGCTGCAGATCCAGCAGCAGCTTGCCACCCAATCGCTTTCGCTGGCCAACCAGGCACCATCGATCCTGCTGAAACTGTTCCAGTAGCCTGAATAGGCGGGCAAAATGCCCGTCATTCGATTACCGCGCCAAGACAGGCAGGAGCAGGGTTGTGTCGAATCTCGTACTCGAATTGCGCTCGGGCGAAACCATGATCGTCAATGGCGCGCCGATTCGCTTTCGCACCAAGACCAGGCTGGAGCTTACCGCTCACGCACGGTTCTTGTTCGGCAAGCAGATCATGCCTCCCGACGAAGCCGATAGCCCCGCACGCCGGATCTATTTTGCGCTCCAGACCGCCTACATCGGCACCGAGTTGGAGCGGCGAGGCGGACTGGAGGCGGCGAGGGGTCTGATCGGTGCGTTTCAGTCCGCCACCACCTCCAGCCTCGCGCGGGAGATTCTCGATCGTGCGATGGCCGCCGCCGAAGCCGATGATTGCTACCAGGCGCTTAAATACGTGCGTCGCGTAATCCGCCACGAAGATATGATCCTCGGCCGCAACGAACCACAGCCGCCCGCCTTCGCATCCCATTCGCCACCATCCCAATGACGGAGACCAGCCGATGACAGCGGCAAGAAATGCGGCACTCGCCTATGCCGCGGCGTCCAGTCACCGCAGTTTGCGGGAGCAGGAGGCCGACGTGTTCAAACGCGTGAATTATGTGCTGCAAAGCGCCCGCAACGGACGCAAGCTCGATCAGGTCAAGGCGCTCTCCGACAACCGCCGGCTGTGGACCACCTTGCTGGACCTGCTGCACGACCGCGACAACGCGCTGCCGGCGGAACTCCGCGCGTCGATCATCTCGGTCGGCCGCACGGTACAACGCGAGATGCAGAACAGCGTGCCGGATTTCAGCTTTTTGATCGCCATCAACGAAAATCTCGCGGCCGGACTGACCGGACAGAAATAAGAAATAGGCGACAGCATGTCGGGATTCAGCGCCAACCTGGACTATGCCGCTCTGTTCGATTTTTCGGCGAGCACCGCAGGTTCGTTCCTCGGCGCGATCTACGGTACATCAACCTCCGTCAACTCGCCCGCTGGAGCGATCGCCGCACTCACCAGCGCTGAGGCCAACGAAACCACCGACGTCGCGCAGGAAGCGCGGCAGCCCGCGATCGCGCGCGATATCGCCACCTTCACCCAGGCGGTGCAGGGCGCCACCAGCGTTCAGTCGCTGTTGTCAAACCCCACGGTACTCAAGGTGATTCTCACCGCCAATGATCTGGCGAGTGAGGTTCCCTATACCGTGCTGGCCCAAAAAGCGCTGATGTCCGACCCGACCGATACCAATTCCCTTGCCAACAACCTTAACAACAGCAATTGGGTCAGCGCGGCGACGGCTTATAATTTCTTCGCCAACGGCCTCACGAAAATCCAGCAACCGGCGACCATCGCCAGCATCGCCAACGCCTACGCCGAGACCGAGTGGCGGCTGTCGCTCGATGCCACCACGCCGGGTCTGTCGAGCGCGCTCGATTTTCGCGCCGATGCCAGCAGCATCACCAGCGTCGATCAGATTCTCGGCAACAGCGTGATGCGAGATGTGGTCACTACCGTGCTCGGCCTGCCGCTGCAGATCGCGGAGCAACCGCTCGATCAGCAAGAATCCGACATATCCTCGCGCATCGATCTCAGCAACTTTCAAGACCGCCACTACGTCGACAACATGATCCAGCAGTATCTGATCCTGAAATCCATCAGCGCCAGCAACACCGCCGCGACCACGACGCCGTCCAGCATCATCAGCGGGCTGACCGCATAGGTAGGGAAGAATCTTCTTTTTGTGAACAAAAAGAAGCAAGAAAACTTTGTAAATTTAGTCATTGCGAAGCCTCCCAGGACTGGCAGGGAACCAATTGAATAAAAGTTTTTTGCTGCTTTTTTTCAAAAAAGAAGATTCTTGCCTTCACTTACCAATGCATAGAATTCCGACGAACACTTAAGACTCAAAAGGAGTCTCGCATGAGCCAAACCACTTCTGCCGCCTCCGACGCTCTCGCCGAGCGGGTCGATCGCATGATCCACATCGGCCGCGTCGGTGCCGCTCGGCCGTTGGTCGCGGCGCTCCGCCGCATGGGGCTGGCGCGGTGTCGTCTCGACCTGCTGGAAGCCAAGCTCGCGCTGCGCGAGGATCGGGTGGGCGACGCCCTTGCCGGGCTCGATCGCGCGATCGGTGCGGAATCCGCCGACGTCGGCCTGCGCAAATGCCGCGCCGAGGCGAGGCTGCGAGCCAATAACATTGTCGGCGCTGCCGACGACGCGGCCGAGGCGGTGATCCTCGACCGCGTCGATCCCGGCAACAAGGCCCTACTTGGCTTGGTGCTGATCGAAATGCAGCGCTACGAAGATGCGGTCGCCTGTCTCGCGGAAGCGGTAGCGAATGACCCGGGCCATCCATCCTATCGGCTCGGGCTCGCCGAAGCGCTGCTGCGCCTGGGCCGCACCGCCGAGGCCGAAGCGACCATCGACCAGGCGGCGGCACTCCATCCCGGCCGGGTCGATCTGCGGATCAAAGCGATTCTGCTGCGCATGCGGCAGCGTAATTTCCACGCGGCACTGGCTCTGGCGCAGGCAGCAAAGCTCGAGGGCGTGGCCGACGCGGTGGTGTTCGGCCTGCTCGGCCATGCCTATTCCAGCCTCGGCCAGCATGATCTGGCAGCCGAAGCCTACCGCGAAGCACTCAAGCTGTGCCCCGAAGATGCCTATGTCCGCCATCTGGTCGCGGCCTCGGGCGCGATGCCGGGCGCGGATCGGGCGCCGCCGGATTATCTGCGGGCGGTGTTCAACGGCTATGCCGAGCGGTTCGAACCGCATCTGATCGCGCTGCGCTATCGTGTGCCGGGGCTGATCCGCGCGGTGATCGCCGGCGAGATCGCGGATCGAGCCGCACCCGCCATGCTCGATCTCGGCTGCGGCACCGGCCTGGTCGCGGTCACCTGTTCGGATCTGCCGCTCGGTCCGATTACCGGCGTGGATATTTCGCCGCTGATGCTGGCCAAGGCGCGGGAAAAATTGGTCTACACCGAACTGGTCGAAGCCGATCTGCCGCAATTTCTTGAAACCGATCCCCGGCTGTGGCCGCTCGTTACCGCGGGTGACGTGTTTTGTTATTTCGGGGATCTCGCGACGATCCTAGCGAAGCTGCGCGCACGGATGGAGCTGGACGGCCTGCTGGTGTTTTCGGTCGAAGAACTGCTGCCGGACGCCGCCGGGGTTAAACAGGGCAACGGTGCCTTCGCGCTCGGCCGCCTTGGGCGCTACGCGCACGCCGCTGAGCACGTGGCAGCTGCCGCCACCGCCGCCGGCTTCAGCATCGAGCAGCTGCGGCAGGAAGATCTGCGGGAAGAATCCGACACCCCGGTGCCGGGGCTGCTGGTCAGCTTGCGCGCGTCGCTGCATGGCTGATCTATTTGTGGCGCAGCGCGGATTGGCGCTGCTTGACGGCGAAAACCCCGCGGCCGCGCTGCCGCTGCTGAAACTGGCGGCGAAACAAGGCGAAGCCACGCCGAAGATTTTGCTCGGCATCGCGCTCGCCACCGAACAGACTCTCGGTCCCGACCATGCGCGCGCGCTTTATCGCGCCTTGCCGGTACTGTTCCCGGAATGGGATGAGGCGGCGCTGCGCTGGGCCGACTTTCTGCGCCGCACCGGCGATCGCGCGGCGGCTGAACTCGCCTATCGCGCGACGCTCGAGATCAATCCCAATCGGGTCGAAGCGCTGCTGGCGCTGGGCTCCCTGCTGCTCGCCGTCGAGAAATCGCGCGAGGCGCAAATTCTGCTGCTCCGCGCTTGCGGTCTCGCGCCCGCTCGCGCCGAGGCCTGGAACCATCTCGGTCTCGCCTTCGTCGCGCAGCGCGATTTCGGCATCGCCGTCACCGCCTTTTCGCTCGCGCATCAGCGTAACCCGGGCAGCTACGAATACGCCATGCACCGGGTTGAAGCCGCTTGGCGAGCCAAGCAATTCGCGCCCGAGCTGGCGCTGATCGAACGGGAATGCGCGCTGTCGCCGCTCGATCCGGTGCTCGCTACCGCGCGCGGATTCTTGCTCGCGCTCGCCGGACGCCTGGCGGAAGCCGCCGACGCGTTCGAGGCCGCAGTGGTACTCGCGCCAGACGCCAGCGAACCCGCGATGCAATGGGCGATCGCGCTCTTGCGGCTCGACCGCAACGAAGCGGCGGTCCCGCTGCTGCGGCGCCTCTATGTCCAGCATCCCGAAAATCAGAAGTTGGCCAATGACCTCGCGGTCGCGTTGATGCGCTCGCACTGGCACACCGAAGCCGCCGAGATTCTCCAGCATTGCCTCGACCACCAGCCCTGGAGCACCGCCACCGCCTGCAATCTGGTGATCACAAAGCTCTGGCAGGGCCACCAGGCAGAGGCAGTGGCGTTGGCGCGGCGGGCGATCGCGGCCGATCCCACGGCGACCCAGCCTCGGCGGGTGCTGTGCAACGCGCTGCCCTACGCCGAGGGCGAGGACGGCGCCACAGCACTTGCCGCCGCCCGGGAATGCGCCGCCACGCTGGTCCGGCCACCGGCCGCGCCGTTTTCCCAATCGCGCGATCCTTTACGGCGCCTGCGAGTGGGCCTGCTGTCCGATTTGCTCCGCACCCACCCGGCGGGCTGGCTTACGGTGGCAGGTTTCGAGGCTTTGGATCCGGCTCAATTCGAGATCTTCGTCTTCGGCCGCAACGCCGGCGACACGATTTCGCGCCGCATCGCGACCCTTGCTACGGAATGGATTGCCGTCGACGATCTGGACGATCCTGCCCTCGCCGCCGCCATCCGGGCGCGGGAAATCGATATCCTGATCGATCTCGGCGGTTGGGGCGACCATGGCCGGCTGCCGGTTTGCGCCTATCGCCCAGCACCAGTGCAGATCAAATGGGTCGGCATGCAGAACCACAGCACGGGCCTGGCCGAGATCGACTGGATGATCTCCGACCGCTGGGAAACCCCACCGGACCTGGCATCGCTCTACAGCGAAAAGCTGCTGGTGCTGCCGGACGGCTACGTCTGCTACAGCCCGCCGCCCTATGCCCCGAGCGTCGGCCCCCTCCCGGCGCTGGCGGCCGGCGCGGTGACTTTCGGTTGTTTCAACAACCTCGCCAAGATCACCGACGGCGCGATCAGGGTCTGGAGCGACATCCTCGACCGCCTGCCGCAGTCCCGCATCATACTCAAAACTCATCAATTCAGTGAGCAAAGTTCCCGGACGCTGATCCACGGCAAGTTCGCCGTGTGCGGCATCGACTCGTCACGCGTCGTGCTCGAGGGCCGCAGCCCGCATCGCGAGTTTCTCGGCGCCTATAACAAGATCGACATCGCGCTCGACCCGTTTCCTTATACCGGCGGCCTTGGCACCTGCGAGGCCTTGTGGATGGGCGTTCCCACCGTGACCTTGCCCGGCGACAGCTTCGCCTCGCGCCACTCGCTGAGCCACTTGTGCAATGTCGGGCTTTCCGACTGGGTCGCCGCCGATACCGCGGCCTATATCGCCATCGCCGTCGCCAGAGCTGCGGACCTTCCCGCCCTCGCGACGCTGCGCGGCACGCTGCGGGCGCGCGTGAACGCGAGTCCGCTGTGCGACGCGCCCCGCTTCGGCCGCAACCTGGGCACCGCGCTTCGCCTGGCGTATGTCCGAAGTGAAAATAAATAAAATCAATAGGTTAGGCAAGGGGAAGAATCTTCTTTTTGTGAACAAAAAGAAGCAAAAAAACTTTATTAATTTGATCAATTGCCAATCCTCGCAGGACAAGTACGGAACCAATCGAATAAAAGTTTTTTGCTGCTTTTTTTCAAAAAGGAAGACTCCTTGACTTCACTTCGTCCCTTGGCTGCCGCTGGCTCTTGTCACCGCGCACAGGGAGACTAATTTCGTTTCCTTCCACTGAAGGACGATCCCGATGCCCGCCTATCGCAGTCGCACCAGCACTCACGGCCGGAACATGGCGGGCGCGCGCGCCTTGTGGCGCGCCACCGGCATGGTCGACGGCGACTTCGGCAAGCCGATCGTGGCGATCGCCAACAGTTTCACCCAGTT
>Ga0302311_10005703_pt1 | contig 13068 bp, 12 predicted proteins | sample III_Palsa_N1_3_FD_200449 | JGI IMG/M metagenome (GOLD analysis project Ga0302311, IMG submission 200449) | Peat permafrost microbial communities from Stordalen Mire near Abisko, Sweden - III_Palsa_N1_3 | ecosystem: Environmental > Terrestrial > Soil > Palsa > Peat permafrost | place: Sweden... | reverse complement strand
GGCTGACGGAAGTCGTTGAGGTGGGAGAGACGCCCGGGACCGTTCGATATGAGCGGTTGTGATCTTCTGCTTTTAGGCCGGGAGGCCGAGGGCGTCGAACTGGTGGCGTTCCCACAGGTGCATGGAGGTCTCCTCGGGATAGGAGACGACGTCGGGCTGCAGGTCGTAGACGCGGGTGCTGCGGTGCTCGGTCCCGTAGGCGGGCCAGCCGGGGTCGCCGGTGGCCGCGAACTCGAGCCACTCGCGGCGCATCGTGTCGCCCAGCGCGACGAACTCGGGGGACGGGTTCTCGCCGGTCAGCATCACGCTCAGGCCCGACCCCATGGCGCCGAAGACGAGCGGCACGTCGAGCCCGTGGCAGGCGCCGAACGGGCCGGCCGGGGCCTGCGCCGCGAGCTCGTACAGGTACGTCCGGCCGCCGGAGGCCGCGTGCGCCTGCGCCAGGTGCAGGGTCGGCATCCGGAACAGCCAGTCGGAGAAGATCAGCTCGTACATGCCGCTCGGATCGGCGTCGGGGAAGGCCTTCTTGTAGGCGGCGGCGCCGTCGGGGGCGGGGGCGAACGTGGCCAGCGTGGTCGCCGCCTCGTCCTCGGTGACGGTGCCGAGCTTGCCCCCCATCGCCAGGAAGAGCCGGTACTCGTCCCGGTTGTGGCCGGTGAGCAGTTCCACCTCGGCCGCCGCGCCCGACAGCAGGGCCCGCCAGGGCGAGCGGGGCAGCACCGCGCCGTCGATGACGGGCGAGAACGGCGTGACGGTGAGGCTGACCCCGCCCCACTGAGGGAACTCCTTCATCCGGCCGGTGACGGTCATCTGCGCGTTGACCAGGTCCATCGGGTCGGCGGCGGCCAGCGCCTGGTAGGTCCTGGGCAGGCCCGCCTGCCGCGCGATCGCCTCGGCGATGCTCTCGGCCAGGTCGGTGGTGAAGAACGAGCCGGGGACGCTCTGCGCGATCGCGCGGTTGAACAGGCCCTTGGCCCGGTCCATGGCGAGCATGGCGGCGATGACGCCGGCCCCGGCCGACTCGCCGAACACGGTGACGTTGGCGGGGTCGCCCCCGAAGCCCTCGATGTTTTCCTTGACCCAGGTCAGGGCGGCCACCGCGTCGAGCAGGCCGCGGTTGGCAGGAGCGCCGGGGAGCTGGCCGAAGCCCTCCACGCCGAGTCGGTAGTTGAGCGAGACGAAGACCGCGCCGCCGCGGGCGAACGGGGTGCCGTCGTAGCCGGGCTCACTGCTGGCGCCGAACATGTAGGCGCCGCCGTAGATCCAGACCAGCACCGGCAGCCGGGCGGCGCCGGGATCGGGGGTCCAGACGTTGACCGTGAGCCATTCGCCGGTGGTGTCGGCGGGCGCGGCGGGCCGGCCTGCCTCGGCCAGCATCTGCGCCTGCGGCGCGGCCGGGCCGAACTCGGTGGCGTCACGGATGCCGTCCCAGGGTTCCGGCGGCTGCGGGGCCTGGAACCGGAGCGGGCCGATCGGCGGCTTGGCGAACGGGATACCGCGGAAGACCGAGATGCCCTTCTCGGTTCGCCCCCTGACCCGGCCGGCGCTGGTGGAGACCACAGGATCGGCTGGCGCCATGAGACGACCTCCCGCTGCATCGATGGAGCGACAAGGACTTTTTTTACGACTTTAAGCTATTTGACCGGATCGAGCACGTTCGGTCGGCCGCCCGCGCCGGAGCGGGCCCCGGTATGGTGCAGCAGGAAGACGTCCATGGCGCTCAGTTTAGGAACAGAGGGATGAAGTCACCAATCAAGCTCGATGACCTGCCGTTTGCCGCCGCCATGTCCGACTTTGAGTCAGACCGGTCGCTTGAGATCGACGGGGACTACGACCGGGTGCGATTCGACGGGGTGGCCTTCGACGCGGCGGCCGCCACCGGCGCGCGGTTCACCGAGTCGGCGTTCATCGGGGGCTCATTCGAAGCGGGACGGCTGCGGAAGGCGCGGTTCAGCGACGTCTGGTTCGAGCAGACCCGGCTGGTGGCGGTCGACGTGGCCGGGGCGCTGTATACCGATGCCTGGTTCAACGGGTCGGTCTTCGCCGGGGTGCAGGCGTTCACCTGCGTGCTGCGGCGAGTGGTTTTCCGCGGCTGCAAGCTCGACTCGGTCAATTTCCGCGAGGCGGCGCTGACCGACGTCACGTTCGACGACTGCGTGCTGCGCGACGTGGATTTCGGCGGGGCGAAGCTCCAGCGGGTGAAGTTTCCCGGTAGCACGGTGAGCGGGCTTGACTTCAGCAAGGCGAACTGCGGGAACGTCGATTTGCGGGGCGCCCGGCTGGGCGAGCGGTCTGACTCGGGGGCCGGCGGGTCGGGGGCCGGGATCAAGGCGGGGTTCGAGTCGCTGAGCGGGGTGCGGATCGATACGGTGCAGCTGATGACGCTGGCGCCGTTCCTTGCGCACCACCTGGGCATCGTCGTCGCGGACTAGGTTTCTCCGGGTTATCTGCGCTTTTCTGCTTGACCTTGACGCTGCGTCAACCCTGGATGCTCGCTGGCATGAGCATTGTGGCGGCAACTGATCAGGCCCAGGGGCCCGCGATCCAGGTGCGAGGCCTGGAGAAGTCGTATAAGGAGCTGCGCGTGCTGCGCGGCGTGGACTTCGAGGTGGCGCCGGGCAGCATCTTCGCCCTGCTCGGCTCGAACGGGGCGGGCAAGACCACGATCGTGCGGATCCTGTCCACGCTGCTGGCCGCCGACGCCGGGACCGCCCTGGTCAACGGCTTCGACGTCTTTGCGCGCTCCGCTGACGTACGCGAGTCGATCAGCCTGACCGGGCAGTTCGCGGCGGTGGACGAGATACTGACCGGGCGGGAGAACCTCGTCCTGGTCGCCCGGCTGCGGCACCTCAGGCAGCCCGGCGCGATCGCGGACGAGCTGCTGAGGCGGTTCTCGCTGACGGAAGCGGGCAGCCGGCGGGCGGCGACGTACTCCGGTGGCATGCGCCGCCGTCTGGACATCGCGATGAGCCTGATCGGGAACCCGCCCGTCATCTTCCTCGACGAGCCGACGGCCGGGCTGGACCCGGAGGCGCGGATCGAGGTGTGGCAGGCCGTCCGGGAGCTCGCCGCAGGCGGAACGACGGTGCTGCTGACGACGCAGTACCTGGACGAGGCCGAGCAGCTCGCCGACCGGATCGCGATCCTGCACCAGGGCCGGATCATAGTCAACGGCACGCTGGCCGAGCTCCGGCAGCTGCTGCCGCCCGCCAAGGTCGAGTACGTCGAGAAGCAGCCGTCGCTCGAGGACGTCTTCTTCGCGGTCGTGGGCGACGCCGGCGCCGGCGGTCAGGGCAGCGCGGCCAGGCTGAGCGAGAACCTCAACGAGAAGTAGGGAGTGACCATGGCCACGCATTTCTTCGGTGACACTGCCGTCCTGACCGGGCGGACCATGCGCCACGTCACCCGCAGCCCGGACACCATCATCACGACCGCGATCATGCCGATCGCCATCATGGTGCTGTTCGTCTACGTCTTCGGCGGCGCGATCGACACCGGGTCGGTCTCGTCCGTGAACTACATGCTTCCCGGCATCCTGCTCATCACGATCGCGTCGGGCATCTCCTACACCGCGTTCCGGCTTTTCAACGACCTGCAGGGCGGCATCTTCGAGCGGTTCCAGTCGATGCCGATCGCCCGGCCGGGCGTGCTGTGGGCGCACGTGCTGACCTCGCTGGCCGCCAACGTGGTCTCGCTCGCGCTCGTCGTCGGCGTCGCGCTGCTGATGGGCTTCCGCTCCGGCGCCGGAGTGCTGGCGTGGCTCGCGGTGGCCGGCCTCCTGCTGCTGTTCACCCTGGCGCTGACCTGGGTCGCCGTCATTGCCGGGCTCACCGCGAAGAGCGTGGACGGGGCGAGCGCGTTCTCTTACCCGCTGATCTTCCTGCCGTTCATCAGCTCGGCCTTCGTGCCGACCGGCAAGATGCCCGGTCCGGTCCGCGCGTTCGCCGACAACCAGCCGGTGACCTCGATCGTCGTGGCGATCCGGCACCTGTTCGCCAGGCAGCCGGTGGGCGCCGGCATCTGGACCGCCCTCGCCTGGTGCGTCGGCATCCTGGTGGTGGCCTACGTGGTGGCGGGGGTGGCGTATCGGCGTCGGATCTCCTGAGGCGGCTTTGTGGGCGTTTCCGGGCTTGGCGAGTTGAGGGCAGGATGATTGCATGCTGACGATCGGCCAACTGGCGGCGTACGCCGGGGTCACGACGCGGGCGGTGCGGCACTATCACCAGATCGGGCTGCTGCCCGAGCCGGAGCGCGACGCCTCGGGCTACCGGCGGTACGGCGCAATCGCGGTCGTGTCCCTGATCAAGATCCGCACCCTCGCCGCCGCCGGCGTGCCGCTGTCGTCGATCGCTGAGCTGCTGCAGGCCGACGCGGCGGCGTTCGGCGAGGCGGTCCAGCGGATCGACGGCCGGCTGCGGGACGAGATCGGACGGCTGGAGGCCAGCCGCAAGCAGATCGCGCAGCTGGCGGCCGGGGACAGCCTGGTCGTGCCGCCGGAGGTGAGCCGCTATCTCGACCGGCTGCGGGAGATTGGGGCGTCGGAGCGGATCGTGCAGGGTGAGCGGGACGGGTGGATCCTGGTCGCGGCGCGCTGGCCGGAGCTGATCCGGGAGTGGATGCCGGACAAGCTCGCGCAGCTGGAAGACCCGCGGCTGGTCCGGCTCTACCGGCTGCTGTCGGAGATCGGGGACAGCGACCGAGGCGACGACGACCCGCGGCTGGCGGAGGCGGCCGATATTCTGGCCGACCTGCTCTCGCAGGCCTACGCGGCCGGTGAGAGGCAGGCCGGGGACGACGAGCTTCCGTTCGACCTGCTGGACGCGCTGGCGGTCGAGTCCGATCCGCGGATGGAACGGATGCAGCAGCTCATGCGCGAGCGCGGCTGGGCCGGCTGGTCGCGGCTGGAGCGGCTGAGCACCCCCGGCAGCGATTAGTCTCGGCGGGCCGGCGATTAGTTTCGGCGGCTTGATCAGTCAACCAGCGGGAGCGAAACCAATCGGAGGTGCTGGGCGTGCGGAAGATCGTCGTGTACGAGCTGCTGTCCCTCGACGGGGTGGCCGAGGATCCGGATGGTTTCATCACCGACTGGGACGACGCGATGGACGCCAACCTCGCGGCGGTGATCGGCGCGCAGGACGCGGTCATTCTCGGCCGCCGCAGCTACGCTGAGTGGGCGCGGTTCTGGCCGGACAGCCAGATCGAGCCGTTCGCGACCTTCATCAACGGGGTCACGAAGTACGTCGCGACATCGACGCCGCTTGACCGGGACTGGGCCAAGGCGACGGCGGTCGACGGCGGGCTGGTCGACTTCGTCCGGGATCTGCGGCAGCAGGACGGGGGCGACGTCGGCGTCCACGCGAGCATCTCGGTCGCCCAGGCGCTGCTCGCGGCCGATGTCGTCGACGAGCTGCGGCTGGTGATAGCGCCTCGGATCGCCGGCCGGGGACGGCGACTGCTGGACGGGTTGCCGACGATCGCGCTTGAGTCGGTTCGATGCCAGACCTCGCCGGCCGGGTATCTGCTGGCCGACTACCGCGTTGTTCGCTAGGCCTTCTGGATTAGCCGGCCGCGAGGCCGGCGCTGCCCGCGCAGGCGCGCATGGCGGCGGCGAAATGGTCGCCTCGGTCGCGGTAGTCGCGGAAGCGGCCGAAGCTGGGGGCGGCGGGCGAGAGGAGCACGACGCCGTCTCGGCGGGCCCACGCGAATGCCTCCGCCACGGCCGTTTCCAGGTCGGGGCAGTCGGTGGTGTCGGCGAAAGCTTCGTCAGCGTCGCCCGCCCCGGCTGCCGCAGCGAAGGCGGCGCTGATCCTGGGGCCGCTGTCGGGCAGGGTGAGCACTCGCGTCGGGGCGGTTCGCCCGCGCACGCCCGTCGCCAGCGGGGCGTAGTCGATGCCGCGGTCCTGGCCGCCGACGATGAGCGCGACCCGGCGGCCGGGGAAGGCGTCGAGCGCGGCCAGCGTCGGCAGCACGTTGGTGGACAGCGAGTCGTCGACGAACGCGACCCCGTCGACCGTGCCGACGGTGGTGAGGCGGGACGGCAGCGGGGTGAAGCCGCTGGCCGCGCTTTTCAGGGCCGCGTCGTCGCCCGCCCGGTCGATCAGGTTCTTGTCCGCGGCCGCGTGGCCGAGCGCGCTCAGCACGCGGTGGGCGATCAGCGCGTTGCGGCGGTTGTGCCCGCCCGGCAGCCCCAGCGGGTCCATCCAGGTCGCGCCCGGCTCGTCGTGCTCTGACACCCACTCGATCTTCGGTGCCAGCAGGCCGGCCCGCTCGCGAAGCAGGGCGCTGTCGCCGTTGGCCACGGTCAGCTCCGCCCCCGGCTGCGAGCAGGCCGAGAGCTTGTCGCGGTAGTAGCGCTCGACGCCGCCGTGCCAGGGCAGGTGGTCGGGATGGAGCGAGGTCACCGCGGTGACCGGGGGCGTGCTGGCCAGGTCGGCGGCGGTGTAGCTGGATACCTCGATCACCCAGTAGTCGTAGTCGCCCGCGTGCTGCGGGTCATACGGGGCGGCGCCGAAGTTGCCGCCGACCAGGGCCTTGTAGCCGAGGCCGGCCAGCAGGTGGCCGATGATGGACGAGGTGGTCGACTTGCCCTTGGTCCCGGTGACGCAGACGACGCGGTCCCGGTCGGCTTCCTGCAGCCAGAGGCCGAGCCCGCCGACCAGGATGACCCCGGCCTGGCGGAGGCGGGCCGCCTCCGGCCCGTAGGGGCTGATGCCCGGGGTTTTGACCACGATCTCGCAGCCTGCCAGGGCGTCCAGGCCGCCATCGGCGGTCGCTCGGACGCCCGGCTCGCTTGGGTTGTCGTCGACTAGGACGGGCTCGACGCCGAGCGCGCGGAGCTTGCGCAGGGACGCGCTCCCCTCGCGGCCGAGCCCCCAGACGCCGACCCGCGCGCCGCGCAGGTCGGACCAGCCGAGCGTCGGCCGCGGGTCAGTGGCTGTCATGTCGGCTCAGGACCATTCGGCGGCCAGGGCGGCCGGCACGAAGCTCGGGCCGACCGGGTGGCGCATGGCCTCGATCTCGGCTTCGGTCGGCGCGTCGGGACGGCCGTTTATCTCGGCCGCCAGCCTTTGCAGGAGCGCCGTCTCGGCCCGGTCGGCCCGCCGGGCGGCGAGCACCACCGCCGCGCGGCACTCGTTGACCTCGCCGACGCACTCGAACGGCTTGGTGCCCGAGCCGAGCAGCGCCTCGAACTTCGGCGCGAGCTCGGCGTTGTCGAGCGGCTCGCCGCCGCCGCCGTCGGCCGCGAACACGGCCCGGAGCTGCTCGGCGGACATGAACGGGGCCAGGATCAAGTCGATGAAGCAGCACTTGTCGCAAGTGCCGCACCAGTGGTCGAGCCGGCGGGCGGTATCGATGATGAAGGCCTTGTTGCAGCTGCGGAACGTCGCGTGGTACTCGGTCAGCGCGGCCAGCTTGTCGCCCACCCAGAGCTCGGTCCGGTCGCGGAGGGCGGAGAAGTACCCGGGCAGCGCGGCCGGATCGGCCGCGAGAACGTCGCGGAAGGCCGCCTCGAACGCGGCGCTCTTGGAGTACTGGTGGTTGACCGGCTCGCCCCGGTACTCCAGGGTCGGGACCGACGCCGACCACTCGTTGGACATCACCACCACGTCCCGCTCGTCGAGGACGGCGGCGAGGACAGCGATGGCCGAGATCACCCCGGTCACCGGCACGTGCCCGTTGCGGAACCCGAGCTCGGCCGAGCGGAGCAGCTGCGGGTCGATCTCCCGCCCGGCCCGAACGACCGGCAGCCCGCTGACCTCAGCCGGCCGCTCGATGGCGGCGAACCGGTCCCCCGGCCTGCTCACCACGAACAGCGCAACGTCGGCGGCGACCTTGCGCACCCCTTCGACGGTCACGATCGAGTCGATGCCGCCGCCGAACGGGACCAGGGCCCGGCCCAGGCGGCCTCCCGACGGGGGCGCAGCCGGGGCGGCGGGGGCGAGGGTGTGGTCGAGGGCGCTCGGGGCCTCGATCCGGAGGTCGGAGAGGTCGAGGTCGTTCTTGTAGGCGTACTCGCCGAGGCCCTGCCGGTAGAAATCGCGCAGGAACGCGCGCTCGACGTCGGTGAGTGCGGTGCTCCCGAGGTCGATGACGGGCGGCGCGGCGGTCTTGTAGTAGGACACGCCGGCCAGCAGGAAGACCAGCCGGGCGGCGGCCTGGGCGGCCGCGGTGTCCCAGCGCGGGCCCGGGGAGAGCGAGACCCGTTCGACGAAGTCGCGCCCGTCTAGCGAGTACCGGCAGGTCAGCAGCCCCCGCTCCGGGTCAGTGGCGAATCCCTGGTACCTGAACACCCGGCCACGCGGTGGCGTGACCCCGTCGACAACCCCTGGCGCACTCATCACCGGCGAGTTTACCGACCTCCAGGCGCGGGTCCCGTGCTTGCGGTCATGAGTCCTTCGAAATAGAATCGATCAAAACGAGCGGACTGATCATAATGATCGTTTGAAGGTGAGTTCATGACAACACCAGCCAGAGGCGAGCCATTCACTGACGAGACTTACCTGCCGCGGGAGGACGCGGCCGAGGTCATCGACTTCCTAAGCGCGCTGCAGGAGCGCGGCCGACAGACCGCTGACATCCGACCTAGGCTGACCGGTCCGGACGGCCGGAGCGTCGAACTTCCTGAGCCGATGTTCGAGGTTCTCCTGCAGGTCGCCGTCGCGATGAAGGCCGGCCTGGCGGTCACAGTCGCCCCTCATCACCTGCTGTTGTCCACTCAGGAGGCAGCCGATCTGCTGCACATATCCCGGACCACGCTCGTGCGGCTGCTCGAATCGGGGGTGATCCCCTTTGACAAGCCGAGCCGCCATCGCAAGGTCCGACTCGACGACCTCCTCGAGTACCGCAGGCGGCAGCGGAGCCAGGCCGAGCTCGCATTCGCGGAGATGACCGCCGATGCGGAGCGCATGGGCCTGTACGGCCTGGACCACGAAGAGGTCCAGGCCGCCCTGAAGGCCGCTCGCAAGAAGCCCGAAGGGTAACTTCGTGTTCAGCGTGCTGCTCGACACGTGCGTCCTTGTCCCCAGCAGAGCGCGTGATGTCTTGCTCGACGCACTTGGCCTTTATCCGGGCCAGGTCATGAGCGCGCTCCACTCCGTCGCAAGTCGCACAGGAAAGTACGGCCCGGCGATGACAGCCAACGACATCGCTACCTACCTCCAGGCACACGGCGCGCCCGGGTTCGGCGAGCAGTTGCTGGTGATGCTGGAGCGATCGGTTCAAGGACGTCCCGGGTGTCCTGTCGGCTGAGCGGCGCGGAGGGCGCGGAGGGTGTTGGCGCCTGCTAGGGCCTTGAGGTCGGGCTCTGACCAGTGGCGGCGCTGGAGTTCGGCGAAGAGGGCGGGGTAGCGGGAGACGTCGTCCAGGCCGACGGGCGTGACCGGGGTGCCGTCGAAGTCGCCGCCGATGCCGACGTGGTCGACGCCGGCCACCGCGCGGACGTGGTCGATGTGGTCGGCGACCTGGGCGATGGTGGCGGGGGGCATCGGGTGGGCCTTCTCCCAGGACGGGAGCACGGCGAAGACTTCGGACAGCTTAGATGGGTCGGCGCCGCGGGCGGCGGCCTCGGCCCGCAAGCCGGTGAGCCAGTCGGCGCACTCCTGCGACACGAAGAACGGCACGAAGGTGACCATGCACACGCCGCCGTTGACCGCCAGCCGCCGCAGCACGTCGTCGGGGACGTTGCGGGGGTTGTCGCAGACCGCGCGGGCGCTTGAGTGGGAGAAGATCACCGGGACGGCGGACACGTCGAGGGCGGCGTGCATGGTGGCCGCCGAGACGTGCGAGAGGTCGACGAGCATGCCGAGCCGGTTCATCTCGGCCACCACCGAGCGGCCGAAGTCGGACAGGCCGCCGGTGTCGGTCACGTCGGTGGCCGAGTCGGCCCAGCCGACGTTGGAGTTGTGGGTGAGCGTCAGGTAGCGGACGCCGAGCGAGAACAGCATCCGGAGCACCCCGAGCGACCCTGCGATCGAGTGGCCGCCTTCGGCGCCGAGCAGCGAGGCGATCCGGCCGGCCCGGAACGCCGCGTCGACGTCGGCCGCGGTCAGCGCGAGCTGGAACCTGGCCGGGTAGTGATCGATCATCCGGTGCACGATGTCGATCTGCTCGAGGACGGCGGTCACGGCGGCGTCGCCCGCCAGCTCGGCCGGAACGTAGACCGACCAGAACTGGCCGCCGACCCCGCCCTCGACCAGCCGCGGTATGTCGGTCTGGGTGTCCGGCAGCCGCCGGGTCAGGTCGGCCGCGGCCGGGTCGGAGTCGTAGCGGTCGCGAAGCTCCCACGGCAGATCGTTGTGCCCGTCGATGAGCGGGAAGCGGCTGAGCATCGCGCGGGTCAGCGAGAGGGAGAGGGCGGCGCCGTCGGCAGTTGTCACCGGCACAGGCTAACGCGGCCTCGGCCAGCGAGCCGCCCGCGCCCGCACCCGCGCGGGACGCGGCGGCCATGGTGGCGGCGGCGTCGCCGTCGTTGACGAAGACCGAGACGAGCACCCCGAGCGCCATCACCGCCGCCGCGACCAGGAACGCCACGTGGTATCCGGCCAGGTCAAGCGCGCTGGCGCCGGTCACCCCGAGAATCGTGCCGAGCAGCGCGACCCCGACCGCCGCCCCGGCCTGCCGGACGGTGTTCTGCAGGGTGGAGGCGTGCCCGGTCTCGGCCGCGGAGATCTTGGCCATGTTGGCCGCCAGTGACGGCGCCATCGCGAACCCGAACGAGAGCCCGGTGAAGAACATCAGCAGCGGGATCAGCCAGTCCGCGTCCGACCGTCCGGCCAGCGCCATCGCGCCGATCGTGAGCACCGTCCCCGACATGCCCGCGATCATCAGGCGGCGCGGGCCTACCCGCTTGTAGATCCGCGAGGTCAGCTGGGTGCCGCACATCCCGCCGAGCGCCTCGGTGAAGGTGGACAGGCCCGAATGGATCGCCGAGAAGCCGAGTCCGTTTTGCAGCAGCAGCGGCACCAGGAACAGCGTGCCCATGAACCCGGCCGACGCGGCGATGAGCTGCAGACTGGTGACGCGGAAAAGCCGGTCCCGGTAGATCCGCAGCCGGAGCAGGGGCGAGGCGACCCGCTGCTCGACGACGACGAAGGCGGCCAGCAGCGCCAGCCCGGGCAGGCCGGTGCCGAGCACCAGGGGCGAGCTCCAGCCGGACGACGAGCCGACCGAGATCGCGTACAGGAACAGCGGGAACCCGGTCGCCGCGAGAAGGATGCCCGGCAGGTCGAACCGGCCCGCCGGGTGCTCCGACCCGCCTGGCAGGAAGAGCGCCCCGATTGCGACCGCCGCCAGCCCGACCGGAAGGTTGACGTAGAAGATCCACCGCCAGGAGAGCCCGTCGACCAGCGCGCCGCCGATCACCGGGCCGAGGGCCGGCGCCAGCAGCGTCGGCACGACCAGGATCTGGTTGGCCTTGATCCGCTCGGCGGGCGGGAACACCCGGGTGATCATCGTCATCCCGACCGGGATCAGCATCCCGCCGCCGAGGCCCTGCAGAGCCCGGAACGCGACCAGCTCGGGCAGCGACGTCGCCACCCCGCACAGCGCCGACGCGGCCGTGAACAGCCCGATCGCCCCGACCAGGACGTTCCGCCCGCCGAACCGGTCACCCACCCAGCCAGAGGCGGGCATCGCCACCGCCAGCGCCACCAGGTAGGCGGTCACAACCCCGCTCACGGAGCCGATGGGCGCGCCAAAGTACCTGCTCAGCGTGGGTAGCGCGACGTTAACGACCGTCCCGTCCATGATGTTCATGAACATCGCCGCGACGAACACCGCGCTGACGACCACCTTCTGGTTGGCGGCCCGGCCCGGGCGTGCAAACTTCACGAACTACTCAAGTGCGCCTGATCCGGACTTGTTCCCCGTAAGAACAAAATCAGGTTTTAATCGAACGGGCCCAGGCGACTCTGGATGGTCCGCTATCTGTCGGCGGTGGCGGCCTTCCGTCGGCGCGGCCCGATCCTGGAGAGGCGGAAGCCGGCGATGCACAGGCAGATCAGGCCGATCAGGACCAGGATGCCCATGTCGGTCCCCCACTGGGCCGCGCTGTGGGTCCACAGCGCGTCCGGCTTGACCGGCGCCAGCGGGTTGGCCGGGGTGATCACGTTCAGGTTGATGGTCGAGGCGATCGCGGCCAGGCCCCAGCGGGCGGGCGCGATCATCGACACATACGCCTCGGCGCCCGCGCCCAGCGCGAAAACGCCGCCAGAGAGCACGACCTCGATCATGGTGACCACCACCAGGGCGGGCATGGTCTGATCGCTCTTCGTCACCAGCGTGGAGATCAACAGGCCGAGCAGCATCGACACCACGCACAGGACCACGGTCGCCACCGCGATCTCGATGATCGGCGGCCCGGGTATCGCCGCGGCCTTGGCCGGCATCTTCGCGCCGGCCAGCCCGATGATGACGATGATCAGCGCCTGCACCAGGCTGACGACGCCGAGGACGAGCACCTTGGACATCAGGTAGGCGCCCGACGACAGCCCGGCCATCCGTTCTCGCTCGTAGATCTCGCGTTCCTTGACGATCTCGCGGATCGAGTTGGCGGTGCCGGACAGGCAGGCCGCCATGACCAGGATCAGCAGCAGCGTCTGGGCGCCCTGGTTCTTCCCCGGCGGGCCGCCGAGGCCGTACGAGGACGGGATGATCCGCAGCAGCGCGCCGAGGATGATCGGCAGCGCCACCGCGAAGATCGTGTATCCACGGTCCACCGACAGCACCCGCGCGTAGCGGCGGGCCATCGTGAACACCTGGGTGAGGCTCCCGCGCTGTTTCGGCTTGGCCTCATCCTCGGACGGCCGGGTCTGTCGCTGCTGCTGCGCCGCGTTGACGGACATCCTGCTCGCCACGTACTTCTGGTATTCGGGCGAGATGCGGAACCGGCCCGACCAGTCCGCCGCCGGGTCGTCGGAGAAGGCCTGGAAGACGTCCGCCCAGTCGCCGGCGGCGAAGTACTTCAGCCCGTCCGCGGGCGGTCCGAAGTAGGCCATCCGGCCGCCGGGCGCGAGCACGATCAGCCGGTCACACTGGTCAATCAGCTTCGACTCGACGTCGTGGGTGATC
>Ga0302311_10005701_pt1 | contig 13070 bp, 14 predicted proteins | sample III_Palsa_N1_3_FD_200449 | JGI IMG/M metagenome (GOLD analysis project Ga0302311, IMG submission 200449) | Peat permafrost microbial communities from Stordalen Mire near Abisko, Sweden - III_Palsa_N1_3 | ecosystem: Environmental > Terrestrial > Soil > Palsa > Peat permafrost | place: Sweden... | reverse complement strand
CCGGTGCAGGGCGCCGGCCGGACCGACGCCGGCGTCCATGCCACCGGCCAGGTCGCCCATGTCGATCTGGACCGTCCCTATCGCGTGAGCGAGGTGCAGGGTGCCCTCAACTACCATGTGAAGCCCGCGGCGATCTCGATCCTGGCGGTCGAGCGCGTGCCCGACAGTTTCCACGCCCGCCTGTCGGCCAATCATCGCGCCTATATCTACCGCATCCTCAATCGCCGGGCGCAACCCGCGATCGAGCGGAACCATGTCTGGCACGTGCCGCTGCCGCTCGATCTCGAGGCCATGATCGCGGGTGCGGCCCATCTGGTCGGCCATCATGATTTCACCAGCTTCCGCGCCGCGCTGTGCCAGGCGAAATCGCCGGTGAAGACGCTCGACAGCCTGACGCTGACGCGGGTCGGCGACGAAATCCACGTGGTGCCCGAGGCGCGCTCGTTCCTGCATCACCAGGTCCGCAACATCGTCGGCACGCTGAAATTGGTGGGTGCCGGGCAATGGCATCCGGACGACGTGAAGCGCGCGCTCGATGCCCGCGACCGCGCTGCCGCTGGGCCGACCGCGCCGCCGGACGGGCTCTATCTGACCAAGGTGCTGTATCCGCCCGAGGCGATGCTAGAACAGACGGACGGCCAACTGGTCGATCCCGACGCCGAAGACGATGTCGAGTAGCACGATCGCGCAGCTGGCCGTGACCGAGACGCCCAGCGTGACCTTGGCGACATAGGCCTCGACCACCAGCGCGTAGAGCTGCACCCCGATCAGCAGCAGGGTGCCGACGACGCCCAGGATGCCGGACTGGTCGAGCACGATGGTCGCGAACAGGGCCACCAGCTGGATCAGGCCGATCCAATTCTGCGCTGTGACGAACAACGGCCATTGCTCGACATGGCCCAGCAAGCGGGCCAGCCCCAGCACCGCCAACGGAAAGCCCGCCGTATGCACGACATAGGCGATCGCCTGGACCAGGGTATAGATCCCGAGGTCCGCCGGCCTGTTGGCCGCCGATTGCCAGAGGTCGAGCCCCAGCACGGCCGCATAGAACGGCACGCCATAGACGGCCGCCCAGAACGAGCGCTTGGCCGCATCCAGACCGGGATCGAACGCCGCTACGGCCGCGAAGTCGAACTTGCAGAAGCGCAGCGCGCCGGCCAGCGCCCGGATCGTCTCGGACGGAACGGGCGGGGTTTCGGGCTTGGTCATGCCGGGAAGAAGCGCTCCAGCACGCCCTGATAGATCAGCGTCAGCGCTTCCATGTCGGCGACCGGCACGGCCTCGTCTGCCTTGTGCATGGTGAGCCCGACCAGGCCAAATTCGGCGACCGGGCAGAAGCGGTTGATGAAGCGCGCATCCGACGTGCCGCCGGTCGTGCTGAATTCGGGGCGCCGGCCGGTGACCTGCTCGGCCGCGTCGGCCACCAGCGCTGCGATGGCGCCGGGCGGCGTCAGGAAGCTCTCGCCGCTGATCCGGACCTCAAGCTCATAGCGCCCGCCGACCGCGTCCAAGGTCCGGCGCAGCCATTGGTCGAGCTTGGCGCCGGTCCAGCTGTCGTTGAAGCGGATGTTGAAGCTCGCCCGCGCCGCGGCCGGGATGACGTTGGTCGCCGGATTGCCGATATCGATGGTCGAGATCTGCAGGGTCGAGGCCTGGAAATGCTCGGTGCCGCCGTCGAGCGGGTCGGATGTGAGCGCCGACAGCATGGTCACCAATCGATGGGCGGCATTGTCGGCCAGATGCGGATAAGCGGTATGGCCGCCGATGCCATGGACGGTCAGATGGCCGGTCATGCTGCCGCGCCGGCCGACCTTGATCATGTCGCCCAGCTGTCGCGCGTTGGTCGGCTCGCCCACCACGCAGGCGTCGAGCGTTTCGCCCTGGGCCTGCAGCCAGTCCAGCATCTTGACCGTACCGTTGATCGCCGGGCCTTCCTCGTCGCCGGTGATCAGCAGGCTGATCGTGCCGTCGAAACGGCCTCGCGCCGCGACGAAGCGGCTGGCGGCGGCGGCGAAGCAGGCAATGGCGCCCTTCATGTCGGAGGCACCGCGGCCCAAGAGCCAGCCGTCGCGGATCACGCCGCCGAACGGATCGACGCTCCAGGAGGCGGCATCTCCGGCCGGCACCACGTCGGTATGGCCGGCGAAGCAGAAATGCCGGCCGCCGGTGCCCAGCTTCGCGAACAGATTGGCGATGTCGGGCGTACCCGGCTCGCTGAATGGCAGCCGGGTGCAGGTGAAGCCGACGCCCTCCAAGGCGCCGGCCAGCACGTCAAGCGCGCCCGCGTCGGCCGGCGTGACGCTCGGTCGGCGGATCAGGTCGGCGGCGAGGCCGACCGGATCAAGCGCGGAGATCATGCCCGCAGCAGGTCGTTGATCGAGGTCTTGGAGCGGGTCTGGGCGTCGACCCGCTTCACGATCACCGCGCAGCTGAGGTTCGGGCCGGGCGAGCCGTCGGGCAGCGCCTTGCCCGGGATCGAGCCCGGCACCACGACCGAGTAGGCCGGCACGCGGCCGATGAAGATCTCGCCGGTGGTGCGGTCGATGATCTTGGTCGATGCGCTGATGAACACACCCATGGACAGGACCGAGCCCTGCTCGACCCGGACGCCTTCGACCACTTCGCTGCGCGCGCCGATGAAGCAATCATCCTCGATGATGACCGGGTCGGCCTGCAGCGGCTCCAGCACGCCGCCAAGGCCGACGCCGCCAGAGAGATGCACATTTTTGCCGACCTGGGCGCACGACCCGACCGTGGCCCAGGTATCGACCATGGTGCCGCTGCCGACATAGGCGCCGACATTGACGAAGCTGGGCATCAGGATGACGTTCGGCGCGATATAGGCGGACTGGCGCACGACCGAGCCCGGCACGGCGCGGAAGCCCGCGGCCTGGAAGCGCTGGGCGCTCCAGCCGGCGAATTTCGACGGCACCTTGTCCCACCAGACGCCCTCGCCCAGAGTCGGGTCGGTGGCGCCGCCCGGCATGATGACGTTGGCCGATAGGCGGAACGACAGCAGCACTGCCTTCTTCAGCCATTGATTGACCTTCCAGCCGCCGTCGACCGGCTCGGCCACGCGTGCCTCGCCGGCGTCCAGCAGGGCCAGCGCCTTGCGGATCGCATCGGCCACGTCACCGGTCGTGGCGGGCGAAATCGTGTCCCGGGCATCCCAGGCGGCATCGATGGCGGCAGCGAGCGAAAGCGTGGTCATGGCGCACATTCTTGGCTGTTTCGAAGGGAGGGCCCGAACCATGGCGGCGGGCCTGTGACCCTGTCAACCCGGCTGCGATGCAGCCCCGCCCCGATCCGGCCGAACCCCATGGGTCGCGAGCCACTGGGTCAGATCGTCGGTCTGATATTGGACGTAAGGTTGGTCCGCCCCCTCCTTCGCCCAATCGAGCGGCGAGCGCACCCACAAGGTCAGCATGCCCAGCGCTGCCGCCGGCTCCAGATTGCGCGCCATGTCCTCGACCATGGCCGAGCGCACGGGCACGACGCCATGATGTTCGATCAGCTTGCGATAGCCGGTCGGGTCGGGCTTGGGCATGAAATCGGCGGCCGCGATATCGAACAGCAGCTCGAAATGATGCGCGATGCCGAGCCGTTCCAGCACCCGCTCGGCATGGCGGACCGAGCCGTTGGTGAACACCAGCTTGCGGCCCGACAAATTGGCGAGCGCCGCATCCAGCGCCGGCGCGGGTGCGATGACCGACAGGTCGATGTCATGGACATGGGCCATGAATTTGTGCGGATCGATGTCGTACTCGCTCATCAGCCCGCGCATGGTCGTGCCGTATTTGGTGAACAGCCCCTTCTGCACCAGCTTGGCACTGTCCGCATCGACGCCGAGCAGCTTCATGATGAACTCGCCCATGCGCGTCGAGATCTGCGCGAACAGGTTCGAGCCGGCGGGATAGAGCGTGTTGTCCAGATCGAAGACCCAGGCCTCAATTTCGTGCGGTTTCAACGGCATAACGATTAGCTTTCAAACCCGGATCACGACTGGAACCCAGGCTTTGTAGCGTACGGCTCCGCTTCGTACAACAAGCGGACCACGAATAAAATTCGCTAATAGCGAACGAGTCGCTTGACGACATATTCGCTATAAGCGAATATGGCTGCCGTGGAACTGATCTTCGCCCCTGCCGCTCTCAAGAGCTTACGCATCTTGCCGAAGCGCGATGCCGAGGCCCTGATCGCCAAGCTGAAGCAGTTTGCCGCTTCGCCCTTCTCGGATCATTCGTTCGCCAAAGGCTTGACCGGTGGCGGCACCCGGATCCGCCACGGTGACTGGCGCGCCGTCTGTGTCGTCGACGGCAAGACAGTGACGGTCATCGTAGTCAAGATCGGCAACAGACGAGAGGTGTACCGATGAGCGATACCGTGACCCTGAGCCGCGCCGAATACGAGGCGCTGCTGGCGCGCGTCGAGGACGCCGAAGATGCCGCTGCAGTCGCGGCGCATCTGGCGCGCGAAGAAGCCCTCGGTTTCGAGATGGCGCGGACCAACGCTCTGTCGGTCGAACTGGTCGAGCGGCTGATCGCCGGCGAGAACCCGATCCGCATCTGGCGGCTGCATCGCAAGCTGACCCAGGCGGCGTTGGCGCGCAACACAGGCGTATCCGTCACTTACTTGAACGAAATCGAGGCCGGAAAAAAGCCAGGATCGGCCGAGGCGATCAACAAGCTCGCCCAGGCGCTGGGCGTCGCGATCGAAGATCTGTCGCCGTCGCCGGAAACCACCGGCGATGACGACGACCTGATCCGCATGCTGGACGATCGGGTGCCGTGGATCTTTCCGTTGCGGAGCGCATTCCGATCATCGCTTCGAGAAGCGCTCGAACTGACGGTAACGGAGGCGAAGAAAGGTAATCAGCCTGGACCGCTCGTCTGCGTTCCACGCTCGATTGCGATCGAGGCGGATCAGCTTTGGCGCCTGTGTCGCCGGATCGGGGCTTAGGCGTCGACCAGCGCCGCGCGTAGTCGCATCAGGGCAGCCTCGTCGGGCGGCAAACCGAAGCGCAAACGATCGGGCTGATCGGCAAAGCGTCGGACCAGAATATGGTGCCTGCCCAGGCGGTCGGCGAGCCCCGCGGCATCGGCAAGCCGGACTAGACGGAAGAGATCGGTGCCGCCGACCGGTTCGAGGCCGGCGGCATGGAGGATCGCATCGAGGGCCCGGGCGGCGGCCTTCAGGCGGTCCCGTGTGGCACCGGCCCAAGCCCGATCGGACAAGGCGATGCGACCGATCTCCAGTGCCGGCCCGGCGACGGCCCAGGGACCGAACGCCGCGTTCAGCCGCTGGGTCAGACCGGTTGGCCCGAACGCGAAGCCCAGGCGCAAACCCGCCAGGCCGAAGAATTTTCCGAACGAGCGCAGGACTATCAGCCCCGGCGTCCCCGCCTCGGCCATCGCGCTCGCGTCCGGCACGACCTCGGCGAAGGCCTCGTCGACCACCAGCAGGCCGCCGCGCACCGCCTGGCGTTCGGCCAGCGCCGCTATCTGCCGCGGCGACCAGACCCGGCCGTCGGGATTGTTCGGATTGACCAGCACCAGGACCGGTGCCGACGAGGCATCGACGTCATCGATCATTTCGACGGCGTGACCGGCCAGCGCCCAGCAGCGCGCATGTTCCGCATAGGTCGGGCCCATCACAGCAACCGAGATCGGCGCGATCAGCCGCGGCAACAGCTGGATCAGCGCCTGGGAGCCCGGCGCCACGCACAGCGCGGCCTCGGCCGGCGCGCCATAGAAGCCTCGCGCGGCAATCGCTAGCCCCTCAAGCGCCGCCTCGTCCGGCAGGCGGGTCCAGGCGTCCGCGGAGATCGCCGGTACCGGATAGGGCCAGGGGTTGATGCCGGTCGACAGGTCGACCCAATCGCCCCGCACGCCGCCGAACCGGGCGATCGCCCGATCGAGCGCACCGCCATGGTCGGCAACGGGGTTGCCGCCCTGGTCGGCAACCGGTCGATCACTTATGGGTGGGAGTGCAGGGGACACTGGGGACCTGGAGCTTTGCGTCGGGCGAGCCAGGGTTGTTCCGGTTTTGTAGAAGAATGTCGAGAGGCCTTGAATGATCCCTAGTGTACGACTGGAGCGGCCTCCGCCGGTGCGAAGAATATCTGGCCCGTCCCGTTGCTAATCCAAACTCGGAATTTCATCAGAAAATCGAGGCCGAGAAGCATGCGGGGGTCGATGTCGAGTTCGCCGACGACCAGCAGCGGTTGATCGATGGATGCGCCGCCCACGCTCAGCTTCGCGAACCTGTGCAGATGCATTTCGATGGCTCGCGCCCCGGCGCCGCTCGCCGATACGGCCGGGTCCTTTAAAACGTTCTGAATCGACGTGCCAAAATACTCCAACCCGCCATCAGACAGAAGCGTGTGGGCCGCGCCGGTGTCGATCAAAGCCGTCAGGCCCTTTCCATCCAACATGGCCTGCGTGACGATCCCTTGATTTGTCGTCGTGAGCTTCGAGACTGAAAACGGCGGCTCCCAAGGCAGAAATCCTTCGGCGCAATGTTTGGTGCTGTAGAGAGCAACCCGCCCGTGGGGCAGATCGAGTTCCATGTCGAAAGCCCGCAGGACGGACTGGCCGAGGAGTCCGACCGCCTGCGGCGCCGGCGCCGGTGGTTGCACCAACGCAGCGGTCTGCATCGCCGTGTTGTGAATGACAAACCCACCGAGGCTCATCGTCGGCACAGCGACATCCGCCGTGATTGTTATGGCGCCGATCGCTTGATTTCTGGTCTTGCGCCCGGTTGCTTCCAGCTGAGCGCTTTGGACGAATTCCGGTGTCACGGCGCTGTTCTGCGCCCCGGTATCCAAGATAAAAAGCTGTTCCGTCCCATCGATGCCGACCGGTATCAAAATATGATTGGCAACGATTTGGACAGAAAAATCGCCAAATTTCGCAGTCTGGCATTTTTGCCCGGCGACCATGGTCACTTTTACCTGATCGCTATCGACCGAGACCGATTTGCACGCAGAAAGCATCGTCAGAAGCAAACCGGCGAAAGCCAAGTTCAAGGACCGAAACGCGCTCATTCACCAATATTCTTTCTGAGACCCATGGTTGTGGCCGACTATGGCCGCGGTCTTTTCGAATGGCCACCGGCAAATCGTCATTCGCCGGCGCACTTAAGACGCGCTTAACCGCGGGCGCGCTAAGCAAGGCAGCGGCCCCAGAAACGATCAGAAGGAGTGTGGCGTGCTGCGCGACGCCATCACACGACTTTTCGGACGAATGGGCGGCGGCCGGACCGCCTCCATCCCGTTCGACCAGGCCAAGGCGCTCGCCCGCCATGGTGATCTGGCCGCCCGACGCGCCATCGCCAGCGATCCCGAGACCGCCCCTGAGCTGCTGTTCTTCCTGGCCCGCGACCGCTCGCCCGAGGTGCGCGCCGCCATCGCCGCCCATCTGCGCACGCCGCGCCAGGCCGATCTGCTGCTGGCGCTCGACGAGCAGCCGGAAATCCGCACCCTGATCGCGGAGAAGATCGCGAGCCAGTCACAGGAACTCAGCACCCACGACGCGGCCCAGCTGTGGCAGCTGACCGTGCAGGTGCTGGAGGCCCTCGCGCGCGACGACGTGCCCCGCGTGCGCCAGCTGGTCGCCGAAACCGCGCGCGGCATCGCCGCCGTGCCGTCGCACCTGATGACCGAGCTGGGGCGCGACCGCACCAGCTCGGTCGCCGTGCCGGCCCTGGGCTTCGTCGGCCAGATCGCCGACGTGGATCTGGTCGAGATCGTCGAGCAGGCACCGGACGAGGAAGTCATCGGCGCCGTCGCCCGCCGACCGGCGATCGGCCAGAGCGTGTCCGACGCCGTGGTCGAGCACGGCAGCCCGCCGACCGTCGCCATCCTGCTGTCCAACCAGGACGCCACCATTTCGCCCACCACGCTCGACCGCGTCGTCGACCGCTCCGCCCCGGTCGAAATCTGGCACGAGCCGCTGGTCGGCCGGCCGCAATTGACCGACGGCGCCGCCATGCGGCTGGCGAGCTTCGTCGCCGACCGGCTGGTGCAGGTGCTGCAAAGCCGGCCGGACCTCGACCCGGAGACCAATGCCGCGATCGAGATCATCATCCATGAGCGCGCCGTCGTGCCCGGCACCCTGCCGACGACCACGGTCACCGCCGATTTCGACGACAATCACCCGGTCAGCCGCGCCCGCCGGCTCTACGCCAGCGGCATGCTGAACGAGGATGCGGTGATGGAGGCGCTGGACAACGACCGGGATTTCCTGGTCGCCGCCTTGTCGCTGCGGTCCAAGCTGCCACCGCCCGTGGTCGCCAAGATCCTGGCGTCCCACAGCGCCAAAGGCCTGACCGCCCTCTCCTGGAAATCCGGCCTGACCATGCGGCTGGCGCTGCAGCTGCAACTGCGCGTCGCCCATCTGCCGCCCAAGGCCCGTCTGATCGCCGGTGCCGGCGGCATCTTCCCGCTGAGCGCCGCCGATCTGGAATGGCAAATCGAGTTCTTCCGCAGCCTGGTGCCGACCGGGACTTAAATCTTGCCGGTTACGGCCGCGAGATTGCTGCGGTGGACCGGCTCATAGCCGGCGAAATAGCCGATGGCACCGGTCGCGAACGCCTCGACAGCGAAGCTTCGCAGATCCGGCTCCACCAGAGCGGGCTCGCTGCGGCAGCGGTCGAGCTTCTCGACATAGCGCAGGCTGGCCTCGATGAAGCGCTTGTCGTAGCCGCCGGCCTCGATCACCTCGATGGCACCATGGCTGGGCAGGATGCGCTGGATCGGCCAGCCCGCCAGGCGCCTGAGATCGGCCAGATGCTGCTGCAGCCGGTCCGACTCAGCCACATAGGTGATCGGGTCCTCGAGCGTGTCGCCGGCGATCAGCAACCCGGTCTGGGGCAGGAACAGCACCGTGCCGTCGTGACTGTGGATATCGGCCTGACGCAGTTCGACCGCGACGCCGCCGACGTTCAGGCTCAGCTCGCCCTCGAACAGCCGCGTGGGCATGACCACCGGCTTGATTGGCGGATCGCGGGCTTCCAGGGCCGCCTGCTTCTCGAGCAACGTCCGCGCGGTCAGGTGGTTGGCGATGATCTCGCAATCGGCGAAGACCGCGTTGCCGGCGATATGATCCGCATGCCAGTGGCTGAGCGCCACGCTGGTGTCCGTGACACCGAGCTCCTGCAGCGTCCGCCGGATGATCTGGGCATGGGCCAGCGACATATGGGTGTCGAACACCAGCGCTTGGCGCCCATCGACGATCGCGTAGGAACAGATGCCCAGCGCGAAGGCGCCATCGTCGAGCCAGTTCGGCTGGTCCGAATAGGCCCGCACGCCGGCGATCCGCCCGTCATAGAAACCGATGACGTTGGGCGCCGGGCGGATGATCCGCATCGTCGAGCCGAGCTGATGCATGAACGGGCCTTTCGTGACAGGAACGCCCGGTTGTAGCACTCCGCCCTTGCCGCCGGAATCGCGCTCGATATACTCCGGCGCCATGTAGCCGCTCGCCCCTTTCCGACCTTAGATCGTCCGCGTTTGCCGCGGATATTTTCTGACGTGTTCAAGGATTTGGGACATGAGCGAGCATGAGTCTCGCCCGCATTCTTCCGCCTATTTCGGCGAAGAGCGGGATTTCTGGTGGAATGACGATTACCTCGACCTGCTGGCCCGGCGTCTGCGCCTGGATCAGGTCGGCACCTTGGCCGATATCGGCTGCGGCATCGGCCATTGGGGCGGGCTGCTGGCCCGCCATCTCAAGCCCGATGCCCGGCTGATCGGCATCGATCGCGATCCGGCCAACGTCGCCGGCGCCGTCCAGCGCTTCGCCGAAGGAGCACCGAGCCTGTCGGCGCGGTTCCTGGAGGGCGACGCGCTGGCCCTGCCGCTCGATGACAGGTCCGTCGATATGGCGACCTGCCAGACCCTGCTGATCCACCTGGCCGAACCGGCGAAGGCGATCGCCGAAATGATCCGGGTGACCAGACCGGGCGGCCTGGTGGTGGCGGTCGAATCGAACAACCTGTTCAACCGCATGGCCCTCTCGTCGCTGACGCCGGGCACGCCGCTCGAACGCCTGCTGCTCGAGACCGAGATCGCCTGGCGCCAGGTCGAGGGCCGACGACGCCGGGGGCTCGGCTGCGAATACCTTGGGGATCTGGTGCCGGGACTGTTCGCGGCGGCCGGGCTCGCTGACATCCGCGTCTGGCTCAGCGACCGGGCGCTCCCGTTGCTGCCGCCCTATGCGGCGCCGGAACAGCAGGCGCAGCTGGCGGCGATCCAGCGTTGGCGAGAGGACGGGTCGGGCCCCTATGACCGGGCCGAGTTCACCGCCGACCTGACGGCGGGCGGCGCCAGCCCAGCCATGATCGATCGGGCTTGGCAGACCGTGCTCGACGGGGCGGAGGACAGCGACCAGGCCATCACCGAGCGGCGCTTCCACTCGGCGGGCGGGGGATTATTCTACATCGTCGCCGGCCGGGTCCGGTAATCTGGTACAGAGCCGGCGCCGCTCCAGGCGGTGCCGGCTCGACAGTTTTTGCGCTCGGGCGTAGGCTTGGGCTCATGCCGCAGGTTACCTTCACCGCGCATCTTAGGCGCTTGGCACCGCCCTCGCCGGTCGAGGCCGTCGGCGACACCGTGGCCGACGCGCTCGCCTCGGTATTCGCGAACCATCCCCTGCTGGAGACCTATATTCTCGACGACCAGCGACGCCTGCGCCGGCATATCGCGCTGTTTGTCGACGGCGAGCGGGCACGGTTGGCCGATCCGGTCAGCCCCGGCGCCCGGATCGCCGTGCTACAGGCCCTGTCCGGCGGTTGACAAGGAGTGACGCCATGACCCCGCCCCTGCTCGTCGGCACCCGCAAAGGCCTGTTCGTGCTCGAGGCCGACGCGGCCGATCATTGGACCATCCGGCATCACGCCTTTGCCGGCATCCCGGTCACGATCACGGCACTCGATCCACGCGACCACACGCTCTATGCCGGGCTCAATCACGGGCATTTCGGCGTCAAGCTGCATCGGTCCGACGACCTGGGCCGCACCTGGACCGAACTGCCAGCCCCTGCTTTCCCGGCCGCGTTTCCGGCCGACGAGCCGGACAGGCCGGCCCCCGCGGTCTCGCTGCTCTGGTCGCTCGAAGTGGGTGCCGAGCCCGATGAGCTTTGGGCCGGCACGATTCCGGGCGCGCTGTTCAAATCGACCGATCGGGGGACGACCTGGCGCCTGGTCGAAAGCCTGTGGAATGAGGCCTCCAGGCGGCTCTGGTTCGGCGGCGGCTATGACGCGCCGGGCATCCATTCGATCCTGCCCGATCCGCGCGATCCAAGGCATCTGCTGATCGGCGTCTCCTGCGGCGGCGTCTGGCTCAGCCCCGATGCCGGCGATCATTGGGAAATCGGCGGTGCAGGACTGGTCGCGGCCTATATGCCGGAAGAGCGGCGGGAGGATCTGGCGGTCCAGGATCCGCACCGCATCGCGCGCTGTGCGGCCGCACCCGACCGGGTCTGGATGCAGCATCATAGCGGCGCGTTCCGGTCGGACGATGGCGGACGGAATTGGACCCGGCTTTCGGGCCTGCCCGTGTCGGATTTCGGCTTCGCCGTCGCAGCGCACCCGACCGATCCGGACATTGCCTGGTTCATCCCGGCCGAAAGCGACGAGACCCGCATCCCGACCAGCGGACGCCTGGGCGTGACGCGGACACGCGACGGGGGACGCAGCTTCGAACGATTCGATCAGGGTCTGCCGCCGCCGCCCGCGTTCGACCTGGTCTACCGTCACGGGCTAGCGGTGGCGCCGGACGGCCAGCGCCTCGCCATGGGATCGACCACGGGCGGGCTCTGGACCAGTTACGACGGCGGCGAGCGCTGGCACCTGGCCAACGCCCACCTGCCGCCGATCGCCAGCCTGCAGTTCGCCGCCTGAGCGGCGCTACTTCCGGCGAATGAGCGTGCCGGCGCCCGAGCTGATGAACAGCTCGACCAGGATCGCATGGGCCTTGCGGCCATCAAGGATGACCGCGGCCTCGACGCCCTGATCGACCGCGTCGAGACAGGTCTCGATCTTGGGGATCATGCCGCCGTAGATCGTGCCATCGGCGATCATGGCACGCGCCTGATCGACCGAGATTTCCGGCATGATCTTCTTGTCCTGATCCATCACGCCGGCCGTATCGGTCAGCATCAGCAGGCGCGATGCCTTCATGGCGCCGGCGATGGCGCCGGCCGAGGTGTCGGCATTGATGTTGTAGGTCTCGCCTTCGGAGCCGAGGCCGATCGGTGCCACGATCGGAATGATGTCCGAGCGGGTCAGCAGATCCAGCACGGCCGTGTTGATCTCGGTCGGCTCGCCGACGAAGCCCAGGTCCAGCACCTGCTCGATGTTGCTTTCCGGATCACGCTTGGTCCGCTCCAGCTTCTTGGCGCGGATCAACCCGCCATCCTTGCCGCTGAGGCCGATGGCGGTGCCGCCGGCGGCATTGATCAGCCCGACGATCTCTTTGTTGATCGAGCCGGCCAGCACCATCTCGACGATCTCGACCGTCTCCTTGTCGGTGACGCGGAGCCCGTCGATGAACGAGGATTTGATCTTGAGACGCTCGAGCATCTGGCCGATCTGCGGGCCGCCGCCGTGGACGACCACGACATTGACGCCGATCTGCTTCAGCAGCACCACGTCGCGGGCGAAGCGGGCGCCCAGCACCGTGTCGCCCATGGCATGGCCGCCGTACTTCACCACGACGGTCTTGCCGGCGTAGCGCTTCATGAAGGGCAGCGCCTCGGACAGAATCTCCGCCTTGAGCGCGATCTCTTCTTCACTGATCATCGGCCGGCCCTTTCTTGCTCTAGCAGGACCGCATTAGCCGACTGGCGTGACAGCTGCAAGTGCGGTGAGTGCCGCGCGCAGCACGGCGATGCCGGTGCCGTCCTCGGAGCTGGTCGCGTGGATGATCGGATGGGCGGCGACGTGGGTCGCCATCACCGCCGCGATCTCGCGTTTGCGCGCCGCCAACTCGTTCGGCCGGACCTTGTCGGCCTTGGTCAGCACGATCTGATAGGACACGGCCGACTGGTCGAGCATCTTCATCAGCGGCT
>Ga0302311_10005696_pt1 | contig 13077 bp, 10 predicted proteins | sample III_Palsa_N1_3_FD_200449 | JGI IMG/M metagenome (GOLD analysis project Ga0302311, IMG submission 200449) | Peat permafrost microbial communities from Stordalen Mire near Abisko, Sweden - III_Palsa_N1_3 | ecosystem: Environmental > Terrestrial > Soil > Palsa > Peat permafrost | place: Sweden... | reverse complement strand
CCCTTGGAGATGATCCGCGATTTCGTATCGCGGCCCAGATGGATCATCTTGGTGCCGGTGTCCGCCTGCTGGCGGTTGTTGGTCACCGCGATGGAATAGAATTCGCCGCTGGAGCCGTCGCCCCGCAGGATGCAGGAGGGATATTTCCAGGTGATGGCCGAGCCGGTCTCGACCTGGGTCCACGACACCTTCGACCGCGCGCCGCGGCAGTCGGCCCGCTTGGTGACGAAGTTGTAGATGCCGCCCTTGCCGGCCGCGTCGCCCGGATACCAGTTCTGGACCGTGGAGTATTTGATCTCCGCATCGTCCAGCGCCACCAGTTCGACCACGGCGGCGTGCAGCTGGTTTTCGTCGCGCATCGGCGCGGTGCAGCCTTCGAGGTAGGAGACGTAGGCGCCTTTATCGACTATGATCAGGGTGCGTTCGAACTGGCCGCTCTCGGCCGCATTGATGCGGAAATAGGTCGACAGCTCCATCGGGCAGCGCACGCCGGGCGGCACATAGACAAAGCTGCCGTCAGAGAAGACCGCGCTGTTCAGGCAGGCGAAATAATTGTCCGACACCGGCACAACCGAGCCCAGGTACTGGCGCACCAGCTCCGGATGTTCGCGGATCGCCTCGGACATGGAGCAGAAGATGACCCCGACGGCGGCCAGCTCCTTCTTGAAGGTGGTGACCACCGAGACCGAGTCGAACACCGCGTCCACGGCGTACTTGGGCGCGCCCTGGACCCCGGCCAGGACTTCCTGCTCCCGCAACGGGATGCCCAGCTTGGCGTAGGTGGCCAACAGCTCCGGATCAACCTCGTCGAGCGACATCGGCCCGGCCTTGGTCTTCGGCGCGGCGTAATAGTAGGCGTCCTGGTAGTCGATCTTGGGGAAGCTGACCTTGGCCCAGTCCGGCTCGTCCACGGTCAGCCAGCGCTCGAACGCCTCCAGCCGCCAGGCCAGCATCCACGCCGGTTCGTTCTTCTGGGCGGAGATGTAGCGCACGGTGTCGGCGTTCAGCCCCTTGGGGGCGAACTCCTGGTCGATGTCGGTGACGAAGCCGTGCTTGTAGGCTTCCAGCGCCTCGACCTGATCGATGGTCTGTTGGTCGGCCATGGAGAGGCTCCTTACGCGGCCGAGGCGCGCTTGCGCGCCTGATGACGGGTGTAGGCGGCTAGCCAGGCCTCGGCGAACCGGTCCCAGTCCACCTCGGTGGTCGCCCAGCCGCCACTGGCGCGGATCGACTGGTTGGCGATAGGGCCGAAGCCCATGGCGATCAGCACCGCGCTGGGCGCCATCTTGCCGGAGGAGCAGGCCGCGCCGGCGCTGACCATGACGCCGTCGAGATCCAGCGCCATCACCTGACGCTCGGCGTCGAACTCCTCGCAGCCGAAGCACAGCGTGCCGGGAACGCGGGGCGCCGATGCGCCAAACACCTCGACCTCGGCGGCCTCGACGATCCGCGCCTGGGCGGCGTCGCGCCAGGCGGCCTGAACATGAGCATCGGGCAGGTCGCGCATCGCCGCCTCGGCCGCAGCGCCAAAGCCGGCGATGCCGGATAGGTTCTCAGTCCCCGCCCGCCTGCCGCGCTCCTGACCGCCGCCATGCAGACGCCTGGACAGGGTCGCGCGCGGACCGGCCGCCAGAGCCCCGACGCCTTGCGGGCCGCCAAGCTTGTGGGCGGATAGCGCTAGGGTGTCCGCGCCGGTCGCGGCAAAATCGATGGCGATCTTTCCCGCCGCCTGGATAGCGTCCACATGCAGCCAGCCGCCAGCCGCGTGAAGCAATGCCGCCGCCTCGGCGACCGGATGAATCACGCCGGTCTCATTGTTCACCAGGGAGATGGCCGCGAAGGGCGCGCCGTGCTTGGCGTTCCACTTGGCCAGCCGATCGCCGAGCCAGTTCAGGTCGGCGCGGCCGTCTGCGGTGACGGGCCAGCCTTCGACCATCAGGCCGGACGCCATGCTGTTGGCCAGGACGCTGGCGTGTTCGGTCAGGCCGATCAGCGGCCGCTTGGCGCCAGCGGCGATGGCGCTCTCGATCGCCAGCGCATTGGCCTCCGTGCCGCCGCTGGTGAAGGTGAGCGAACCCGGCTTGACGCCGATCAGCGCTGAGACCTGATCACGCGCCTTCTCCACCGCCGCCCGCGCCAAGCGGCCCGTGGCGTGGATCGAAGACGGATTGCCGCCAATGCCGAGCGCGCAGGCCGCAGCCTCCGCCGCCTCGGGGCGGATCGGCGCGGTGGCGTTATAGTCGAGGTAGACGGAGGTCACTGCGGCCACGCCGATCCAACTCTCCCCCCGCTGGGGGGAGCAGGTGGTTGAAGACCGCCGAGGGGGGCGAGTGTCGATTGCCAAGCGCCGGCGTAGCGGCAAGGCCCCCTCCACCATGCTTCGCATGGTCCCCCTCCCCCATCGGGGGAGGAATTGAATGTAAACGCCACTCCAATCACGCCGCCCTCGCCGGTTGGGACGGCAGGCGGCCGTCGGCGACATCGGCGAGCGAGACGCTGGCGAAATAGTCGAAGATCACCTGGCCGGTGGCTTCCCAGAGATTGTGGGTGGCGCAGCGCACGCCGCCCTTCATGCAGCCAAGCACGGCGCCATGGCCGGCGCAGCGGGTGGCGCGCAGGGGTTCGTCCACCGCGGTCACCACATCGGCGATGCTGGTTTCGGCCGCAGTCTTGGTCAGGCGATAGCCGCCGCCGGGACCGCGCACGCTCTGCACCAGCCCGCGCCGGCGCAGGCGCGCGAACAGCTGTTCCAGATAGGCGGCCGACAGCTGTTGCCGCTCGGCGATCTCGGCCACCGTCACGGGACGGCCGTCGCCCTGGCTGGCCAGGTCGGTCATCGCCATCACGGCGTAGCGTCCTTTGGTGCTCAACTGCATCGCGCCGTCCTCTTATGTCCGCCCACGCTGTTCAGAATTCCCGCGCATCGGATAAAGCTTGTGCTACACACCGCCGCCTTCCGGCTGCCTGGTTCAGATGGGCCGCCCGCCTGAAGGACCGGACTTAAGAAGACCAAGCGCGGTGGTCAAGTATTCTCGGCGCGCGACCAGGAGGTTTCATGCCTGAAGTGGTTCTGACCGGCGCCGCCGGCCGCATCGAGGGCCGCTATTCGCCGGGCAAGAAGGACAACGCCCCCATCGCGTTGATCCTGCATCCGCACCCGCGCGCCGGCGGCACGATGAACCACCCGGTGTCGGCGCAGCTGTTCCTGATGTTCATGCAGCGGGGCTTTTCGGTGCTGCGGTTCAATTTCCGCGGCGTGGGCCGCAGCCAGGGCGAGTTCGACGCCGGCATCGGCGAGTTGGCCGACGCGGCGACGGCGCTGGACTGGTTGCAGGGGGTCAATCCCACCGCGACCCAGACCTGGGTGGCCGGCTTCGACTTCGGCGCCTACATCGGCATGCAGCTTTTGATGCGCAGGCCGGAAACCGATGGCTTCATTTCGGTTTCGCCGCCCACCAACATGTACGACTTCAGCTTCCTGGCGCCCTGCCCGGCCTCGGGCCTGTTCCTGCACGGCTCGGCCGACGGCGTGGTACCGCCGTCCGAGGTGGAGCGGGTGGTGACCAAGCTGCGCACCCAGAAGGGCATCGTCATCGACTACGACATCGTCGAGGGCGCCGACCATTTCTGGGCGCACAATCTGGCGGACGTGGACAAGCACGTGGGCGGGTACCTGGACAAGCGGCTGGCGGCGGAGCCGGCGTAAACTTCCCTTCTCCCTCTTGGGGAGAAGGATTATTGGTCCCGTGACACCGCAAACGGCCCGAACGCCTGTTGCACCGGCATCACCTCCAGCGCGTTGATGTTGATGTGGCTGGGCAGGCGCACCACCGTCTCCAGCGTCAACGCGACATCGTCGGCGCTGAGCGGCTTCATGCCCTGGTAGACCTTGGCGGCCGCCTCGGCGTCGCCCTTGAAGCGGACCAGGGAGAATTCGGTCTCGCACATGCCAGGCTCGATCGAGGTCACCCGGACCTTGGTCCCCAAAAGGTCGGACCGAAGGTTCAGCGAGAACTGGCGCACAAAGGCCTTGGTGGCGCCGTACACATTGCCGCCCGGATAGGGATAGCTGGCCGCAACAGAGGCCATGTTCAGCACGTCGCCCTTATTGCGCGCGACCATGCCCGGCAATACAGCCCGCGTTACGCGCGTCAGCGCCAGGACATTCGTGTCGATCATCGCCTCCCAGTCGGCGAGGTCCGCCTCCTGGGCCTTGTTCAGACCCAGGGCCAGGCCGGCGTTGTTGAGCAGGATGTCGATGTCGGCGAAGGCCGCGGGCAGATCGGCGACCAGAGCCTTGATCCCCTCGCCGTCGCGCAGGTCCAGGGCGCGGGTCAGCAGCTTGTCGGTCTTCATCTCGTCGGCGAAAGCCTTGAGCCGCTCCTCGCGACGCCCCGTGGCGATGACGCGGCCACCAGCGGCCAGCACGCGCCGGGCGAAGGCTTCCCCGAAGCCGGAGGTGGCGCCGGTGATCAGGGCGATGCGGCCGGCGGCCCATGGGTCGGTCATACGAACTCCTCGAGAACGGCAACGCTTAAGCGGGATGGGCCGTCTTACCGCCAGTCATCGGCGCTGGCACCCCTGTCGTCGCGGGATACGAAATCGGCAAGCCGAGATGAGACCGCGCGGCCAGATAGGCCCAGGCCTCGGCCTCGATGGAATCGCCCCGCCAGCCGGCGTCTTCGGCGGACAGCACCCGCATCGGCAGGGCCGCGCGCAGTCCGGCCATCAGCGCCGGATTGTGCCGCCCGCCGCCGCCGACAATCAGGGCGCTTGGCGGCTCGATCCACTGCGTCGCCAGCCGAACCGTTTCGACCGTAAAGGCGGTCAGGGTGGCGACCGCGTCCTCCAGTCTGAGCGCACGGACCGGATCGAGTTTGAAGTCGTAGCGGTCCAGCGACTTGGGCGGCGGCGCCTTGAAGTAGGGATGGTCCAGCAGGGCGTTCAGCGCGTCAGGGTTCACCGTTCCGGCGCTGGCCAGGCGGCCGTCCTCATCGAACCGCCCCGCCCCGCGTTCCTGCACCAGCAGGTCGATCATCCCGTTGGCGGGACCGGTGTCGAAGGCCTTCAGGTCGTCTGGGTCTTTGCCGATCAGGGTGATGTTGGCCACCCCGCCGAGATTGAGCGCGGCGGCCGGCGCCTCGTGGCCGGAATGGCGCACCAAGGCCGCGTGATAGATCGGCGCGAGCGGCGCGCCCTCGCCGCCCGCCGCCACATCGGCCTTGCGTAGGTCGTAGACCACCGGAATCCCAAGTTGGGACGCCAACAGGTCGGCGTCGCCGAGCTGGATCGTGCGGCCGATCTTGCCGCCCGACGGCCGCTCGTGGAACACGGTCTGACCGTGGAAACCGATGAGGTCGATGTCGGCGCGGGTCAGGCCGTGCGTTGCCATGAAGCCGCGGGCGGCGGCGGCGTGTTCCTCGGCGATGGCCTTGGCCGCGTCGGCGAACGCCGGAGGGTCGGGCGCGTCGCGGGGCAGGACCAACGCCTGACGGACCGCCTCCTGCACCAGCTCGCGGGTCGTTTCAGACAGTTTCCGCTCACCCGCCGGCCCGAACGCCTGGATGGTCTCGCCGTCGGTTTCCAGCACCGCCATGTCCACCGCGTCCAGCGATGTGCCGCTCATGAACCCCAGGACGCGCATGCCACACCTTTCAAACTCCAGGAGACGCTAGGGGCCCGCGCCTTGACGGGCAAGACCGACACGGATAGCTAGCCGCCCATGACCAGCCGCGTCCGCTTTCGCTCGCGCTATTACCGCTCGCCCTTCTAGCGAGCGGCCGGTCATCTATTGCCCAGCCGCCATCCGGTCGGCGGCGGGCTTCCTACCTAAGGAAACGGTCTCCGGCCGAAACTTGAGTCCAGGAGCCGTCCAATGCCCGAAACCGATCCGTCGACCTTCAAGCCCAAATCCGATCTGCTTAAAGTTCTGATCGAGCGCGGCTATGTCCACCAGTGCACCGACCTGGAGGCGCTGGACGCCGCCGCGGTCGCCGGGGTGGTGACGGCCTATGTCGGCTACGACTGCACCGCCGACAGCCTGCATATCGGCTCGCTGATCTCGATCATGATGATGCGCTGGCTGCAGAAGACCGGTCACCGGCCCATCCCGCTCATGGGCGGCGGCACCACCAAGGTCGGCGATCCATCTGACAAGGACACCCAACGTCCCCTGCTCACCGACGCAGTGATCAACGCCAACCTCGCCAGCATCCGCAAGGTGTTCGCGACCTTCCTCGACTTCGGCGATGGCCCGACCGGCGCGGTCATGGTCAACAACGCCGATTGGCTGGAGAAGCTGGGCTACGTCGACTTCCTGCGCGACTACGGCGTCCACTTCACCATCAACCGCATGCTGGCGTTCGACTCGGTGAAGCTGCGCCTGGAGCGCGAACAGCCGCTGACCTTCCTCGAATTCAACTACATGCTGATGCAGGCGACCGATTATCTGGAGCTGAACCGACGCTACGGCTGCGCCTTACAGATGGGCGGCTCCGACCAGTGGGGCAACATCATCAACGGCGTCGAACTGATCCGCCGCGTGGATCAGAAGCAGGCGTTCGGCCTGACCACGCCGCTGCTCACCACCGCCTCCGGCGAGAAGATGGGCAAGACGGTGGGCGGGGCGGTGTGGCTCAATGCAGACCGCCTGAGCCCCTACGACTACTGGCAGATGTGGCGCAACACCGAGGACGCCGACGTCGGCAAGTTCCTCAAGCTGTTCACTGAACTGCCGCTGAACGAGATCGCCAGGCTGGTCGCGTTGGAAGGCGCGGAGATCAACGAAGCCAAGAAGGTGCTCGCCAACGAGGCCACTACCCTGCTCCACGGCGCTGCGGCGGCCGAGGCGGCGGCGGCGGCCTCAAAGGCTGCGTTCGAGGAAGGCAGGCTGTCCGACGACCTGCCGACCATTGAGGTGGCGCGCGCCGATCTCGAAGCCGGCGTGCCGCTGGCGAACCTGGTCGCCGACGCTGGTCTCGCCTCCTCCCGCTCTGAAGCCCGGCGCCTGGCGCAGGGCGGCGGCCTGCGGGTGAACGACAAACCCGAGGCCGATGGCCAGATGCTGGTGACGCTCACGCACTGCAACGCTGACGGCTTGATCAAGCTGGCGGTGGGGAAGAAGAAGATCGTTCTGGTGAAGCCCGTTTAGCCATCGACAGGAAGGACTGCCCCATGACCCTCGCCGTCGGCGACGCCGCCCCTAACTTCGACCTGCCCACCGACGGCGGGGGTCAAGCCAAACTGTCTGACTACAAGGGTCGCAAGCTGGTGCTGTACTTCTATCCCAAGGACGACACGACCGGCTGCACCAGCGAGGCCAACGGTTTCTCAGAGTTGGCCGGGGAGTTCGCCAAGGCCGGAACGACGGTAATCGGCGTTTCCAAGGACTCGGTGAAGAGCCACGACAAGTTCAAGGCCAAATATGGCCTGGACTTCACCCTGGCCTCGGACGTCGAGGGCAAGGTCGTGGAGGCCTACGGCTCCTGGGTCGAAAAGAGCATGTACGGCCGCAAGTATATGGGCATCGACCGCTCCACCTTCCTGATCGACGGCGAGGGCCGCATCCGCAAGCTCTGGCGCAAGGTCAAGGTGGGCGGCCACGTCGCCGAGGTGTTGGGCCAAGCCCAGGCGCTGTGACGAGACGCCGCACCCCCATCGTCCCATATCTGGACACATTCACTACCTTCGGTGGGTGTATCGGCGATCAGGCGCCCAAAATGGGGACTTACAGCCCCGATTTTTCAGCCTTGGCGCGAATCGGCGACTCGGCATATCGCTGACGCAATATTAATCACGATCGCGTTTGCGGCACACGTCGCGAGCGAACGCGGTTGTGTATTTGCTTGAGATCGTTGCATATCCCCCTCGGCTGTTCGCGGGGGTGAGCGTTAATGATTTCGGCCAGATGGGGGCGCTGGCGGCGTTTTACGGAAGCAGTGTTTCCGGAACGCCACATCTATCTGAGATCAAGTGGGGCTGTGCACGGACTGGTTCTGACCACCGGCCGCCAGCTTATGTTGAGTGCGGCGCTGGCGATCCTGGCGCTGTGGACCGGCGTCGGCACCGCATCCCTGCTCATCAGCGCCCTGTCGGCCAGCCCTTCCGAACAACAGTCAATCCATACGCGAGCCTATTATGAGCGCCTGATCGCCGACCGGCAGGCCCGGCTGAACAGCGCCGTCGCCCAGTTGAACGACACCAGCAACTCCGTCGCCGACCTTGCCCTTTCCACCGAAAAGCGTCACGCCGCCCTGGCAATGCTGCTCAGTGAGGTGAAGGGCGAGCCCGGACTGGTCACCGCCCTGGCGCCCGAGCCGCTCAAGGCCTTCTCCGGCCGCTCCCCGCTCGACACGGTCAAGGCCGTCCGTGATGACCAGGACCGGCTGATTGGCCAGGCCGAGACCTACGCCAAGTCTCGCGCTGACCGTCTGCGGCTGGCCCTGCGTCTGGCCGGCCTCAACCCTACCGCCCTCGGCCAGGTCAGCAGCGGGGGCTTGGGCGGACCTCTGATCGACGCCAAGGACCCCCGAGCGCTCGCGGCCGTCCTGGACGTTGACGAAAGCTTCGCCGAACGGATCCAACACGCGGCCACCGACCTGTCCGACAGCAAGAGCCTCAGCCGGATCACCGGCGAGCTTCCGCTGGCGCGGCCCACCGTCGGCACGCGTGAGAGCAGCGGCTTCGGCGCACGCACCGATCCGATCAACGGACGGCCGGCGTTTCATGCTGGCCAGGATTTTGCAGGGCCAATGATGACCCCGATCAAATCGACCGGGCCTGGCGTGATCTCATTTACTGGCGTGCGCACCGGCTTCGGAAACACAATAGAAATTGATCACGGACGGGGAATAAAGACACGATATGCACACCTTGCGGCGATATATGTGAAGATGGGTGACCATGTGGCCCTAGGCCAGCGGATTGGCGCCATGGGTTCCACGGGCCGGTCCACCGGTCCGCACTTGCACTACGAAGTCTGGGTGGACGGCCGCCCGCAAAATCCTAAGCGTTTCCTGGAGGCAGGCGATTATGTTCAACAAACAGGTTAAGCCGACGAACGGCCCGGCCCTCAACGCCGATCAGCCTGCGATGAACGCGCCGGAACCTGTCTCCACGGGCACGCTTGCCGCGTCCGCGCCGGCGCCGCGCAAGACCCCGAAGACGGCGTCTCTGATCGCCGACGACATCACCATCGAAGGCAATGTGGTCGGCGACGGCGAACTTCATGTCGACGGCGTGATCCGCGGCGACGTTCGCGTGCCGCGCCTCAGCGTTGGCGAGACCGGACACATCGAAGGCTCGGTTCTGGCCGACGCCGTCGAAACCCGCGGCCGCATCGTCGGAACCATCACCGCCAAACAGGTCAAGCTGATGGGCACCTGCTTCGTGGATGGTGACATCACCCATGAACAGCTGACCATGGAAACCGGCGCCTTCTTCCAGGGCCGCAGCTTGAAGTTCCAGCGCCAAGCGGCGCCCGCCGCCGCGCCGGCGCCGGCCGCGGTCAATGTCGCCGCGCCGAGCCTGGTGCCGGCGGCTCCCGCGCAGCCGACCTTGGCGCAGCAAGCCGCCAACGCGGTCACGCCAGGACTGACCGCGGCGCGCTAGGGCGGGTTGGGTCTAGACCTTTCGACCTAGGCTGGACCGGTAGGCTTCCAATTTTACACCGTTCCCTCGCCCTCGTGGCGAGGCCCATTGGACTCGAACGGCTGCAAGTTTGACGCGGCAGCGCTGTCTGCGTTTCTAACGCTTAGCTGTGGCGGTCAATGGACCCTCGCCACGAGGGCGAGGGAACGGTGAAAATATGTAGCGCCAACGCGCCCCTACCCGGCCGTTGCGTCTCTGGTCACGCCCACGCGCTGGGCCAGTGAGGCGCCCATGAAGGCGTCCAGGTCGCCGTCGAGCACGCCAGCTGAGTCCGAGGTTTCCAGCTCGGTCCGCAGGTCCTTCACCATCTGATACGGCTGCAACACGTAGGACCGGATCTGGTGGCCCCAGCCGATGTCGGTCTTCTGGTCCTGCAGGGCCTGGGCCTCGGCTTCGCGCTTCTGCAGCTCGATCTCATAGAGCCGCGCGCGCAGCATCTTCCACGCCTCCTCGCGGTTCTGGTGCTGTGAGCGGCCGGCCTGGCAGGCGACGGCGACCCCGGTGGGAATATGGGTCAGCCGCACCGCAGAATCCGTCTTGTTGATGTGCTGGCCGCCGGCGCCCGACGCCCGATAGGTGTCGGTTCGCACGTCCGAAGGATTGATCTCGATCTCGATCGTGTCGTCGACCACCGGGTAGACCCAGACCGAGGCGAAACTGGTGTGCCGCCTGGCGCTGGAATCGAACGGCGAGATGCGCACCAGGCGGTGCACGCCCGCTTCGGTCTTCAGCCATCCGTAGGCGTTCGGTCCGTTGATCTGCAGGGTCGCGGACTTGATCCCGGCCTGGTCGCCGTCGGTCTCTTCGATCAGGTCGACGGTCATGCCGTGGGCATTGGCCCATCGGGTGTACATCCGCACCAGCATCCCCGCCCAGTCGCAGGACTCGGTCCCGCCAGCGCCGGAATTGATTTCCACATAGGCGTCGTTGCCGTCCGCTTCGCCGGACAGCAGGGCTTCCAGTTCGGCGCGAGCCGACCTTTGCTTCAGACCTTTCAGCTGAGCGCGCGCGTCCTCCAGGGAGGCCTCGTCGCCTTCGGCGTCCGCGAGGTCGGCGAACTCCACCGCGTCGGCGAGATCGCGCTCCAGTCCCCTCACCGCCTCGACATGGGCGGCGAGCCTGTTGCGATCACGCATCAAGGCCTGCGCCTCGGCGGGCCGGTCCCAGAGCGTGGGGTCTTCCGCGCGAGCGTCCAGTTCGTCCAGCCGTCTTAGCGCCGGTTCCCAGTCAAAGACGCCTCCTGAGCAGTCCGATCGACTGCTCGATGTCGGCCGCGGCCGCTTCGACATCCGCTCGCATGATGGTCTCCAACGCTGGGGGCCGGCAGATAGCCCGTGCGGGCCGTCAGTTCAATAACCGCCCGGCCGATTGGCCCTAGTACAGCCCATTCAGGTCGGCGGGCGCCTTCTTGGGCGGAGGCGGCGCGCCGGCGGCGACGCCGGGCTTCAGCGGCCCGACCGGCGCTCCGGGGACCGCCGGGCCGCCAACCGGCGTTGCGCCTTCGGTCGGCGCCGCAGGGGCCTGCTTCGGTTCCGTTCCGGGTTTGAAGGCTTCCCGGATGCCGTGGACCATGGCGAACCTGGCGTCGGGCGGGGGCTTGAAGTCGTGAACCGGCGTGTTCTTCAGCGCCGTCTGCATGAAGTCGACAAAGACCGGCACCGCGTCCACCGCGCCGGTTTCGTTTTCGCCAAGCGAGCGGTTGTCGTCGAAGCCGACGAAGACGCCGACGACGATGTCGGGGGTAAAGCCGACGAACCAGGCGCTGCGGAAATCATTGGTGGTGCCGGTCTTGCCGCCGACCGGACGTCCCAGGCTGGAGGCCTGCACGGCCGTGCCGCGCTGAACCACGCCCTGCAGCATGGAGGTGATCTGGTAGGCGGTGATCGGGTCGACCACCACGTCTCCAGACGGCTGCAGGCGAGGCGAATCGCCATCGTCATAGTCGCCGGTGCAATGCGGACACTCGCGGTGGTCGGTGTCGAGGATGGGCTTGCCGTCGCGGTCTTCAACCACCTCGATCAGGTGGGGATAGATGCGGCGGCCGCCATTGACGAAGGCGGCATAGGCGGCGGTCAGACGGAAGGGCGTGGTTTCCCCCGCGCCCAGCGCCATGGCCAGCACGGGCTCCATATTGTCGACCACCCCGAACAGCTTGGCGTTGTCGACGATCTTCTTCATGCCGACAGCCTGGGCCAGGCGCACGGTCATGGTGTTGAGGGAGAGTTCCAGGCCCCGGCGCAGCGGCTGGGAGCCATAGAAGCCCTTGTGGAAGTTCTCCGGCGTCCAGACTTCGCCTTCCTTGGAGCCAGGCAGGGATATCGGTCCGTCCACCACCTCGCTGGCCGGCGTATAGCCGTTCTCCAGCGCCGTCGCGTAGACAAAGGGTTTGAACGACGACCCCGGCTGGCGCATCGCCTGGGTCGCCCGGTTGAACTTCGAGAGCGAGAAGCTGTAGCCGCCGACCATCGCCAGGGTCCGGCCGGTGCGCGGGTCCATCGCCACCAGGGCGCCATTGACGATGGGAACCTGGCGAAGGTTGTAGCGGCCAGCGGTGGACAGCTCGACGAAGATCAGGTCGCCGTCATGCAGCCCCTTGCCGCTGGCCCTGGCCCAGGCGACGTCGGCGCCTTCCAGCACGCCCGAGCCTGACCCGTCGGCCAGCTTCACATGCACGTCGCCGCTGGCGGATTCGACAATCGCCGCGCGCCAGGCTCTGCGTTCGGACGGCGGCGACTGGGCAAGCGCCTCCTTCTGCCAGTCCTTGGTCGGGTCGCCATGCCCCCAGGCGCCGCGCCAGCCGTGGCGGTGGTCGTAGTTTTCCAGTCCATGCATCAGCGCGACCCGAGCGGCGGTCTGCAGCCGCGGATCCAGCGTCGTGCGCATGTAGTAGCCGCCCTCGGAGAGGCGCGGCCCCAGCGTGATCAAGGCCCGTTCGCGCACCTCTTCGACGAAATAGTCGGCGTCGCGATACTTGGCCCGGGTCGGCGCCAGCTGGACCTTCAGGTCCTCCTGCATGGCCTTGTCGGCGTCGGCCTTGGTCGCCGAATGGTAGGTGACCATCTGGCCCAGGATCCAGTTGCGGCGGGCGATGGCCGCGGCCTTGTTCTTAACCGGCTGATAGTTGTCCGGCCCCTTGGGCAGGGCGGCGAGATAGGCGCACTCAGCGAGATCGAGGTCGGAGAGCGGCTTGCCGAAGTAGTTGTAGGCGGCGGCGCCCACGCCATAGGAGCGGTAGCCCAGCCAGATTTCGTTGAGGTAGAGCTCGAGGATGTGCTCCTTGGTGAGCGTCTTCTCGAGACGACTGGCCAGGATCGCCTCCTTGAGCTTGCGGCCCATGGTGGCTTCATTGCTGAGCAGGACATTCTTGGCCACCTGCTGGGTGATGGTCGAGCCGCCCTCCAGCCGTCGTCCGCGCGCCGCGTTCAGAAT
>Ga0302311_10005690_pt1 | contig 13083 bp, 11 predicted proteins | sample III_Palsa_N1_3_FD_200449 | JGI IMG/M metagenome (GOLD analysis project Ga0302311, IMG submission 200449) | Peat permafrost microbial communities from Stordalen Mire near Abisko, Sweden - III_Palsa_N1_3 | ecosystem: Environmental > Terrestrial > Soil > Palsa > Peat permafrost | place: Sweden... | reverse complement strand
GGCCGTGCTCGCTCGGGCGCTCGAAGGTGATCCGGACCGCGAGGACTTGTTACCCGCGATGCGCGCCGGGCTGATCCACTTGCCGTCGGAGTCGGTCCTCGGCCACCTGCGCAACCTCTGGGACACCGGAGTGCGATGGCTCAACGAGGCGGGCCTGGAACGGTGCCGACTGCTGTGTTCGACGGCGCCTGATCTGGACCTCGTCGGCAAGCGTTCCCACGCCGCCGCAGATGGCCTCGCCTTCTCCCTCTTCGCGACCGCGGCCACCCATGGCGTCATCCCCATACCCAACCGCTTAGGACTCCTTTCAAAACGAGCTACCGGGAATGACTGTCTGTCAGGTTGTGTTGTGCTCGCATCGGTGTCGGCGGGGTGTGGGGGTGTGTGACGGCTTCTGGGGCGGTGAAACGCAAGCCATGGGAGATCGAGGACGGGCTGTGGGAGCGGATCGAACCGCTGCTCCCGGTGGTGGAGCGGCGCTACCGCTATCCCGGCCGCAAGCGGCTTGACCAGCGCAAAGTACTGTGCGGGATCTTGTTCGTGCTGTACACGGGGATCCGTTGGGAGTTCCTGCCGCAGGAGCTGGGCTTCGGCTCTGGGGTGACGTGCTGGCGTCGGCTGCGGGACTGGAACGAGGCGGGCGTGTGGCAGCGACTGCACGAACTCCTCCTCGCCGAACTGCGCGCCGGCGACGTCCTGGATCTGTCCCGTGCCTCGGTCGACGGCTCCCACCTGCGGGCATTGAAGGGCGGAGACGCCACCGGGCCCTCACCGGTGGCACGGGGCAAGACCGGCAGCAAGCACCATGTCATCGTCGACGCGAACGGCATCCCGCTGGCCGCTACGGTGACCGGCGGCAACCGCAACGATGTCACCCAGCTCCTGCCCCTGATCCACGCCGTGCCGCCGATCCGCGGCAAGCGCGGACGGCCTCGTCAGCGCCCCGGCGTGCTCTACGCCGACCGCGGCTACGACCACGACATCTACCGCCGCCAGGTCCGCGAGCTGGGAATCCGCCCGCTCATCGCCCGCCGCGGCACCGCACACGGCAGCGGACTGGGAAAGAAACGCTGGGTCGTCGAAGCAGCCTTCGCCCTCCTGCACTGGTTCCGCCGACTGCGCATCCGCTGGGAGATCCGCGCCGACATCCACCAGGCCTTCCTCACCCTCGGCTGCGCAATCGTCTGCTGGCGACGCCTCAAAAACTCGTTCTCGTCCGAGTCCTAGGCGAGCTCGCTCAGCCAGCTGTAGGCCGCTTTCCTGTTGCTGTCCTCGATGGTTGTGTGGTCTTCCAGTTCCGGGAAGTGCGCCACTGCGTCAGGAATGTTGGCTGCGAGCCAGCGGCCGTGTGCGACGGGGACTGCCGTGTCGCCGGATCCGTGCCACAGCCGGACGGGGAGGCGGATGGTCGTCAGGTCGAAGCCCCATGGGGTGAGGACCGCTGCCCAGTCATCCCAGTAGCCGTCATCGCCACCCTCCAGAGAGTCCCTGGTAACCGCGGCGAGATGGCTGGCAAGCTCCCGGCTGTGGGCTTCGTCCCCACCTGCGGCATCGCCCCAGTGGGCCATCCACCCATCCGGAGTGGCGCAGGCGGCGAGGTACTGCTCTGCGTCTTTACGCCAGTGGTCGCGAGCGGCCGAGGGGTCGGTGAAGAACAGGTCGACCTCGCGGCGGGACTCCCGTGGCCAGCCCTCGCAGAAGTCCAGCCCCGGAGATCCGTATGGCGCGAAGGAGGCGAAGACGGCCGCGCCGGTAACCAGGTCAGGCAGCAGGGCAGCACAGGCCAACGCGTAGGAGCCGCCTCCAGAGAAACCCCAGACCCCGAGCCGTTCGATTCCCGGCGCCTCGGCGATACACCCGACATCGGTTGCGGCGTCCGACATCCGTCGGCCTCGCCGCCGGGGACCGCCCCCTGTAACCCGGACGGTCGTAGCTGAGCAGTCGGAGGCCGAAGAGCGCCGCGAGCTCGGCGTCCGACCGGAACAGCCTTCGCGACCCCGGACTCCCGGAGTGCACGAGCACGGGCTTGCCGTCCGGAGCGCCGAACTCCTCGACGTGGATCGGATCGCCATCCGCGCTTCGAACGACTCGTGTGCTGGTCTCCATGTCGATGGATGCTACGACCGAGCCTTGCTGCCTGTCGCCCTGATTTCTGGCAGGCCGATTCATCCTTCGAGGCAACCAGGACGATGGCACCTGACAGACAGTCATTCCCCCGGCAGCTCGTTTTGAAAGGAATCCTTACTGGACCCCCTCTTCAACGGTGAGGACGACAGCGGATGGACCGACCCGGACGACCCCGAACGAACTGGCCGGTAGAGGCCGTGAGCCACGGACAGGCCACCCGCGCGTTCATTAGCGGGCTCGCGCCACGCACGAGCCCGCCGCGTGACGCCCTGTGGTCGACGACGATCGTCCGCAGCCGCTATGGACGCCCGAGTAACGCCGGGCGCGGCCGGGGCACCGAGCGGTAGAGGGAGAGCGGCTGGAGCGAGCTGACCATGCCGGGCGGTGACTGCCGAGGACCACACCGGAGGCGGCACTGGGGCAAGCTCAGGACAGGCAGGAAGGCTGTCCGGCAGCAGGCCCCAGACTCCGCCGCCAGCCCTCCATACTCCTCCATCCTCGGACATTCGCGATCCGCTCCGGTCCGGCCTGCGGTGTCGTGGTTCAGCGGACGCCGCACGGGTGGAGGAACCATCGACGGCTGGCGGTTGAGGAGTTCAGTACACACCACCAGGGCCGGGCGGTCGCTGTCCGGCGGACGGCACGGACCGAGACCGCAATCTTTGACACGGGCAGTGGAGGCCGCGTCCACAAGTCCAGCCAATGGTGGCGCTACGACGGCAGCGGCACCGGAGTCTTCGCAGTGGCTGGCGGATCCGGCTACTCGGTGGAGCGCGTGGTGTTCCGGCGAGCCAGGGCGTCGAGGAGGTAGGGCAGTTCGTCGGGGTGGTCGCGGGCGCGGACCGTGAGCCAGGCGTCCGCCGACGTCATGAGCCCGGGGTGTTCTGCCTGCAGGCGCCGCGCACGCCAACTGCTGATCGGGGCGAGAAGCCAGCGGGCTGTTTTTGTCCTCACCCCGGAGATCCTCCTCGTTCCTTCCGCAAGTAAAGCGGTTAGTGGTCATTCTTCACCCGTTCGAGCTTCTGCTGGTGAAGTGGGGAAAGCAGTGGAATGGTGCTCGAAAGGCCAGGTGAGAAGTGGTAGTTGGGGTGGATGATCGGCTCGTTGCGGGGGATGCTGGAGCTGATTTTGTGCCCTGTGGGTCGCTTGCGGAAGAAAGTGGCGTCGAACGTCTGAACGTGTGCTTTGCGGCGACTGTTGAAAGGCGACGTGGAAGGCTCTTTCGATGAACGATCCCGAAGCTGCGGAACTGGATTTCCGCCGTCCGATCAGCTGCTCGGCGGATTGACCGGAAGTACTCCTCGCGCGGCTTCGGGAGGTTGCGCGGTGTGGACACGCGGCGTCGTGCGCCGGATCCTCGGTGGCCGGACAAGGCACCGGCCCGGGCACGGGGCCGGGACCTGTGTCCGTCCGCACACGGGCGTTCGCTGGGGGGACGATGACGACACCGCTGGACCTGGCCGCTGCGGCGGCCACGGCCTTCACGACCGCGATGGGGACCGAGGCGTGGCCGGCGGTCCGCGAGCGGATCGCGCGGCTGCTGCACCGGCATGCCGAACCCCCGCTTCAGCAGGAGGTGCTGGCCCGCCTGGACGGGTTCGCCCGCGACCTGGCCGCGCTGTCCGAGGAGCAGCGCGCCGACACCGCCCGCGTCTACACCACCGGTATCGCCCGCGACCTGGAGCCGGTCGCCGCCAACCCTGCCGCAGCCGCGGAACTGGCCGAGCTGGCCGCGCTGCCCACCCCCGCGGGGACCGGCGGCGGAGCCGACAACCGGGGACTGCACATCGACCACGTCAAGGCCAGCCGCGACTTCAACTACGGCGGCCACACCAACACGGTCACTGGGCGTGACGCATGAGCGACACGCCCGCCGCTCCCGGACCGGATCAGCCCGGATCGTACTCGGGCCGGTTCCTGCCCAACCCGACCGCCGCACCGGACACGTACTCCGGGTGGGGCACCGCAGCCGACCCTGAAGTACGGAACGGCCCGAACGAGGTGGACCTGCTGCCCGCGCCGGACCCGGGTGCCGCCGGTGCTGCCGAGGACACGGGCCTTGTAGCACCGGATGCCACCGGCCCGGACCCGCTGGAGGCAGCCGCGGACGATGCACCGGAACCTGTAGCTGCGGCGGCTGATGCGGCACTGACCGCCGGGGCCCCGGCGGTCACCGCCAGCCCCGCCGACGACACCGAACACGCAGCCCCCGCCGCCGCACCGCCCAAACCGCTGCCTGCGGATCCCGCGCCCACGCCGGCCGATGGCGCAATTGGAAGGGCTCCGCGGACGGCCCCGGGCCTGCCGGTGGAGGAACTGCCGACGGTGCTCGCGAACATCACCGCCGGCCGGGACGTCAACGTGGCCCGAAACCTGTCGGTCACCAACTACATGAACGGCCTGGCCCACCTGCTGCCGCACCGGGTCTCCCGCGACACCCTCGTGCCGGCGGCCCTGTTCGAACCGCCGCCCGGCTACGAGAGCGCCCGCGCCCACCTGGCCCCGGACCCGGCCGGACAGCGCAGCCGCCATGTACTGGCCCTGACCGCTGAACCCGGAACCGGCGCCCGCAGCGCCGCCCTGGCCCTGCTCGGCGACGTGCTCGCCGCGCAGCACGACATCTGCGAGCTGCTCCCGGACTGGGACACCCCGAAGATCGACCAGGTGCCTGCCGGGCAGGACACCGGCTACCTGCTCAACCTCGTCGGCGCCGTCGACGCGCTGCCGCAGTCCTTCCACGAGGAGCTGGCCGGCTACGCCGCACAGGCCCGTGCCACCGACACCGTCCTGGTGGTCCTGGCGCCGCGCAGCGTGTGGAGCGCCCACGCCCTGCCCTCCCCGCTGGTCGCGCACACCGCGCTGGGACGCCCCGACCCCCACCGCATCGCCGCCCGGGCCCTGGCCCCCACCCCGGCGCGCGTCGGCTGGCTCACCGAGCCCGAGGGGAAGTTCGCTGACCTGCTCACCGCCGACTCCAGCCCCGACGACGCCACCCGCCTTGCCGCAGTGGTGGGCAAGGCCACCGGACCGGCCGACGCGGACGCCCTGGACGAGTACCTGGGCTGGGAGGCCAAACTCGAGCAGTGGTTCGGCGGCGACGACCCCGCCGCACCGCCGCAGCGAGCCCTGAGGATCTCGGCCGCCTTCCTGGACAGGGCCCCGGCGCAGGTCGTCCTGGACGCCGCCGACGACCTGCTGGCCCTGCCCGCCCTGCACTGGCCCGCCGCCGCCGGCGGACCGCTCGCGGGCCCCAGCGCCAAGAGCCGCTGCCAGGGCGCCGGCCTGGCCTTCAACGCCGACGGCAGCGTCTCCCTCACCCAGAGGCACCCCGGCATCGACCGTGCGCTGATCACCCACCTGTGGCACACCCGCCCCCAGCTGGTGGCACCGCTCACCACCTGGCTGAGCCGGATCAGCGCCAAGGACGGCGTTGCTGTCGCCCACCGCGCCCAGATCGCCCAGGCACTGACCACCGTCGCCGAGGCCGAAGGCCCGTCAGCGGTCCTGGGACTGCTGGAACGCTGGCTCGCGGAGGGCAACCGCATCGAACTGGCGGTCAACCTCCTCGACGACCTCGCCGTGCACCCCGTGATCGGGCCGGCGGTCCGCGCCCAACTCGGCAACTGGGCCAGCGGCATCTCCAGCCCCCAGCGCCAGCAGGCCGTCGCACTGGTCTGCGCACGGCAGCTCGGCCACACCTACCCCCGCACCGCCCTGACCCGCCTGGGCTACATCCTGGACCCGCGCACCCAGCCCGTGCCGCGCGCCGCAGCACGGCAGAGCCTGGCCGCGCTACTCGAGGTCCCCGACCTGGCCGCACCGACCCTGACCGCGCTGACCGGCTGGATCCCCGACCCGGCCAGCCCATTGACCGGCGCGGCCACCGCATTCGTCGACCTGCTGACTGTCCCGGACCAGGACGCCCCGAACGACGAAGGGGACCGCGGCAGGGCACTGACCCGGATCCGCGCCCTTCTCGCGCACAGTGACCCCGTGGGCGCCGCCGTGCGGACCCTGCTCGCCCGGGGACTACGGCGTTCCTGGCGCCACACCGGCATCCGCCCCCTGACCGCCGCCGCCATCGACAGCTGGTGCACCGCAGCCGAGCACGGCGAACTGGAATTCGCCACGCTGAACGAGTTCGTCACGGTGGTCCTGTCCGAGGAAGCCAGCGCCCTCGGCGACGACCTCAACCGCATCATCGGCGGCAACGGCACCGTCCACACGCAACTGCGCCGCCAGTACTTCCAGGCTCTGTTCGACCGCACTCAGCCCGCCGCCCAACCCGTCCACCAGTGAACTGGCGCCGCGCCGGCCGCTCCCGGTCCACAGGCGAACACGCATTTCCACACGCCTTCACCACCCGCCTGCCCAGCGGCGACCAGGACATCGACTTCCACGCCCGCATCCGCTACGAGCTGACGCCTGACCCCGACCAGCAGCCGGCGCTTCACCCGCACGCGGTGGCGCGGTCGCTGCTGCGAGACCACTGCGCCAGCGCCACCACCGCAGTGGCCGCACTGGACCTGGACGAGGCCAACGACCGCGCCAACGAGGCCCTGTCCCGCCCGATCACCGCAGACCCGCGCTTGACCGTCACCGGTGCCGCCGAGGTGGGCCTGCGCGCCTCCGCCCGCCGTCTCGCCCGCCGCAACCTGGCAGTCCAACACCGTCTCCACGAAGCCGAGTACGCCCAGACCGTGCACCTGGAGCACCTGCGCCAACGACTGACCGACCCGGGCCTCGGCCTGGCCTGGTGGATCGACCAGCACGCCGCCACACTGTGGGCCACCAGCCGTCCCGGCCAGAGCGCCGCCGACCTGGTCGCTGCGTTCGACGCCCTGCACACAGCCATGGCCCGACGCTCGCTCCACCGCCGCGTTGACCCGGCAACGCTCGTGCACGCCCGCGTGGACGAGATCCTCGCAGTCCTGGAGGACCCGATGATCGCCCCGCGCGCGGCCGAAGTCCTGGAGCAACTCGTCTCCGTCATCCACGACGCCCAACGGCAGCCCACACCAACCCCTTGAGTACCTACCGCGTCCACGCTGGCCGGGTGATGAAGTGCTGCACCCGCCTGCAGAGCCGGGGGGGGGGAGAGAAGCCGGCGGCGAGTGTTCGCATCCCCGCCGTTGCGGATCCGGCCGCCGGATCCGCCGGGGGCCGCGACACGGTCTTGGCTGCGCCCAGCATCCCGGCCGCCGCCCGGGCTGTGTCGTCGAGTGCGGCGAGTCCGGGCGGGCCGACCATGACAGCGGCGGTGTACTCGCGGCTGCTCAGCGCGACCCGGGAGCTGGTGGATCCGCCCTGCCGGGCCAGCGGCCGCAGGCCGGCCCCCGCCCGGGCCGGGAGGCGACCTTGACGGAGTGACGGTTCGTCATGGTGTCTTGTTCGGCGTGGGCCCAGTGCGGGCCGCCACCGGCGCGGGCGAGGGTGCGGGGGTGCGGCGCAGTGCCGCGAGATGTTCCTCGGGTGGCAGGCACTGGAGCTGGCCGGCCTGGTCCAGGAGATGTCGGCGCATGCGGCGGGAGGTGGTGCGCAGTACCGCGATGCCGGTGCCGTCGGCCACTGCGAGTCTGCGCAGGCCCGTGGAGGAGCCGTCCGGGTCGGTCTGGAGCAGCCATCGCTGCTCGGTCAGTTCGGCCAGGTGGTCGCCGATGCCGTCGGCCAGCTGCCAGCCGCGCAGAAGGCCGTGGGGCAGGTGGATCGTTCCATCGCGGTCGGCGCGCAGCAGGGACAGCAGCGCGACCAGCCGGGTCCGCGCCGTGGTGCGTGGGAGCAGAGCGGCGTCGAGGTAGGTCAGCAGCGGACGCAGGCCGCCGGTGCCCGAGGGGGCGGTCGGGGTCTGCCGCGCCGGTCCCGGCCGGTGGTGCTCGGGCAGTGGCGGTGGGCACTGGGGCAGTTGGGCGGCGTGGGGGATGGCCAGGGCGCAGGCGCTGCAGGCGTCGGCGAGCTGCCAGGTCACGCCGCCGCGGGAGCGGAAGACCGTCAGCGCGACAGGCCCCTGGCAGCCGCGGTGGCGCGGGTGCCATCTGCAGCCGTGCGCGTGGCAGCGGCAGGTGCGCAGGTAGGCCGGCAGCGGCTCGGCGGCCGCGTGCTGGCCCAGGTGCCCGAGCGCGACCTGGGCAGCCCGGCGGCGTCCGCGTTCCGCGCCGGGGCAGCCGACGGCCGAGCAGGTCCAGCGCATGCGGTCGGGGGCCAGGTCGACGCGCCAGGCCCGCACCGGCAGCGACAGCGCGAAAGCGGGGTGCGCCATGGGCGCGGTCCTCCTCTCCAAGGGGAGTTCGTACGGTGCCGGTCGCCGGTGTACGGCGGTCGGCGGGGGAGCGGCGCACACCCTAGTGCAGACCTCTGCCCTGCCCGCTCGCTGCCAGGGCCGAACAAATAGGGCAGACCTCTGCACTGACAGGGCAGGGGTCTGCACCGTGCGATGGTCGAGTGACGATCTTGCCGCCCGACCCGAACCTGAGCGCGCTGCGCCTGGTCCTGGCCCGGCTTAGGGCCGAGCGCGGCTGGAGCTACGACCAGCTCGCCGAGCGCAGCGGCCTGTCGCGGCGCACTGTCATCGAGATCGAGCAGGGCCGCACCATCGGCACCCTGGCCACCTGGCACGCCCTGGCCCACGCCTTCAACGTCCCTCTGGCCGCCTTGACCGACGCGCTGTGCGAAGGCCACGAACCCCCGGCGGCTACCACCGCCTGACCCCGATCGGGCTGACCGCCCACGGGCCATGAGATCACTCCAACGGGAACCCAAAGGCGAACCCTCGAACGAATTAACGATCATGAGTTCGAGGAAGACCGCCAGGCGGGTGACCTTCCCCGCCGCGCCGTCGGACACGCCGCCCGGCCGTTGCCACAGTGCGGCCCCATGCGCCCGATCAACCCCGCCGACAGCCCGGACAGCGTCCACTGGGACGGCAGCAGCAGACCAGGCCACCGCCCTCAGCGGGCCCTGCGCCTGCACCCCGCCACCCGCACCCGGCTGCTGCGCGCCGCCCAGCGCAAACCCTGCCCGCGGTGCGGCAACCTCATGGAGTGGTACTACCGCGACGACGGCCGCCCCATCCCCCTGCACCCGGGCGAAATCCCCACCACCAGCGCGCCAGAGCATCACCGCTGGCATGTACTCGAGGGCATCGCCCATCGCGGTGCGGACGGCACCCCCTGGTGCCGACTGCTTCACCAGGCCCTGTGCCCAGCTGTCGCACGCGATACTGTCACCGCAGACTCGCTCGACCAGCTGCGCCGCCAACTCGCGGTCAACACCCGCCGACTGCTCGACGCCCACCGCTTCACCCCGAAGCCCGCGGCCGCCCCACCGCCCGTCACGGACACCGCAGTCCCACGGCCGCGCCGCGATGTCGTCCAGCTCTTCCACACGCTCTACCTCGCCCCCAGCCGCGTCGAGGAGATGCCGTGTGTGTCCGTGACGATCCGCCGCAGCCGCTGCCCCCGTACCCTGACCCACCAGGCACGGGATACCGGCACGTGGACCACCGTGCCGGTCCCACCCGGACGTGCCCGTGGACCGCAAAGGGAGCTGACAGAGCACCTGACCGGCACCACGATGGCCGTCTATGACCTGTCGCACCTGCCGTATCTCTCGCAGCTGCGCTGGCGCACCCAGCACTGCCCCGTCCACGCTGACTCGCCCGCTGCCGACATCGCGCTGACGACCTGGGAGCTCTTCGACGCCTTCGTCCACCACCAGTACATCACCACCGCCACCCCCGGGATCGGTCCGTCGATGGGGGAGCGGCTGTGCTGATGGATGAGCCGCGGGTCCTGGTCTGCGGCAGCCGCCGCTGGCCCTGGCCCGACACCGTCGAAGCGGTCCTGGACCGCTTGCATGCCCGTTACACCAAGCGTCTGGTCGTCATCGAGAGCGCCGCCGCCGGCGCTGACCGTGCCGCTCATCGCTGGTGCGACCAGCGCCGCCTGCCCGCCTGGCGCCACCGCTGCTACCCGGCCGCCTGGAACGCCGAACGCCAGCGCCGTCCCCGCGCCTGGACCGGACCCGAACGCCACCAGCGGATACTCACTGACGAGGAACCCCGCCTGGTCATCGTCTTCCACGAGAACCTCAATCCCGCGCTCGGCGATACCGCCGACACCTGTCTTCGTGCCCTCCACCTCGGCATCCCGGTCTGGCACACCCCCAGCGCCGACCCCGACCAGGGTCGGTGGCTCACCCGTGGATACTTCCCCAGCCACCACACCGACCCACACCCGACACGGCTCGACCCCACCTGCGCGAACCACCGCACAGCACCCGGTGCCACCGCACCGCAGCGGCATGAAGACCTCCCTCGCGAACGCAGGAACTCCGGGGAACGGGCCGCTGGCCCCATCCGCCGGGAGGAGCACCATCCGCTACGGTGCGTACAACTACCTTCCCTGCAAGCCCATATGACAGCCAAGCGGACCGAGGAGGGGAACAGGTGACCGTGGCGGATCCCGGTGGCGAGATGGTGGTCGAGGGCATCGTGGAGCGGGTGGTCTTCGTCGACCGCTCCGGATTCACCGTGCTCCTCCTCGGAACCGGCGAACAGGAGCCGCTCAAGGCGTCCGGAGAGATCCTGCAGGGAGCCCAGCCGGGGGAGAGCCTGCGCCTGACCGGCACGTGGCGCCAGCACCCCGCCCACGGGACGCAGTTCGCGGCCACCGACTGCACCCACACCCTGCCCGCGTCCCTGTACGCGATGCGCCGCTACCTCGCGTCGGGCCTGATCAAGGGCATCGGCCCGAAACTCGCCGACGCCATCGTCGCCGAATTCGCCGAGCAGACCATGCATGTCCTGGAGGAGACACCGCAGCGGCTGCTGGAGGTCCACCAGATCGGCCCCGGCCGGCACGCCCGCATCATCGAGGCATGGAAGATCCACCAGGACATCCGCGAGCTCATGCTGCTCCTGCACGGTGCCGGGGTCCCGGCCGGACACGCCCCCAGGATCTGCCACCACTTCGCCACCGAGACCACCAACACCGCCGACCTGGTCCACCGCCATCCGTACCGCCTGACCGAGGTCCGCGGCCTGGGCTTTCACTATGCCGATGCCGTCGCCCAGTGGCTCGGCATTCCCCAGCAGAGCCCGCAGCGGCTGCGCGCCGGGCTCCTCCACGCCCTGGACCGAAGCGCCCTCCAAGGCCACTGCTACCTGCCCGAGGACAGGCTGCTGCGCGAGGCCGCCGCCCTCCTGGACCAGGACCAGGGCCTGCTGCCGCGCGAACTCGACGCCCTGCGTGCCGCGGGCCACCTGCTGGTCGAGCTCCAGCCCCACCTGGGCCGCGAGAGCGCCCTGGTGTTCAGCCGCCGTCTGCACGCCGCCGAGACATCCCTGGCCAAGCACCTGGCGCGGCTCCACAATGCCGCCCCCACCGCCCTGTCTCGCCGAGGCGAGTGGACCGACACTGCCTTGCCGCTCCCGGCGGGCGCACCGGACCTGCACCCGGCGCAGGAACAGGCCGTGCGCATGGCCCTGACCCAGCCCGTCTCGGTCCTGACCGGAGGACCCGGCTGCGGCAAGAGCTTCACCGTCGCCACCATCGTCGACGTCGCCGAGGCAGCCGGAGCCCAGGTGAGCCTGGCCGCTCCGACCGGGCGGGCGGCCAAGCGCTTGAGCGAGCTGACCGGAAACCGGGCCACCACCGTCCACCGCCTCCTGCAGCCCGGCCCGGCCACAGGTGACAGCCTGTTCGACCAAGACCCGATGGAGGCCGACCTGTTCGTCATCGACGAGGCCTCCATGCTCGACCTGCCCCTGTGCGAGCGCCTGCTGGAGAAGATCCCCACCGGCGCCCACATCCTGTTCGTGGGCGATACCGACCAACTGCCCAGCATCGGACCGGGCACGGTCCTGGCCGACCTCCTGCGCGTGCCCGCCATCGCCCGCACCGCACTGCGCCACGTCTTCCGGCAGGGACACGGGAGTGCGATCACCGCCAACGCCCACCGCATCATCGCCGGCGAACCACCCCTCAACGGCGGCGACTTCTGGTACCTGCGCGAGAACAACCCGGACAAGATCCCCGATCTGGTCCTGGACCTGGTCACCCGCCGTCTGCCCCAGGCGTACGGTGTCGCCCCCGGCGACATCCAGGTACTGTGCCCTACCCGCAAACACCCCGCCGGCACCCACGAGCTCGGCCTGCGCCTCCAGGACGCCCTCAACCCCGCCCGCGACGGTGACGCCGAACACTGGTGCGACGCCCGCCCCTTCCGGCTGGGCGACCGCGTCATGCCCACCCGCAACGATCCCAGGAGAGGCCCGAACGGCGTCTTCAACGGCTCCACCGCCACTGTCATCACCCTGGACACCGAACAACGCGAACTGGAGATCGCCCTGGACGACGGAGACACCGCGACCTACCTCTTCGACGAACTCGACGACGTCCTGCACGCCTACGCCATCACCGTCCACCGCGCCCAGGGCAGCGAATACCCCATCGTCGTCATCCCGCTCACCACCGCCGGCGCCTTCATACTGCGCCGCAACCTCCTCTACACCGCCGTCACCCGCGGCAAGAGCAAAGTCATCCTCGTCGGCGAGGACGAAGCCCTGCGCCGCGCCCTGACCACCGCCGAACCCCACCGCAACACCACACTCGCGCTGCGCCTGCACCGCACCGTTGCCAACGACGCGTCCTGGCCCGAACCTGCGCCGTCGACCGACGGCCAGATTCCGCTGTCTCTTGGCCAAGCGCAATAGCCGACCCGCCCAGGCGAACGCCTCCGCCTGCGTGCCGCACCTGCGCCACTCCTGCCTCGATGTACGGGCCAGCCTGCCAGGAGATGATCAACCGTCGCCCTCCTGCGGAGGCATCCAGTGGCCCGCAGGGCACCTCCCGTGCGGCTGGGTCCGAAAGCTCTCGGCCGCGGACTCCTGGCGGCGGACGCGCCCTGGCGCGGTACCAGGCTGGTACGCAGCTCGCCGCGAACGCTGGTGATGCGAGC
>Ga0302311_10005686_pt1 | contig 13093 bp, 17 predicted proteins | sample III_Palsa_N1_3_FD_200449 | JGI IMG/M metagenome (GOLD analysis project Ga0302311, IMG submission 200449) | Peat permafrost microbial communities from Stordalen Mire near Abisko, Sweden - III_Palsa_N1_3 | ecosystem: Environmental > Terrestrial > Soil > Palsa > Peat permafrost | place: Sweden... | reverse complement strand
GACCCGACGGTCGGTCTCTTCGACCGCTTCGCCGTCAGCATCGGCAAAGCCCCGCTTTTCCCGCGGCGAGCGGGGCCTTCGGGGGTCTTCGTCGGCCTTGCCGGGCCGCAGGGCGGCGATCGGCGACCAGGCCATGATCTGCTCCAGGCGCATTGGCGCCTCCGCGTTTCATCAGCAAGTCCGCGAAGCCTGCGCCGCAAATCTTAACGAATGGCGCCCGTCACCAGACCCCGACGTTGGGCATGGAGGTCCAGGGCTCGGCCGGCGCCAGGGCGGGTCCTTTCTGCAGCAGCTCGATGGAGACGTTGTCGGGCGAGCGAACGAAGGCCATGTGGCCGTCGCGCGGCGGCCGGTTGATGGTCACGCCGCCGTCCTTCAGCTTCTGGCAGGCCGCATAGATGTCATCCACGGCATAGGCCAGGTGGCCGAAGTTGCGGCCGCCGCCATAGTCTTCCGTGTCCCAGTTGTAGGTCAGCTCGACCATGGGCGCGCGATCCTCCTTGGCGCGGTCGGCGTCGTCCGGCGCGCAGAGGAAGACCAGGGTGAACTTCCCGTGCGGATTGTCGACCCGGCTGGCTTCGACCAGGCCCAGCTTGTTGCAATAGAAGTCCAGCGAGGCGTCGAGGTCCTTCACGCGAACCATGGTGTGCAGATATTTCATTTTAGCTCTCCTGGGCCGCGTCGCTGTCGTCGGTATCCATTACCCCAACCGGGGCTGCGGATTCCAGGGCGCGCGTCTTTGCCGGGGCCTCCCGAGTCTGACGCCGCCACAGGGCCGCGTATTCGCCGCCGTGGGCGATCAGCTCTTCGTGCCGCCCGCGTTCGACGATCTTGCCGCGCCGGACCACCAGAATCTGGTCGGCGTCGACGATGGTCGACAGCCGGTGCGCCACCACAAGGGTCGAGCGGCCGGAGGTGACCTTGCGCAGGGTCGCCTGGATCGCCGCCTCGGTGGGGCCATCCAGGGCGCTGGTGGCCTCGTCCAGCACCAGCAGGCGCGGGTTGGCCAGCAGGGCGCGGGCGATGCCCACCCGCTGGCGCTCACCGCCGGACAGCTTCAGGCCGCGCTGGCCGACCTTGGTCTGCATGCCTTGCGGCAGGCCGCTGATGAAGGGCGCGAGTTCCGCCTGTTCGGCGGCGTCCCAGACCTCGGCTTCGCTGGCGCCGGGGCGGGCGAAGGCGAGGTTGGCGTAGAGGGTGTCGTTGAACAGGGCCACATCCTGCGGCACCAGGGCGGCGGCGCGGCGCAGCGAGGCCTGGGCCAGCTGCCGCAGGTCGACGCCGTCCATCAGCACGGCGCCCGACTGGGGGTCGAGCAGGCGCAGGGCCAGCCGCACGATGGTTGTCTTGCCGCCGCCGGATGGCCCCACGAGGGCCGTGGTCGTGCCGGGGGCCAGACGGAAGCTGATGTCGTCCAGGCCGACCGAGCGCGAATTGTGCTGGAAGGCCGCGTGGTCGAACACCAGCTCCGCCCCCATTCCTGCATTGGGCCCCGACGCCGGCGGCAGGTCCCGCGCATCCGGCGCATCGGCGATATCCGGCTTCACAGCCAGCAGATCGATCATCTGCTCCATGTCGATGAAGGACTGGCGGATCGTGCGGTAGAACATGCCCAGCACATTCAGCGGGATGTAGACGGTCTGCATGATCAGGATGCAGGCGGCGATGCTGCCCAGGCTCATCCGCCCGTGCAGCACCTCGAAAGCCGCCAGCGCCACCACGCCGAAGACGCCAAGCCTAAGGACCACGGACTGTAGGGCGTTGAGCAACTGCAGCGAGGTGTTGGCCTTCACGGCGGCGAAGGCGTAGCGGTCCATGGCGTCTTCGTACTGCGCCACCGTCCGCATCTCCGAACCGAAGGTCTTGATGGTCTCGAAGTTCATCAGGGCGTCGACCGCCAGGCCCGCGGCCTCGGAATCCGCCTCGTTCCATTCGCGCCGATGCCTGATCCGCCAATTGGAGATGGTCACCGTCACGACGATGTAGACGATGATCGAGCTGACCAGCACCGCCGCCAGCACCCAATCGTGGAAGCGGCTGACGAAGATGTAGCAGGCCATCGCCAGCTCGATCACCGAGGGACCGAGGTTGAACAGCACGCTGCTGATCAGGGATTCGGTGGAGCGGGCGCCGCGGTCGATGATCCGCGACAGGCCGCCGGTCTGTTTGGTCTGGTGGAAATCCAGCGACAGGGTGAGCGTGTGGCTGAAGGTCTCGACAGCCGAAAGCGCCAGCGCCTTCTGCGAGATCGGCGTGAAGATGGCGTCGCGCATCAGGGGCGCCGAGGTGGCGATGAAGCCCAGCGCCGAATAGGTGACGATCCAGATCAGGTCCGAGGCGTAGGCCGCATGGTGGCCAAGGCCGTCGATCAGCTTCTGGATGTAGAGCGGGGCTATGACGCCGGTCCATTTGCCGACCAGCACCAAGGCCAGCGCCACCAGCAACCGCGTCCGGAGGCCCTTGGCCCTCGAGCGCATGACCAGGCGGACAAGGTCGCCCATGGACGACCAGAAGCTGAACCGCGTCGCCGGGGTGGACGCCGCGGCGATGGCCTGGCCGCGCGAGGGTCCGTCGGCAAGCCTCGGGCTCATGGATGTCCGCCCCGATCCGGCGGATCGAATACAAGGGTGGTTTGCGGCGCGCCGGCCGGGGTCAGCCAGTCGATCCGCCAGTCATTCGCCTGCCGCTGGCCGACAAAGGACGGGTTCGATAAGGGCGCGGACGCACTGACCATGAAGGCCGCGCGGGCCTGGCCGAAAGTGGACAGAACCTCGGCCAGGTGCTGCCCCGGCTTCAATGCGAACGGCGGCGTGACCGAGAAGCGCCCATTCCCGTCTGGCCTCGCCTCGCCGGCGACCGAGCCGTCGATGGTTACGCGCACGGGCGCGCCGGGCTTGCCCAGCCCAGAGATGACGGCGCCGCCGCCGTCATCGAAGTCCACCACCGATATCCAGGGCGCGCCGGACGCCGACCCAAGCGTGTGCGATCCTCCGCCAGCCCTCAGCAGGATCGCCGGCTGGCCCGACCCAGGCAACACCGCCAGATAGCCCATCGACTGTACGGCCCTTGACCCGACCACCTCTGAAATGCCGAGAAGCCGGACCATCTGGGGCGCGGGTACGACCAAGCTCCAGGTTCCATCCGCGCTCGCGGTGACGCCATACGCCGCGCCATCGGGCGACTGCAGCCTGATCCGCGCCTCGGGCTCGGTGCGTCCGGTGAGCGCAACGCCGCCGCCATCCATGCGAACAGCCGAGGTGACCCTGGGCGGCGTCACATAGCCCGTCTGGGCGGAATCCACGACCTGGGCCGACGACGGCGCGTGGCCGTCCCCGCTGGGATGGCAGCCAGCGACGCCCAGCGCCAGAAGGGCCCATAGGTGAAGAGTTCGCGAAACCGACCGCCTCCGGCTTGTGTTCGCGTCGCGACGGCCAATCATGGTCGAATCGATCCCTCGCGGCGTTTCGAAGCCGTACGTTTAGTTTCCGGAGCCGCCATCAATGTCCGATCTGCCTGCGCCCATCGGATCGGTCTGCGTCTATTGCGCATCGTCCGAGGCCGCCGATCCCGCCTACATGGAAGCGGCCGCGGCGTTCGGCAAGACTTTGGCGGCGGAGGGTCTGCGGCTGGTCTACGGCGGCGGCGACATCGGCCTGATGGGCGCCTGCGCGCGGGCCGCTCACGACGCGGGCGGAAAGGTGCTGGGCGTCATGCCTGACTTTCTGCGTCAGCGAGAGATCCTCTATGACGATGTGGAGACCATCGTGGTGGGCTCCATGCACGAGCGTAAGATGGTGATGTTCGAGCAGTCGGACGCCTTTGTCGTGCTGCCGGGCGGCGTTGGCACGCTGGAGGAAGCGGTCGAGATGTTGTCCTGGCGGCGCCTGGAAGTACACCGCAAGCCGATCGTCTTCCACAGTCCCGGCGGCTTCTGGGACCCGCTCTATGCGCTGTTTCAGCATACGGTGGATCACAACCTGACCCCGGCCGCCTTCATGGACACCTGGCGGTCGGTGGAAACCGTGGGCGAGATTCTGCCGGCCCTCCGAGACCTGGCCGCCGCCAACGGCCCCTTGCTGGAGACGCGCATGCCGGCCGTGGGCTCAGACCAGCGATGAGCCGCCGTCGACCCGCAGCACCTGTCCGGTCGTGTAGCCGGCCTTCATGAGATAGAGATAGGCCTCGGCCACCTCTTCCGGCTCGCCGATGCGAGGCAGCGGCTGGTGCGCTGTCATGCGTTTGAACTGGTCCTCGCGGCCGGCCTCGGGAATCGAATTCCAGACGTCGGTGCGGATCAGCGCCGGGCAGACGCAGTTCACCCGGATGGGCGCCAGATCCATCGCCAGGCCGATCGTCAGGTGCTCCACCGCGCCGGCGGCGGCCGTGGACAACGCCCGGCCCTTGGCCGGCCGATGGGCCAGCATGCCGTCGGTGAAGGTGATCGAGCCGCCCGGCGACAAATGTTTGTGGGCATGTTTGGCGACCCGCGCCGCGCCCCAGAAGCGGACCGCCATCCCCTTCGCCGCCTCGTCAAGATCCACATCCGCCAGCGCGGCGCCGCGGAAACCGCCCCAGTCGCCGGCGGTGAAGGCCAGATGGTCGATGGGACCCAGACCTTCGAAGAAGCTGGCGACGCTCGCCTCGTCCTTCACGTCCACCGGAAAACCCTTGGCGCCGGCGCCGAGCCGTCGCACCGCCGTCTCGACATTCGCCGCATTGGACGAGGCGACCACGACCTCGGCGTGTTCGGCCAAGGCGGCCTCGGCGATGGCGAAGCCGATGCCGGAAGAGCCGCCGATCACCACAACCTTCTTGCCGCGCAGACCTGTCACTTGAGCTCTCCCAATCCCGTCAAATGCAACACACCCTTACCGGGCAGCTCGACGCGTAATTCCAAAGTCCCTCCGGCCGCTTCAACAAATCGCCGCAAGGTGGACAGATAGAGATCGGTCTGGCGCTCGATCTTCAGGACGGACGGCTGCTTGATCCCTAGCCCTTGAGCGATCTGGTCCTGACTTCGCTCAGCCAGCAGGCGAAGCGCCTTTAGGCCCTCGACCTCCTGGCGCAGTTCGGCGACGCGAGCAGTGACCTTGTCCTGCTGTTTCTTGGGTAGGCCGGCCATGACCTCAGCTTGCGTGCGAGCCATCCTCAGACCTCCTTCAAGGTTTTGAGATGCGTGGAGAAGCGCGTGTCCGCTTTGCGAAGCAAGGCGGAATAGAAGCGTTTTTGCGCCACGCCGGATTTGTCCCCCGCAACCAGCAACACCGCTCGCCGAACAGGATCGAAGGCAAAGGCCACACGCCAAACTCCGTCCCCGGCCTTGAAGCGCAGCTCTTTCATGTTGGCGTGCTTGGAACCCGCCAACGTATCGGCATGGGGACGTCCCAGCGCCGGACCATAGATTTCCAACAAGCCCGCCATGGCGACGATCTCAGTCAGCACATCCGGCTCCAGCGCCTCGAATTCCCGGAAGAAGTCGTCGTCGTAGAGAACCGTCCATGACATGGAATATATCCCATAGCCTATATGGCGTCCATAGGCCGAAGGCTATTATTGAGTCACCCGATCCCTGAAGCCATTGACGATCGGATAGCGCCGGTCGCGGCCAAAGGCCTTGCCGCCGATCTTAACCCCTGGCGGCGCCTGACGGCGCTTGTATTCGCTCAAATACAGCAGGCGCTGGATGCGCTCGACCACGTCCGGCGCGTAGCCGCGCGCGACGATCTCATCCAGGGTCGCCTCTTCCTCGACAAGGCCGTGCAGGATGCCGTCGAGATCGGCATAGGGCGGCAGGCTGTCCTGGTCGGTCTGGTCCGGGCGCAATTCGGCGCTCGGGGCCTTGGTCAGAATCCGGTCGGGCATGGGGTGATCGGCGGCGGCCTCATGCGGCCTGTGCGCATTGCGCCATTCGGCGACCGCATAGACGTCTGTTTTATAGATGTCTTTCAGGACGTTATAGCCGCCGCACATGTCGCCATAGAGGGTGGCGTAGCCGACCGCCATCTCGCTCTTGTTGCCGGTGGTCAGCAGCAGGGCGCCGGTCTTGTTGGACAAGGCCATCAGGGTCACGCCGCGGATGCGGGCCTGGATATTCTCTTCGGTGGTGTCCGCCGCGCGGCCGGCGAAAGCTTCCGCCAGCATGCCGTCGAAGGCCTCCATCGCCGGCAAGATCGGGATGATGTCATAGGCGATGCCGCAGGCGTCGGCGCAGCCTTCCGCATCCTCGAAGCTATCGCCGCTGGTGTAGCGGGACGGCAGCATCACGCAGCGAACCCGGTCCGCGCCCAGGGCGTCGGCGGCGACCACCGCCGTCAGGGCCGAATCGATGCCGCCGGACATGCCCAGCAGCACGCCCGGGAAGCCGGACTTGTTCACATAATCCCTGAGGCCCAGCATCATGGCCCGGTAGATTTCTTCGGCGCCGTCCGGCCAGTCGGCCATCGGCGCCTCGGTGCAAACCCAGCCCTTGCCCGCGTCTTCCCAGCGGGTGATCGCCAGCGCCTCTTCGAACATCGGCATGCGCATGCATTCGCGGCCATCCGCCTGGACCGCGAAGGAGCCGCCGTCGAACACCAGTTCGTCCTGGCCGCCGACCTGATTGACATAGACCAGCGGCAGGCCCGCCTCGCGCACCCGCTCGCGCACAACCTGCGTCCGCTCGCGATCGGCGGTGCGGCGATAGGGGGAGCCGTTGGGGACCAGCAGGATCTCCGCGCCCTGCTCTTTCAGAGCGGTGCAAGGGATCGGTCCCCAGATGTCCTCGCAGACCGGCACGCCGATCGTTATCCCCTTGAAGGTGAAGGTCTTCGGGCCTGGCCCAGGCGTGAACACCCGCTTCTCGTCGAACACGCCATAGTTGGGCAGATCGACCTTGAAGGTGACGCCCTTCAGCTCGCCGTCGGCCAACAGGGCGAAGGCGTTGTGCGGCCCAGCGCCGGGCGCGGGATTGGGCCAGGCCAGGCCGATCAGCGCCGCGCACGCATCCTTGGTCAGGGGCGCCAACCGGTCCAGCGCCGCGCGGCAGGCGGCCACGGCGGCGGGCTTGAGCGCCAGGTCTTCCGGCGGATAGCCGATCAGGAAGAGTTCGCTGAACAGGGCGATGTCCGCGCCCGCCGCGTTGGCCTCGGCGAGCCATTTGGCCGCCAGGGCTTCATTCGCGGCGATAGCGCCGACCGTGGGATTGGCTTGCACACAGGCGATGACAAGAGATCGGGTCATGGCCGAGGTTCTTAGAACGCTTCTCGGGCCAGGGAAATCGCGGTTTGGCCTTCAAGCGCTCGACATCCTTGGCCTGAGCCGAGGATCAAAGGCCCCCGTCGCGGGATCGGAGCAGACTAGGCAGGTTGAAGTCAGGTGTGGCCGTTCCGCCGGCGCTGGCCCCCACCGTCTCGCTGCGCGAGCCACCTCCCCCTGTCTTCGCTTCGCTCGCGGGAAGGATAAAGGAAGGAGTCCTCCTCACCCCACGCGTAGCGAGAGGGGGAGGTGGATCGGCGCTGAAGCGTAGGGGAAGCGACGAGACGGTGGGGGCCAGCGCCGACGGACGGACCGGCTCAAACGTCGCAGGCTCAAGCCTACAGCCAGCCCAGGCAAATCGTCGTTCCGGGTCGAGCCCCAGGATGACGACAGAGCAAGGACGGCGCCCTATTCGTCCCGGTGGACGCGTTCCTGGCGTTCGTGGCGTTCCTGGGCTTCCAGGCTCAGAGTCGCGGTCGGGCGCGCATCGAGTCGGCCGACGCCGATGGGCTCGCCGGTCTCTTCGCAATAGCCGTAGGAGCCGTCTTCGATTCGCCGCACAGCGTCATCGATCTTGGTGATCAGTTTTCGCTGGCGATCACGGGTGCGGAGTTCAAGCGCCCGATCGGCTTCCGAAGATGCGCGATCGACCAGATCGGGGTGGTTTTCAGTCTCACTCTGCAAGTGACTGAGAGTCTCACGCGATTCTTTGATCAGATCGTCTTTCCACTTCAGCAACTTCTTCCTGAAGTACTCACGCTGACGATCATTCATGAACTCTTCGTCCTCGGAAGGACGATAACTGTCGTCGTTTATCAACGCCGCGGTCGCCGTCATAAGGGTTTCCACGCTGCCAAAATAACTCCGGCTTGGAGCGATGCGCTTATAGCAAAACATTTGCCAGATACAATGAACGGCCGTCCGCGCTCTGACGCCGCATCCAGCTTTGCCTTAGGCGGCCGCGCGGGCCATTTCGAGCTTGGCCAATTCCACCGCCGCGCGGGTCTCGATCTCGTCCAAGAGCCCTTCAAGATTAGGGTCATCCGTCCCGCCCCGTTCTTCGCGAATCGCCGACACCAGCCGGTCCAGCGCCGCCGGCGGCAGGCCGCCTTCGAGCAGGGAAAGCTTGACCTCATCCAGCACATCCAGGATGCGCCCCGCCCGTCGCACAGCCCTGCGCCGCCGCTCAAGCGGGCCGCCGACTTCCTGCAAGGCCAGCAGAGCGTCCAGGGAAGCGACGCCCGTCGGGCCGACGGCGCGCGCCATGGGGGCGGCGTCCGCCGCGGCCCCACCGCTGGAGACCGAGAATCCACCGGCGGCCGGACGCGAAGGGGCATATGCGCCCCCGGGCCCGCTTACTCCGCCTGAACTACCAACCTTCATTACCGTCGCACGCCATGGTTAAGCCGTCTTAACGCCTGGACAGTTTTTGCCTGCGTCGATTGCCGGAACGTTAAAGCCCGGCAGAAATTGCCCCTGCGCGGATAAATGTTGCGTTAACTTTTTATATTGTTGTTTTTATTGGATATTTTTAGCCTGAAACTGGCACGAAGATCGCATGGACGCGGGAGGATCGCCGGGCGGGGTCCGGCAACGGTTAAGGCTTTCCATGGGCTCGCGGTTTTTAGTTTGGATGATGGCGATCGTGGCGACGGCCCTCATGGCCTCGCCCGTCTTCGCCGGCTCGCGCATCAAGGACATCGTTCAGTTCGAAGGCGTGCGCGAGAACAAGCTGGTCGGCTATGGCCTGGTCGTGGGTCTCGCCGGCACCGGGGACTCACTGCGCAACGCGCCGATGACCAAGCAGAGCCTGGAAGCGATGCTGGAGCGGCTTGGCGTCAACACCCGCGACGCCACCATGGACACCAAGAATGTGGCCGCGGTGATGGTCACCGCCAGCCTGCCGGCCTTCGCCGCCGCCGGCTCGCACATCGACGTCACGGTCTCGGCCATGGCCGACGCCAAGAGCCTGATGGGCGGCACCCTGCTGGTCACGCCCCTGCTGGGCGCCGACGGCGAGGCCTATGCGGTGGCGCAGGGGTCGGTGCAGACCGGCTCGGTGCAGGCCAGCGGCGCCTCGGGTTCGTCGGTCAGTAAGGGGGTTCCGACCTCCGGCCGTATCTCCGACGGGGCGAGCGTCGAACGGGAGGTCGCCTTCTCGCTGGATAATATGGCGCAGATGCGCCTGACCCTGCGCAATCCGGACTTCACCACCTCCAGCCGGGTGGCCGACGCGATCAACCAGCATTTTTCCGGCAGCGCGAGCTCCGACAACCCCACCATCGTCACCATCAAGCCGCCGGCCGGCCAGACCATGCAGCAGTTCGTCACCGCGGTCGAAGAGCTGCAGGTCGACCCCGACGAGCCCGCCAAGGTGGTGATCGACGAGGTTTCCGGCGTCATCGTCATGGGCGATGCGGTGCGCCTGTCCACGGTCGCCATCGCCCAAGGCAACCTCACCATCTCCGTTCAGGAGACGCCGCAGGTCAGCCAGCCGGGGCCCCTCTCCCAGGGCACGACCAGGGTGGTCTCCCAAACCCAGATCAAGGTGGATGAGGAGAAGGGCAAGAAGCTGATCATCCTGCAGAAATCGGCGTCGCTGTCGGCGCTGGTGGCGGGGCTGAACGCCCTCGGGGTCACGCCCCGCGACATGATTTCCATTCTCCAGGCGATCAAGGCCGAAGGCGCCTTGCAAGCCGATATTCAGGTGATGTGATGACCGACCTGTCCGCCGCCACGATCCCGCTGAGCACGCTGAAACCGGTCGCGCTCGCGCCCCTGACGCCCGCCCAGCTGGCCACCAAGGCGCAGATCCATAAGACCGCTCAGGCCTTCGAAAGCCAGTTCCTGTCCCAGATGCTAGGCAGCATGTTCGACGGCGTCACCACCTCGGCGCCGTTCGGCGGCGGTCAGGGCGAGGAGGCGTTTAAATCCTTTCTTATGGACGCCTTCTCCAAACAGATGACCAAGGCGGGCGGCATCGGCATCACCGCGTCCGTCCAGCGCGAAATGTTGAAGATGCAGGGCTTGCACTAGGGCGGATCGATCCATGGACACGACATCAAATCCAGCCGCCATCGAGCGGATCGAGGCTCTCATCGTCCTGACCGAGCGGCTGACGACCCTGATCGCCGAACAGGCGCTGGCGTTCGAAGCCCGCCGGCCGCACGACGCGGCGCTAAACATGGAAGAGACCAGTCGCCTGGCCAACCGCTACCGGCAGGAGGCGCAACGCGCACGCGTGGAGGTAAAGCCCTTTGCCGATGCGCCCCTGGCGCTACGCGCCAAACTCGTCCGCGCCACCGAGGCGTTCGACGCGGTGATCGCCCGCCAAGGCCGCGCGCTCGGCGCGGCGATGAAGGTGACCGAAGGCCTGGTGCACGCCATCGCCGAGGAAGTCTCCAACCAGCGCTCGGTCGGAACCGGCTATGGCCCGGGCGGAGTCAAACCCCGCAAGGAAGCCGCCACGGCGGTTACGCTGAACCGCCGGGCTTAAGGCGGCCCAGAGCGGGCTGGGATTTGATGGCTCTAATTTTGCGCTCATCCCCGCGCAGGCGGGGATGAGCGGACTTTGTAACGGCTTGGACTAATCCGGCTCGCGCTAGCTATCCGAGTCCTTGTCCTTATCCTTGTCGCCCGGCTGGGTGACGTCGCCCGAGCCGGAAATCTGCGAGTGGACAACGGCTGGGCGGGTGAGCATCCGCACGTCGCCGGAGCCTGAGACCTGGATATCGGCCTCCTGCTTGGGGGCGATGGTGGCGTCGCCGGAGCCGGAGATGTCGACCTTGACGTCATTGCCGGTCAGGCCGCCCAGGTCGGCGTCGCCGGAGCCGGCGATGTGCAGCACCGCATGGCTGGCCTTGCCCTTGGCGGTCACGTCGCCGGAGCCGGAGACCTGCACCTTTAGCTGATCCTGGTCGTAGTCCAGGATCGAGATGGTTTGCGAGCCGTTGGCCTCGAACTTGGTGATGTTCGGCGCGGTCATGACGATCTTGAGCTGATCGTCGTCCATGCAAACCCCGAAGCACGACCCGTTCAGGTCGATACGGCCGTCGTGAATGGTCAGCCTGTCGAGGGCGTCTTTCGGGCCGGTGATGGTGATCTTTGTGGTCGGGCCCTGGGTATATTCCAGGTCGGCCGGCGCGTTCAGCTCAAGGCTGTCGCCACCGCTCCAGGCGAAGTCGCGGGTGGTCATCGGGCCGGAAGCCCGCTCACCATCGCCGAGATCGACGTGGATCAGGTGGTGGCCCCAGTGGTCGCCCATCCGCCAGTTCGGCCCGTTCGGGCCCCAGGCCATGCCGCCCAGACCGCCGGCGACCGCGAAACAGAAGACAGCCAGAGCTAAGCCGACCGCAACAGTCATTACCAGTACGCGAGTCATCCTGTGCTCTCCCCTCTCAAGATTCGATCGCCGGCTTCAGCAGCCGGAAGTGAAGTCGCCCGTACCAGACCAGGCCGTTGACCAGCCAAATAGTCGCCAAGACCGTCAGCGCACCCAGCGCTACCGAGACCGCTATGACTCCCAGTCCCGCCAACATTAGGGCGGCCACGCCGCCCGGGCCGTCGTAGAAGGGGCCGCCCACCATCATGGCGCCCCCGCAGATGATCCCGACGATGTCGGCGATGTAGAGGGCCAACAGGGTCGAGGCGACGCCGATCAGGATTGGAAACAGGAACAGGAAATCCAGCGCGCCCAAACCCAGGACCGCGAAGACGGCGGTCACCGCCGTGGACGGGGTGCGGGTCTCCTGCCAGGCCTTGAGGCCTTGCTCGGCGCGAAGCTCCCGCGCCAGACGGGTGGGGTCGCCCAGGGCCGCCGCGATCTCCGGCTCGCTGCGTCCCGCGGCCAGGCCGTCGGCGAAATGGGTCTCGTAGTCGGAGACGATGTCGGCGATCGCCGCGGACGGCATGCCGGAAAGGCCGGCGCGCAGCTTTGAAAGAAACTCCTGCCGGGTCATTCGGCGTCCCCCAGGATGGCGTCGACGGCCGTGATAAAGGCCGCCCATTCAGTTCGTTGCGAGGCAAAGCTGGACCGGCCCTGCGCGGTAAGACGGTAATATTTTCTGGGGGGTCCGCTGGGGGACTCCTGCAGATAGGTGTCGACCAGACCGTCGGCCTGCATGCGGCGCATCAGCGGGTAGATGGTGCCCTCCCCCATATCGACTCCCTTGGCCAGGCGACTGGCGATGTCATAGGCGTAGCCGTCCCCCTTGGAGAGAAGGGCGAGGACGCAGAGCTCCAACACCCCCTTCTTCAGCTGCACCTGGATGGTTTCGTTCACGCGTTTGAACTCCGATTTCGCAGCCTATGTATCACCAGGTATTGTGTGATGCAAGGTACTATTTTCCGCACGGTACTGGGTGGCGATAGCTACCTTGCTTGGCGGCCTAGCGGCTGAGCCGCTCGCGTAATTCCGCGGCGTCGGAGACAAACCAGACATGGTCTCCACGATTGGATTCATGGACGAAATCCCGCAGGGCCGAACTTTCCGCCGTGAAGCGCGAGAAATCGCCGACGATGGCCAGGCGGATGCGATAGTTGACGAACTTCTGGATCGCTTCGCCGGCCAGGCCCGTTCGCAGCCGGAAGAAATCCTCGGCGAGTCGCTGAACAGGGATGGCGACCAGCGACGCCTGGTGTTCCCAGGCCGCGCTGATGAAGTCCGACACGTCGCCAGCGCGCGACAGCGGCGGCCCGTCCGGCGCGATTTCAAGGACGCGTACGCCACCAATTTCGTGGACTTGGTCGGTCATCCCTTCCCCAGCAGTTCGACCAGGGCGAAGGCCTGGGACACGGCGGCGAGGTCGCCGACCAGGATCAGCTTCAGCCGGCCCAGGTCGTCGAAATAGAGCGACTCCAC